>ENA-ORXM01000105-ORXM01000105.1-marine-metagenome-genome-assembly--contig:-NODE-105-length-154593-cov-41.340191_pt1 | contig 154593 bp, 122 predicted proteins | sample MGYA00237867_ERZ511480 | MGnify/ENA primary metagenome ERZ511480 (study PRJEB26309, sample SAMN06266103) | marine metagenome | isolation source: Algal blade | place: United Kingdom:Sidmouth, United...
TGTGGATCAGGGTAGTCCGGCCCCCACGCACCGAGGTAGATATCGAGTTCACGTGCGCGATAGCGCGTCAGGATCTGCTTGCCCGTACCGATAGTGATCTCGGCGGTGATGCCGGCCTGGGCGAAAGTGTTTTGCAGCGACTGACCGATCTCGATGCGTTCCTGAGCATCGCGAACGCCGATTTCCACGGTCATGCCGTCGATTCCAGCGTCTGCCAGCAGGCCCTTCGCCTTCTCGACATCGAAGGTATACGGCTTGTCGTCGATCGCGCCGAGATAGGTTGCCGGCAGGAAGGTCTGATGGATGGTGTACTGGCCTTTCAGGAAGCTGTTCTGCATGCCCTCGTAGTCGATCAGGTACTTGAGGGCCTCGATGACCTCGGGCTTCGAGAGTTCCGGATGTTTCTGGTTGAAGGAGATGTACATCAGCCGCCCACGCAACTCATCGACGATCTTGATGCCATCGGCGCCACTCGCCCCGGCGATGTCCTCCGGGTTCAGGTTTCGCGCAACGTCGATGTCGCCCTTCTCCAGCAACAGTCGCTGCGTCGCGCTCTCCTGGATGTGCTGGACGATGACGCGCTTCATGGCGACTTCATCGCCATACCAGTTGGCGTTGGCTTGCAGCGTGACCGACTCCGACGGTTTCCAGCCAACCAGTTCGTAGGGCCCGGAACCTGCCGAATTCGTGGCAAGCCACTCGTTGCCCATGTCCCCGTTCTGCTCGTTCTCCATCACGGTCTTCATGTCGACGATGGCGCCAATGGTCGCGCCGAGACAGTTCAGGACAAACGACTCTGCGTACGGCTTGTCGAGCGTCAGGACAAGTGTGTTGCCCTCCGCGACGATCGTCTCCTCGAGATTCTCCGGAGTGAAACCGAATTGCGTCAGGATGAAGGACGGCGTCTTCGCGAGCATGATGGTCCGACGCAGGGAAAACTCGGCATCCTCGGCGGTGACCGGATTGCCTGATGCGAACACCGCGCCCTCTGCCATGGTGAAGGTGATCTTGCGGCCGTCCTCTGATGACTCCCAGCTGGCGGCGAGCGATGGCTTGTAGCCTGCTTCGAGATCCAGCGGATCGAAACCGACCAGATTCTGATAGATGTTCCTAGTGCCTCCTTGGGTGGTCGATCGCGGGCGAACATCTCCTACTTAGTGTGCCACGTGCGCTCGAGAACGCTGAGCCAGTTCTCATGGCAGAGGCGGCGCATCAGCGCATCGTCGTAGCCGTGTGTTCTGAGGGCATCCCGCAACACCGTCAATCCGGTGCTATCGCCGATTGCCTCAGGAATGACCGCACCATCAAAGTCCGACCCGAAACCGACTCCGCCTTCACCGAGAATGCCGAGCAAGTGATCGAGGTGACGAAGCATCGAATCGACGGAGGTGTCCGCACGCATCTGACCGTCTTCGCGAAGGAAGGCAGCGGCGAAGTTCAGACCGACCATGCCACCGCTCTCGGCGATGACGGCAAGCTGGCGATCGGTGAGATTGCGGGCATGACGACACAGTGCATGGGCATTCGAATGCGTCGCCACGAGCGGGTGAATGCTGTGCGCCGCGATGTCGTCGAAGCCGGCTTCGTTCAGGTGCGACAGGTCAAGCATGATGCCGAGCTCGTTACAGCGCTTGACCAGCGAGATGCCGTGCGCAGTCAGGCCCTTGCCGATATCGGGCGTGCCCGGATAGCGAAACGGCACGCCCTCCGCCCAGATCGTCGGTCGACTCCAGACGGGGCCCAGCGAACGCAGCCCTTGTTGGTAGAGCAGATTGAGTGTGACGAAATCTTCATCAATCGCCTCGGCGCCTTCCAGATGCAGAACGGCCGCGATGACGCCCGACTGGAGGGCGGAGCGGATATGCTCGACGCTCGTACAGATCTGCAACGCGCCCGCACTTTCCAGCCGCTTCAGGATAGCGAGCTCGGCATGCGCCACCGACAGGGCATGTTCTTGCGAGACGATTGGCGGCAGCGGCAGATCGTAGATCGGCTGGCGCATGTCGTCGGGGTTGAACGCCGCGTCGTCCGGGTTGGCCACCCAGATGGCGAAGAAGCCGCCGCCGAAACCGCCGGCGCGGGCCTTGGGAAGATCGACATGACCGGCGGCACCCGCCAAGAACGACTCGACAGCATCGCCCTCACCGGTGTCCAGCAGACGAGTAAGGACGTCATTGTGCCCGTCGAATACGAGCGGAAACACATCGCTCATGAGGCTCCATGCACCGGTTCAGGACTCGCGAGCGAGCCTACGCCATTCGCCCCTGAAAGACATTCCCCGATACAGGCAAGGCACCCTTGACGCCACTTGGCAAGTCCGGCGTCAACGAACAATCACCCGGCCTCCACGGTGACGGTAAGCACCCACTCGCCGAAGATGATGACGTCATTGGCGACGATTTTTCGACGTTTTCGATGCTCGACCTGGCCATTGACGAAAACGCGCCCGTCATCGATGGCCGACTTGGCTTCACCACCATTCGCGACGAGACCCTCGAATTTCAGTATCTTGTGGAGTTCCACCGGTTGGTGAGTTACCACGACTTCACGTACGCTCGCACTTTTGTTCATAGGGACGCTGTACTTTCGACCCGGTGCAGGGTAAGCGTGTAGTGTGACAGTGTTTGCAGGTCGGACCGGCGGGGCTCCCCCAAGTAGCCGACCTGTCTGTTGCCGCAGGGACGGAACGGTTTACCGGCGCTACCCTGTGGTTTCTATCAACGTCGGAACGGATGATGAACCTTGTCGGTATCGACTGGAGTCGGGAAGCGCTGCGGGCCTATCGCCTCGACGCCCAGAGCCGGCCTGTCGATCGTCGTGATAGCCGGGACGGCTTGCGCCGGGCGGCGAAGCGCGGCTTCGAGGAGACGCTGTTCAGGCATGTCGGGCCGTGGCTCGATTCCGACACCATACTGGTCATCTCCACCAGCGCGGCCGATCGCCGCACCTGGGTCGAGACCTCCTTTCTAAGCGATTCCTGCGATCTGCCGCAACTGCTTGGCGCGGCGACCCGTCGGCGCCTCCGCGGCACCACCGTCATGGCTTTACCCGGCATCGCGCGGCGCAAACCGGGTTCGATGGATCTGATGCGACGCGAGGTGCTGATTGCACTGGGTGCAACATCCATACTGGAGCGCGAGTCGATCGCGGCCACGACTCCCTATCCCGATGGCGACCCGGTTTCACCACGGGGTCCTGCTTTCCGGACTCCGTCGGGCGACGAAGCCTCGGCGAAGGATCGCAACGAGCGGCTTTTCGTCCTGCCGGGTGAGCGCACGCGTTGGATCCGTGTCATCGATGGCCGCATCGTGGATTTTCGCACCAGCATGGGCGGTGAACTGCTTTCCCTGTTGCTCGATGGGCCTTTTGGCAAGGCCATGCCGGACCAGGGCGTGGATGATGAACCCGCCTTCCTTGCCGGGGTAGAACAAGGCTATGGCAGTCGACACCTGATCACCGACCTGCATTCAGAACGCGCCGCTCGCGTCCTTGATGAACGCGACCCGGCGGTGGCCCGCCCGCATCTCAACGGGCTGATGATCGGCAACGAGATCAGAGAGGCGGAGGCGTCGATGCGGGCCACCGGCGAAGCGCTGACCCTGGTTGGCGATACGCACGACTATCTGCCGTACGCCATTGCCCTCCGGCATCTGGGCACCACAGTTGCAGTAACGTCACGCGACGACGCCCTGATCGCGGGCTTCGCGAAGGTGCAGTCGCTACTCGATTCACCGGTACGCCAAGGCAGCGCCGGTCACCCCGCCTCGTCACCCGGACGCATGGCTGGAATGAATTTTCGCCCGCTGTCTGCACCCGCCGTCAGAATCCCGAGAGACAACGCGATGTCGAGGTCGGGTTCGGTTGCGATCACGGCATTCGACTCGGTCGACGCAAGGGCCGACGACGGCGACCAGGTAAAAGAGATCATCAGGGTCGAGGCGGCCAACGAGACCAAGCTCGAACCGGACAGGAGTGTCGATCCGATCGCCTTTCTGCCGAGCAGTCGAAGCTGGAGCGATGCCTTTTGCGAACTGCCACTTGTCGCCCTGCTCGAGCGACTCGAGCCTCCCGTCGCGGTCGAAGCAACCCAGCTGGTCGTGGAGGCGGGCTTTCGCATCGTTGTCCTGCCGGCCCACATGCCCGAGGCGCTGAACACGATCAGGCTGTTGACCGAGACGTTCGGCGCCGACGTCTGTATCGGCGTTGCCGATGCGCCGAATCCGAAGTGGGTGGCCACGGCGATCGACAACGGCGCGCGCGCCTTTCTGTCGAACGGCACGGATGCAACCATCGCACGGCGCTGCCGAAAACGCGCAGTTGCCTGGATACCCGGCGTGGCCACGGTGACCGAAGCCACCGCAGCGCGCGCGCTTGGCGCACGCGCCCTGCTTCTCTACCCTGCCGAGATGATCGAACCGCAGGTGGTTCGTGCTCTTGATCGCGCGCTGGCCGACGGCCTGCCGCTCATACCTTCCGGGGGGGTGACCGCCAAGCGCCTGCTGCCGTATGTCGCCGCCGGTGCATCGGGCGCCGTCGCCGACACGGCGATATACAGACCTGGCACCACGCGCGCGACCATCGCCGAAGCATCGCAGACCTTCGTCCAGGCCTGGCGCCGTGCCGACGGCACACGCCGCCGCATCGCCTCGCGGCACCAATGACCGTCACTCGGTCAAGACAACCTCGCCCTGATAGAGGACAGCACCAGTGGGCCCGGCCTCGGGCGAACCACCCTCGGGCTCGAGGCTGACGGCGAAGGCATCAAAGCGCTCGGCAAGACCGGGCACCGCTGATTCGAGTGAACGCCCGCCGTTGTCGGGTAGCAAGGCAACCGGATGCACCCCACTGCCGTCCGGCAACACTTGCCACAACTGGAAGTCCTCATCAGCATCGATGAGCGGTGGCTGCAAGGCCGTGACACGTACCCGCTCGGTCTCGAAATCGGCCTGCACGAGCCACAGTGGCTGTCCGTCGTCACCCATGATCACACTCACGCCTTGCGTTCTCATCAAGGTGTCGAGCGCCGCTGTCTGCTCATCGATCTGTGAACGCTGCTGCTCGAGCCGGGTGAATTGCGTTTCGACGAGCTGACGGGCGTCTGTCATGTCGCTGTACTGCTGATTGAGCATGACCCCCATGATCAGGGCGGCGGCAGTTGCCAGCGCGGCGACCAGCGGGGCCAGCCGCCCCCGTTGCTGTTCGGCGTCGCGGGAACGACGATGATCGTCAAGATCGACGACGCCAGACGTCCGTTCAGCGAGTGCGCCAGCGCCTGCTATACGGGCGGCAGACGCATCTCCATCCGGCGCACCCCCATCCTGCCTATCCCCTTCCGGCTCACCGACGTCGATCAGTGGCGTATCGTCGGTGAACAAGCGCCCTTCGATCGCATGCCAGACCCGCTCGGGCGGAATCTGCGGCGTCACCGTCCGGTCGAGTGCCGCGAAGCGCTTCTCCCAGGCACGAACGCTCGCCTGCAAGCCTGAGTCGCTGCGGAGGGTGCGTGCGAAGAGATCGCGGGCGGACGCGTCGAGCGTGCCGATGACGTATTCACCGGCACGGATTTCCCACCATTCCGCGTCGTCAGGAGAGCTCATCGACGCAGCTCCTCAACGAAATAAGTCCACGCCGTATCCAGCTCTTGACCGTGCCGAGCGGCCGCTGATGCGCCTCGCTCAGTTCATCGTGCGAATAGCCTTCGCAGTAGGCCCGGACAATGCAATCGCGAGCCGGCGGTTCGAGCCGCTCGAGACAGCTCATCAGGACCTCGGCATCGACCAGGCTGTCGTCGATGTTTCGTGCCCCGTCGGGAATGAGTTCGGCGAGGTAATCTGGCTGCGGCGCTTCGTGATCCTCCCGGATACGACGACGGCGCAGGGTATCGAGCGCTTCATTGCGCACGATGCTGGTCATCCAGGTCAGCGGTGCGGCGAGATCCGGTGAATAGCTGGACGCATTGCGCCAGATCTTGATGAAGGCTTCCTGCAGTACTTCTTCGGCCAGGGATTCACGCCGCATCAGCCGCAGCGCCACACCGAAGAGACGCGGCGATACCTTCTGGTACAAAACTTGCATCGCAAGCTTGTCGCCCTCGGCACAGCGTTTGACCATTGACGCTACCTCGCGCCGTAAAGCCTCGGTGTCTGGCAGTGACTCGGCGAGTTCGGATGTACTCATGTGTACGCCTGTCGTTTGACGATACAGGGGCAGATTGCCGTCACCGGATCAAATGTTCCTGAAGCTTGCATCCGCAAGCGATTGCAGTGCGTACGGTTCGGCGCTCGTCCTCAAAGTCAACACTCCAAGTCACTGGTTTTGCGTGACCTGCCCCAAGTCACTAACTCCAAGTCACTAACTCCAAGTCACTAACTCCAAGTCACTAACTCCAAGTCACTAACTCCAAGTCACGAACCGAGAATCGCACCATGCAGAAAAGGTTTCCATCGAATCGTCCGGGAAAACCCGGATTCTTGCCGACCCTGACGAGCGTTGCCGTCGCGCTCCTAGTGTCGCATACCGCGCTGGCGTCAAGCCACCGTGAAGCACCCGGCATTGCCGGATCACCGCGTGTCGATGGAACCGACTTCTACGCTTTCGCGAGTTACGAGCCCGGTCGTGATGACTACGTGACATTGATTGCAAACTATGTCCCCTTGCAGGATGCCTACGGCGGCCCGAATTACTTCACTCTCGACGAAAGCGCTCTCTACGAGATCCACATCGATAACGATGCCGATGCCGTCGAAGATCTGACCTTCCAGTTTCGTTTTACCAACGAGCTCGCAGGCGCGACAGTGCCCGTCGGTGACGCGATGGTACAGGTGCCCCTGAAGGCGATCGGGCCGATCACCGACGGTGATTCCGCCACCGCAAACTTCGCGGAAAGCTATACCCTGTCAATGGTCAGCGGTGATCGTCGCAGTGGTACGCGCACTGCCGTGACCGGCCTTGGCGGCGGCGCCACGAGTTTCAGGAAGCCTGCGGATTATGCCGGTGAGAAGACCTTCGGCGATGCTGCCGCCTACACCGCCTACGCGACCAACCTGAGCAACTCCGGCTCGATCTACAACGAAGTCGAGATCTCCGCCTGCCCCGAAGGCGCTCAGAACGCGCGCGTATTCGTCGGTCAGCGCAAGGATTCCTTCGCGGTCAATCTCGGTCGCATCTTCGATCTGGTCAACCTCGATCCGATCGGCGGCACCGACGCGGACGGCACTGACGACCTCGCCGACAAGAACGTCACGACGCTCGCGATCGAGGTCCACAAGGACTGTCTGGCGGGTACCGGCGGCGGCATCATCGGCGCCTGGACCACGGCCAGCAAGCGTCAGGTCAGCATCCAGAACCCGGCGCCCGAATTCGGCGGTGAGACACTCGAAGGCGGTGCCTGGACGCAGGTGTCGCGCCTCGGTGCACCCTTGGTCAACGAAGTGGTCATCGGGCTTGGCGACAAGGACCGGTTCAACGCCAGCGAGCCGAGCGAGGACGGACAATTCGCCACCTACGTGACGAATCCGACCCTGCCCTTCCTGATAAACGCGCTGTTCAACAGCGACGGCGGCCTGAACCCTGACGGCAGTATCGCCCCGTCGAACCTGCCGAGAACCGACCTGGTCGCGGCCTTCCTCACGGGCATTGCCGGCGTCAACATGCCGGAGAACGTTGTCACCTCGGAAATGCTCAGACTCAACACGGGCGTCGCGGCCACCGCCGCCGATGCGCAGAGCAATCTCGGCGTCGCGGCGGGCGACCTGGCAGGCTTCCCGAACGGCCGTCGTCCGGGCGATGATGTTGTCGACCTGGCGCTGCGTGTCGTCATGGGTGCACTCTGCCATCCGGTCGCTGTCGATCTCGACGCGAGTGGTACGGCAGGCGATGCAGGCGACAACCTCGGCTTCTGCGAGCCGGCAGATGCACCGGCCGGTACCGCACCTTTGAATGACAACGTCGCTCAGAACGCCGGTCAGTTCGATACGACCTTCCCCTACCTGACCGCGCCGCTGCCCGGCGCGAGCAACTGAGCGGGGCTGCGGCAATGAGAAAGCTCATGACTCTCGCGCTGCTGAGCAGCGCGCTTCTGGTACTCGGTGCCTGTGACAGCAACGATGACGACGGCAGTGCCATGGCTCCGGGAGGCAACACCGACGGCGGCACGGTAGACGGTGCACCAATGTCCGGCGATGTCCTCGACATTGCCGGCCGCGCTGCCGACAGTGATGCCGTGGTTCTCGATACCGATGCATTGACGAGCCAGCTCGACGCCCTCGTCGGTGATGGCGATTCACTTGAGCCACTCACCATCGAGGACGGTGACACCGCCGTCGACGTGCTCAGTCGTCGTGCTGCGCTGACGAACTGATCGAAGTGTAAAACGCACTGTGACCGCGAGGCCGATGTCGACGATATAGCCAACGCGGTCACAGCATCTTCCGTCACAATGCCAGCAGGCAGGTTGCAGGCATTGCGCATTGAATCTCTCCTCTGCAACGACTCGCGGGTCGTTGTCCATCGCCATCGGTGCCGGACTCTGGGGCCTTTTCTGGATCCCGCTCAGGCATCTCGACAGCCTCGGTGTCAATGGCTTGTGGAGTGTGGCGCTGGTTTCGCTGACCGCCACCAATGCGGCCTTGATCGTTGTCATCGTGCAACGCGAGAGCGCGGTGCTCTGGCGGCGCGACGTCCTGCTCGTCGCCCTGCCACTCGGTCTGTCGACGGTGTTGTATTTCGCGGGAGTGCTTTTCTCCGATGTCATTCGCGTCGTCTTCCTGTTCTACCTGTTGCCCGTCTGGACGACGCTGGCCGCGCGCGTGCTCTACGGCGAACGCATACAGGCCGGTCGCTACGGCGTCATTGTTGCGGCCCTCGTCGGCCTCTGGCTCCTGCTCGGTGGCGGCGCACGGCTGCCACTACCGACCAATTTCGGTGATGCCTGCGGCCTCGCGGCAGGCTTCTGCTGGGGCGTCAGCCTCGCGCGTCTGCGGGGTCATGCCAGCACGCCACCGCTGGTAACCACCGCCGCCACGCTCACCGTGGCGAGCGTCCTCGCCGTTGCTGCCGCCCTCGTCCTGCCGCTGTTCAGCGTGACGACCGTCGGCGGCTCGACCGCGAGTGCCGCCTTGGTGCCTGAGCGCGCGACCGTGTTCGCCGCGATGCCGCTCGCGATCGCCTTCGGTGTGCTGGTGCTGTTTCCGGCGCTATTCAGCCAGGTGTGGGGCGCGCGCCTGGTGCCCGCGCCGACTGCGGCTCTCCTGACGATGAGCGAGATACTAGTGGCAACGTTGTCGGCCAGCTGGCTCATCGGCACCGATCTCGAGCCGCTCGCCTGGCTCGGCGGTGGCTTGATCGTGGCCGCAGTGCTGCTCGATCTGAAGCTGCAGCAGGCGGGGAGCGGGTGAAGGGAATCGAACCCTCATTCTGAGCTTGGGAAGCTCATGTTCTACCATTGAACTACACCCGCAATCGGACCCCTCGACTGACACGCTAGCAACTCCCGGCGCCGGGCGCCAGTGACCATCAAGGGAGTGATGCGCCGATGCGCGCTTCCTGCAAAGTGACCATCAAGGCCGCGATGTGTCGACGCACGCATCTTGCAAGTTGTCGCAAAGGCGACTTCATGTCACTCCACATCGCCAACCGCCCCCCGGCCAGGACCGGGTCAGGTATAAGGCGGTAAGACGCGCATCCGGCGCAAGCCATCCCTGAGTCAACTATCGTGATCGCCGTACTCAGACAATCCTGGGCGCTTCTGCTCGGCATGCTCTTGTTGATGATCGGCAACGGCTTGCAAGGCACGCTACTTGGCGTACGCGGTTCGCTCGAAGAGATCGATGTCGCCACCATGGGCTACATCATGTCGGCGTACTTCGTCGGCTTCCTGGTGGGCTCGAGAATGGCGCCCTGGATGCTGCAACGTGTCGGTCACGTTCGCGTCTTTGCAGCCCTAGGCTCATTCGCCTCGGCCGCTTTCATCCTGTACGGCGCCGCGGTCGATCCGCTTTCGTGGACGGTACTCAGACTGATCGTCGGCTTCTGCTTCTCGGGCATCTACGTGGTCGCCGAGAGCTGGCTCAATCACTCCTCGAACAACGAGACTCGCGGCCAGGCGCTGTCCCTCTACATCATCGTGCAGATGGCCGGCATGGTGCTTGGTCAGTTGCTCCTGAACGTGGCCGATCCGGCAGGCTACGGTCTGTTCGTGCTCATCTCTGTCCTGGTCTCGATCTCGGTTGCGCCGATGCTGCTGTCATCGAGCACGGCACCACATCATCAGAGTGCGCGCGCCATGCCGCTCGCATCCCTGATCCGCACATCACCACTGGCCAGCATCGGCATGCTGTTGCTTGGCGGTGTGTTTGCGGCGCTATACGCGATGGCATCGGTCTATGCGACCGAGCGGGGGCTGTCTGTCGCCAACACCTCGGTGTTCATCACGGCGATCTTCCTCGGCGGCATGCTCTTCCAGTATCCGATCGGCTGGATGTCGGATCGCATTGATCGTCGCTTACTGATCATCGGCACGACCGCGCTCGGCGCCGTCTGTTCCCTGCTGGCCGCCCTCTTCGGCAAAAACTTTGCCGTGCTGATCGCTACGGTGCTGGTCATCGGGGGTTGCGCCGGACCGCTCTATTCCCTGCTGGTGGCCTATGCCAACGACTACCTTGAAACGGAGCAAATGGCCGCGGCGTCCGGTGGTTTGCTGTTCATCAACGGCTTCGGCGCGATGACCGGTCCGATCATCGTCGGCTGGGCGATGTCGACCTTCGGGATCGAGTGGTTCTTCCTCGCCATCATGCTGCAGCTGAGTGCGATCGGCCTGTACGGACTCTACCGGATGACGCAGCGCCCCCATACCGTCCTCGACGAACCGGCCCCCTACCTCACCATCAGTTCGCGCACGGGGGTCATCGCTACCGAAATGGCAATAGAAGTCGCGGACGAGGCGTTTCTCAATGCCCTGGAAGAGGAGGAGGAGAGGCTGTCAGCCGACGAAGGGTTCGATGACAGCCTCGACGAGGAAGAAGGTAATCGCTGACCCAGTGGTGCCGCCCGTCAAGCTGCAGAGTGAGACTCAAAGGCAAACTCCAAGGCGGATTCAAAGGCAATATCAAAGGCGAGCCGCGACTACAGGATCGATACGCCCGGCGCGACGTCGTGTTTCCCGGTAGAGCGTATAAAGACCGGTAATGACGATGACGGCTGCACCGCTCAGCGTCCAGGCATCAGGGACTTCGTCGAACAGCAGAAGGCCCAATGCGATCGCCCAGAGCAGGTTGGTATAGCGAAACGGCACAACGAACGCAACCTCGCCCGAGCGCATGGCCAGCACGATGAACAGCTGCGCGATGAGCATGAAGGCGGCGGCCATGGCAAGCGTACGTACCTGCACCATCCCCATCGGTACCCAGTTGCCCTGTACCAGCACCAGAGCCGCACCACCGACGGCGCCCAGCAGGACGGTCGACGCCGACACCAGCAATGAGGGCAGCGTCTCTGGCATGGCCCGTGTCGAAAGGTCCCGCGCCGCCGCGAAGCAGACAGCCAGCACCACCAGCAGCGAGACCGCCTGAAAGGACTCGGCGCCGGGACGTACGACCAGCAGGACTCCACCGAAGCCGATGCAGATGGCAAGCCAGCGTCGCCAGCCGACCGGTTCGCGGAAGACCAGGGCGGCCCCCAGCGTGACCGCCAGCGGCAGCGACTGCAGGATGGCCGAGATGCTCGCGAACGGCAGGTGCACGAGCGCAGCCAGAAAGGCGAGCGTCCCGCCGAGTTCCATCAGGGCGCGAAACAACACGATCGGCAACAGCGCTTCGGACAATCGCCCGAACAACCGCTGACGCAGCAAGAGCGGCAGGAAGAACAGCACCGCGAACAGCCCCCGAATGGCGAGAATCTGGCCACTCGGCAAGGCGCCGTCAAGCGTCTTGATGGTCGCGTCGTTGAACGAGAACCCGGCCATCGCCAGCATCATGCAAAGACTGGCGCGGAGGTTCGGGGACAAGGGTTGGGAGGGCCTGCATCGACGGGCCCCGGATGCTACTCGACCGTCACCGACTTCGCCAGGTTTCTCGGCTGGTCCACGTCGGTCCCCTTGATCAGGGCCACGTGGTAGCTGAGCATCTGCAAGGGCAACGTGTAGACCAGCGGCGCGATCAGCGGATCGCAGTGCGGTACCTCCAGCACACTCATCGTCTCGTCGCTCGCGAAGTGCGCATCCTTGTCGGCGAACACATACATGATGCCACCACGTGCCCGAACCTCCTCGACGTTCGACTTCAGCTTCTCGACGAGCTCGTTGTTGGGCGCCACCACGATCACCGGCATGTCGGCATCGATCAGTGCGAGGGGGCCGTGCTTGAGTTCACCAGCCGCATAGGCCTCGGCGTGAATGTAGGAGATCTCCTTGAGCTTCAGTGCGCCTTCCATCGCGATCGGGTATTGATCGCCGCGCCCGAGGAACAGGCTGTGATGCTTGTCGGCGAAGTCTTCAGCCAGTTCCTGAATGGCCTCCTCCATGCCCAGCACCTGTTCGAGCTTCGCGGGAAGACTCAACAGCGCCGTGACGATCTCGGCTTCCGTTGCAGCCGCCAGGCCGTTATGCCTGCCGATCGCGGTGGCGAGCATCAACAGGCCGGTGAGCTGCACTGTGAAAGCCTTGGTCGAGGCCACGCCGATTTCTGCACCCGCGCGCATCAGATAGGTCATGTCCGACTCCCGCGTGAGCGAGGAGCCCGGCACATTGCAGAGCGTCAGGCTCGTCATGTAGCCCTGCTCCTTGGCCAGCCGGAGCGCCGCCAGCGTATCGGCTGTCTCGCCGGACTGCGAAATCGTGACCAGCAGGCTGTTCGGACGCACATGCGATTGTCGGTAGCGATATTCCGAGGCAATCTCGACATTGCAGGAGACCCCACCGAAATCCTCGAACCAGTAGCGCGCCGTCATGCCCGCGTGATAGCTCGTGCCGCAGGCAATGATCTGCACATGTTCGACGCGGGCAAGCAGTTCTGCTGCGCGTTCACCAAAGGCTTCGTCCAGCACCTTGCCCTGCTGGGTACGACCCTCGAGCGTGCGCTGGATTGCCACCGGCTGCTCGTGAATCTCCTTCTGCATGTAGTGGCGATAGTTGCCCTTGTCGCTCGCATCGTGGGAGAGGGTCGACTCCTCCACCGCTCGCTCGACCGGGTTGCCGTCGACGTCGACGATGCTCACACGCTTACGCGTGATTTCAGCCACGTCGCCTTCCTCGAGGTAGGCGAAGCGTCGGGTCACCGGCAACAGCGCGAGCTGATCGGAGGCCACGAAATTCTCACCGACGCCATAACCGATGACCAGTGGACTGCCGGAGCGGGCGACCACCAGCAAGCCCGGCTGGCTCTGGTCCATGACCACGGTGCCATAGGCACCTTCGAGCTGCTTGACCGTTGCCTGCACCGCCTCGAACAGCGAATCGGTATTCTTCAGTTCGTGCGCCACCAGGTGGGCGATGACTTCGGTGTCGGTATCGGAGACGAACGCGTAACCGAGTTCGCTGAGACGACCGCGGAGATCGGCATGATTCTCGATGATGCCGTTATGGACCACGGCAATGCGCTCGGTGGAGACGTGCGGGTGGGCGTTGCCTTCGTTGGGCTCACCGTGAGTTGCCCAGCGAGTGTGAGCGATGCCGATGCCACCCGGCATGCCGTGTTCGTCGACCGCCTCCACCAGTGACTTGACCTTGCCGACCCGGCGCAGGCGGTTCATGCCGCCGGCGGCATCGATGGTCGCGACACCGGCTGAATCGTAGCCCCGGTATTCGAGGCTCTGCAGCCCCATCAGAAGGATCTCGGCAACGTCACGCTGGGCGACAGCGCCCACGATTCCACACATGGCTCAGTCCTCTTTCCTGTTCGTGTCGGCAGGGCGCTTCTTGAGCGGTCGCTGCCAGTCGGAAACGTGCGTCTGTTCGGCGCGGGTCAGCGCCAGGATGCGTTCCGGGACATCGCGGCCGATGGTGGAACCTGCGCCCACCGTCGCGCCATTGCCGATGCTCACCGGCGCGACCAGCACCGTGTTCGAGCCGATCGAAGCATCGTCGCCGATCGTCGTCCGGTGCTTGTTGGCACCGTCGTAGTTCGCGGTGATGGTGCCTGCGCCGATGTTGCTGCCACTACCAACGTTAGCGTCACCGACGTAGCTCAGGTGATTGACCTTGCTGCCTTCGCCAAGCGTCGCGTTCTTGATCTCGACGAAATTGCCGACGCGTGTCTTGCTGGAAAGCACGGCGCCCGGCCGGAGCCGCGCGAACGGGCCGACGACGGCCAACGCCGCAATGTCGGCACCCTCGAGCACGGTATTGGCGTTGACCACGACACCCGCCCCGAGGCGACTGTCGCTGATACTGCAGTTCGGTCCGATGCGGACATCGTCGCCCAGCTCGCAATGGCCATTGAACACGACATTGACATCAATCTCGACATCCTGCCCGGTCTCGATCGTGCCGCGGACGTCCAGTCTCGCCGGATCGGCAAGGGTCACACCTGCATTCATGAGATTCTCGGCAATGCCCGCCTGATGCAAGCGCTCGAGCCGCGCGAGCTGCACCCGGCTGTTGACGCCATCGACCTCCCAGGGATCTTCCGGGTGGATCGCCGTGATGGCCAATCCACCGCGGACCGCCAGCCCGAAGATATCGGTCAGGTAGTACTCGCCTTGCGCATTGTCGTTGCCGACCTTGTCGATCAGCGAGCGCAATTGACCGCCACGTACCGCAACCACCCCGGCGTTGACTTCATTGATCTGCAGTTGCTCGGGTGTCGCATCCCTCTGCTCGACGACGCCGTGCACCGCGCCACCCTCACGGAGGATTCGGCCATAACCGGTGGGGTCTTCCATCATCAGGGTCAAGAGACCGATGGTCTTCTCATCACAGGCATCGAGCAGGGCCTGATAGGTGCTCGCCCGGGTCAGCGGTACATCGCCATAAGTGATGAGGACCGTATCGTCATCCTCGATGCCATCAAGACCCTGCGCAACGGCGTGCGCCGTGCCCAACTGTTCGGTCTGCATCGCCCAGCGAACGTCGTGCCCGATGGTCTCGCGAACCTGTTCTGCGCCGTGGCCGATGACCACCGTGACGCTCGCAGGCGCCAGGGTGCCGCCAGTATCGAGCACGTGCGCCAGCAACGGTTTCCCGGCGAGACAGTGCAACACCTTCGGCAAGGACGACTTCATGCGGGTGCCCTTGCCAGCGGCTAGGACGATCAGACGAACGGGCATGACGGAAACCTGGTTGGACGAACGTTGAGACGTAGATGCTCTATCGGTGCACAGGGCAACCGACCTGAACGATTCCGGGCAATAACGCTTCGCGGGATACGTCAGGCGCGACAAAACTCACATGCAAGCTTCGTGTCGCTAAAGGTTTGTGCCGTAGCGCGCCGAAACCGTGAATTTGATGTCGGTCACAGACAGGATAGGCATTTTTACTCACTTTGACTGTTTCTTGCCCGAATTGAGGCAGGAATCGAGCACAACGGAGGCGCCATCAAGCCGGTGTGCCGACATCTCACGCCCACAACGCGCGAAACGGCCTTGGCATAGCCGTTGCCTACGTGACTTCCACCACACATTCGTGGGCCAACCGGAGCGAGCAGAGAATGGACAGGGCGGGAATGATCGGCGAGATCGAAGGGCTGCTGCGAGGAATTCTTGACGAAGACGAATTGACACTGACGGCCGAGTCGACCGCGGACTCGGTCGAAGACTGGGACAGCCTTGCCCAGATCAAGCTGGTGCTCGCCCTCGAATCGTCGATGGCCGTCACCTTCGACGCTGCCGAAGTCGCGAATTTCAGCAACGTCGGCGAACTGGCGGACAAGGTACTCGCCAAGCAGCACGCCCTGGCGAGCTGAGCGAGCCGCACCTGCGACAGAGACGCATCCCGAGTCGACTCATCCGGAACCGATCATGAGCATCGCCGACCTCGCCTGGTTGCCGCCACGGCCGACCGGGTTCTCCGGGATCCGCAAGGGTATTCCCGGTTCGACGCAGCCCGTTGCCGACCTGATGCAACTGGCAAGCAGTCGACTGAACGCGATCGAATCGGGTCAGTTGAGCAAGTCGCTGACGAAGCTGATGGCCGCTGGTATCGACTTGTCCCCCCTGGCGGAATTCCGGCTCGGCATCGTGTCGAACTCGACCACCGAACTACTCACCGAGATCCTGCCGGCGGCGGCCATCCGGCACGGCGTCGCCCTGCAAGTCACGCCGGGACCGTACGGGCAAATACAGCAACAGTTGCTCGACCCGCATTCCGCCCTCGCAAGCGCGGCACCCGACGCGGTCCTGATCGCGGTCGATCACCACTGGCTGTTTCCGGACGCGATGTCAGCTGACGCTGCTGCCGGCGCGCGAATCGACGAAGCTATCGACGAGATCGCCGGCATGATTGCCGTCACTCGGCAGACCAGCGGGGCCGCCCTCATCCTGCAGACCGTTGCGGTCCCTGCCGAATCCCTGTTCGGAAACTATGACCGGCGAGTGGCAGGCTCCCGGCGTTCGCGCATCATCACCTGGAACCAGGCACTGACCAAACTGGCCAGTGGCACCGGTTGCTATCTATTCGACCTCGCAGCCCTTGCCGAACGCGTGGGCACCGATGCCTGGTTCAATCCGGTCCAGTGGCATGCCTACAAGCTCGCCCACGATCGCCAATACGACACCCTGCACGCCGAGATGCTGGCGCGCATCATCGGTGCCATTCGCGGCAAGACAAAAAAGTGTCTGGTACTCGATCTCGACAATACCGTGTGGGGCGGCGCCATCGGCGACGAAGGCATCGAGGGTATCAAGCTCGGCCAGGGCAGCGCCATCGGTGAAGCGTTTCTCGAGGTGCAGCGAACCGCGCTGCTGCTGAAGGCACGCGGTATCGTGCTCGCCGTCTGCTCGAAGAACAACGAGGAAACCGCGCGAGCGCCGTTCCGCTCGCACCCGGAGATGCTGCTGAAGGAAGACGACATCGCCGTCTTTCAGGCGAACTGGACCGACAAGGCCAGCAACCTCGCAGCCATCGCCGAGAGCCTGAACATCGGTCTCGATGCACTGGTACTACTCGACGACAATCCGGCCGAGCGAGCACAGGTCAGAGCGGCAGCACCGCTGGTCGGCGTACCCGAATTGCCGGAAGACCCTTCCTGGTACCCACGACGGTTGCTCGACAGCGGGTATTTCGAAGCGGTCAGTTACTCGGCGGAAGACAGCCTGCGGGCGTCCAGCTACGCGGCCAATGCAAGGCGGGTTCAAGTGAAGGCGAGTGCCGGCAATCTCGGCGACTATCTCAATGGCCTCGAGATGAAGCTCGCAGCCACGCCCTTCGACTCGCAAGGGCTGCAGCGCATCACCCAGCTCATCAACAAGACGAATCAGTTCAACCTGACCACACGCCGCTTGACGGAAGCCGAAGTCATCGACGTCATGGCAGACCCTCGGCAGTATTCGCTACAAATCAGGCTGGAGGATGCCTTTGGCGATCTGGGCATGATCGCGGTCGTGATCGGCTCGATGAAGGGTGACACGCTCGACATCGAGAACTGGCTGATGAGCTGCCGTGTGCTCGGCAGGAAGGTCGAACACGCGATGCTCTCGATCATCGCGCGAGATGCGGCAAATCTGGGCGTTACGACTATCAACGCCCGCTATCTGCCGACCAGAAAGAACAACATGGTTGCCGAGCACTACCCGCAACTCGGCTTCTCGCGCGTGTCGATCGACGACAGCGGGGCGGCCGATTTCACCATCCAGACCGACAGCATCGACGTCGGCGAGCTCCCGATGTCGATCGCTCACGACCCGGCCATCAGCACGCGAAGCGCCGACGCGGTTGCGAACGCAGCCTGAGCCGGATCACAGGCTACCGGACGCGTCGGCGGCGGGTTTCTTGCGAGTGTCGAGCCGACCAGGATGAAGACCCTGCCCGCAACACGACGACGACTCGAGAAGTGACGACATGCTGAACGTATTGAGTTTCGGTGGCTGTACCGTGACGAACCCGCTACTGAACCTGTCAAAGCGAAAGCTTGCCGCGCCTGTCTATCGGCGCATGGGATTCCGCCGCTCGCCGTATGCCCTGTCTCCACGCGCCATAATGCAGCTCTGGGCATTCTGCGAGGGTGAGCTCGAGATTCCCGAACGTATCTGGAGACTCGTGTACGCCGATGCCGAGACGAAGCCTGATGGCAGCCACAGTCACTTGCTGATCGACGTGGATTGCGTCCTCGTGGAAATCAGCACACCGTACGAATTGCTGCTCGACGGCTTCGTGCTTAATCACAATCGGGTGCTCGAGCAACTGCGCCTCTGCCTGCCGGAAAACAAGCGATCGGTGAAGATCGCCTCGCGCTGGCGCAGCGCCGTGATGGCAGAGAAGTACGATGAGCGCGACGCCGTTGCCGAGCTCCTTCTACCGGATCTGACGAATGACCCGTTCATGCGCGACATGGCCACGCACATGCTCTGGAACACGACGTCGACTCGCACCGGCCTCGACGGCATGGCCGATGTGTTCTCCCACCTCAAGCGGAGTTCGACGGCCCCGATCGGCATCGTCCTGCACAACTTCCACTACATGCCCGACGGCCGCGCGATCATATTTCCGCCGGACCTGAACGAGCAGATCGGCCAGATAGCCGAAACCGAGAACATGCCGGTCTACGACCCGGCGGACATGGTCCGGCATTACGGCGTCGAGACTGCCCTGATGGACGACTACCGACACTGGAATGCGACGTTCTACCCGGTTGTCGCCGACGGCATGTACGCGTTCATGCAAAGCGAACTCTGCGGCAGCAGCACGCGAGATGAGGCGGCTTGACAGCTCCTGGACGAAGCGTCCCCTGACGAAGCTCCCTCCGTCCAAGCGTCTCGATATGGCGTCCCCGCAGAACACCTTTCCCCCAACAAACACCTTTTCCCCCAACAGAGGAGTACATCGGTGCAGGAATCTTCACTACTCTCACAGGCCGTTCAGGACATCAAGTCGGTCAATCCGATTCACGGCAAGAAGCTCGACAAGTCCCTGGGCGAGATGGATGAACGGTACTTCAGCAAGGCCGAGCAGTTCCTCTCGAAGTACGAATCCTACGCCAGCACGCAAGGCAAGGACATGCGCTATGGCATCGAGTCCTACCTGACGATGCTCGACGGCATGCTCGGCGAGTACGTGCATTTCATGCGCACCGACGAGTATCGCTGCAAGTCGTCTGCGGACGCGTACGCGTCAGTCTACAGCGACCCGACAGTGATGGAGCCGTATATGCACGGCCTGCTGTTCTCGCAGATCCTCTGGAAACATCACTACAAGATCTACGAGTTCTTTACAAGCTCCATCGCCGGGTATCGAGGGCGTGTCGACAACTATCTCGAGATCGGTGGCGGCCACGGACTCTACCTCTCCGAGGCGATCAACACACTCGGCAGTGATGCCCGCTACACCATGGTGGACATCTCCGAGAGCTCTCTGCAGATGGCAAAGACCTTCGTTACCGATGGTGATGTGGACTTCGTGCTGAGCGACATCAACGACTACGCTCCAAACGAGAAGTTCGACTTCATTTCCATGGGAGAGGTGCTCGAGCATGTCGACGATCCAAAGGCACTGCTCGAGACCCTCGCAGGCCTCCTCAGCGACGACGGCACCGTGTTCGTGACCACGCCGACCAATGCACCGGCCATCGATCACATCTACCTGTTCCGGAATGAAGCCGAGATCGACAAGCTCATCACGGACAGCGGCTTTCGCATCAAGGACAAGATCGGCATCTTCTCCGAGGATGTGAACAAGGACGTCGGTGAGAAGAACAAGATCGCGATGCTTTACGGCGCTTTCCTCGAGCGCGCCTGAGCTATGAGCTAGCTGCGAATCGTTGCTGCCGGTCGTCGTCGGCCGCGCAGCATTCGGAAGAGATATAAACGTACGCGGCTTGTATATCGGGAGTGATCCGACGTGGTGTCCGGGCGGGGGGGGGTCAAAGACGCCTACAGCGCCCTGCACTCCTCGGCAGTATTCAGCATCGGTGCAACGGCGTCTGCCTGTTCGAGTTCTGCCTGCTCGACGTCTACTTGATCATCAAGCAATCGATCGATCAGCGGAAGCATCAGTTCGAGCGGATCGGCAGACTCGACCGGCGAGACGGTCGCAGTCTGATCAGTCCGGACCCTTGGCAATCGATCGAACAGGACATCGAGTCTATCGTGCAGACTATTCATGTCGATACACAGTATCTCGCCGGCCGCTTTGGCCATCGCATACTCGGTCATGCCTTTCGGACGATCGACGACCGCAATCGAAGACGGGTAGAACACGCGGAGCGTGCGCTCGGCGGGAATCTGTCGGCAGATCGACTGGCAGAGTTGCTGAAATCCGGTCACGTACAGATCGACGAACTCGCTGTGTAGTGCCGCATCGAAGGCATTGCTCTTCTGGCGAAAGATCTGTGTCGTCGCGAAATAGAACAGGTGGGTGAAGTCACGGGCATGATGGCCAAGCTGCTCCTCAGGCGGTTGAAAGGCGTCATAGCGGAGTGTCTGACAGCGCTCTGCCCCACAAACGTCGTTGATCTCGCAGGCAACCCTCGCGGCATCGGCAGAGCCTGTCATCCAGGTCACCGTGACGCGCCCACCGCCGGCGACGATGGCGCGCGCCGTCGCCTCACCAAGCCCCCTCGAACCCCCGACGACCAGGGCATCGATCGATGCATACCGAGTCGCCGGTATCTGCGTGAGTCCGGACGAGCGTGAGGACAGTGTCGTCGGCGCCTGCCTGACAAACGCCTCGATCTTGCCACGAAAGCCTGACGACACGATCGCGAGCGTAACCATCCTGAATCGCTCATCCACGTTGTCGACCTCGAAGCCGAGCCCGGGTCTCTCGATTCCCTGATCGTCGAACTTCAGACTGAAGCTCGAAAAAATTGAATGCAGCCCCGGCACCTGCATGCCGACCACGGTCGACATCAGCGCAAGCGACTCGATCATGCGCGGGGACAGCATTCCGGCAAGACCCGGAAAGAGCACTGCCGCCTGGCTCTCTGACGGAGGGGCGTCGAGCCAACTGCCGCATCCTGGCATTTCACCGAGACTGCGCTCGACGGGTTCGTGAGCGAAGTCGACTGTACCAATACGGTGCTCCTTGACCACCTCCTTGACCACCTCCTTGGTCACCTCCTTGACACTGCTGACCGCAGCATCGCCGAAACTGAGTTTCATCGTGGTCAGCGTCAGATCGCCAGCGCGAACCTCGATGACAGTTCTCTCGGGCGACTTCGCCAGGCAGTGGCAGGCGACGGTTTCGCCAACGGGGATAAAGCGCGTGAACGCCACATCCAGTCGGCGCAGAGCAGCGAGATCGCGACCCGACGCAGCAAGGTGCTCGAGGGCCATCAGCACGACATGGACACCGTGGACGACGGGCTGACCCGCCTGCGTCCTGCGCGCCGCGACGGCATCCATGTGCATGGGATTGACATCGCCCGACAGCATCGCGAAATCGTGCTGGTCGTCCGCGTCGAAACAACGACTTCCGGAGCGTGTCCAGTCATCGGGATTCGTGGTCATGCGATACCTGTCGAAAGTGGCGCCTGCTGCACCCGAGGCGAATCCGTTCGAGATCTCGGCAGACCGGCAATGCCGCCCCTGCTGCAACGATCAAGCCACACAATGAGCCGGCATGTCCCCGCACCTACGCCGTGCTTCACCCATCTTTACCACCACCCTTGGAGACGGCAGAGTCTGCAGCCGATACCTGTCAGATCAAGAAGAAACGCTATGAACACTCCCGGCGAAGATGAACTCCTCAAGCCAGAGGTTCATTGCCGCAGGCGCAGGGTGTGCAGCAACCGCAGTACTGCTGCTCGCCTCGACCAACGCCGGGGCCGACTGGACGCTCGGTGGCGCTGAATTGAGCCCGGTACGCGTCATCGATATAACCACCGCACCAGCGCCAACCGTTACCCATCGAACGCTGACACTCACCGGTGGCCTGCACTTCATCGACCTGAACGGGCCGCAACGAGATTGCCATGCCGTTGTCCTGGCTGAGCGCACCGACCCGAACGCATGCACCTAGCGACTGTCGACGAACAGACGCACCCGGGTCGCGCGCCCGCTGAAATCCAGCGACACGTCGGTCTCGACCACGCGCTCCTCACCGGGCAAGAGGCTGAAGTCAGGTAACGGTATGAAGCGGTGCATCAACGGCAGCCCGTCGTCATCCAGTGCCAACAGGAAGGCACTCTGCACTTCCATGCTGACCCCGCGTCGATTGACCAGGCGAAACGCGAGCGTCCCTGCCGGATCCAGAGCATAGTCGAGCGGTACCACCGCGGGAATACCCACGCCGACCAGGGCGCCCACCGGCTCGGACAGAAATACCGACGCGCTAGCGGCCAAGGCAAAGACGTCCTCAGCACCCTGCGCCACCGTCACCAGTATCGGGGCGATTGCATTTGGCGCGAGACAGGTTGACGTTTCATCGAGTCCAGCACCTCCCCGGGACGCCCTGGCAAACCCCTGCCCATTCACGAGTGACGGCAGACGTGACTCGGGTAGCGCTTCGGCATTGGCGTCAAGCAAGCGGATGCCACTCAGGGCAGCACCACAACGCGTCCGCGAATCCGCGTTGCGGACGATCGCCACGATACCCCCGTCCACTCGCCGAACCGAAACAAGCTGAAGCTGACCGATGTCATCGACCTGAAACGGCAGGGTGCGAACCAACCCCCCGTTGGCCCGGCTGCCATCACCGATCACAGCCCCGCTGAGCAGCGCCGAGGTGTTAGCGCCGGCGTGAAGGCTGCCGCCGTCAAGATCCGCGAGCACGAGCGGCATGTTTCCCGGATCGACGAAACCCGCCGAAGTCAGGGCGTCCGGGAAGCCATTGTCATCGAAGAAAGCTTGTGCCGTTTCCTCTTCGCCCGCTCCCTCGCCGCTGCCGCTGCCGCTGCAGGCAGTCAAGAGCGAGAGCGCCACGACAACGGCATACACGAGTAGACCGCGACGCGCGATAGGCGGAGTTTCCCCGGGAAGGATGAGCATGGAGCAGATATTTTGACGTGTGGTCTCGGCAATGACACGTCAAGATTCGTACCGGCGAACGATGTTCAGAGTCGCCGAACTACTCTCGTTCTGCCCCATTCCCGCCGACCTCATCCTCCAAGGCCCCATCCTCCTCGACCGAATCCAACCCCGGCGCCAGCCCTCCCCCGAATATTCCCTCGAAATTGCCCGTGCCAGGACGGCTCGATTCCCTGGACTCAGGCGTCGCTTCAACGTCAGTTTCGTCGTTTTCACTGCCGCCCGACCCCGGCGCCAGCCCACCACCGCCGAAAATGCCTTCGAAATTACCGACTCCAGGGCGATCACCGCGTTCGGCGGGTGCGCTTGCGCCGGTGCTCGTCGCAGGTGCCGCATCATCGGCAGAAGTTCCAGTAGCGGTTCCCACGGCGGTTCCTTCAGCAGCATCCCGGGCCGCTTCCTCGGCCGCGCGTTCCTCGGCCTTGATGCGATTCCGCTCACGTAGCGCTTCGATGCGTTCGGCATTCTGGCGTTGCTTGTTCTCCAATACCGCGGCCTTGCACTCTTCGACGCCCAGGGTGCCGGCAAGGTAGGCCGTTCCGGCACCGGCAATGACTACAAGCACGATCAGGATCAGAGCCGTGTCGAGAAACCAGGGCTTTTGTCCGAGAGGCTTGCTGTCGGGTTCTGCCGCCAGTCGTTCGCCCGCCTCCGCTCTTGCCGCTTCACGTCGCTTGAGCACTTCGTGAACCGCAGCGCCGATCAGGGTCAACACGATGATCGTCACCGCCAGCGCACTGATCGACGGGTCGATTCCATAACGCACCTTGCTGGCCAGTTCCTTGGTCAGGGTATTGGTCGAGATCGCAGTGAATACCGTGGTGTTGTAGTTCTCGAACGAGGCGAGAAACGCAAGCACTGCAGCTGATCCAATAGCGGGCTTCAGGAACGGCAGCAGGATCTTCCGGAAGCTCTGCCAGTGGGTTGCGCCAAGATCGAGGGCCGCTTCTTCCTGGACTGTCTCGAAGCGCTGCAGGCGCGAGATGAAGATCAGCATCGTGTACGCCGCGATGAAGGTCGACTGGCCGATGATGGTCAGGAAGAAACCGTCATAGAAGATCGAGTCACGCGATAGCCCGAACATGCGCGCCACGCGATCCCAGAACAGGAGCGTAGATATGCCAAGCACGACTCCAGGTACGAGGATCGGCGACACCACGAGCGTGTAGTACCAGGGCCGCACCCGCTCGCGTACCTGCGTCAGCAGAAGAGCCCCGGCAAGCCCCAGCGGCACCGCCAGCAGGACCACACCGAAGCCGATGAACACGCTGTTGCGAAGTCCGTTCAGCAGGCGCCTGTCCTCGGCCAGGGTCGCAAACCACTCGACCGTGAAACACTCCCAAGGCGCGACGCGCGGGAAGGCCGAACTGTTGAACGCGCTGACGCTCATGACGATCAGCGGACCGAACAGATAGAGGAAGAACAGCAGCACGAACAGCGTCGCGAAGGTTCGACTGAGCCGCTCGCTGCTCAACATGCCGGGGGTCGACTCACTTCGCGATCTCGCCGAACCGGACCTTGAAGACGCGCATGACAAGCAGCACGAAGGCCAGACAGGCAATCAGCAGAACGATGGCGTAGGCAGAACCCCGCGCCCAGTTGGCCGAGGCATTGAACGACTTGTAGATCAGCTGCGTGAACCACAGGCTGCTTGGCCCGCCGAGCACTTGCGGCGCCGCCAGCGCACCGGCGCTCAGCATGAAGACGATGGTGCAACCTGAACTGATACCGGGCTTGGCATGTGGCAGCACGATGCGCCAGTGAATGCGCCACCACGGCGAACCCATGTCACGGGCAGCTTCGATCTGATTGCGGTCGAGACTCTCGACCGCGTTGTAGATCGGGAAGATCATCAACAGGATGTAGGCGTAGGAGAGCCCGCTGTAGAGCGCAATGTTTGCCCGCACGAAATCATAGGGTTGGTCCAGCAGGCCGATGGCGAGCAAGGCATCGTTGATCACGCCGCCCGATCCGAACAACACCTTGAAGGCGAACGCTCGCAACAGTTCGTTTATCCAGAACGGCACGATCAGGGCCATCACCATGAGGCGCGCACCCGACCCGCTGGCGACATGTGCCAGGTAGTAGGCGACCGGGTAGCACAGGCAGAGATCGACCAGGGTGACGAACACGGCAGCGAGGATGGTTCGCCCGAACACGCCAAGATCGACGGTGTTGAAACCCGACTCGGTATTGCCGCCGCCACGGATCAGGTAGCGATAATGCTCGAGCGTATAGCCGTGGGCTTCAGTGCCCCAGCGCGGAGGCGGCACGTTGGTCCGCAACGAGAAGTCGAGCATGAACAGCTGCGGCAGGATGATCATCATGACCGTCCAGAGCAGCACCGAGAGCAACAGGAAAATGCCAAGCCCGGCTCCGTTCTTCGTGAAGAACTCGCGCCACCAGGCCATGCGACTAGTGACTCCTCGCGTGGAGGGCCGCTGAATATGTCGTCACGATGTCGATCGGCAGGCGCACTATTCCGCCGCCAGTCGCCCGTGCGGCAGGGCCATGGCAAGGCGCTCGGGAAAGCCGATCGCGATCGGTCCACCCACCGGCAGATCGGCGACGTGACCGTCGTTCAGTGCCGTCAGCGTGACTTTGGCACCGCTCGCAAGCCCGACTTCCACATGCCAGAGGTTCCCTTCGAAGTGCCGCTGCCGGACTTCACCCGACAGACGGTTGTCCATCGTGTTTCCCACCGCCGTACCTGTCGCTTCGACCGGCGTGAGGATACGTAACGACTCCGGACGCACGAAGACCATGCTGGCATCACCTGCTTTCAACGGCGTGCCTGCCGTGTGTGCAGACGTACGCGCGCTGAAGTCGCCGTGCGGCGTCTCGACCAGCGCACTGCCGTTCGATAGCTCCCTGACAGTACCTTCGAAAACGTTGTTCTCACCAACGAAGGAGGCGACGAAAGCCGTGTCCGGTGCATCGTAAATATCCGTGCCGTTACCCACCTGCTCGATACGGCCCTCGCACATGACGGCGACATGGTCGCTCATGGTCAAGGCCTCGCCCTGGTCGTGGGTGATGTAGATGAAGGTGATGCCGACGCGCTGCTGGATGGCACGTAGCTCGGTACGCATGTGCTGGCGGAGTTTCAGATCGAGCGCCGAGAGGGGTTCGTCGAGCAGAAGAACATCCGGCTCGGCGGCGAGCGCCCGGGCAATCGCGACGCGCTGACGCTGGCCACCGGAAAGCTCGCCCACTTGCTTGTCGCCCTGCCCGGGAAGCGCTATAAGCTCTAGAAGTTCGTCGGCTCGCCGGCGTCGCTCCGCCTTGCCGACACCGCGCACTTCCAACGCGAACGCGATGTTCTCCCACACCTTCATCAGCGGGAACAGGGCGAGATTCTGGAAGATCAGCGCGGTCGGTCGCCGATTCGGGCCGATACCCGCCATGTCCTTGCCACCGATCAGGACACGTCCCTGCGACGGCGTCAGAAAACCCGAGACGGCGCGCAACAAGGTCGTCTTGCCACAACCGGATGGCCCGAGAAAACTGAAGAACTCGCCGTCGTCGATATGGATGTCGGCTTCGCGGGCCGCGACGAAGTTACCGAAGCGAATCCAGACGTCGTCCAGTTGCACATCGGCACTCATCGCGACCACGCACCGTTGACGAGCGCCCGGTGTGGGCGCTCGTCGTGACCCTGCATGTCGGAAGCCGGATCAGAGCGCGAGGAATCGGTTCTCGTATTCGGTGCGCGCATCGGCATACCACTGCGGTTCAGCCGGCCAGGGATTCAGGTTTCCAAGTGAATCACCGGGGTAGGCCGAAGCAAAATTGTTCTTGTACTGCTCGCCCGCGAACTTGTCGGCACCGAGCACGGCGGAGTTGTAACCGTGGGTATCGATCGCCTTGCCGGCAGGTTCCGGCTGGTAGCAGAACTTGACGAATTCGTATGCCTGCTCTGAATTTGCCGCGGCCTTGGACAATGACATGCCGTCGACCCAGGCCATGGCACCTTCCTTGGGCGCCTGATACTTGACAGGCTCGCCCTGCCCCTGCAATGCCAACGGCGGGCCGTCCCAGGTCTGGCCGACGATGACACCGTCGTTCAGGAGACCGTTCTTCTGCGTGTCGGCATCGTTCCAGAGGAGTTTCAGATTGGCCTTGCGATCGCCCGCAAATTTCAGGATCTGGTCCCACACTTCGCGCATCTTCTCCTCGCTGCCATAGGCCGCCCAGACCGAGCCGGGCTCCATCTGCCCGGACGCTTCCATGTGCAGACCGGCACCAAGCAACCCCGAATGCACGCGCATCATGGTCTTGCCGGCATTCTCCTCTGCCCAGACGTCACCGTAGCTCGGCACGCCACCTTCCGGTTCGAACTGATCGGTTCGCCAGGCCACCCCTTCGGTACCCCAGATCTGAGGCAACCAGTGCGAGCCTGCTTCGCCGAAGTTCCACTCGGCGTCGCCGACCTGCAGCATTGCCGGGTTGGCATTGTCGATACTGCCGACCTTCGCGTAATCCCAGGGCTGCAGCAGCTCGAGGTCGACCCACTGACCGCTTCGATTGTTCGTCGGTGAGCAGATATCGAAGGCCGCGCCGCCGGAGGCCTTCATCTGATTGATGATTTCCTCGTTGGAGCCGATGCCGGTGTGATTGAGCGTGATGCCGGTTTCCGATTCGAACGCTGCTTTCCAGTCATCCGGCAGGTAGTCCGACCACATCAGGACGTTCAGTTCGCCCGACGACGCAAGTACCTTCGGGCTGACGATCCAAGGGCCGACCGCAGCGGTGGCTCCGATGGCAGCCGTACCCTTCAGAAAACGGCGCCGGTTGTCGCTGGGTGCCGGCGACTCGGCCGGGGAATTCGTGGTGTCAGGTGTCTTTTTCATCGAGCTTTCTCCACAGAATACGGTCAGATGCGGTAGGCGGAGCCGTGGCCGCACGCCATACCGTTGGCACGTTACAGTATCTGGATGGTACCGGGATGACAACGTGTCGCACGCTGTACTCGGCTCCACGCGGTGCTGACAAGCTCTGCGGCGTCAGCTCGCGCACAGGCACCAGGTCGCGAGCAGGGGCGACGAACCGGAACGCATGGCGTGGCGGACGTTCGGGGCGTGATGGACCGTGCCACCGATCCCGGGCTCATGCCAGTCGCGACCCTCCTGCCACCGAAGAACGGCTCGCCGACGTCTTCGGCCCCCGGACGGCGGTACCAGGACAGCTGTCGGGACAAGCGCTCGAGAGCTGTCGCGTGTTCGACAAGCAACGTGTCTGCTTCCCCCGGGAGCGAGCTTTTCTAACCGTTCAAGCCGTTACTTTGCACCAGCTCCTCGACGAGCGGTTGCAGTCGATCACAGACGGGCAGCCAGTCGCTGTGCCTCGTCGAGACTGGAGAACTCGCCGCGGCGGAAATATCGAGCGCTGCGAATATCCGCCCGCTCAGCGCCGCCTCGGCACTCGTCGCCGGCAAGCGTGAAACCAGCGCGCGCTGCAGCGTGACCAGAAAATCGTGCAATTCGGCATTTGCTTGTCATGCTATCGAAGTCGAGGCTGGAACTGGACCGGTCTCTAGCCGACCCCTGGCCGACCCCTAGATATTGTCGAAATCTACCAGCACACGTATCGAGGATACCTGTCCCGGGAAATTCCCGACTCTGGCGTTCAGTACGGCTTCGGCGCCAGGCGCGAGCTGTTCGTCGCTCGAAGCGAGTGCGCTGCCGAGGACAACACCACGTTCATCCAGCATGTAGACGTTCAGGAAGCCGGTCTCGACGTTCACCAGCCCGCGATTGACAACCGTAATCGAAAGCTCGTCGCCTTCGACCGAATACGCCAGCGGGATGACTTCCGTCTCGGTTCGCTCGAACCTGCCGGTCGTCGACGTCAACGCATCGATTGACACACCTGCAACAGATGCTGCTGGCGCTCGCAGACCCAGATCGACGTAGGCGCCGGTTCTGGCTTCAATGCACGTATCGGTCTGGACACTACTGCGACCAACCGTTCCGTCGACGAAGCTGGATTCGAGGATTGCCTCGAGCGTAGCGCCGCCAGCGTCCAGTGCCCGGATACCTTCGACCCGGACGAAGCAATGCCGTTCAGCCGACGAATTGAACAGCACGCCGATGAGACTGCTCCGGGTGTCGCTTTCCTGTACGACTGCCAGCCCGCGCAGTTCGAGCCCGGTGTCTGCCACTGCGACGCGGAACGGGAGCGAGCGGAGCATATCGGTGTTGGCGACTGATCCGTCGCCGACAAGCGGCCCTTGGAGTCGCGCCGAGTTGTTGGCGTCTGCATAGAAGGACGACCCTTCGACGTCCGCGAATACTGTCCCGAATTCCTGTGCCGGCTCGAGTTCCGCCAGCGAGAAACCACCTTCCGCTTCCGGTGCAGGTGTACCGCCGATGTCCACAACCGGCTCATCGTCACCCGGCATGGGTTCATCGACCGTCGGCGGCCCCACGGGTTCTTCACCCGGATCGATATCGGCAGGTGCGACTCCCGCTGTCAATTGCGGCAGATCGTTCACACCATCGTCGAACTGTTCGCAGACACCGTTTTCCTGAAGAAAACCGAAATCGATCCCTGTCAGCTCCGAGTACGCCCGGCACTCCTGCAGTGCGACTGATTCCTCGCTGCCACCTCCCCCGCCACCACCGCCACCACATCCGGCAAGTGCAAGCAGGGTCAGCGCGATGACGGCCGGGGTCCTGGCCACCGAAGCAAGCACGTCAGCACCCGTGTTCGAGTTGTTCATCCTGTCTATCCATCGTCCTTGAAAGCGTGACTGAAGCGTAGTCGCAGCCGGCATGCGGTTCACGGTCAAAGTACCGAATGCACGAAAGCCACTGAACGAATCCAGCGCTCGCAACAGCGCCCGATTCAAAGCCCGACCAAAGCCCCGACTAGCGTTTGAGCTTCTTGATCAACTGAAGCTGCGCCGAAGCCTCTGCCAACTGCATCTGCACCGCGGAAAAGTCGACTTCGCCGCCCGGCTTTGCGTTGGCCAGCAGGGCTTCCGCTTCCTGCTTGGCCTTCTCGGCTGCTGCCTCGTCGATATCCGCGGCACGAATGGCCGTGTCAGCCAGGATCGTCACGACATAGGGCTGCACTTCGAGAATGCCGCCGGACACGTAGATGTCGAGCTCGTCGTCATCACCGGCCGTGTTGACCCGCACCTCACCTGGCTTGATGCCAGTGATGAACGGCGTATGACCGGGTGCGATACCTACCTCGCCGAGCTGCGCCGACGCGCTGACCATGGTCGCCTCGCCCGCGAAGATTTCCTCTTCCGCACTGACGATCTCGACTCGAAGCGTCTTCGCTTCGCTTCCGAGTGCCATGATCAGGCAGCCTGCTTGGCGTCAGACTTCTTGGCGTTCTCGAGAACTTCCTCGATCGTGCCCTGCATGTAGAACGCCTGCTCGGGTAGATGATCGTATTCACCGGCAACGATGCCGTTGAAGCCCGCGATCGTGTCTTTCAGCGAGACGTACTTGCCGGGCGAACCGGTGAAGACCTCGGCGACGAAGAACGGCTGTGACAGGTAGCGCTGCACTTTACGAGCTCGCGACACGACCAGCTTGTCCTCCTCCGAGAGTTCGTCCATGCCGAGAATCGCGATGATGTCGCGCAGCTCCTTGTAGCGCTGCAGCGAGTTCTGCACGGCGCGGGCGCAGTCATAGTGCTCCTGACCGATGACCAGCGGATCGAGCTGACGACTGGTGGAATCGAGCGGATCGACGGCCGGGTAGATGCCGAGCTCGGCGATGTTTCGCGAGAGTACGACGGTCGCATCGAGGTGCGCGAAGGTCGTGGCGGGCGAGGGATCGGTAAGGTCGTCCGCCGGTACATAGACAGCCTGGATCGAGGTGATTGAACCGGTCTTCGTGGAAGTAATGCGCTCCTGCAGCGCACCCATCTCCTGGGCCAGCGTCGGCTGATAGCCAACCGCTGACGGCATGCGGCCAAGCAGGGCCGACACTTCGGTTCCCGCCAGGGTGTAGCGATAGATGTTGTCGATGAACATCAGGACGTCACGGCCTTCGTCACGGAAGTGCTCGGCCATGGTCAGTCCGGTCAGGGCTACGCGCAGGCGGTTGCCCGGAGGCTCATTCATCTGCCCGTAGACGAGAGCGACCTTGTCGAGAACGTTCGAGTCCTTCATCTCGTGGTAGAAATCGTTGCCTTCACGCGTGCGTTCGCCGACACCTGCGAATACCGAGAAACCCGCGTGCTCGGCGGCGATGTTGCGGATCAGCTCCATCATGTTGACGGTCTTGCCGACACCGGCACCGCCGAACAGGCCGACCTTGCCGCCCTTGGCGAACGGGCAGAGCAGATCGATGACCTTGATACCGGTCTCGAGCAGTTCGGTGGAGCCAGACTGTTCAGCATAGGATGGCGGATCGCGATGGATCGGCATGCGCTCCTCGGTCGCGATCGGGCCGGCCTCGTCGATCGGATGACCCAGCACGTTCATGATGCGCCCGAGCGTAGCTTCGCCGACCGGAACAGAGATAGGTGCATCGGTATTGGAGACGCCGATACCGCGCTTGAGGCCATCGGCAACACCCATGGCGATGGTACGGACGATGCCGTCACCCAGCTGCCCCTGGACTTCGAGAATGGTTTCCTTGTCGTCGACGGTCAAAGCGTCGTAGACCTTCGGTACGGCGTTGCGCGGGAACTCGACGTCGATGACGGCGCCGATGATCTCGACGATCTTTCCTGTGCTCATGATGATGGTCCCGTGTTCGTTATGCTGTTTAGCGGCAACGACTCTTGCGAGCGCTGCGCCTTGATTCTGTTCGAATCGTCAGTCGTGACTCGTGGAGAGGCGGTCAGACCGCCGCCGCACCACCGACGATCTCCGAAATTTCCTGAGTGATCGCCGCCTGGCGAGCCTTGTTGTAGACGAGTTGCAGGTTGTCGATCAATTCACCGGCATTGTCGGTCGCACTCTTCATCGCGATCATCCGCGCCGCCATCTCGCAGGCGATGTTCTCTACCACCGCCTGATAGACCAGTGATTCGATGTATCGTGTCATCAGGTGGTCGACGACTTCCTTCGCATCCGGCTCGTAGAGATAGTCCCAGTGATGCCCGAGCTTCTCGTCGGCATCCGGCGCTGCCGGCAGCAACTGCGTGACCTGCGGTGCCTGGGTCATGGTGTTGACGAATTCGTTCTCGACCAGGTACAGCCGCTGGATCTTGCCCTCGTCATAGGCGTCGAGCATGACCCGGATGGTACCGAGCAGCGTCTCGAGCTTCGGCGCGTCCCCGATGTCCTGCACTTGTCCCACGATGTCGACGCCAAGTCGCCCGAAGAACTGACCGGCCTTCTTGCCGATGGTCACCAGCTGGATGCCGGCGCCCTTTTCCTGCCACTCCTTCATCGAGGTGACGCCCTTCTTGAAGGCGTTCGTGTTCAGCCCACCACAGAGACCTCGGTCGGAGGAGATGACCAGGTAACCGACGCGCTCGACGTTCTCCCGCTCCATCAGGTACGGGTGGTGATACTCGACGTTGGCCGAAGCCACGTGGCCGACGACACTGCGCATCTTCGTCGCATACGGACGATTCGCGCGCATGCGGTCCTGCGCTTTCCGCATCTTCGACGCCGCGACCATTTCCATGGCCTTGGTGATCTTCTGCGTATTCTGGATGCTTTTTATCTGCGTGCGGATTTCCTTGCCGGAAGCCATTCGCGTCGCTCCTGTTGCTTGCCAGCCCTACCAGCTGCCAGTGCTCTTGAAGGCATCCAGCCCCTTGCGGAAAGCCGCTTCGATATTCTCGTTCCAGTCGCCCGACTCCTCGATCTGGTCAAGCAGTTCCTGGTGGTTGGAACGGAAGTGCGCATGCATGTTGCTCTCGAAGCTGACGATCTTCGCCGCATCGACATCGTCGAGATACCCTTCGTTCGCCGCAAACAGCGAGACGCCCATCTCGCCGATCGACAAGGGCGAGTACTGCTTCTGTTTCATCAGTTCGGTCACGCGCTGACCGCGCTCGATCTGCTTTCGCGTGGTCTCGTCGAGATCGGAGGCGAACTGGGCGAAGGCCGCCAGCTCGCGATACTGGGCCAGTGCGAGCCGTACACCGCCACCGAGCTTCTTGATGATCTTGGTCTGCGCCGCACCACCGACGCGTGACACTGACAGACCGGCGTTGATGGCCGGCCGTATGCCCGCGTTGAACAGATCGGTCTCGAGGAAGATCTGACCGTCGGTGATCGAGATGACGTTGGTCGGTACGAAGGCAGATACGTCGCCGGCCTGAGTCTCGATGATGGGCAGCGCGGTCAGCGAGCCGGTCTTGCCGGTAACTTCGCCGTTGGTGAACTTCTCGACATAGTCGGCATTGACGCGGCAAGCGCGCTCGAGCAGTCGCGAATGCAGATAGAAGACGTCACCGGGATAGGCTTCACGACCGGGCGGACGCCGCAGCAGCAGCGAGACCTGGCGGTAGGCCCATGCCTGCTTGGTCAGGTCGTCATAGACGATCAGCGCATCTTCGCCGCGATCGAGGAAGTACTCACCCATCGAGCAGCCGGCATACGGCGCCACGAACTGCATGGCAGCCGAGTCGGAGGCGCCTGCCGCGACGACGATGGTGTTCTCGAGCGCGCCGTGCTCCTCGAGCTTGGTGACCACGTTCGCGATCGTCGACTGCTTCTGGCCGATGGCGACATAGACGCACTTGATGCCACTGCTTGCCTGGTTGATGATCGCGTCGACCGCGACAGCCGTCTTGCCGGTCTGACGGTCACCGATGATCAGTTCGCGCTGGCCACGGCCAACCGGCACCATGGCGTCGATGGCCTTCAATCCGGTCTGTACCGGCTGATCGACCGACTGACGCTCGATGACGCCCGGTGCCACGCGCTCGATCGGCGATGTCAGTGTGGTCTCGACGGGGCCCTTGCCATCGATCGGTTGACCGAGTGCGTTGACGACGCGACCGAGCAGCGCCGGTCCGACCGGCACTTCCAGGATGCGCCCGGTACATTGCACCTTGTCGCCTTCGGAAAGCCCTTCGTAGTCACCGAGCACGACCGCGCCGACCGAATCACGCTCGAGGTTCAAGGCCAGACCGAAAAGGTCGTCGGTGAACTGCAGCATCTCGCCCGACATGGCATCTGCCAGACCGTGGATCTTCACGATACCGTCGTTCAGGCTGACGATCGTGCCTTCCGTGCGGGCGTCTGCCGACGCCTCGTAGTTGCCGATCCGCTGCTTGATCAGCTCACTGATTTCTGACGGGTTGAGTTGCATCGCTAATGATCCTCTTGAAACCGAGTGGTCGCGACATCGTGACGTCGAGGCGTTCTCGCCGTCACCTGCCGCACCGATTGCCAGGCCGCTCGACAAATGCCGAGCAAACCCGGGAGTGCAAGCGTCGCGTCTTATCGCGCCACTCGCTCCTTGCTGAACCATACGGCCAAGCCGTCAAACAGCGACGGCTCGCCCCATCTTCTCGACACGTCCGCGAAGCGAACCGTCGATGACCAGATCTCCGGCGCGAATGATGGCGCCACCGATCAGTTCCTTGTCGACTGTGCTGACAATTCTGACCTTGCGATTGAGTCGCTTGCCGAGTGCCTCGGCGATGCGATCGCGCTGCTCGTCACCGAGCTCGAAAGCGCTGGTCACGGTCGCCTCGATTTCACCCTCGGCTTCCGCACGCAAACCCTCGTAGATCTGCTGAATATCCGGAATGACCGCGAGCCTGTCGTTCTCGGCGAGCAAGCGAAGCAGGTTCCTGCCTTCATCGTCGAGCTCGTCGCCGATGACCGTCTCGATCATGCCAGCCCGGTCCTGACAGGTCAGACCCGGCGCGTCGAGACGCTGCGACATTTCCGGATTCGACACCAGTGCCGACCAGAAAGCGAGTCGGCCCGACCATTCTTCGAAACGGCCGCTGTCGCGAGCCATTTCGAAGATGGCGCGTGCATAAGGCCTCGCCGCGGTGGATTGATCAGCCACTAGATCTGGCCGACCAGGTCGTCAATGACCTTGGCATGCGAGGATTCGTTCACCTCGCCACCAAGGATGCGTCGGGCGCCGTCAACCGCAATCGAACCGACTTGCTTCCTGAGCGACTCTCGTGCGCCAATGACTTCCTGCTCGATCTCGGCATGCGCCTGCGAGACGATCTGCTCGCCACGCGTTCGCGCATCCTTCTCGGCTTCCTCGATCATCTCGTTGCGACGCTTCTGCGCCTGCGCCACGATCTCGGCTGCCTGTGCCTTGGCATCCTGCATCATGGTTGCGATCTCGGCCTCCGCCTCTTCGCGGCGTTGCTCGCCTTTCTCGGCGGCGGCCAGGCTCTCGGCAATCTTGTCCTGTCGTTCACGCAGGGCCGTCATGATCGGCGGCCAGACGTACTTCATGCAGAACAGGACGAAGATCGCGAACGAGATGGCCTGTCCGAACAATGTCAGATTCAGGTTCACGTCTGCTGTCCTCGGTTCGCTATCGAATCAACCGCAGCCCATCAGCCCGCGAGCTGGCCGACGAAGGGGTTGGCGAACGTGAAGAACAGACCGATGCCGACACCGATCATCGGCACGGCGTCGAGCAGACCGGCGACGATGAACATCTTGACCTGCAGCATCGGGGTCATTTCAGGCTGACGAGCCGCACCTTCGAGAAAGCGACCACCGAGCAGACCGAAACCGATCGCGGTACCGAGGGCGCCCAGGCCGATGAGAAGGGAGACGGCAATGGCCGTGAGGCCGACGACAGTTTCCATGAATAACTCCGCGTAGAAAAGTGGTTGAGTGGTGAAGGAATGGTGATGGAAAGAAGACCGGGGTGCGTCTCGTCCGTGTGAGCGCAGACCGAAAAAAAGCCCAAATATCAGTGACTTTCGTGCGCCATGCTCATGTATACGATGGTCAGCATCATGAAGATGAATGCCTGCAGCGTGATGACGAGGATGTGGAAGATGGCCCACGGCACCGACAACGCCCACTGCGCATAGAAGGGCAGCAATGCGATCAGGATGAAGATCAGTTCGCCGGCGTACATGTTGCCGAACAGTCGCAGGGCCAGCGAGATCGGCTTCGCGAGCAGACTGACGCCCTCGAGCAGCAGGTTGATCGGCACGAACAGGATCTGCACGATCAGGTTGTCACTGCTGAATGGCTGGAAGGCGAGCTCCTTGAAGAAGCCCCAGGGCCCCTTGATCTTGAAGCTGTAATAGATCATCAACGCGAACACTGACAACGACAGCCCGAGGGTGATGTTGACGTCGGTACTCGGGACAATCTTCATGTAGGGAATGCCGACAGCCTCGGTCAAGCGCGGTATGAAGTCGACGGGGATGAGATCCATCAGGTTCATCAGGAAGACCCAGACGAACACGGTCAAGGCGAGTGGCGCGACGACGTCACTCTTCGAGTGAAAGGTTTCGCGCACGTTCTGGTCGACGAATTCGACGATCAGCTCGACGAAGTTCTGCAGTCCGCCAGGCACACCGGCGGTGGCCTTGTCGGCGGCCTTCTTGAACAGCCACAGGAACAGGGCGCCGAGGCCAATCGACCAGAACATCGAGTCGAGATGCAGGGCCCAGAAGCCCATGGCCGCCGCTTCCTCGCCGCCATGTGCGATCCCGAAGCCGTGCTCGGGATGGATGCCCACCACCAGATTCTGCAGGTGATGTTGGATGAATTCAGTGGTTGTCGGTGCGTCGCTCGATGCCATGGTCGTTTAGCGCAAGGTCTGCCTGGTTTCGGAGCGTGCCACCAGCAGCGGCACGATCCAGTTGATCATTTGTACGCCCGCGAAACCGGCAAAGAGCGCCAGTGCATTCACGGACCGCATATTGATGAACACGATGGCGAAGAACAGGACGGTCAGTGCCATCTTGCCGGCTTCCCCGGCATAGAACGAACGTACGATCTGACGAGCGGCGCGCGCACCTCGATGACGAAATGCCCGGAACGCGAACCAGCAGTTCGGCACCCAGCAGATCAATCCACCCAGCAATGCAGACACTCCACCTGCCCGGTCGGTCAACACTAGACCAGCCGCTCCGACACCGCAGGCCGCGATTAGCTGCCAGACCAGCAGCAGCCGGATCACCCTGCGTTGTCGTTCCGCCTGTTTCTTCACCCGGATCTTGAACGAAAGTCCGTACCGAGTCAGCCTTCGGCAAAAACATGGAAAAACCGGCTCGGCATGACCGCGCCGTCAAGCGCGCGAAGTGTAGCAGCAAACAGCGTGCTCTACTTGATATGCGCGAGAATTCCGTCCAGCTCCTCGAGCGACCCGTAGGGTATTTCCAGCCGACCGGCACCGCCTTTGCGCTGGTGAATCTTCACACCGGTACCGAGTACACCGGAGAGCCTCTCGATCAGGCGCTCGACATCCGGGTCTGCCGCGTTGGCATCGGTGTCGGCTGACGCGTCCGGCACAACACCTGCCGCGGCTGCCTGGCGTTCTTCCTCGCTCAGGCGGATCAACTTCTCCACCGCACGCACGGTCAGTTCCTGCTCGACTATGCGATTCGCCAACAGAGGTTGCTCCGCCGTTGGCGCGCCGAGCAGTGCACGTGCATGCCCCATGTCGAGCTTGCCCTGGTCGACCAACAGCTTGACTTCATCATGCAGGTCAAGAAGGCGCATCAGGTTGGAGACCGCCGCGCGCGAGCGGCCGATCGAGGCGGCAACCGCTGTATGGGTCATGCCGAATTCATCGCACAGACGGGCCAGCGCCTGCGCTTCTTCCAGCGGGTTCAGGTCTTCGCGCTGAATATTCTCGATCAAGGATGCCGACGCCACCTCGGCATCTTCCATGTCGCGCACGATGGCCGGAATCTCGTCGAGACCAGCGAGTTGCGCTGCACGCCAGCGCCGTTCGCCTGCGATCAACTCGTAGGCGCCACCGAATTCACGCACGATGATCGGCTGGATCATGCCCTGCGACTTGAGCGAATCGGCCAATTCCTGCAGAGCGATCGGATCGAAGACCCGTCGCGGCTGATAGACACCGCGGCGTATCCCCTCGATGCCGATCATGTGCAGGCCTCCCTGCCCGGGCAATGGCGCAGCTGCGTCGACCTTGGTGGTGTTCGGCGGGAGCGAATTTCCGCCACCCGAGGGGTCGCTCGACGCGTCCGGGGCCATCGGTACGCCTGGAGCGCCCGACGAGTTCTTCGCGCCAGACGTACCCTGCTCGTCGATCGCAGGCGCGTCTGTGGTCACCTTGTTTGTCGCCGACCCGTCCGTCACCGGCCCGTCTGTCGCCGCATGGGCGTCTGGCGACGTTCCCGGCACGTTGCTCCGTTCACGCCCGCCACTGTTGAGCAGGGCGTTCAGGTTCCGTCCCATGCGGGGTTTCTTGGCCATGGGTCGTCGACTACACGCTGCTGGAATGGGGGTGCACGGCCAGACCGCCTTGCTCGACCTCGGACGACACTTCCTCCGCAGAAACAGCGGCAGGCACGGCTGCCGTATCGGTGGTGGTGTCGGTGGCGGCATCGGCAGCAACCGTCGCGACAGGCGAGGCCGGCGATGACAAACTCGCCTGTGTGCGACGACGGATGATTTCACCCGCCAGCGCAACGTAGGCGAGAGCGCCGCGCGAGGCGCGATCGTACTGCACGATCGAGACACCGTGACTGGGCGCTTCGGCGAGCCGGATATTACGCGGCACGATGGTCTCGAAGACCTGCTCGCCGAAGTTCTCGACCAGCGCCTCTGAAACCTCGGAGCCGAGTCGGCTACGGCCGTCGTACATCGTGCGCAGCAGCCCTTCGACCTGAATCCCCGGATTGACCGAATCACGCACGCCATCGACTGTCTCGAGCAGCGCCGTCAGGCCTTCGAGCGCATAGTACTCGCATTGCACCGGTACCAGCACGCTATCGGCCGCGACGAAGGCATTGAGGGTCAGGATGTTCAGGGATGGCGGACAATCGATCAGGATGTAGTCGTAACTCTCCCGTTCGACATCGAGTGCATCACGCAGCCGACGCTCGCGATGGTCGAGCTCCATCAGTTCGATTTCGGCTGCGGTCAGATCGGCATTCGAGCCGATGACATCATGGCCGCTCGCGGGTGAACGCTGCCGCGCTTCGGCGATGCCCATGCCATCGATCAGAACTTCGAACGCGCCTTTCTCGAGCGTGTTCTTGTCTATGCCGCAAGCCGTGGTCGCATTGCCTTGAGGGTCGAGATCGACGAGCAGGATCCGCTTTCTGAGGCTCGCCAATGCCGCCGCCACGTTCACGCAGGTCGTTGTCTTCCCGACGCCGCCCTTCTGATTGGCGATGGCGATAATGCGGCTCATGCGATCGAGTGTATCCGATACGCATTAACGTCGCGGCGCAAGAACACCGTCGAAGCGGCAGATCGCGACGTGGCGCTCACCCTCGCTAAACGGCACGTCAACCGATGCGAGTGATTCGCACAGGAACGGTGCCGGCAGCCGATCGGGCAGTGCGTCGCTCCGCCCCAGCATGACGATGACCGCCGCTCCCGGAGCACACAGGGGGGCCGCGACGGACAGAAAATCCACGGGTGCCGAAAATGCCCGCGACACCACCCGGTGCGACTTCGCCGTCACCGATTCCACCCGCGCGTGCCGGATCTCGACACCCGAGAGCCCCAGTTCCAGTACGGCCTGGCGCTGGAACGTCACTTTCTTGTTGTTCGACTCGACGGAAAGACAGTGCAAGTCCGGACAAGCGATCGCCAGCGGCAGTATCGGCAGGCCACCGCCACTACCGATGTCGAGCAGATCGAAAGTCAGGGGATCCTTGCTCGTCGGCTGGGCCCGAGGGGGGGACAGGTGCGGCAGCAGCACGAGACTGTCCAGCAGATGCCTGCCGATCATCTCGTCAAGCTTCCTGACGGCGGTCAGGTTGTGAACCCGGTTCCACTTCTCGAGCAGCAGCAAATAGGCGACAAGTCGTTCACGGCTTGTATTGTCAAGCTGTGCAGCCTGGCCACCAAGCCTGCCGAGCCCCTCATCAAGCTGGCTGCGCAAGCTCGCTGTAGAACGGGTCACGGCCAGATCAGGCACTCTGTCGCAGCGCGCGCTTCTTCAGATGCACCAGCAGCAGCGAGACCGCCGCCGGCGTGATACCGGCGATGCGTGCGGCCTGGGCGATCGTGGCCGGACGATGCTCGGTGAACTTCTGACGGGCCTCGTTCGAGAGGCCGCGCACCTCGGCGTAATCGATCGCTTCCGGCAGCTCCGCGTCACCGTTGGCTCTCGCGCGGGCAATTTCCTCCCGTTGCCGGTCGAGGTAGCCGGCATACTTGCCCTGTATTTCCACCTGTTCGATCACCTCGGTATCCGGCAGGTCGTCGTCGGGCAGCAGCAGAGGCAACACCAGGGGCAGTTCCACTTCCGGCATACGCGACAATTCATCCAGCCGCCGCTCCCTCGGAAAGGCCAGGCCCGTGGCCTCGTGCAGGCGGGCCGCCGCGTCCGTATCGGGGCGCACGAAGGTTGTCTTCAAGCGTGCCTGCAGCTGCTCGACAGCGTGCCGCTTGGCTTCGAAGGCACGCCAGCGCTCGTCATCGACCAGGCCAAGTTCGCGACCGGTTTCCGTCAGACGGAGATCGGCATTGTCCTCCCGCAAGAGCAGGCGATACTCCGCCCGACTCGTGAACATGCGATAGGGTTCGCGTGTGCCGCGCGTGATCAGATCGTCTATCAGCACACCGATGTAGGCCTCATCGCGACGCGGTATCCAGGGCGCCAGATCGCGGCACAGGCGCGCGGCATTGAGCCCGGCGACGAGGCCCTGCGCGGCCGCTTCCTCGTAGCCGGTGGTGCCGTTGATCTGGCCAGCCAGATACAGCCCCGCCACCACCTGCGATTCGAGCGAGCCCGACAGACCGCGCGGATCGAAGTAGTCGTATTCGATCGCGTAGCCTGGCCGGGTGATGTGCGCGCGTTCGAACCCCTGGATGGACTGCACATAGGCGATCTGCACATCGAAGGGCAGACTCGTCGAGATACCGTTCGGGTAGATCTCGTAGGTATCCAGCCCTTCAGGCTCGACGAAGATCTGATGCGAATCCCGCTCGGCAAAGCGCACCACCTTGTCTTCTATCGAGGGACAGTAGCGCGGCCCAGCGCCCTCGATGTCACCCGCAAAGAGAGGCGAGCGGTGCAGTGCGTCGCGGATGATCTGGTGGGTACGCTCGTTGGTACGCGTGATATGACAATCCACCTGACGGGGATGATCGTCGAGCCGACCCAGGTAGGAGAACAGCGGCCGTCGCGCGTCGCCGGGCTGAGTCTCGAGGGTGGTGTAGTCGATGCTGCGACCATCGATACGCGGCGGCGTACCGGTCTTCAGCCGGCCGGTAGCGAAGGGGAGTTCGCGCAAGCGGGCCGCGAGCGTCAACGCGGGCGGATCACCCGCGCGACCCGCCGCTTGTTGCGCTTCACCGACGTGAATCTTCCCGGCGAGAAAGGTGCCGACCGTCAGCACCACGGTACGGGCACGGAAGGTCACGCCCAGCTGGGTGATGACGCCAGCGACGCGCATCTCTCGCGCGGCGCCCGCCTCGCCACTCGACAAGCCCTCACTCTGGCTGATCGGCTCGAGCACGAGATCGTCCACGGCCTGCTGGAACAGCGTCAGCCCCGCCTGGCTCTCGACGATGCGGCGAATGGCCGATCGATAGAGCGTGCGGTCGGCCTGCGCGCGGGTTGCTCTGACCGCCGGGCCCTTGCGGGCGTTCAAGGTGCGGAAATGGATGCCGGCCTGATCGGCCGCGCGCGCCATGGCCCCGCCAAGTGCATCGATTTCCTTGACCAGGTGACCTTTGCCGATGCCACCGATCGCCGGGTTGCAGCTCATCTGCCCGAGCGTATCGATGTTGTGGGTCAGCAGCAGCGTACGTGCACCGGCGCGCGCCGCGGCGAGCGCCGCTTCGGTACCGGCATGGCCACCGCCGACGACGATGACATCGAATGTTTCGGGAAACTGCATGGGAAGGATCGGTGCGATGCGACCCCTTAGTATACGGTGCCTTCGGGAAGGCGATGCTCGACCAGGCGACACCGGGCAACACACCGTGGCATCCTCTCCGCCCCGCCGACCCGACACGTTCACGATCATCGACAAGCACACGACCGGGTCGCTCGACGCCCGCGCTGACCTCAGCCCGGATAGCACACCAGACGCCAACGCCGAAACCGAGGCCACGTCTTCGGCACGGGACCAGGCCGCATGGCGCACGCTGCTGGCCCTGCGCCCGTTCCTCGCACCCTACCGATGGCGCATTGTCGTCGCGGGCATCTCGTTGCTGGTGGCCGCTGCCGCCACCCTCGCCATTCCGGTGGCCTTCCGCTTCCTGATCGACCGCGGCTTCGTCACGCCGGCGGACATGGCCGGTGACCTGACGGCGACCTCGGCAGGCAACGTCGACGGGGTCTTCGTCGCGCTCTTCGCGGTCGCGTTGTTACTGGCTGCCTCGACGGCGATCCGTTTCTATTGTGTGTCCTGGCTCGGCGACCGCATGGTGGCTGACTTGCGGAAGGCCGTATTCGAATCGGTCCTGCGGCAGGATCCGGCCTTCTTCGAATCGCTCCGCACCGGCGAAGTCCTGTCGCGCCTGTCGAGCGATACGACCCTGATCCAGACACTGGTCGGGTCGAGCCTCTCGCTCGGCCTGCGCAACGCCCTGCTCTTTCTGGGCGCCCTTGGGCTGATGATCTGGTCAAGCCCGATGCTCGCCAGCATCATCGTCGCGCTGCTCTTTCTGGTGGTGGCGCCGATCCTCGTCTTCGGTCGACGGGTTCGTACCCTGTCGAGGAGTAGTCAGGACCGTCTGGCTGACACCAGTGCACGGGCGGGAGAAACGCTCGGCGCCATGAGCACAGTGCAGAGCTATGTTCGCGAGTCCATGGAATCGGCGCGTTATGACGATGCCGTCGATGCGGCTTTCGCGACGGCCATCCGACGGAATCGTTCTCGTGCGGCTCTGACGGCCGTTGCCATCACGCTGATCTTCGGCGCGATCGTGTTTGTCCTCTGGCTCGGTGCCCGCGGTGTCATGAGCGGTTCGTTGTCACCGGGGCTGCTGACCCAGTTCATGCTGTACGCCGCACTGGTGGCCGGCAGTACCGGCGCGCTTTCCGAAGTGCTCGGCGATGTGCAGCGCGCAGCGGGCGCCACCGAGCGATTGCTCGAACTGCTCGATATCCAGCCCACCATCCGTTCCGGCAATCGCACGCTGCCGAATCGCGATACAGCCGGCGCCCGGGTCGCGTTCTCGGCGGTGCAATTTGCCTATCCGAGCCGGCCAGACGAAAGTGCGCTCGATCAGCTGTCCTTCGTCATCGAGCCGGGCGAGACCGTTGCGCTGGTCGGGCCCTCCGGCGCCGGCAAGACAACCGTCCTGCAGTTGTTGATGCGCTTCTACGATCCTCAATCAGGGGTCATTCGGCTTGACGGCGTCACCCTGCCCGAACTCGAGCTGAGTGCACTTCGACAGTCGATCGGCTTTGTCTCTCAGGACAGCGTCGTGTTTTCCGAGGATGTCGCCGCCAACCTGCGCTACGGTCGCCTCGATGCCAGCGACGACGAGCTGGTCGCCGCGGCTCGCGATGCCCAGGCACACGACTTCATCGAGCGTTTGCCGCAAGCCTATGCCACCTACCTGGGCGAGCGCGGCGTGCGCCTCTCCGGCGGCCAGCGCCAGCGCCTGTCGATCGCCCGGGCACTCTTGAAGAACCCGCCGCTTCTGTTGCTCGACGAAGCGACCAGCGCGCTCGATGCGGAGAGCGAGCGCAAGGTGCAGCTGGCGCTCGAGCGCGCCATGCACGGGCGCACCACTCTGGTCATCGCGCACCGGCTCGCGACCATCGTCGGCGCCGACCGGATCCTCGTACTCGACAACGGACAACTTGTCGAGAGTGGCAAGCATGCTGACCTGGTCAAGCGTTCCGGGCTCTACGCCAGGCTCGCGGCCATGCAGTTCGGGGCGGGAACGGAGGCCGGGTAGCCTCGAGACTAACCGGCTCTGGCTCCTCCGGCTCAGGGCTACTTGCCGATACCGAGCTTGTCGAAGAATCCGCCGATGCCGCGCTTGGCCTTCTCGCCGACCGCATCGATACCGGCATCCAGATTCTCGAGTACATCCGGTTGTCCACTTCTTGCCAGCAGCACGGACAGGTCGCCCCCCTCGAGCGCATAGAGATCGCGGCGAAATTCGATGATGCCGCCCTCCAGGTCATTGACAGCGAGCAGCTCTTCGACCCGATCGTTGGCAACCCGGGTCAGTTCCGTCTCCGGATCGAAACACCGCGCGTCATCCAGACCGTGCTCGAGGCAGCTGCCGATTTCGGTGTTGGCAAAATGGCCTCCAGCGCAGTCGAGCAATTCGTCGGCATCACCCCGTTCTGCGAGGAGACATTCTGCGGTCAGCATTTCCTGTCGGGTCAACGAGCCGTTGCGCTCGCCCACGCAGAGCCCGTAGTCCGCCAGCCCGTTCGCAAACGAGGCACATTCGAGCAGGGTGGCCTGTGCCTCGTCTAGATGCTCCTGTGCAATGCAGCCGGCCTGCCCCGCGACATCGGCCGATGCATCGAGACACGCCACGATGCGCGCCTGATCGGCGTCGATGTTCGCATCGAGCGCGCAGGCAAGGATGTCCTCGGTCACTTCGCGCTGCACGCAGAAGGCCGCACTCGACACATAGTCGTTCTCGACCGATTCGAGCGCACATTCGGCGGCGGTATAGGTATCGATGGTGCAGCGTTCGTACAGCATCGCGAATTCGGCCGTGTCGTCGCTGCCAGCACACTTCAACAGGGCCAGCTCGGAACTGTCTCGCTGATAGCAGTCGTAGAGAATCTTCTGGTCATCATCCATCAGCGCCAGTGCGGCACACTCGGCGAAGTCACCCTCACTGGCATCGTCCACTCGTTCGCACCCTTCGATACGATTGACGATGCGGGTACGCGCCTCACTGACCGGATCGTCGGCGTTCAAGGTCGCCAGTACATCGACTCCGTCATCGCCTATCGTGTCGGCAAAGTGCTCGGGCAGACAGGTACCCCCACCCACGCAGGAGACGAAGGCGTCGGCATCGATGACGAAACCCGAACATTTCCCGAGTTCACCGATTGTTCGCTTGCCGTCCGCATAGCAGGCCGCCACCACGTACCGTACCCAGTCATCCGGCACATAGTCGAGCGATGGCGGATGCGCGGTGGCATCGGCAAGCTCGACGATCTCGAAATATTGCTCGACCGCGGGATCGAGTCGCTGCATCGCCGTGTCGAGCACCGCTCGCTCGGTATCGACGCCCATCACGACACGCCAGCCGTCGTCGACATCGACGACCGGACTGATGCGGGTCGCGACATTCGGGTAGGCGCGGCGAAATTCTGCAGCGTAACGATGTGCATCGCTCTCGCTCCGGAGGATGGTCGAGACGATGGCGAGCTCACTTGCCGATGACTCGCCGGTCGCATCCTCCACACCCCCGTCGAATGTGCCCGAACCGCTCGGAAAGAGCGCCAGCTGCACCGCCCGGTCGGTGCGCGCCAGTTCGCCGAGAAAGGCGTGTTCACACTGATAACCACCGGCGACGAGGTTGCGCACGACCTTGCGCTCGATCTTCTCGCAGAATCCGGCACTGTTGTTGGCCGAACCCAGTTCCTCGATACCCCCGTCCTTCTCATACAGGACCTTGCAAGGCACCGGCGTCTCGACGTTCTCGTACACCACTCTGACCACGCGGGGTTCAGGTGCTTCCGCGTGAGCGCAGACACTGCGGCTCGCATCCTCCACCGCCGCCTGAACGCTCCCGTGGGCAGCGAACAGCAGAAGCCAGCTCGCCGTACTTATGTGCAGACACTTCATTGTGCAAGTTTCCGGACCATGTCGAACGGGTCGAAGCCGTCAGGAACGGGCCGCACCAGATGCCCCAGCCGCACTCGATCAGCCAGTTCCCGCTCATCGGTATGGATCCATACGAAGTCGTCACCGCGCTGATCGGTGATTCGCGCTGTGCCGAGTGACAGGGTTTCTGCTTCGCGCTTGCCGGTCAGACGATTCTTTGACTTGCGGCGCTCGTAGACAGCGACACTTTTATAGTCCGCCATGGCCGATCCCAGTGTGGTGACCTTGAACGTCCAGGATTTCCCGTCACTGCGCTTTTCCGCGATATACCCCGCGGGCGCAAAGAACTGCCGCAGAAAATCGCCCGCACCGTCGGCGGCATCCTTGCTCGCCTGCTGGTAGAGCTGGCGGGACGTCTCGGCTCCCGGCGCACCGCAACCGTTCGCCTCATTCGAACGGCGCTCCCGCCCCTTGATCTCCTCGATCCCGGCGACGCCATTTTCAAGCAGGTCGTAGACCTTCAAGGTGCCGGTTATCTCCGCATCGACGATACAGACGCCCGGTAGCAAGCGACCCTTGCGATTGGTCACCGGCGGTTTGAACTCGCTGTCGATCGACAAGGTATCGATCTGGCCGATCAGCAAGTAATCAGCCTGCTGAAACGGCGCCGGCGTATCCCCTTTCGCCCTTTCATATTCCTCCAAAGCACCCTTGAGACGCTTGGCCAGGACACGATCGAGGAGATCCACTTTGCCGTCATCGAGGAGCGAGGTCTCGAGTTCACCACGCAGCGCAGCCTCCAGATTGGCAAGCTCGGCACCTTCGATTCCGCTTTGTCCACGAAGATCGAGCGGCAGGATGGCAACCCGCGGCTTGTCTCGCGACAGCTCGCGTCGGGTAGGCATGAGTTCGGCCTCGTCGAGCTCGACGACATCGAAGGTATAGGGGTCGATCTTCACCGGCCCCGTCGCGCAGGCCGACAGAAGAAGTGCCAGCACCGCCGGTATGAAAGCCTTGTAGTAACCAGCTCGAGAGCCGATCAGCCAGGTCTCACTCAACTGCCTATTCATCAAAGTTCACCGAAAATATCCAGTTCATCGAGTTGCTCCGCGGTTGTGGCTCGTGCATTGGCATGAGCCTTGTTCATGTCGACGAACGAGTTACCCTCGCTCTCGATCGTTTCCTCGATCAAAGGCGTATCGTTCCGGTCGGTCACGATGATCGAGGTGACGTGCCGTGCGAACAGGTCCGTACCGGTCTCTCGCTCGTCGACGACCGCGGTGACCTGCACTCGAAAGCTCGCGTCGGCGGCCTCGCCCATCGAGATGTCGGCCTCGCGCGCCAATCCGCCAAGGTCTTTACGCAGAAACTCACTGGCGGCATCGAGCTCCAGATGCAGAGTCCTTTCACCCGCGAGAGAGGCGAAGAACGGTTCCAGCAGGCCAACAATGGTCTCGGCACGCATGACGTTGCCGTAGACGGTGTCCGGTACGATGTTGGTCAGCATCCCCACGGGCTCGCCACCGATATAGAGCGTGCCGCCGCTGAATCCCTGCTTGATACGATCGTCACCCTGCGGCGCGATGCGTATCGAACGAAAAGCGTCGAAGCCGACGATGCTGACCTTCATGCGTTCCGCATCACCACCCTCGCCGCGCATCCTGAGCGACCCTTCCTCGTAGTCTTCGAGCAGCGCATCGACGTCTGTCCCTTCGAAGAGCCCCTCGTCACAGCGCAACGGCAGCGGTGATTCGGTGCGAAGGAGTGCAATGTCTTCCTCGAAGTCGACCAGTACACGGGCCGCTACCTTGCTCATGTCGGGCAACACGAGCTGAATCCCCGCACCGCGAGCCACCACGTGACCCGCCGTCAAGACCAGGCATTCATTGCCTCGACTGAGCAAGCTGCCTTGTCCACTGCTGCCGAGATCGAGTACCCGGACGTCAGCGCTGAACACCTGTGTGCTGGCGAACAAGAGCACCAGGGCGCTGCTCACTACAGGAATACGCTCGAGGATCCTAGGACGCATGATTCTCCTTCTCGATACTTGTCGCTGCCGGGCGCGCCGGCTGATCGACTGCGAGCTGCACGAATTCGAGCAGCCAGGAACGGACGAGAAACCGGTACAGGCCGAAGAACGTGAGCACCAGAGTCCATGACAGGGCCAGACTTCGATCATTGGCGATACGTTCGAAAACGCCGTTGCGTATCGGCAGATCGCCCGTTGCAAACCGCTGTATGTTCGCGCCGTCAGCATTGCTCGAGAGCATCAGGTTCAAGCCACGCATGTCATCGAGATTGAGAAAGCCCTTGTCTGACGATGAATTGTCAGAAACACCGGTCTTCAGGCAAATACCCTCTTCCGCCAGGAGTCGCTCGGACGACGGTAATACCAGTGCGTCCCCCAGTCTCAGATCCATCTTCGGGACGCGATAATGTCCGGAGCCAAGGAACTCCCGCGATACCAGCTCGACCTTGCCTGACAGCAACATGCCGCGTCGCAAGCTGCCCTCGTGCCCGACCAGACGACCCGGCTTGACCTGACCTTCCAGTGGCCAGGTCAGTGCCTCGCCGCTGGCGTCAAACGCTGACGCCGGGTTATCGAGGATGATCGTCACCACCTTGCCGAGGCCAGCATTCAGCGTTGCGTCATACTCGTCATCACGAGTACGGACGCGCACCGGCTGCGCCTTGTTGTGAGCGTTGATCCTGACCCGCAAGGGTCCGTTGCCGATACGGCTGACGACGATCTGATCCCCGCAGGAAAATTCGATGAAACCGTAGTCGACCTTGCTGGTGTCTTCAGCATCCTTGTCGTCCCTGGCACCCATGTCGACCACGACACTGGCGTCATCATCATTCTCGCCGTGTGCTTTCGGAATCTGTTCGACAACCTCCGTCAACGCAATTTTCATTGGCGACTGGTCTTCGATGATGGCGTCCTTGACGACCCAGCCGGGTGGGTTCCGACCGAGCGGGACGTATTCGATGTGTTCGCTGCGCGCCTCGACGAACACGGTTGGCTCATGGACGTCGAACAGTGTTCGCCAGAGCAGCAGTACGGTGAACAGCGATACCGCGATCGGCGGGATGATCCAGAAGAACCTGGCCTTCGCCGATGTCGAGTCCCAGTGCCTGGAAAGATCCGGTGCTGTCGCGCCGACCAGCAAGGTGCCGATGAACCGTGCAGGTCCACGCAATCGATCGCGCCAGGTAAAAGGATTGACCACCGTTGGAATTCGACTAGAACATGAACACGACGTTGTCGAGCCGTGTCTCGAAATCTCTCCTCAGGATGTGCGCCTTCTCGACTACATCGTCCGCCTCGCGGTCGATCACGAATTCGCAGACGGTGTCGTAGGCGGCTGCGCGCGATTCGACGACGAGTTCCTTGCAGATCGTCGTATCACCGATCACGTCACCGCCGCCCTCCCGCACCAGCTGCACTTCGGTCGCTTCCGCGTTCAGGAAGATGCGCAGGTTCTCGAGGCTCTCCGGCATGCCCCAGCTGGTGGGAAGATAGACGCGGTTCTGGTCTTCGCAATCGTCACCAAGCGACGCCAGAGCAACCAGTTCCATTGGAGCGAAAAGGGATATCTCGCGCCCCATGCGCGTCGGGTATTCCGCTTCCCTCTGCTCACCATTGTCACCGGCGACCGTGGTGGTCCAGTGCGCGGAATAGACCCCGTCAACGCTCGCCACATCGATGCAGACAATTCCGGCTGACTGACCCGATGGCAGTCCGAAATCAATCGTCAGCGGCCGCTTGCCGACAGATTCGTGTTCGACCTTGTGCATGAAGCCGATGCGCACCTGGCCGGCAACCTTGACCGATGGATCGAAGGACTCGGTAAAGCTGTCCGCGTCGGCCTGCAAGGGGCTGGCAAACACCTCTGTGACCACGGACAAGCCGCACAGCACTACCTGAAGCACCGCACCGAACGCTATGCCTCCACCCCTCGACACCTTGTACATACGGCAACATCAACGAATTACAGCGGATATCACCGAGTTTCGCACAGGCTTGCATCGTTGTCATGACCCGGTCGACACTGAAACCGGCCCGCCTCGCCCAGTCGCGGCCGGCTATTTTCCTACGCAGAACGACGTGAAGATCTGTCCGAGCAGATCGTCGACATCATGCCGACCCGTGATCTGCTCGAGTGACTGCCGGGCCTGGCGGAGCTCTTCCGCTGCCAGTTCAGGCATGCGCCCCTCAGAGAGGCGGGCCAATGCAGCTGTCGTCGCGGCTCGCGCCTGTTTCAGGGCGTCGAGGTGTCGCCGACGCGCCATGTAGCTACCTTCGAGCGAGCTGTCATGCCCCGCCAGGGCGACAAGATGCGCGCGCAAATCGTCCATTCCCTCACCGGTGAGGGCCGACACGGCAAGGTCTCGATCAGCGGGTAGCCGGCTCTCCGGGCAGAGATCGATCCGTGTCAGCACCCGGCTTTGCGGCACCCCTTCGGGCAGCGTCATCGTCGGCAACTCAGGCGCATTGGCATCGAGCAACACAAGCACATGATCGGCACTGGCGACGGCCCGTTCGGCCCGTGCCACGCCCTCGCGCTCGACCGGATCGTCGGTCTCGCGGAGACCGGCGGTATCGATCAGGTGCACCGGCAGATCGTCGATGACGACATGCTCGTGCAAGAGGTCGCGGGTGGTACCGGCAATATCGGTGACGATCGCGCTATCGACACCTGCCAGGGCGTTGAGAAGCGTCGACTTGCCGACGTTCGGCACTCCGGCGAGGACGACGGTCAGACCATCGCGGAGCCTCTGTCCCTGCCCGGCCTTCGCGAGCAGACAATCGAATCGATCGATCAATTCGCGAGTTCGTCGCGCAAGGTCAGGCTCGGCGAGAAAATCGATGTCCTCTTCACTGAAGTCGAGCGCTGCCTCGAGCCAGGCACGCAGGGCATCGAGCTCATCCACGATCTGCTCGACATCCGCCGAGAACTCCCCGCTGAGCGAACGCACGGCGGCGCGCGCGGCACCGCGACTGCCACTCTCCACGAGATCGGCGACCGCTTCGGCCTGTGCCAGGTCTATCTTGTCGTTCAGAAACGCCCGCTGGCTGAATTCACCGGGTTGTGCGGCACGCGCACCGAGCGAAAGCACACGTGCCAGCAACAGATCGAGTACCACTGCACCACCGTGTCCCTGCAACTCAAGGACATCTTCGCCGGTAAAGGAGTGCGGTGCGACGAAACGGAGCGCGATGCCGATGTCCAGAGGCGAACCATCGGCATCGCGAAAGGGTAGATAACTGGCCTCCCGTGCCGGTAGAGCCTGCCCGACGATGGCGCGGGCGATTGATGGAACAGCCGGCCCACTGACCCGGACGATGCCAATACCGGCACGGCCCGAGCCGGTCGCGACCGCGGCGATCGTGTCGCCGGCGCCGCTCACTTGCCGCGCTTGGCGCGCGCCTTCTCCTTGGCTCTTGCCTCGGCCTTGTCACGGGCATCGGCAATCAACGCCCGAAAGCTCCCGGGCTTGTGCTTGCTGGCGGAGGCCTTGGTTCCGGCATTGGCGCCGACATTGGGTTTCGGTCGAGCCTTGCCCTTGCCCTTGGAATTGGATCTGGCCTTGCCATTACCGTTGCCTGCTGACTTGCCGGAAGCCTTCGTTCCGGTGTCCGGCTTGCCACCTGCCTCATCATCTTCGATCACAGCCGTATCAACGACCGCGTCTTCGTCGATGATCTCGCCGTCGGCAACATCTTCAACAGCAGCGTCTTCGGTGGACTTAGCACCCGTCTTGCCGCCCTTGCCCTTCGCCGCGAACTTCTTGCCATCGCCCTTGTCATTCTTGTCGGCAAGCACGTGGCGCGTGATGTAGTACTGCTGAGCGATGGACAAGGTGTTGTTGACCACCCAGTAAAGCACCAGTCCCGCCGGGAAGAAGGCGAAGAAGATACCGAACACCAGCGGCAAGAACTGGAACACCTTCGCCTGTATGGGATCGACCGGCGCCGGGTTCAACTTCTGCTGGAAATACATCGTCGCCGCCATGATGACCGGCAGGATGAAAAAGGGGTCACGGATGGCGAGATCCTTGATCCACAGGATCCACGGCGCCTGGCGGAGTTCGACACTCTCCAGCAAGGTCCAGTAGAGCGCGATGAACACCGGGATCTGGATGATCATCGGCAGACAGCCGCCGAGCGGATTGACCTTCTCCTTCTTGTACAGCTCCATCGTCGCCTGCCCCATCTTCGTGCGATCGTCGCCGTAACGCTCCTTCAGGCTGGCGAGCTTGGGTTGCAGGAGCTTCATCCGCGCCATCGAGCGGTAGCTCGCCTCGGAAAGCTTGTAGAAGACAGCCTTGATGCAGAAGGTCACCAGGATGATGGCGAAACCCCAGTTGCCGACGAAGCCATGGATCGTCTTCAACAGCCAGAACAGTGGCTGCGCGAGTATCGTCAGCCAGCCGTAGTCGACTGTCAGCTTCAGGTTGGGCGCAACGGCTTCGAGCTTTTCCTGAATCTTCGGTCCGATGTAGGCGGTACTTGCGAAGCTGGCTTCGCCCCCGGCCGGCACGCTCTGACTCCCCGAGACGAGCCCGATCAGATAGCGGTTCTCGTTCGCGAGATGGCGGGTATAGGCGGTATTGACTTCCCCTTCAGGGGGAATCCATGCCGTCGCGAAGTAGTGCTGGATCATCGCTACCCAACCGTCGGTTGCCGGCGCCGACAGGTCTTCGTCCTCGATATCTCCGAAGTCGATCTTCGAATAGACATCCTCGGGCGTGCTCAGTATGCCGCCGATGTAGGTGTTGACGAATTGCTGCTTCTCGTCTTTCGTGCCAGGCTTGCGTTTCAGTTGCCGATACTGGTTGACGCTGAAGGATTCGCCCGAACCGTTCTCTATCCGGTAATCGAGTCCGACCTCATAGCTGCCGCGTGTGAACGTCAGCGTCTTGGTCACGGTCACACCGTCATCAGAATTCCAGGTGAAAGGCACGGATACCGACTCCTCGCTGTTCGCGAGCGTGTAGCTCTCGGCGGCTGCTTGCATCGGTTCACGATGGGTCGGCGCGGCCTTGCCGCTCGCCGCCTGCAGCCCCGATTCAGCCACGAGATAGTGAGCAGGATCGTCGCTCATGAGCGCGAACGGCGTGTCCTGATCGTCGATCGACACCGGATAGTCGAGCAACTCGACGCGGGAGATGGTAGCGCCGATCGTGCTGATGCGAATGTCCATGACATCCGTCGTGACACGAACCAGTGGGGCCGAGCTTCCACCGGCAGTCGGCGCGGCCGTTGCGTCTGCGCCCGTCGACGACGTTGCCTCGACCGGGCCCTGCGGCAGGTCGGCAGCCGACGGCGCCGCGCTGCCCGCATCTACCCCACCGGGCGCATCGGTAACCGAGGTGCTCGCACTACGTTCGATCGGGGTGGGCGCATAATAGTCCTGTACCCAGTTCTGATAGATGATGAGGCTCAGGAAGCCGAGCGCCATGTACAGCAGCAGTCGTTGGGTTTCCATCAGCGGTGTCGTTGTCGGGATTCGGTATCGAGGTGTTCGGGCACGGGATCGAATCCGCCGGGGTTGAAGGGGTTACAGCGCAGCACGCGTCGTAGTGACAGCCAGCATCCGCGTACGCTGCCGTGAGTTTCGAGAGCTTCCAGCGAGTAGGCTGAACAGCTCGGATAGAAGCGGCATCGGGGCAGGAGCAACGGGCTGATCCAGCGCCGATAGAAGCGCACCACGAAGGTCATCTGCAGTCTCGTTCCGAACGCGATTGTCGCAGCAATTTCGACCACAGCGCATCGAGCGACGTACGCAGTTCGCGACTTTTGGCAGTGGCAGCCGCATCCCGGTTCATGACCACGACATGCCGACCGCCGAGATCGCTCTGCACATGCCGAAACGACTCGCGCGCAACGCGCTTGATGCGATTGCGATCGACGGCGCGGCGAGCTCGCTTCTTGGCGATCGCCAGACCGAGACGGGCCCTGCCGACAGACGCCAAAGGCGCATCACGGCGAACCAGCACGGTCCAGTAACGATCCGCAAGGCGACGGTTATCGGCGAAGACAGCATCGTAGGCGCAAGCACTCGACAACCTCGCGGAACGGGGAAACGCTCGTTCGCCGACCGTTGGATCCGTTCGTGTAGACCTTGCCGGATGAGAGGTTGCGGCGGTGTCGACCGACGACTCCGCCGGAACCATCAGGCGCTGAGGCGTGTGCGACCCTTGCGTCGGCGAGCAGCGAGCACGGCACGACCACCACGCGTGGCAAGGCGTGCGCGGAAGCCGTGCGTACGGGCACGCTTGATCTTGCTCGGCTGGAACGTTCTTTTCACGTAGAAAACTCCGGTGGCAGCACCGGGCTGCGCGAAATGACGGGAACCCTCAAGTATAGGAGCCAGGGCTTGTCTGGTCAACCGATCCGACGGAATCGAGCATCTTCTCACGAGACTGAAAAGGTAATGCGCGAAGCGGCGAAAGAGCGTTGAAAAACGACACACCGATCGCGTAGAGTCGATCCTCCCCGCACCGAAATCCTGTCTCCGCAGTCTCGTCGACTGCAAGGCCACTGACGGTCGCGCGCCCGTCCCGAACCACTCGACATGGAGACACTCGCTTGAGCGCACCGTTGTGGGATCGTTGTCTTTCTCAGCTCGAATCCGAGCTTTCCGAGCAGCAGCTCAACACCTGGATACGACCGCTCCAGGCCCTGGAAGACGCGGGGCAACTCCGCATCCTCGCGCCGAACCGGTTCGTACTCGACATGGTGCAGAGCAGCTTCCATGCGCGCATCCAGGAGCTGGCCTCGGGACTGTCAGCGAACCCGCAGGTTACGGTCAATCTCGTCATCGGCACGGACGAGCTTCGTTCCGGTGAACGACGCTCGTCACCCACCCGCACTGCTGTGCGTCATGGCACAGGCAGCGCGTCGGTACCGCCACTACGCTCGCAAATCGCCACCAGTGAGCCTGCGCCGATTCACGACTCGAATCTCAATCCCCTGTTCAGTTTCGACACCCTGGTCGAAGGCAAGTCGAACCAGTTCGGGCGAGCCGCTGCCGTGCAGATAGGTAACAACCCGGGTAGCGCCTACAACCCCTTTCTCATCTACGGCGCCTCGGGCCTCGGCAAGACGCACCTGATGCACGCGATCGGCAATGCGATTCTCGAAAACAAACCCACCGCTCGGGTCATGTATGTCAATTCGGAGCGCTACGTCGGCGACATGGTCAACGCGCTGCAACACGGCAAGATCAACCAGTTCAAGCGCTTCTATCGAGGTCTTGACGCGCTGCTGCTGGACGATGTCCAGTTCTTCGCGGGCAAGGATCAGACGCAGGAAGAATTCTTCCACAATTTCAATGCCCTGCTCGAAGGCGGCCAGCAGATCGTGCTGACCTGCGATCGTTATCCCAAGGAAGTGAATGGCCTCGAGGAGCGATTGAAGACGCGTTTCGGTTGGGGATTGTCGGTATCCGTCGAACCGCCCGAACTCGAGATGCGTGTCGCCATCCTGAACAGCAAGGCTGAACAGAACGGGATGTCGCTGCCTTCAGAAGTCAGCTTCTTCATCGCCAAGCGCGTGCGCTCCAACGTTCGTGAGCTCGAAGGCGCCCTGAAGCGGGTCATGGCGAATTCGCAGCTCATCGGCAAGCCGATCACCCTCGATTTCGCCCGCGAATCGTTGAGTGACCTGCTCGCTTCGCAGTCCAAGACCACGACAATCGAATATATCCAGAAGACAGTCAGTGAATACTACCGGGTACGACTCTCGGACATGTCCGGGAAGAGTCGTTCGCGTTCGATAGCGAGACCGCGCCAGGTGGCGATGGCGCTATCCAAGGAGCTGACCGGCAAGAGCCTCCCGGAGATCGGCCAGGCCTTCGGCGGGCGCGATCATACGACGGTGCTGCACGCGTGTCGAAAGGTTGTCGAGCTCAGAGCTGAAGACTCATCCATCAACGAGGATTTCGACAACCTGCTGCGAACGCTTTCCGGCTGACAAAACTTGTGCAACGGCTGTGGACAAGTTGTTGAAGGGTATGGGACAAAGAGGACCGCGACGACACCAAGCGCTCCCTGTGCGAAGTTGTCCCCATTCCACCCACACCTTTCCGGCAGCTTCCTCCTGTGCTTATACAGGTCGTCGTAATGCTCTAAACTGTTGAATCTATTGTAGATATTCCACTTACGCACAGAGTTTGCAAACACTAACAGTAGTTATCATAAAGTCGACTTATCCACTTTTTCTTTTATTGGCCTCATGAAATTCAGCGGACAACGTGAAACGCTACTGACACCTCTGCTTCAGGTCGTCGGTGCTATCGAGCGGCGGCAGACGACACCCGTGCTCGGTAACGTCCTCATAAAGGCCGACAGCGGTGTCATCACGTTTACCGCGTCAGATACCGAGATAGAGCTGCACGCTCGTGCTTCCATGCCCGACATGGAACCCGGTGAAGTCACGGTTCCAGCCAGAAAGTTCGTTGAGATCGTTCGGAATCTTCCGGAGTCAGCACCTGTCTCCTTCGAATCCATGGATCAGCAAGCCGTCCTTAAATCTGGCAGAAGCCGGTTCAAGCTGGCTACCCTGCCCGCGGAGGATTTTCCGATGTTCCAATCTCTGGTTGAATCGCAGTCTGTCTCGATTGCAGCCGAGCAACTGTTGCAGTGCATCCGCAGTACCGCGTTCTCGATGGCTCATCAGGATGTACGCTTTTATCTCAACGGTATGCTGCTGGAGATCGACGATCAGCGACTGGCCTGCATCACGACCGATGGGCACCGACTCGCCTATTCGCAATGCGCGACAAGCGTTCAGCCTGCAACACCTGTGCGCATGATCATTCCGCGCAAGAGTGTCGGTGAACTCCAACGTCTGTTAGGCACACTCGATGCGGATGTGCAGGTCCGCCTTGAGATGACAGCACAACTGATGCAAGTCCATGCGGCCGATATCAGACTGACAACCAAGTTGATCGACGGTCGCTTTCCCGACTACAACCGGGTCATTCCAGTGGATGGGAACAAGGAACTCATCATCGATGGACCTACCCTACGTCAGTCGCTGGCACGCGCATCCATCCTGTCGAACGAGAAGTACCGGGGTGTACGAATGGCGTTATCGAGTGGCCTGTTGACCATCTCGAGCAACAACCCGGATCAGGAAGAAGCGGTAGACGAGCTTGAAGTCGACTATGAAGGCGACCCTGCAGAGATCGGATTCAACGTGACCTATCTGCTGGAAGTACTTTCAACACTCGACTCCGTCAACGCCAGGATACGTCTCAAGGACGGGGGAAGCAGCGTGCTGATAACGCCCGAGTCGAGTGCCGAAACCCGATATGTCGTCATGCCGATGAGGCTCTGACGCTGTCAGTATGAGGTCGCTCCATTCCACTGCCCTTCTCTTCTCGTGTTTCTGACCCAACTCGAGATCGGTCACTTTCGGAATCTCGACACGTTCAGTATCGAGCCACACGCATCCCTCAACCTGCTAACGGGAGAAAACGGCGCTGGCAAAAGTAGCGTGCTTGAAGCGATTCAGTGTCTCTCAACCGCCCATTCGTTTCGAACGAGAAAGCCGAGAGAACTGATAGCGAGAAACGATGATGCGTACCAGGTGTCAGCCCGCTTCGATGATGAGGATGAGAATGAACATCGGATAGGTCTTTCGCGTTCGCGTGATGGGTCTTTGGCAATGAGAGTCGATTACGAAGGCATTGGCAGTGTGGCAGAAGCGACACGTATTCTTCCTGTGAAAGCGTTGACTCCAGACAGTCATGCCTTGATTCAGGAAGGTCCTGAGCTCAGACGACAATTCATAGATTGGGGTGTGTTTCACGTGGAACATCGCTTCTATGATGCATGGCGCTCCTACCGCCGTGCTCTGTCGCAACGGAATCAATGCTTACGTGAGCAACGTCCGGCGTCAGAGGTAAAGTCGTGGAATGATCCTTTGGCAACCAGTGGAAACGACGTAGACCAGTACCGGCGGCAGTATGTAACTCTTATACAGAGAGCACTGATCAACCGGTTGGAACTGCTGACACAGCCCCTGGGTATCGAAATTCACTATCGAGGTGGTTGGCAATCCACGTTGTCACTTAATGAAGCTCTCGAAAAGAACCTCGAGCATCATCAACGTATGCGTACGACAACAGATGGTCCTCATCGAGCTGAATTAAGCATCACGATTGAGAACGTCTCTGCCCGACAGACGCTGTCGCGAGGACAGCAGAAACTATTGGTCTATCTGATGCACCTGGCGCAGCTGGACGTGCAGAACGAATCTGGAGGACATCGCGCCGTTATCCTTTGTGATGATTTGCTCTCGGAGCTTGATGGATCGGCTGCGGCGAACCTTGTCGATCAACTGGAAGGCGTCGCGGGTCAGTTGTTCATCACAGGCGTATCCCTCAATGACTTGAGCACTCGGCAACACAAGATGTTTTGCCTGCGAAATGGTCAGTTGATCAAATCAAAGCAAATTTGACGTCACAGAATTTCGAGTGTTCCACGTGAAACTCTCAACACTGGCGTTACCTGCCTTGTGGAGACGCCTTGCCAGCCATCTCGCAGGTGCGCTTGCGGGCAAGATTCGATCCACAGACTTATCCACATGCGATATCGATACATCAATAGATGCGCAGTCTCATTTCTATACCAAGAGGCTGTCGTACCGTGGATCTTTGGCAAAAAGTGTAGATTTCTCCTACTGTATCGCCGTGAGTGTTCCACGTGGAACACCGACTATCCACAGAGATCATTGGCCTGAGACAGGGCTATTCAGTACTCATCGAATTACCAGTGATGGACGTTGAAAGGCTATAATTGGCCCGCTCAGCAACGTAGAACGATGCATGACTGAAAAGCAGCCCAGTTACGACTCCTCCAACATCAAGGTCCTTAAAGGACTTGATGCCGTACGCAAGCGCCCCGGAATGTACATCGGCGATACCGATGACGGTACGGGACTGCATCACATGGTCTTCGAAGTCGTCGACAATTCGATCGACGAAGCACTTGCTGGCCACTGCAGTGTCATCAATGTCGTTATTCATCCGGACGAGTCCGTCAGCGTATCGGACGATGGTCGAGGCATACCGGTTGATACGCACAAGGAAGAGGGCAAGTCCGCAGCTGAAGTCATCATGACCGTTCTGCACGCGGGGGGTAAGTTCGACGACAATTCCTACAAAGTATCCGGTGGTCTGCACGGTGTTGGCGTTTCAGTGGTCAACGCGCTCAGCGAGTGGTTGATCTTGACGATCAAGCGCGATGGCAATGTACACAGACAGGAATACCGGGAGAGCGTACCGTCGACTGATCTCGTGACCGGTGAATCAACGGACGATACGGGGTCCGAGATTCATTTCAAGCCCAGCGCACGGACGTTCACCAACATTCGTTTCGAGTACGACGTGCTCGCCAAGCGATTGCGTGAGCTGTCGTTTCTGAACCGTGGCGTTCGCATCGAGCTGTTGGACCGAAGAACTGATCAGACTGATGTTTTCGAGGCAGAAGGCGGTATTGCGGCGTTTGTGGAGCATCTCAATCGCAAGAAGACGCCCATTCACCAGACGGTGATTCACAGTTTGGGTTCGAAAGATGACGTTGCGGTCGAGGTAGCTCTGCAGTGGACCGAGACGTATCAGGAAAACATTTTCTGCTTTACGAACAACATTCCGCAGCGTGATGGTGGAACGCATCTGGCCGGATTTCGCTCGGCCATGACCCGCACCTTGAATCAGTACATGGAGCAGAGCGGTGCGTTGGCCAAGGCCAAGGTTTCCGCGACCGGTGATGATGCGCGGGAAGGTCTGACAGCGGTCCTGTCGGTCAAGGTACCGGATCCTAAATTCTCTTCACAGACGAAGGACAAGCTGGTTTCGTCAGAGGTCAAGGGAATCGTCGAGTCGGTGCTTGGCGAATTCATGAATGATTTCCTGCAGGAGAATCCCACCGAGGCGCGCGAAATAACGGCCAAGATCGTCGATGCGGCGCGCGCGCGGGAAGCCGCCAAGAAAGCCCGTGAAATGACGCGTCGCAAGGGCGCACTCGACATTGCCGGTCTGCCTGGTAAGTTGGCTGATTGTCAGGAGCGAGATCCTGCCAAGTCGGAAATCTACCTGGTGGAGGGTGATTCGGCCGGCGGATCGGCCAAGCAGGGTCGGGATCGCCGGCGTCAGGCCATCCTCCCGCTGAAGGGCAAGATTCTCAACGTCGAGCGGGCTCGATTCGACCGAATGCTGCAAAGCGCTGAAGTTGGCACACTGATTACGGCTCTGGGTTGTGGAATTGGTCGGGACGAATTCGATGCCGACAAGCTCCGCTACCACTACATCGTCATCATGACGGATGCTGATGTAGATGGTTCGCACATCCGCACCCTGCTGTTGACGTTTTTCTACCGGCAGATGCCCGAGCTCATTCGGCGTGGCCATATCTATATCGCTCAGCCGCCGCTGTACAAAGTTCGTAAGGGCAAACAGGAGCGATATGTCAAGGACGATGCCGAGCTCAACGCCTACTTGTTGCAACTGGCCCTCGACGGCGCCCGACTGCATGTCCGCGCCGATGCACCCACGATCAGTGAAAGCGCATTTGAAGTGCTGGCTCAGGAATTCATGCGTGTGAGCCTGCAATTCGTTCGCATGGAACGGAAGACCAGCAAGGATATTCTCGAGGCGTTGCTGAACGTTGCGCCACCGTCGGAGAGCACGCTCGCCGATCCGGATGCGCTGCGTATATTCGGTGAATCGCTGCTGCAGCAATTGAATCGGGGACTTGCCGAGATCAATCGATATCGACTTGAAATCAAGGTTGACAGTGGTCCCGAACACACGCTGTCGCTGATTCGGCGCATTTACGGAAACGAGCATGAGATCAATCTCGATCCAGCCTTCTTCCGCTCTACTGACTACCGTGCGCTTGGTGCGCTTGCCGAGAAGCTCGACGGCATGCTGGAGGAGGGCGCATTCGTCGCGCGTGGCGAAACCGTCGAACCCGTCGAGACTTTCAAGCAGGCGATGGACTGGTTGATTGCCGAGTCGAAGAAGAGTCTGAACATCTCGCGCTACAAGGGGCTAGGCGAAATGAATCCGTCTCAGCTGTGGGAGACGACGATGGATCCCGAGGCACGGCGCATGCTCCAGGTCAGCATAGAGGATGCCATCGCGGCCGATGAAGTATTCGACATGCTGATGGGTGAGCAGGTGGAGCCGCGTCGTGAGTTCATCGAACAGAACGCCTTGTCCGTATCAAACCTTGACGTCTAGTCGACAGGCATCGAAGCCTGTCTATGGAAGTGGGGTCAATGTTGTATTATTATCCCACTGAACTGACGACGTTGCCGATACAAACTGACGAGCTTCTCGAGTGATGGGATCAGACCTGCAGATTAATCGACCTGCCTTTGCTGCCGTCGATATAGACACGATCGAGGTGACGCTGGATGACCATCTCGCTCGATGTCGCAAAGTCGTGGCCGGGGCATCGACAGAGCGTCCTGTCACCTGGCAGTCGTTGATGCAATCGCAGGCCGAAGCCCACAACGCCTTGCATCTGTTCTGGTCGCCGATAAGCCACTTGAACGCAGTCATGAACACCGAGGCGCTGCGCGATGTTTACAACCGCTGCCTGCCTCGGCTGAGTGCCTACTGGACCGATCTGGGGCAGAACCGCGCCTTGCACGACGCGACACTTGCACTGCAGGAAAGCCCTGAATTCGCCAGCTTGAGCGATGCGCAGCGTCGCGAGGTCGAGAACGACCTTCGTGAATTCGAGCTGGGGGGCGTTGCGCTCGACGATGCAGACAAGCAACGCTTCGGGGAAATCGCCCAGGATCTGTCACGTCTGACGACGGAATTTTCAGACAACGTTCTCGATGCGACCAACGCCTGGGAGAAATTGATCGGAGATGTGCAAGAGCTTGACGGCCTGCCGACATCGGCAATCGAGGCTGCACGGCAGCGTGCGGCCGGGAAATCGATGCAGGGCTGGTTGCTGAATCTTGAATTTCCGGTCTATCACGCGGTCATGACATTCGCGAACAACCGGGCTTTGCGTGAGGAGCTGTACACGGCCTATGTGACACGCGCATCGGCGACAGGCCCCCATGGAAGCCGGTGGGACAACGGTGCGGGGATGAACTCGATTCTTCAGCGACGAGCCGAAAAGGCTGCCTTGCTCGGTCGTTCGAGTTACGCCGAATTGTCAATGGCGCGCAAGATGGTCGAGAACCCGGCTCAGGTTATCGACTTTCTCGACGGATTGGCCGAGCAAGCCATTCCCGTGGCGCAAAGCGAATTCGACGCCATCTGTCGCTTTGCGGAAAGTGATCTTGGTCTCGCGGCGAATGACGTTGCGGCCTGGGATGTCCCCTGGGTGTCAGACAAGCTGAAGAAGCGCGACCATGATCTGTCAGATGACGATCTGAAACCGTACTTTCCGGCCAGTCGGGCCATTCCCGGCCTGTTTGCTGTCTGTGGCCAGTTGTTCGGTCTCGACATCGAGGCGGAGGAGGGGATCGATGTCTATCATCCGGACGTCACCTACTACGCCATCACGGATCGTCAAGGTCAGCTGCGAGGTGGTTTCTACCTCGATCCATATGCCCGTGAACACAAGCGCGGTGGCGCCTGGATGGATGTCTGTACCACACGGCAGCGGCTGGGTGAAGCGGTGCAGCTGCCGGTCGCCTACCTCGTCTGCAACCTGACGCCGCCGGTCGGCGATGCACCTGCCTTGTTGACTCACCAGGAGGTGACGACCCTCTTCCACGAATTCGGTCATGGCCTTCATCACATGCTGACACGCATGGATACCGCCGGTGTGTCGGGCATCAACGGGGTCGAGTGGGACGCCATCGAATTGCCGAGTCAATTCCTCGAGAACTGGTGCTGGGAGCGGGAGTCGCTCGATCTGATTGCCGGTCACGTCGAGACCGGTGAGGCGCTGCCGGACGAACTGCTCGAGAAGCTTCGCGGCGCACGGACGTTTCAGGCGGCCATGCAGCTGGTGCGACAGCTGGAGTTTGCGCTGTTCGACATGCATCTGCATCTCGATTCGACGGTAGAGCGCGCAGCCGATATCCAGGCCACGCTTGATGCCGTGCGGGCACGCGTCGCGGTCGTACCGACTCCCGACTTCAATCGCTTCCAGAACGGTTTCTCGCACATCTTCGCGGGCGGCTATGCGGCGGGCTACTTCTCGTACAAGTGGGCGGAAGTCCTCTCGGCCGACGCGTTCTCGCGCTTCGAGGAGGAGGGCATCATGAACGCCGATACCGGTCGGGAGTTTCTGACAGAGATACTCGAGGTTGGTGGTTCTCGTGATGCCATGTCGTCGTTCGTCGCCTTCCGTGGACGGGAACCCGTCATCGATGCCCTGCTCCGTCACAGCGGACTTGCCTGATTCGCGGGATGAACGTCGGATGAAGTATCGCGATCTGAGGGAGTTCATTGCCGGTCTGGAATCGCGAGGTGAACTGAAGCGCATCACGACGCGCGTCGATCCGAACCTCGAGATTACCGAGATCTGTGACCGGACCTTGCGTGCAGGTGGACCGGCACTCCTGTTCGAGCGACCGACGGGCTCCGACATCCCCTTGCTCGGGAATCTCTTCGGGACGCCCGAGCGGGTCGCGCTCGGCATGGGCGAGGAGTCGGTGGAAGCGCTGCGTGAGGTCGGCAAGCTGCTCGCGTTCCTGAAGGAGCCTGACCCACCGAAAGGGATAAGGGCTGCCTGGGACACGCTGCCGATCTTCAAGAAGGTACTCGACATGGCACCGAAGACGGTACGTGACGCGCCTTGTCAGGAATGTCACTGGGACGAGGTGGATCTGTCGCGACTACCGGTGCAGACCTGCTGGCCAGGTGACGCGGGACCACTCATTACCTGGGGGCTCGTCATCACTCGCGGGCCTGAGAAGAAGCGGCAGAACATGGGCATCTATCGCCAGCAGGTGATTGGTCCCGATCGCGTCATCATGCGCTGGCTGAGTCACCGCGGTGGTGCGCTCGACTTTCGTGACTGGCAAGCCGGTCGGCCTGGCGAGCCCTTTCCGGTCGTCGTCTGTCTCGGTGCCGATCCAGCGACCATTCTCGGCGCAGTCACGCCGATTCCCGACACGCTTTCCGAACATGCCTTTGCCGGTCTGTTGCGCGGCGAGCGCACCCGGCTGACGACCACCAGCCTGTCGGATCTGCAGGTACCGGCGTCAGCCGAGTTCGTGCTCGAGGGCTATCTCTACCCCGGTGACCTTGCACCCGAGGGCCCGTTCGGTGATCACACCGGCTACTACAACGAGGTGGATGAATTTCCGGTCTTCACGATCGAGCGCGTCACACACCGCCGTGATCCGATCTATCACTCCACCTACACCGGTCGGCCGCCGGACGAACCGGCGATACTCGGTGTCGCGCTGAACGAGGTGTTCGTGCCGATCCTCAGAAAGCAGTTCCCGGAGATCGTCGACTTCTACCTGCCGCCCGAAGGTTGCTCCTACCGCATGGCGGTGGTCAGCATGAAGAAACAATACCCCGGTCATGCCAAGCGCGTGATGATGGGCGTGTGGTCGTTCCTCCGGCAGTTCATGTACACCAAGTTCGTCATCGTCGTCGACGACGATATCAATACGCGCTCCTGGGAGGACGTCATCTGGGCGATCACCACGCGCATGGACCCGTTGCGCGACACGACGCTCATCGATGCCACGCCAATCGACTATCTCGACTTCGCGTCCCCGGTCTCGGGTCTTGGTTCCAAGATGGGTCTCGATGCGACCAACAAACTGCCGGGCGAGACCAATCGGGAGTGGGGTGAGCCGATCTCGATGAGCAGAGCGGTCAAGGCGAGGGTGGACGACCTGTGGCAGGAGCTGGGGCTTTAGCAGGCTGCCAGGGCCCGTGCAGCCGTCGGAATGGGGGTCTTCTGGGCCGTTCTTCTGCCCTTCGTTTGCGCGTACACTCGCTCACAGCAGCTGTGACGACGTCTTCCGGTCCACGCTGGAACGAAGCCGCGCTGTGTTCCGCACGACAGCGGTCAAACACTCTGGAGATACTGATGACCAACGAACAGGATTCGTCACGCGTCGTGACGGCCCACGTGACAGAAACGGCTTCGCCTGAACCGGCAGCAAAGCAACCGTCGGCACGGCGCTCGTTTCTGAAGAAGAGCGCCACAGCAGGCGCTGTCGGTGCAGCCGGCGCCGCCGGCATCTTTGCGGCACCCGCCGTCATCGGCCAGGCGCCGTTGACGATAAAGCTGCAGACCTCCTGGCCCGAATCGAACATCTGGCAGGAATTCGCCAAGGACTACGGCACACGGGTCGAGGAGATGTCGGCCGGCCGCTTGAAGGTCGACGTGCTGCCGGCAGGCGCCGTCGTCGCCGCATTCCAGGTCATCGATGCCGTCAGCGACGGGGTGCTCGATGCGGCCCACTCGGTGCCGGTCTACTGGTACGGCAAGGACAAGGCCGCGTCGCTGTTCGGTACCGGCCCGGTGTTCGGTGGCTCGGCGACCACCATGCTGTCGTGGTTCTACGAGGGCGGTGGTGCCGAGTTCTATCGGGAGCTCACCCAGGACAAGCTCGGTCTGAATGTCACCGGCTACCTTGGTTTTCCGATGTTCGCGCAGCCCTTTGGCTGGTTCAAGGAAGAGATCGGTGGCGTCGACGACATCAAGGGCATGAAGTACCGTACCGTCGGTCTCGCAGCCGATCTGTTGCAGTCGATGGGCATGTCGGTTGCCCAGCTGCCCGGTGGCGAGATCGTGCCGGCGATGGAGCGGGGTGTCATCGATGCGTTCGAATTCAACAACCCGACCTCGGATCGCGACTTCGGTGCGCAGGACGTTGCCAAGAACTACTACCTCTCCTCCTACCATCAGGCCTCGGAGTCATTCGAGTTCCTGTTCAACAACGATCTCCTCGAAGATCTCGAACCTGATCTCGTCGCCATCCTGAAGTACGGTGTCGAGGCGGCGTCGACCGCCAATACGGCCAAGGCGATGGCGCGTTACTCGAAAGACCTCGCCGAGCTTGCAGCCGATGACGGCGTCACCGTGCATCGCACACCGACCGACATTCTTTCCGCACAGCTCGAGGCCTGGGATGCGCTGATTCCGGAGCTCGAGAAGGATGAATTCATGAACAAGGTCATCGCGAGCCAGCGTGCCTGGGTCGATCAGGTGTCCTACTACGAACTGATGAATGCACCCGACTATGCGCTCGCATTCGAGCACTATTTCCCGGGTCGTCTGAAACTCTGACGCGTAGCCCGCGACCCGGCAGCCGCAAGCTGCAGGGTCGCGGGCGTCGACAAGCGAGCCCTGCGGATGGCTGCGGGGCACGGCTTGCCGGAGTCTGTCCGGATCGGCCGCCGCAAGCAATCGACATGGCCATCGGCATGGCCCGGACCACTGGCTGCCAAACCTCCGCTCCCCGGACAAAACAGATGCTTGCCTACATCCAGTTCGCTGATCGGCTGTCGGCCGCCTTCGGCAAGACCTTCGCGTGGCTGATCGTCATGATGACCTTCGGCATGGCCTACGAAGTGTTCGTACGCTACCTCGCGAATGCACCGACGCCCTGGGCGCTCGACGTGTCCTTCATCATGTACGGCACGCTGTTCATGATGGGCGGGGCTTATACCCTGTCGCGTGACGGGCATGTTCGCGGTGACTTCCTCTACCGCTTGTGGAGCCCGCGCACCCAGGCCCGGGTCGACCTGGTGTTGTATTTCTTCTTCTTCTTTCCCGGCGTGCTGGCACTCATCTTTGCCGGCTGGAAGTATGCGGCCAAGTCCTGGAGCTACACCGAAGTCAGCGTCAACAGTCCGGCCGGTATCCCGATCTACCAGTTCAAGACGGTCATGGTCGTGGCCGGCATCCTGTTGTTCGTGCAGGGCGTTGCCCAGGTCTGCCGCTGCCTCCTCTGTATCCGGGAGGGCTATTGGCGGAAGGCTGAAACGGATGTGCAGGAAACCGATGAACTCTTGATCAAGCGGAGAGCCATGGAGGATGCAACTGCCTCCGCCGAATCTGCAGCGCAGGAGCGTGCGTCGTGAGCAATCCCGAAGTCGCGCTGATGATGCTCGGGCTGTTCATCCTGCTCGTGTTCCTGGGTTTTCCGATAGCCTTCACGCTGATGGCGATGGGCATCGGTTTCGGCTACTACGCCTACTTCGACATGCGGCGTCAATTTCGCACTTACAACAGGCTCGAGGAGGATGCGAGTCTGTTCGAGCAGGGGAGTGCGTATGTCGAGGGGCTGCTGAACAGTCGCGTCTTCGACCTGTTCGTCAATCAGACCTACACCGTGATGTCGAACGAGGTGCTGACGGCGGTGCCGCTGTTCCTGTTCATGGGGTATGTCGTCGAGCGCGCGAACATTGTCGATCGTCTGTTCACCACGCTCAATATCGCTACCCGAAACGTACCGGGCTCGATGGGCGTCGCGGCGCTCATCACCTGCGCCCTGTTCGCCACGGCGACCGGTATCGTCGGCGCGGTGGTGACCTTGATGGGGCTGCTCGCGCTGCCGGCCATGCTCAAGGCGCGTTACAACACAAGCTTCGCTTCCGGCATTATCTGCGCGGGTGGCACTCTTGGCATACTGATACCGCCGTCGATCATGCTGATCGTCTACGCCGCTGCCTCCGGGGTTTCGATCGTCAGACTCTACGCAGGCGCGCTCTTGCCCGGCCTGACGCTGGTCGGCCTGTATCTCGTCTACATCGTCGGCCGATCGCTGGTGCAACCGAGCGTCGCCCCCAAGCCCTCGCTCGACGAGATGCCGGCGGTGCCGTTCCTGAAACTCGTCTGGATGGTGCTGTCATCGATCCTGCCGCTGGCCTTGCTGATCCTCTCGGTGCTCGGCTCGATCCTGTTCGGACTCGCGACCCCGACCGAAGCGGCATCGATCGGTGCGCTCGGCGGGCTGGTGCTCGCCGTGGTCTATCGGGCGCTGTCGTTTCAGCGCTTGCGCGAGTCGGTCTACCTGACGGTACGGACCACGGCCATGGTTTGCTGGCTGTTCGTCGGTTCGTACATCTTCTCCTCGGTGTTCTCCTATCTCGGCGGCGAACACCTGATATCCGAATTCGTTACCGGCCTGAGCCTGACGCCGCTGCAGTTCCTGCTGCTTGCCCAGCTGATCATCTTCCTGCTCGGCTGGCCGCTCGAATGGTCCGAGATCATCATCATCTTCGTGCCGATCTTCCTGCCGCTGCTCGAGATCTTCAATATCGATCCGCTGTTCTTCGGCATCCTCGTGGCGTTGAATCTGCAGACCTCCTTCCTGACCCCGCCGATGGCGATGTCGGCTTATTACCTGAAAGGAATCGCGCCGCCCAGTGTCCAGCTGGTGGATATCTTCAAGGGCGTCATGCCGTTCCTGTTCATGGTCATTCTCTGCATGGTGATCATGTATCAATTCCCCGACATCGTGTTCTACCTGCCTGAGCGGTTCTACGGCTGATGGATCAACAGGCTGCCGCAGCACCCATGGCAAGTTCGGCGCTCGAACTGCGCGATCGCCTCGCCAGCGGGGCGCTCGATGCCGAAAGCCTGGTCAAGGCCTGTCTCGAGAGCATCGCGGCAGATAGCGACGCAGGTTCGGTCTGGGCGTGGCTGGATGGCGAACATGCGCTTGCCGCGGCGCGTGCGCGTGACCAGGAGCGGCGCCGTGGTCGTGCTGTCGGAGCGCTGCACGGGCTGCCGATCGGCATCAAGGACATCATCGACACCGCGCGAATCCCGACCGCGAACGGCACGGCGCTCGACGCCGGTCGCGTGCCGCGCGAGGATGCCGCGCTGGTCGCGCGGCTACGCTCGGCCGGTGCGATCGTGCTTGGCAAGACGGTCACTACGGAGCTTGCCTTCATGCATCCGGCGGCCACTGACAATCCGGCTGCTCCCGGGCACACGCCGGGAGGGTCGTCGTCGGGGTCCGCCGCCGCCGTCGCAGCGGGCATGGTGCCGCTGGCCATTGGCACGCAGACCGGTGGTTCCGTCATCCGGCCGGCCTCGTTCTGCGGCGTGGTCGGTTACAAGCCAAGCTTCGGAGCGGTTTCGCGGAGCGGTGTGCTGGTGCAGTCGCCGAGTCTCGATACGGTAGGTTTCTTCGCCACCTGCGTCGAGGACGTCGCCCTGCTGGCCGAGCCGCTGTTCGGGCACGATCCCCGTGACCGGGCGACCCGGGCGACCGCGCCGCCACGCCTGCTCGATACGACCCTTGCCGACGTGCCGGTCACGCCGCGTTTCGGTTTCGTGCGAACACCCTGGTGGGAGCAAGCCAGCGACGACATGCGCGGCGCTCTCGAGGAATTGGCAGAGCATCTCGGCGATGCCTGTATCGAGGCGCCCCTACCTGACATCTTCGCGGAAGCCGCGCCGATGCGTCGACGCGTCAACATCGCCGAGATGGCCAAGCATTTCGCACCCTACTGTCGACGCGGTCGCGATCAGCTGTCGAGCGAGACGCTCGAGGCGATCGATGAAGGACTTGCCGTCAGTGCACGCGACTATCTCGATGCGCTCGACTGGCCTGCGGTGCTGACCGCCGGTCTCGATACCATCTTCGAGAATTGCGACGCCTTGATCACACCGGCGGCGACAGGTGCGGCGCCACACGGTCATGCATCGACCGGGGACCCGATCTTCAACGGACTCTGGACATTCTGTGGCATGCCTTGTGTCACCTTGCCGCTACTCGAATCATCCGACGGCCTGCCGATGGGTGTGCAGCTTGTCGGGCCCAAGGGTGATGACGCAAGGCTTCTGCGCACTGCGCGCTGGCTGGCCAGCCTCCTTGAGCAGCCCGACGACGCACCACTGAGGGGAAGCTAGACCATGAAGACTCTGCTCGCGCTGATTGCTTTCACGTTCTTCTGTGTCTATCTCTACATTCTGTTCTCGAAAGTGCCGCGTCTCGATCTCGGCATTGTCATCGGCGTTACCGTGCTGCTGAGCGGTTGGGATCTCTTCGTTCATGATCGCTTGCGGTTCCGCAAGTCGGCCGATCGGGGTGACTAGTGCCAGTCAACGCGCGCACCGTGACGCTTTGCTTCCGCCACTGTCACGTTGATGCGCCGCTGCGAGTCTTCAGCCAGTCGTCGAGTGCGGCCAGTTGACCGTCATCGCCGGCCGTGACCGCTACACGGATACTCCCGGTGAATCCGCATGAGCGTGCCAGCGTCCGGCAACGGTCGCTGTTGACAACCAGTGGCAATGGCAGCAACGCCGGCAACGCATCGCCCGCCAGCACGACCAGATTCTCGAGAATTTCGTCACTGGTAACGGCAATGATATCCGGGCGTCGCTTGATCAGCATCCCGTGCCGCACCGCGTCGCTTATACACGGACGCTCTCGACGATAGACGTCGACAGCCGTCACGACCGTGCCACGTTGTCGTAGCGAGTCGATCAACACGGTGCGACCGCCGCGCCCCTTGAACACGATGACCCGCTCGAACGCTGCAGACTGCTTCCACGTGTCGAGCAAGGCTTCACTCGTGTACGGCGCAACCGGCGCCTGCACCAGTGACTGACCCTGGTCGGACAGGGCTTTTGCGGTAGCGCGCCCGATTGCGACTACTGAGGCAGAGACCCAGGGGAACGGCACCTGTCTCGCGACAGCTTCGACGGCAGGGCGGCTGGTGAACAACACGCGATCGGCCTTGTTGCGCGCATCGGCAGAAGGCAGTTCGCCGGCCGCGTCGAGGACGATGCGGACGCAGGGAAAGGGCACCGCGTCGAAGCCGAGCGCGCATGCGCGCGTGCTGAAGGGTTCCTGCCGTTCGAGCGGGCGCGTGACAAGCAGGCGAGGGGCGTTCATTCGATTAGTATACGAAGCCGCCCCCGAACCCCGCTAACGAGTTGCGCCGTGTCCGCGAACGAAAAAGATGACCAGCCTGAACAGACTGCCCTCTGGGGTGGACGTTTCCAGGAAACCACCGATGCTTTCGTGGCCGAATTCACCGCCTCGGTAGGCTTCGATCGACGCATGGTCGCAGAGGACATCATGGGTTCGCGTGCCCATGCGGCCATGCTCAACGCCGTTGGCGTGTTGAGTGCCGAAGATCTCTCGGCCATCGAGGGTGGGCTCGATGCCATCGAGGCCGATGTGGCGGCGGGTACCTTCGAATGGTCGGTGGCCCGCGAGGATGTGCACATGAACGTCGAGGCGGCGCTCATTGCGCGGATCGGCGATGCCGGCAAGCGACTGCATACCGGACGTTCGCGAAACGATCAGGTGGCAACTGACATCCGCCTCTACCTGCGCGGGGCGATCGATCACGCTGCGGGCGAGGCGCACCGCCTGCTCGACGGTCTGCTGCCGCTCGCCGAGCGCCATGCAGCGACCATCATGCCCGGCTTCACGCACCTGCAGACTGCGCAGCCGGTGACCTTCGGGCACCATGTCATGGCCTGGTTCGAGATGTTGCTCCGGGACCTCGAGCGCCTGAACGACGCGCGCCGGCGGGTAAACCGCATGCCACTTGGTGCCGCGGCACTGGCGGGTACCTCCTATCCGGTCGATCGCGAGATGACGCGTGAGCGTCTCGGCTTCGATGCGCTGTGCGAGAACTCCCTCGATGCGGTCAGTGACCGCGATTTCGCGATCGAATTCTGTTCAGTGACGGCACTCTGTCTCGTGCATCTGTCGCGCATTGCCGAGGAGCTGGTGCTCTGGATGTCCGCGCAGTTCCGCTTCATCGATCTGCCGGATCGCTTCTGCACCGGCTCATCGATCATGCCCCAGAAGAAGAACCCGGACGTCCCGGAACTGGTGCGGGGCAAGACCGGGCGGGCGAACGGTAACCTGATGGCGCTCTTGACGCTGATGAAGGGGCAACCGCTTGCCTACAACAAGGACAATCAGGAAGACAAGGAGCCGTTGTTCGATTCGATCGATACCTTGATCGGCTGCCTGCGCGCGTTCGCCGACATGTTGCCTGCCATCGAGGTTCGTGAAGAGGCGATGGAGGCCGCCGCGCGCAATGGCTTCTCGACCGCGACCGACCTGGCCGACTATCTGGTCGTGCGCGGGCTTGCCTTCCGCGATGCGCACGAAGTGGTCGGCAAGGCCGTGGCACACGGTGTGGCAACGGACACCGATCTTGCCGACATGCCACTGGCGACGCTCAAGAGCTTCAGTGATCGCATCGACGAGGACGTCTTCGATGTCTTGACCCTCACAGGCTCGGTAGCGAGCCGGGATCATGTCGGTGGCACCGCGCCCGTGCAGGTACGGGCCGCGGTCGAGCGCGCCCGGTCGCGGCTTGCCACGACCTATCAGGCGGGCTGACCCGGTCGGGTAGACCCGGTCGGGCAAACTACATCCCGAATTGACGTTTCAGCCAGGCCGAGATATCCATGACCTCGTCGGCGCTGACACTGTGCGAGATAGGGTAGGTGTGCCACTCCGGCTGCACGCCACTCGCTTCGAGGGCAGCACGCGATTGCTCGCCGTAACGGAGCCTGACGACGTCGTCTGCCGTGCCATGCGCCATGAACACGGGGACCGTTCGCTGTTGCTCGCCGATGTTCTCGAGCACATTCGGCTGCAGCGGCAAGTAGCTTGACAACGCAAGTATGCCACCCAGCTTGTGGCTGGAAGTAAGACCGGTATAGAGGGCAATCGCGCCACCCTGGGAGAAGCCTGCCAGGGTGATTCGTGATGCCGGTATGCCTTGCTCGATCTGGCTGTCGATCAGATCGCCGATGGCGGTGGCGGAGTCGGTAATGCCTTCGGCGTCCTGTTCGCGCTCTTCGAAATCGATCGACGAGATGTCGTACCAGGCACGCATCGCTGCTCCGCCATTGACCGAGATCGGCCGGACCGGCGCGTGCGGAAAGAGGAAGCGGACACCGGGGCGCTGCAACAAATGCAACTCCGGCACAATTGGCTCGAAATCGTGACCGCTGGCACCCAGGCCGTGAAGCCAGATGACGGCATAGTCGCACTGTTCGGCTGTGGTGATCTCGATGCAGTCGAGCAGTTTACGGGTCATGTAGGAACCGGCATTCAATCGATTGGAAGAGCGCAGCGAGTATACTCCGAATCCCTGTATTCGAGGCTTGGCACCATGCTTTTGCCTGCATCCGGATCGCCGTACCGTTATTTGAGTCGCGTATTTTCGTTCTTGACGCTGGGATCGATGGCCTTGCTGCTGAGTGCTTGTGGCAATCGGGGGAACCTCTATCTGGACTCGGACGACGCGCTGGACCGTGAAATACAGCGAATCGATCTCGATGGAGGGGCCGAGCTGAAGCCTGATCCGGACGAGGATGAGGTGCCGGCACGAAAGCCTCGCCCGTCGCCGTGAGCAGAGCGCTGACAGCGCAAGCTGTCAAGCAGACCGTCAAGGTGCCTGACAGCGGTTGAACGTCTTGAGTTTCTTCGAATGTATATTCCGTCACAAATTCCATTCCAAATGACTCCGCCGGATCGCTCTCCAGCTCCGTGTCGCTACCGAGCAGGCCGAGCCGTCCGGACATGAACTTCATCGAACAGCGCGACGGCGCTCTGCATGTCGAATCGCTGAGCTGCACAGGCCTTGCCGAGCAGTACGGCACGCCGCTGTTTGTCTACAGCCGTGCCGCGATAGAAGCGGCGTGGCTCGAGTTCAACGAAGCGCTCGCGGCGCGCCCACACCTGATCTGCTACTCGGTGAAGGCGAATTCGAACCTCGCGGTGCTGGATGTGCTGGCTCGTCTCGGCTCCGGTTTCGACATCGTTTCGGGGGGTGAATTGCAGCGGGTGCTGGCGGCAGGTGGCTCTCCGAGGAAGATCGTGTTCTCCGGGGTCGGCAAGTCGGCGAGTGAGATGGCGGACGCACTGGCCGCTGGAATCCTCTGCTTCAACGTCGAATCCGCAGCCGAACTCGAGCGCCTCGCAACGGTCGCGGCGGCACACGGTGTGGTCGCTCCCGTGTCCTTCCGTATCAATCCCGATGTCGATGCCGGCACGCATCCCTATATCTCGACCGGCCTCAAGGAGAACAAGTTCGGGGTAAGCAGCGACGACGCGCTCGAACTGTATTCCCGGGCAATGGAGCATGCCTGCATAGACGTACAGGGAATCGATTGTCATATCGGTTCCCAGCTCACCGACATCGAACCGTATCGCGATGCGCTTGGGCGGCTCCTGTCGCTGGTCGATACGCTGTCGGCGCGCGGCATCACGCTGTCGCACATCGATGTCGGTGGCGGGCAAGGCGTTCGCTATCGTGACGAGGTGCCGCTCGATATCGTGGCCTGGGCCACCTGTATCGACGAGACACTCGGTGATCGGGCGCTGGAACTGGTGGTGGAGCCTGGCCGTTCGATCGTCGCGCAGGCGGGCGTCATGCTGACGCGCGTCGAGTACTTGAAGAGCAATGAAGAGCGGCACTTTGCGGTCGTCGATGCGGCGATGAACGATCTGCTGCGGCCGGCCTTGTACAGCGCCTGGCAGGCCATTGAACCGGTCGTGCCCGGTAACGCGGAAGAACGCGTCTACGATGTGGTCGGTCCGGTCTGCGAATCTGCCGATTTTCTCGGCAAGTCGCGTCGGCTCGGAATCGACGAAGGCGATCTCCTGGCGATCGCTTCCTGTGGCGCTTATGCGGCCGTGATGAGCTCGAACTACAATACCCGGCCTCGCGCGGCAGAAATCATGGTCGATGGCAGCGACAGCCATTGCGTGCGCGCGCGCGAGCAGACCGAATCGCTGTACGCAGCCGAGTCCTTGCTGCCGTGATGGCTGAGTCAACGTTAGCCTTCACGAAGATGCACGGCCTCGGCAACGATTTCATCGTGGTCGACAATACCGATGGCAATGTCGTGCTCGGCGCTGAACGCATCCGTCGACTGGCCGATCGGCGTACGGGTGTCGGCTTCGATCAGCTACTGGTCGTCGAGGCCTCGACTCGACCGGCGGCGGCCTTCGACTACCGCATCTACAACGCCGATGGAGGGGAGGTCGAACATTGTGGAAACGGCGCTCGCTGTTTCGCCCGGTTTGTCCATGATCGTGGTCTGATCCAGGCGAATGAATTCGCCGTCAACACGCAGAGCGGACTGATCGAGCTGTCTCTCCTTGACGACGGGCAAGTCACGGTCGGCATGGGCACGCCCACCTTCGTACCTGAGGAGGTACCCTTCTTGCCCGATGTCAGCACGACGATGCGACGCTCGAACGATGAGAGCGACGCCCCTGTTCTCGCTATCGGGCAGCATCGGCTGGACGTCGATGGCAATATCTTGCAGATCGGTATCGTCGGCATCGGCAATCCGCACGTCGTCGTGCCGGTCGCGGATGTCGATTCGGCACCGGTGGCGACGCTCGGTCCGCGCCTCGAGCGCGATCCGCGATTTCCCGAACGCGTCAACGTCGGTTTCGTCGAGCGAGTCGACGCTTCGCGCATACGGCTCCGGGTGTTCGAACGCGGTGTCGGTGAGACCCGGGCTTGCGGTACGGGGGCCTGTGCCGCGGTTGCGGTCGGTCAGCAGCAAGGTCAACTTGACAGAAGGGTCAACGTGAGCTTGTCCGGCGGCGAGCTAAACATCTTTCATGCCAACAGTGACGCGGTCATTGAAATGACCGGGCCGTGTTCTACAGTCTTCGAGGGACACACGAGAATGTAAAGACATGCAGGCGGACCCCAGGGATGTTGTCGACGTGCCGGATCCAGGCGCGGTCATTCGCTTTCTGACGGCGAATCCCGAGTTCTTCAAGCAGAACGAGGACATCCTGCCGAGGCTGCGCATACCGCATGTGAGCGGGTCTGCCGTCTCGTTGATCGAGCATCAGGTGAGCGTTCTGCGCGGCAAGTGCACGTCGCTCGAAAACAGTCTTCGTGATCTGATCGGTGTCGCACGCGACAACGAAGCCCTGCAGCATCGCCTGCATCAGCTGGTGCAGGAGATCATCTCGGCACCTCTTCTGGATGATGTAGTCGCTGCCACGCGCCGCGCCCTGTGCAGCCATTTCGGCGCGGACGAGGTGCATGTACTGCTGATCGATGATCGTTCTCAGGCCGACCAGATCGGCCGTAGCGGCGCAGGTGTAGCCGCTGCAGATGACCGGCACGGTGAGGGTTGCTATCGGACGATGAATCGAAACGATCCTCGGCTCGGGCACTTCGGTGCCTTGTTCGAGGGGCGCGGGACGCACTGCGGGCTTCCCGACGCCGCGCAGCAAGCGGTATTGATCGGCGACGACGCCTGCGATCCGGGCTCGGCGGCCACGATCCCCCTGCAATACCAGGGTTCACTCGGACTTGTCATGCTCGCAAGCCGCGATGAAGCGCGTTTCGGCGCCGGCAAGGGCGTGGTCTTCCTCGATCAGCTCGGCGATGTGCTCAGTCGACGCGTGCACGCGCTGGCTCGTGATATGTCATGAGCGAGTTCGCGCAGGCGATCGAGAGCTACCTCGAGGAGCTTCGTATCGCGAGGCGTTGCTCACCGCATACCGTCAGCAACTATGCGCGCGATCTCAAGGCGGTTGCGGCCGCAGCGGAACGACGCGGGATAGAGAGCTTTGGCGATCTTGGTGCCGGTGACATTCGTTCGATCATTGCAGAGCAGCATCGCGGTGGCATTGCCGGACGCAGTCTGGCTCGGCGATTGTCGGCACTGCGCGGTCTCTACAACTACCTGAACAAGGTGGGCCGAGTCGGTGTCAATCCTGCAGTGGATATCCTCGCGCCGCGGGACCAGAAGGCGCTGCCTGCAACACTGGGACCTGACGAGATGGATCGCTTGCTCGTCGACAAGGGTAATGATCCGATGGTCGCGCGTGATCTTGCCATGTTCGAACTCATGTATTCGTCTGGCCTGCGCCTCGCGGAGCTTGTCGGTATCGATCTGGTCGATCTGGATCTCTCTGTGGGTCAGGTACGGGTGACCGGCAAGGGTGGCAAGATGCGCGATCTGCCGGTAGGCGAACGAGCCGTCGCGGCCATCAACAAGTGGCTGGGATACCGACGGAGCCTGCCGGGTGCCGCCGATCGTGCGGTGTTCCTGAGTTCCCGGGGCAAACGTATCGCGCCACGTACCGTGCAGATGCGCTTGAAGCAGCTGGCCGAGTCGCAGGGCCTCGAGCGGAGCTTGTCTCCGCACATGCTCAGGCATTCCTTCGCCAGTCATCTGCTCGAGAGCAGCGGTGACCTGCGCGCCGTGCAGGAACTTCTCGGCCACGCGGATATCAGCACGACACAGGTGTACACGCATCTCGACTTTCAGCACATGGCGAAGGTCTACGATGCCGCGCATCCGCGGGCGCGGAAATCACCCGAGACCGAAGAAGGCTGACAGGCTCAGCCGAGCAGGAAGTGCGAGAACAGGCCATTGGTCTGCAGGCAGCCGATCAAGGTCCATTCCTGCATCGTGCCCGTCGCGGACTTGTCGTCGGCGTCGGCGACGATTTCGTTGATGCTCAGAACCTCGCCGACCCGGTACAAGTAAGGCGGCAGTAGTATCGACGACTCGGCGCGGTTCCCGGGCTCGCGATCGATGATCATGCCGGTCTCCCGAAACGGCGATTCGGCATCGCGAAGCGACACGCTCACGGGTATCCGCTCATGGGCCAGATACTCGATACCGATAGTCAGGCCCTGCTCCTCTGCACGCAGCCAGCGAACCTGCCCGATTGATTCGGTCGGTTCGCTGGCTGCGTGGGCGGGCAGGTCGAAGGCGACGAGATCCCCCACTTGCACAGAGCCTGACCGGCAAGCTGAATTCTTCAGGCAAACGCCGCCTTTCGAGCGGTTGACGAGTATCCAGGGATCGCCCTTGCTGCGACTGTGGTCGTCGACGGGCTGCCTGCCGTTGCGCGCCGGTCCGAACAGGAAGCCGCTGGTGATTGCCTTGTGGCCGAAGCTTGCATCAAGCTCGATACAGGTAATGACCCTGAGCGAACGGCGTGCGACGGCAGGCCCGATCGTCGTGCGCAGTCGCTCGAGTGTCTGCTGCGCAAGCGTCTCGACGCCGAGCAGGTTGCCGCGCGCCGTCGGCGTACGGAAGATCTCTGTGTCGATGCGATCGAGCAGGGTGTCGATGCCGAAGACCCGCACGCGGTCAGGATCATGGACGATGAGACTCGGTGTTGGCGCGGGTGCGACGCCTTCACCGAGGACCACCGCAAAGCGGTCACGCGCGGTCGAGGTATCGATCGACCGCAGCTCGATAGCGGTGAGCGATGCGCGCAGGAAGTCGAGCGTCAGCGGCAACTGACTGGCACGGATACGAGCCGTGTCGATGATTCCGGAAAGCAGGATGAAGCGGAAGAAATCTTCCGTCGTGGCGCGCTCGTCGTGGCGACTGTCGTCGAGCAGGCTGGCCGATTCAGCAAACTGGTAGAGCACCTCGGCATCGGCTAACAGCCGCGGCGGGGGACGCCGATAGCCTTGCAGGGCAACGTCGACCTGTCGTGCGAAGGCGCGCATCGCCAGGCGCGCGTCCTCCGGATCAGGTTCGTCACGATCAGAGAGCAGGATCTTGAAGGCGAAGGCTTCCTCGCGCAGCAGGCTTTCGAGGAAGCTTGCGGCACGCGTGAAGGCGGGTACCAGCGGCAGCGGCTGGGCTCGGGTCAGCTTGCTCAGCTGTTCGTGAAGATCGTCGAGGACCGGCAGGAAGTGTGCGAGTACCGCGCGGCGACGATCCGGATCGTTGTGCAGGCGATTGCTGTGCATGAGGCCGCGATGCACCAGACGGGCGTCGGTATCTGACGCCAACGGCTTGAGGCCACCGAGCCAGCCGTCGACATCGTCGGGTTCCGTCGGAAAACTCTTGCTGTCGGCGACGGCGCGCCGGGGTACGCTGAGCTGCATGCGGGCGACGGTAGCACAGCGTCTGCAGGTACACTTCGGTTCGCATTCAGGGGGCATCGGACGTGGAACAGTTTCGGGGTACCACCATCTGCTCTGTGCGTCGCGGCAACCGCGTCGTCATCGGTGGTGACGGTCAGGTATCGATGGGCAACGTCGTCATGAAAGGCAACGCACGCAAGGTGCGGCGTCTGCATGACGGTCGTGTGCTGGCGGGTTTTGCCGGCGGCACGGCCGACGCCTTCACCCTGTTCGAGCGATTCGAAGCCAAGCTCGAGGCGCACAGCGGGCAGCTCGTGCGTGCCGCCGTCGAACTGGCCAAGGAATGGCGCACCGATCGCATGCTCAGGCGACTCGAAGCCTTGCTGGCGGTCGCCGACGCCGAGGCCTCGCTGGTGATCACGGGCAATGGCGATGTCATCGAGCCGGAGCGCGGCATCATTGCCATCGGCTCGGGTGGTGACTTTGCCAAGGCCGCGGCGCGAGCCTTGCTCGAGCATACCGAGCTCGATGCCGAGGCAATCGTCCGGCACAGCATGCAGACCGCTGCTGACATCTGTATCTATACGAACGACAGTCTGACCGTCGAGACGCTCGACTACGACTGACACTGCCTGTGGTGATTCCCCTGTACTGATTCCCCTGTACTGATTCAAATCTACCTGTCGCGAAGACGCCTCCGGTTCCACCCTGTAGAAACCCCCATGTCCCAGATGACCCCGCGCGAGATCGTGCAGGAACTCGACAAGCATATCGTCGGTCAGCAGCGCGCCAAGCGTTCGGTGGCGATCGCCCTGCGCAACCGTTGGCGGCGACAGCAGCTCGACGAGAACCTGCGGACCGAGATCACGCCCAAGAACATCCTGATGATCGGTCCGACGGGTGTCGGCAAGACCGAGATCGCCCGACGCCTGGCGAAGCTTGCCAGTGCGCCGTTCCTGAAGGTCGAAGCCACCAAGTTCACCGAAGTCGGTTATGTCGGTCGCGATGTCGAGTCGATCATTCGTGATCTTGCCGACATCGCGCTGAAGGAGACTCGCGAACACGAGAAGCAGCGCGTTCGCAACCGCGCGGAAGACGCGGCTGAGGAGCGGGTACTCGATGTGTTGCTGCCGCCGGCTCGCGGCGTGGGCTTCACCGCCAGTCAGGAGGTTACCGCCAGCGGCACGAACGAGGAGAGCAGTACCCGGCAGAAGTTCCGCAAGAAACTGCGCGAGGGCGATCTCGACGACCGCGAGATCGAGATCGAGATCAGTGCGACACCGGCCGGCGTCGAGATCATGGCGCCGCCCGGCATGGAAGAGATGTCACAGCAGTTGCAGGGCATGTTTGCCAACCTCGGGGCCGGGCGCAGCAAGCCGCGCAAGCTGCCTATCCGCGACGCCATGAAGCTCCTGGTCGACGAGGAAGCGACCAAGCTCGTCAACGACGATGATCTGAAGACCCGGGCACTCGAGAACATCGAGCAGAACGGTATCGTCTTCATCGACGAGATCGACAAGGTCGCGAGGCCCGGTGGTGCCAGTGGCGGCGGCGGTGGTTCGGGCAACGCCGACGTTTCGCGAGATGGGGTGCAGCGCGATCTCCTGCCACTCATCGAGGGTTCGACGGTATCGACCAAATTCGGCATGGTACGGACTGATCACATCCTGTTCATCGCTTCCGGCGCGTTTCATGTCGCCAAGCCGTCGGACCTGATTCCGGAATTGCAGGGCCGTCTGCCGATCCGGGTCGAACTCGACGCCCTGAGCACGGCGGATTTCGTGCGGATTCTCCGCGAGCCGCGCGCCTCGCTGACCGAACAGGCAAGCGCACTGCTCGGCACCGAGAACGTCGCACTGAGTTTCACCGACGCGGGTATCGACCGGATTGCCGAAGTGGCCTTCAAGGTCAACGAAAGCACCGAGAATATCGGTGCCCGACGGCTGCATACGGTGATGGAACGCTTGTTGGAATCGGCCTCCTTCGACGCGGCGGACAACGGTGGCAGCACGATCACCGTGGATGCGGAATACGTCGATGGACATCTCGGCGATCTTGTCGAGGATGTCGACCTCAGTCGCTACATTCTCTGAACGAGAGGCGCTGATCCGAACGCCCTGCGCGTTAACTTAACGAGGAATCGCTGTGCCCCGACCTACCGATATCCGGCTGCATCAGAAGAGTCGCTTGCTCGAACTCGTCTTCGACGATGGCTATGAATGCCGGTTGAGCTGTGAATACCTGCGGGTGCATTCACCGTCAGCCGAAGTGCAGGGACACGGGCCAGGTCAGGAAGTGCTGCAGCTCGGCAAGGAGCAGGTCGGCATCGAAGCGCTCGAGCCGAGTGGCCGCTATGCGCTGAAGATCCGCTTCGACGACGGCCATGATTCGGGACTCTTTACCTGGGACTACCTCTATGCCCTCGGCAAGCGGCACGAGGAGAACTGGCAGAAATATCTCGACCGGCTTGCTGACGCGGGAATTGAACGCGCCGGAGGTCACGACGCATGACCGACGATACAACCCATTTCGGTTACCGCACGGTAGACAAGCACGACAAGGCTCGTCTGGTCGGTGGTGTCTTCGATTCCGTGGCTTCAAGTTACGATGTCATGAACGACCTGATGTCGTTCGGCATACACCGTCTGTGGAAGCGCTACACCCTCGAGCAGAGTGGCGTGCGACCCGGACAGCGGGTACTGGACATCGCCGGCGGTACGGGTGACCTCGCTGCAAAGTTCGCTCGTCGCGTCGGCACGAACGGACACGTCCTTCTCGCCGACATCAATGCGGCAATGCTCCGCCACGGTCGCGAACGACTGGTCGATGCCGGCGTGGTCGGTAATGTGGACTATGCGCAGAGCGATGCCGAAGCCTTGCCGTTTGCCGACGACAGCTTCGATTGCATCACCATCGCCTTCGGACTCAGGAACGTCACCGAAAAGGCGCGTGCACTCGAATCGATGCTCAGGGTGCTCAAGCCGGGCGGTCGCTTGCTGGTGCTGGAATTCTCGAAACCGCTCTTGCCGCTGCTGGCGCGTGCCTACGATGCCTATTCCTTCGCGGCCTTGCCGATGATGGGCAAGCTGGTTGCCGGTGATGCGGAAAGCTATCGCTATCTCGCGGAATCGATACGCGTGCACCCTGATCAGGAAGCACTCGCGGGGATGCTGCGGGAAGCCGGATTCGAGCAAGTGACGTATCACAACCTGAGCGGTGGCATCGTCGCCTTGCACAAGGGGTTCAAGTTCTGAATAGCGAAGCCGATTCCGCCATTCCCGCGTCGCTGCCCCTGCCGATGGCGGTCGCCCTGGAACGCGGTATCGCGACCCTGCTCGAACTTGATCCGGAGACGCGTGCACGTCTGCCATCCCTCGACGGCCGCGTGATCCGTCTGTGCGTTACCCGGCCGGCGCTCACCGTCGTCCTCGCCATTGTCGATGAGCGAGTGGACGTACTGCGTTGCCATGACGGTGCTGTCGATGTGACGATCAGCGGGACGCTCGCCGGGCTGCGTTCCCTGCAAGGCGGGCGCGATGCCTTGTACACGGGTGCCGTGACCCTCGACGGCGATGTCGGCCTGGCCGGCCAGCTGTCGACAATCGTTGCTGCCGTCGATGTCGATATCGAGGAGGTCATGGCACCGCTTGTCGGCGGAACACTGGCACGCAAGCTTCGCCTGATGGGCGACGACGTGGCGGCGTGGTTGACGAGAACCGGCCAGAGTCTCGAGAGCAACACCCGGGAGTACCTGGTGGAGGAGAGCGAGCTGCTGGCACCGCCGAGCGAGATAGCGCACTTCGGTAACGACGTCGATACGCTGCGTGCCGCGGTCGATCGACTCGAGGCGCGCCTCGAGCAATTCGAAGCTACGGTGGAGTCCGCTCCGTCCCTCGCTCGAGAACGGCACGGCAGGTCGTGAGTCGCCTCTCGCGCCTGCTGACCATCCAGCGGGTCATCGTCCGCTACGGGCTCGAGGCACTCGTGCTGGAAGGCACGCGGCTGAGCGCACTCGCGCAGGCGAGCCGGCTATCGCCGACGCGCTGGTCGAGTGGGGCGACGCGCAGCCTGCCACGGGCCGAGCGCATTCGAATGGCACTGGAGGAGCTGGGCCCTGTGTTCGTCAAGCTCGGTCAGATGCTCTCGACCCGGCGCGATCTCTTGCCCGAAGACATCGGCGACGAACTGGCGCTCTTGCAGGATCGGGTGCCGCCTTTCGACGCCGCGCTTGCGCGCGTTGAAATCGAGACGGCTCTCGATCAGCCGATCGACCGGCTGTTTGCCCGCTTCGACGATGTGCCGATCGCCTCGGCATCGGTAGCTCAGGTGCACGGCATCCGGCTGCACGACGGCACCGACGCGATCATCAAGGTATTGCGTCCCGGCATTCGGGACACCATCGACCGGGATATCTCGCTGATGTACCTGCTGGCCGCCGGCGTCGATCGCGTGCACGCCGATGCGCGCAGGCTTCGACCGCGCGAGGTTGTCGCCGAGTACGAACGAACCATCCATGACGAGCTCGATCTGGTGCGCGAGGCGACCAATGCCGTCGTCCTGCGCAACAACTTCAAGGGGTCGGATCTGCTGTATGTGCCGGAAATCTACTGGGACTACACGCGCACCAGCTGCATGGTGCAGGAGCGCATCAGTGGCATTCCGATTCGGGATGTCGCGGAGATGAAGCGCATCGGTACCGACATGAAGAAGCTGGCCGAGCATGGCGTCGAGATCTTCTACACCCAGGTATTCCAGCACAACTTCTTTCATGCAGACATGCACCCGGGGAATATCTTCGTATCACGTGAGCACCCCGAGAAGCCACAATACATCGCGGTCGATTTCGGCATTGTCGGTTCGCTGACCGATGATGATCAACGCTACATCGGCGAGAACCTGCTCGCCTTCTTCCAGCGAGACTATCGTCGTGTCGCGCAGCTGCACATCGACTCGGGCTGGGTGCCTTCGCATACCCGCGTCAGTGAGCTCGAGGCGGGCGTACGGGCCGTCTGTGAACCCATTTTCGAGAAGCCGCTGGCCGAGATCAGCTTCGGTCAGGTGCTGTTGCAGCTGTTCCGGGTGGCGCGACGCTTCGAGATGGAAGTGCAACCCCAACTGGTCCTGTTGCAGAAGACGTTGCTCAACATCGAGGGGCTGGGGCGGGAGCTCTACCCGTCGCTCGATCTCTGGGCCACCGGCCGACCCTTCCTGCAGCGCTGGGTGGTACAACGTAACGACCCGAAGCTTGTCGTCAAGCGTCTCCTGGCCGAGGCGCCTGCGATCATCAAGGCGCTGCCCGACATGCCGATGCTTGTGCATGAATTTCTCGCGCTGCAGAATCGATCGCTCCGCGATCAGTTCACTGCCCGCGACAAGATGGCGATGGTGACTTCCGCCGATCGCGGTTCAGCCGGACCGGTCACCGGCCACCCGGGCAGGCGCGGCGTGGTTCAGCGCGAGGAGCGGCGCTTTCGCTGGAGCCTGAGCGGGGCGGTCCTGCTATTGTCCGCGGCGCTCCTTGCGGCTGCCACGATCGTGGCAGGAACGGGCAACGTCGGCGCGGCGATCTGGGTGATGGGCCTGCTCGGTGGCGCCTGCCTCCTGCGGGGTCTGTGGCCCTGAAACAAGCGGTGTATTCTGCGACGGACGCGACACGGACAAGCCGCCGGTACCGACGAATCGATGCACAAAGAACCACGTTATCGACGAATTGCCGACTACGCCATCATCGGTGACTGCCATGCGGCAGCACTGGTGTCCATGGACGGCAGCATTGACTGGGCGACGCTGCATCGCTTCGACGAAGACCCGGTGTGCTGTCGGTTGCTCGATGCTGACAAGGGAGGGTACTGGTCGATCAGGCCGGTCGATGCCTTCACCACGACGCGTGCCTACCTCGACAAGACCAACGTGCTCCGCACCGAATTCGAGACAGCCAGCGGGCGCGTCGCGATCACTGACCTCATGCCGGTCGGTCGAGCACTCGATGCAGGCACGCACGACTACGTGCAACTCGCCGCACCAGGCTGGATCATGCGCCGTATTGAAGGTCTCGAAGGCGAGGTGCGCCTGAAGCTCGCCTACCGGCCTGCCGTCGATTTCGGCGCGACCGACGCGGTGCTTGAGGCGTACGACGGTTCACTTCGCGTGGCAGGCGTCCGGCCGCGCTTGTTCAGTGATCTCGACTACAGCCTCGACGGTTCGCATGCCGAAGCCCATGTCGACGTCGGCCCCGGCGATCAACATGATCACGTGCTTGCCGCGACCTGGGTCGACGGCGTGTCGCCCCTGACGCGCGTCTCCGGGTTTCTTGATGTCACCGTCGCGTTCTGGACCGAATGGAGCGGCTATTGTCGCTATGACGGACCCTATCGGGCGACGATGGAACGCAGTGCCCTGGTACTCAAGCTCCTGAGCTACGCGCCAAGCGGGGCGATCATCGCTGCGCCGACAACGTCGCTCCCCGAAGACATCGGCGGTGTCCGTAACTGGGACTACCGCTACTGCTGGGTTCGTGACGGTGCATTTGCCCTCTATGCGCTGGCGATTCTCGGTTACAGCGGCGAGGTCGAACGCTTCCATGAATTCATCGCGAAGGCTGCCACGGCATCGCTACCGAATGTGCAACCGATGTATGGCATCGATGGCACTCTCGAGCTCGACGAGCGCGAGCTGTCACACCTCACGGGCTATCGAGACAGTGCGCCGGTTCGCGTCGGTAACGACGCATGGCGGCAGCGCCAGATCGATAACTTCGGCCACCTGCTCGAACTCGCCAAGGTCTACACCGCCGTTGGCGGAGAACTCGATGCATCGTACCGGCGCCTGCTCGAAGCGGCTGCCGCGTTTGTCGAGACGCACTGGGAGCTGCCCGATGAAAGCCTGTGGGAGATGCGCGGCGCGCCGCTGCAACACGTCCATGCCAAGCTGATGTGCTGGGTGGCGATGGATCGGGCCGCTGACGTGCTCGAGGATGAACGCTGGCGAGAGGTCGCCGTACGCATTCGACGTTCCATCGATGCCAACGCACTGACACGTCGTGGTCTGGAACAGACTTACGAGGGCGGTGTCGATGCAGCGACCTTGCTGGCACCGCTACTGGGTTATCCCGCCGAACAGGAAGTGTTCGAGGCGACCATCGACACCGTCAAGTCCGAACTCGGTAGCGGCGATTTCCTGAGTCGTTACGTCAGTACTGACGGCGTAGACGGAGATGAGGGGGCATTTCTGTTGTGCAGTTGCTGGCTCGCCGATGCTGAACTCGCTGTCGGTCGTATCGACGAAGCCCGGGCGCGTATCGAACGCTTCATCGAGCGGGCCAACGACGTGGGCTTGTATGCCGAGGAGATCGACCCGGCTTCGGGTGAGTTTCTCGGCAACTTCCCACAGGCGTTCACCCATCTCGGGCTGATCGGCAATCTCGTCAACCTTGCCCTGGTCGAACGGCACGGGGTCGAAGGTCTCGCCGGCGGCTATGCTGCCCGTGCAGATCGTGCCGTGACTGCCTCGTTCGGCTGGCGCGGCTTGCTGGCCGCGACGATGCAGTCGAAACGCATGGCGCGGCTGGTTTCTTCGGACGCCTCGAAGCTCGCCTGGCCGTAAGGGCTCGTCATGCCGGCCCATCCCGCCGGCCCAGGCGCAAAATGGTCGCGGATCGGGCGGGCACTTGAAGGCCGTCGCCGCCATCGATGGCGAGCCCGTCCGATTTCCATGCCGCCAGGATCATTGTCCCGGCCGGTGCCTCGAGGTCGATCTTCAGGGCATGGTCGGCCAGCACGATGACGATCCGGATGTCACCGCGTTGCACGACGAGCCAGTTCTTGTCAGGATCGATGTCGACCCGCACGGCATCGAGATCGCCCGAAAGCAAGTCTCGCTCAGTACGACGCAGGCGGATCAGCGAACGATGCCACTCCAGCAGCCGCTGGTGACGAGGCGTGTCCAGTTCGGCCCAGTCGAGCCGGCTACGCTCCATCGTCATCGAATCCTGGGGGTTTGGCACCTCGACCGGACCGCCATAGAGTTCCGTCCAGCCGTGTCCGCCGAATTCCCGTGACCGACCCTCGCGTATCGCCTCGGCAAGCTCGGGTTCCTGATGATCGGTGAAGAACTGCCAGGGCGTGCGTGCACCCCATTCCTCTCCCATGAAGAGCATGGGGGTGAAGGCCGAAGTCAGAATCAACGCCGCCTCTATCGCCAGGCCATCATCATCGATGCGGGCCGACGGGCGGTCACCGAGCGCGCGGTTGCCGATCTGGTCGTGATCGGAGGCGAACACGACAAAGCGACGCGCGTCGGTACCGGCGGGTACCGGGCGGCCCCAGTCCTTGCCTCTGAATGTCGAGTGACTGCCGTCGTGGACGAAGACACGCGTCAACGCCTTTTCGAGCACGTCGAGCCCACCGAAATCGACGTAGTAGCCGTGGCGTTCGCCGCTCAGGGTGGCGTGCACGGCATGGTGTACATCGTCAGCCCATTGCGCGGTCATGCCGAGACCGCCGTGGGCCGTGCCTTCGATCATGCGGGTGTCGTTCAGGTCGGATTCGGCAATCAACGAGAGCGGTCGGCCCAGCTCGATCGCCAGCGCGTCGATACGCTCGGCAAGCTCGGCGAGCAAGTGCTGTGGTGAATCGTCGACCAGCGCGTGTACCGCGTCGAGTCGCAGGGCATCGATCCTGAAGTCACGACACCAGCGGCAGGCGTTGTCGATGATCCAGCGGCGCACCTCGGCAGCACCCGTGTCGTCGAGGTTGATGGCCTTGCCCCAGGGGGTCTCGTGCCGGTCGGTGAAGTACGGCCCGAACGAATCCAGATAGTTGCCGGAGGGCCCGAGGTGGTTGTAGACGACATCCAGGCACACGGCGAGACCGCGTTGATGCGCGGCGTCGACGAAGCGTTGCAGAGCAGCCGGACCGCCGTAGGCCGCCTGCACGGCATACAAGGCCACGCCGTCGTAGCCCCAGCCATGGTTGCCTGCGAAAGCAGCCAGCGGCATCAACTCGACCATGTTGATGCCGAGCTCAACCAGATGATCCAGTCGATCGATGGCCGCATCGAGGGTGCCGGCTGGTGTGAAGGTGCCGATGTGGACTTCCATGATGATCGACTCGCGCACGTCGCGTCCCGACCAGGCGACGTCTGCCCAGACATGGCGTTGTGCGTCGAAGACACGGCTCGCGGCGTGCACGCCGGCCGGTTGCCAAGCGCTGCGTGGATCGGGTCGTGGATCGCTCTGGTCCAGCGAGAAGGCGTAGTCGCTACCGTGAGGCAGTCGTCGATCTGAACGCCACCAGCCGTCGTCGGCGGGCTCGAGGGCGACGCTCGCCCGTGACTGACCGTCGTCCACGCCGAAGACAAGGTCGACGCGTTTCGCCCGTGGCGCCCAGACGGCCGGTTGGCAACCCTGGCCGTTACCGTGGGAGTCGCTCTCCGCACCGTTGCTCACGTCGCCTCCGGCGTGTCTTCGGCGGGCAACAGCAAGGCCACCGGAAAGCTCTCGAGCACGTCGGCCAGCCGGGTCGCGCCTGACGCGAATGTCTTGCCAGAGAGCGCGCAGCGCCAACCCGTCGTCGGCGCTGTCGGCAAGGTGACGCTATGCTCCTGCCAGCCCCCATAGCGCTCTAGCGAGCGGGCCAGTCGGGTCGCGACGACGACGACCCGGGCGGTGTCCGTGTGATCGTTGGCGTTCGAACGCGCAAATACGATGGCGTTGCCCGTTGACGCGGGCAACGGCCGATAGGTTGCGTACTGGCCTGTGAAGACCGCCTCATGATCGCGACGCGCGCGCAGCGCTCGCGAGGTGACGAGCAGCTTCTCGTCGGCAAGGTCCTGTGGTGCGGTGCCAGCATCGAGGGTGGCCAGCCGCGCCTCGAGTGCGTCAAAATCGACTGATCGACGATTGTCCGGATCGACCAGCGAGACGATCGGTGCCTCGCTACCCTGGTAGACATCGGCCACGCCGGGAAGCATCAACTGCACGAGCTTGATACCGAGTGTCGTCGCGCGCACCGCCTCCCGCGTCAGTGACAGCCAGTCCGTGTGCGCGGCGATGACGTCCGGGTCCTGGCGGGCAGCGAGCGCCAGGGCGAGCACGTCCGCTTCGTAGTCGGCATCCGGTTCGGTCCAGTTGGTGTGCGACTTGGCTTCGCGCATCGCCTTGATCAGGTAGGCCTCGAGACGCGTCGCCTCGAGCGGACCCGCTTCGCTCCAGGTCCCGGCCAGCGTCTGCCAGAGAAAGTTCTCGATGCGTCCGTCGATGCGGGGCGTCAACCGCTCGATCATCGCGTCGCGCAGGCGACGGACATGTGCGGCCCATTCCGGTGCGAACTCGGACAGCACGTTGAGACGCATGCGCACATCTTCACTGCGCTTGGTGTCGTGGGTGGATAGACAGGTCATCGCCAGCGGCGCATGGTCGATCGCGTTGCCTGCGAAGGCGTGCAACTCTTCGGGGCTGATGGCCCAGCGCTCCGGTGCGCCGCCGACCTCGTTCAGACCGATCAGGTGAGTCCAGCGATAGAAGGTGGTGTCTTCGACCGCTTTCGCCATGACCGGTCCGCAGGTCTGCTGGAAACGCACGATGAGTTCGGCCCGTGCCGGCTCGTCGGTGCGGCCGGCCGAGCCGATTTCCTGTCCCTGCAGCAACGACGCGAGCACGTCGAGGGTGGCGTGTCGATCATCGGCGAGATGGCTTCGCGCTCGCGACACCGATTCGAGAAAGGCCGCGCGAACGCCAGGGTCCATGCTCTCGCCGGGGACAAGGTAGTATCGGTAGCGTTCCGCCTCGATCAGCAATTCGACGAGACAATCGTGCAAGGCTTGGGCGGTATGGTCGCGGAGGCGGATGTCATCGTGACAAAGGAGCGCGGCCAGGGTGGCCAGCCGTTGCACTTCCGCTTGCAGGGAGTGCTCGATCACTTCGCGCTTGGCCGCCTCGATCTGCCGTGGCAGCGCATCGGCTTCGTCGCCGGTGACGCGCCGCATGACACTTGCGAGTTCGCTTTCACCGGCAGGGTCGACGAACGCGGCGTGAATGCGCCAAAGCGCGTCGTAGCCCGTCGTGCCCGCGGTCGCCCAGTCTTCCGGCAAGGTCTCGTCGGGCGCGAGAATCTTCTCGACCACGACCCAGGCATGGTCGGTCTGCGCTGCGAGGCGTTCGAGGTACGCCTTGGGTGCGGCCAGGCCGTCGGGGTGATCGATGCGCAGGCCATCGACGACCCCGCGCTTGAGCAGATCGACCACCAGCGCATGCGTCGCATCGAAGACTTCGTTGCGTTCGACCTGGACGGCCGCGAGGGTGTCGACATCGAAGAAGCGGCGATAGTTGAGTTCCTCCCGGGCGACCTTCCACCAGGCGAGCCGGTAGTGCTGTCGCTCGAGCAACTCCGCCATCGGCAGGTTCTCGGTGCCGGCGCGCACCGGCAGGACGTGATCGAAGTAGCGCAGGACAGCGCGGGGCTCGTCTTCACCCGGCACCTTCTCGTCGGCGAGCACGAGTTCATCTGCCGCCAGCACCTCCCCGATGCGATTACCGAGCACGGGCATCAGCAAGGCACCGTCGCCGGCTGTCCAGTCGACGTCGAACCAGTCGGCGAAGGGAGAGTCGGCACCTTCCGCGAGCACCGACCACAAGGCACGGTTGTGCCAAACCGGAACGGGGACAGCCATGTGGTTCGGAACCAGGTCGAGAACCAGTCCGAGCCCGGCGGCCCGCGCGGTACGGGATAGCCGCTCGAACGCGGCGGCGCCACCGAGCGCGGGGGACAGTGTTGCGTGATCGACCACATCATAGCCGTGCGTCGAACCGGGCGCGGCGGCGAGCACGGGCGAGAGGTAGAGATGCGTGACGCCGAGTCTTGCCAGGTAGCCGACACGCAGGGAAGCGTCATCGAGCGTGAAGTCGGCGTTCAGCTGCAGGCGATAGGTCGAGACCGGAATCGGGTGGCCGTCCGGCGGTCTCCTGAGACGCGGGCCTTCACGACCGTGAGTGTTCACGACGGCTCTGCCCGTGGACTCTTGAGGACGATGGCGGTACGCGCGCTGACCTTGACGCGCTGCGCAGGTGCGAGCGATGCACCTGTTGCAAGCCCATCGGCTGTGTCGTAGAGGCACGTCCAGGTCCGTTCGATACCGATGGGAATGACGACATCGATCGCCTCGTGCCAGGCGTTGAAGATGATCAGGAAGCTGTCGTCGACCACGCGCTCCCCGCGAGGGTCGGGCTCGGCGATGGCTTCGCCGTTCAAGAAGACCACCATCGACAGCTTGTGGGTGCGGGTCCAGTCGCGTTCCGTCATGTGCCGTCCCTTCGGCGTGAACCAGGCGATATCTCCCGCATCGGATTCACCGCCATGCGTGCCCGCGCCCTTGAGGAAACGGCGTCGGCGGAAGACCGGATGGTCGCGCCGCAGGTGAACGAGTGTGCGGGTGAATTCGAGCAGCTGCTCGCGCTCGGCGTCGAGCTTCCAGTCCATCCAGGTCAGGGGGTTGTCCTGGCAGTAACCGTTGTTGTTACCCGACTGGGTGCGGCCGATCTCGTCGCCGTGAGCAAGCATCGGCACGCCTTGCGACAACAGGAGCGTGGTCAGGAAATTGCGCTGCTGTCGCCAGCGCAACGCGTCGATGTCAGGATCGATCGTCGGCCCTTCCTCACCATGGTTCCAGGAGCGATTGTGATTCTCGCCGTCGCCGCCTCCCTCGCCATTGGCCTCGTTGTGCTTCTCGTTGTAGGAGACCAGATCGCGCAGCGTGAAGCCGTCGTGAGCCGTGACGAAGTTGATCGAAGCGATCGGTGTGCGACCGGTGTGCTGGTAGAGATCGGACGAGCCGGTGATGCGGCTTGCAAACTCGCCCAGGGTCGCCGGTTCGCCGCGCCAGAAGTCGCGCACCGTGTCGCGGTAGGCGCCATTCCATTCAGTCCAGAGCGGTGGAAAGCCGCCCACCTGATAGCCACCGTCGCCGACGTCCCAGGGCTCGGCGATGAGCTTGACCTGGCTGAGGACCGGGTCTTGCTGAATCAGCATGAAGAACGACGATAGCTGATCGACCTCGTGAAACTGCCGTGCCAGAGTCGAGGCCAGGTCGAAGCGGAAGCCGTCGACGTGCATGTCCCCCACCCAGTAGCGCAGGCTGTCCATGATCAGCTGCAGCACATGCGGGTGGCGCATCAGCAGGGAATTACCGGTGCCGGTCGTGTCGTAGTAGTGGCTCTTGTCCTCGTCGACGAGCCGATAATAGGCGGCGTTGTCGATGCCGCGGAAGCAGATCGTCGGGCCGAGATGATTGCCCTCGGCCGTGTGGTTGTACACCACATCGAGAATCACCTCGATTCCCGCTTCGTGCATCGCCTTGACCAGCTGCTTGAATTCCTGCACCTGAGCGCCCGGAACGTTGGACGCGGCATAGGCGTTGTGGGGAGCGAAGAAGCCGATGGTGTTGTAGCCCCAGTAGTTCGACAATTCCTTCTCGACCAGGGTCGGGTCGTTGACGAACTGGTGCACCGGCATCAGCTCGATCGCAGTGATGCCGAGAGCCGTCAGATGATCGATGATGGCTGGATGGGCGAGGCCGGCATAGGTGCCACGCAGCTCCTTTGGCACATCGGGGTGCTGCATGGTGAGACCCTTGACGTGAGCCTCGTAGATCACGCTCTCGTGGTAGGGAAGATCGGGTGGGCGATCGAACCCCCAGTCGAAGAACGGATTGATGACCACGGACGTCATCGTGTGACCCAGGGAATCTTCGGCGTTGAATTGATCCGGCTTGCCGAAATCGTAGGAGAACAGGGCCTGGTCGCCGTCTATCTGACCGTCAATGGCTTTCGCATAGGGATCGAGTAGCAGTTTTGCCGGGTTGCAGCGGTTGCCGCTCTCTGGATCGTGCGGCCCGTGGACGCGATAGCCGTAGCGCTGACCCGGCTGGATGTCGGCAAGGTAGACATGCCAGACGTACGCATCGACCTCGGTGAGCTCGATGCGCTCCTCGTTGTCGTCGTCGTCGAGAAGACACAGCTCGACCCGCTCGGCGGCTTCCGAGAACAGTGAAAAATTGGTTCCGGTGCCGTCGAAAGTGGCGCCCAGGGGATACGACTTTCCTGGCCAGACTTGCATGGCGGCTGAGCCTGCCATCTTCAGGTTCCTCTGTGGTGAAGGTTGCAACGATGATCCGGATTGTGACCGGCTTCCCTCAGTGCGCCTGCCCGACGCCGTTACCAGTGTGTGCGCGTGGCAAAGACATTGCACCGTCACCTCTGATCACTTACCGGCAGCCCGCAAGCCCATGCAACAACAATCAGATCCGGCTCCGCTATGGGACGAAGGCATTTCATCTTTCCTGTACGGCGAATACGTCAAGCGTGATTGCGCTCTGACCCTCGATGATCTGCTCGCCTATTCGAGCGAACACGCCGTACGTATCGGCGACATCCTCGAGACTCTGTTTCTGATGGCTATCTACGGGAGCTGGCGCTACACGGACGCTACCGGGGCCGAGCAAGCGCTCGACGAAGATGCACTCAACGCCCTGTACGCGAAAGGCCGTCTTGGACGCGAGGATCTCGCGCCGTTCAGCGGCAGCTGGCAGCCGAAGTAGAGCCATCGCCGCGCTCAATGTTCGATGGCGGCCGGGCTCACGCCGGAGCCGTCATCGTCGAAGAAATCGACCAGTCCAGTCTGCAGCGAATACTCGGCGCCAATAACGTGCAGGCCGTCACGCGCGATCAGTTCCTCGAGGACTTGCGAGCCGTGTCGCACATGCGCCGTCGAGGTACGGATGTTGGCGCGTGTCGCGTGGTGCACGAGCGCTTCCCGATCGCTACCCATACCGCATTCGATCAAGGTCTCGACCGAGGGGCGGATGCGATTGACAATCGAGGCGAGGTTCGGTGAGCGATTCTCCGAGGGTTGCTCGAGCTCGTCGACCGTGGCCTGAATGGCGCCGCAGAGGGTGTGACCGAGGACGACGACCAGCCTGACGCCGTGCAGCCGCGCGGAGAATTCGATGCTGCCGAGCAGCGACGGCGCCACGATGTTGCCGGCGACCCGGATGACGAACAGGTCCCCGAGTCCCTGATCGAAGACGATCTCCGCCGGTACCCGGGAATCCGAGCAGCCCAGCACGATCGCGAAGGGGTTCTGTTCCAGGGCGAGCTCGCTGCGCCGGGTCTGGCTGGCGAGCGCTGTCAGATCCCGCACATTCGATGCGAATCGTGCATTGCCCTCTTTCAGGCGTGCAAGTGCGTCGTTCGCCGTGACCATGCGCGACAGGATTTCGAGGAAGCCGGGGTGCGCATTATGCCCGCTTCGGGGCGCACTCGTGGCTTTCGCCGGCTCTCACCGGTCGTGGCCGGACATGGCCGGTCATGGCCTGGCTACGGTTGCTACCATGCGGCAATGGATGTTTCCGACCTGATCGACAGCCTGAACGAGGCGCAGCGGCGAGCGGTCACCGCGCCGCCCGGGCATCTCCTCGTGCAGGCGGGTGCCGGCAGCGGCAAGACCCGTGTTCTTGTGCACCGTATCGCCTGGTTGCATCGCGTGGAGGGGGTTACACCGCTCGGCATCATGGCGGTAACCTTCACCAACAAGGCGGCGCGCGAGATGCGGCAACGGGTCGAGTCGCTGCTCGAGAGCGAGGTCGGCCCGATGTGGATCGGTACCTTCCACGGCATATCGCATCGCTTCCTGCGCATTCACTGGAAGGACGCGGGCTTGCCACAGGCCTTCCAGATTCTCGATTCGGACGATCAACTGCGGCTACTCAAGCGGACCATTCGCACGCTGCAGCTCGACGAGACGCATTTCCCACCGCGCCAGGTGCAATGGTTCATCAACGGGCACAAGGACGAAGGGCGTCGGCCTGCGCACATCGACGATCAGGGCGATCCGATCACGCGCGAATATGTGCGTGTGTACACCGCGTATCAGGCAGCCTGCGAGCGTGCTGGTGCGGTCGACTTTGCCGAGCTTTTGCTGCGCGCTCTTGAGACCTTGCGCGGTAACGATACCTTGCTGGCCCACTACCGGCGTCGGTTCCGCCACGTGCTGGTCGACGAGTTCCAGGATACGAATGCCATCCAGTACGCCTGGATCCGACTGCTCGCGGGTGACGGTGGGCACGTCTTCGCCGTCGGCGATGACGATCAGTCGATCTATGCCTGGCGAGGGGCACGCGTCGAGAACATCCTGAATTTCAACCAGGACTTTCCCGATGCCGAGCTTATTCGCCTCGAGCAGAACTATCGTTCGACCGGCACGGTGCTCGAGGCCGCCAACGCACTGATCGACCAGAACGTCGGTCGACTCGGCAAGAATCTGTGGACGGCCGACGACGCCGGCGAGAAGATCACACTCTACAACGCCTACAACGAGACGGACGAAGCGCGATTCATCGTCGAGACAATCATCGAGCGCGCCGAGGGCGCGTTCCGCTGGCGCGATTGCGCCGTGCTGTACCGATCGAATGCGCAATCGAGGGTGATCGAGGAATACCTCGTGGCGTCGCGGATCGCCTATCGGGTCTACGGTGGACAGCGCTTCTTCGAGCGCGCCGAAATCAAGGATACGCTGGCTTACCTTCGGCTGGCGACGCATGCCCACGACGATGTCTCATTCGAACGCATCGTGAATCAGCCGGCTCGCGGTATCGGCGACAAGACGGTGTCGGACATTCGTGCCGAGGCGCGCGCCCGCGACGTTCCGATGTGGCAGGCGGCCAGTGAGCTGGTCGCTGCCCGGCGTCTGAAAGGGCGCGCCAATGCCGCAGTCGAACACTTCCTCATACTGTTGACGGCTCTCCGGAACTCGCTTGAAGGGCAGTCGTTACCGGGTCAGGTCGAGAGCATCGTCAAGGGCAGTGGTCTGCTCGAGCACTTCGAGAAGGACAAGAGCGATCGTGGCCAGAGTCGGGTCGAGAACGTTCAGGAACTCTCGAACGCGGCGCGCACGTTCTTGCACCGCGCGACTGACGGCGAGCCGGACTTGAGTCCGCTGGACGAGTTTCTCGCCCACGCTGCCCTCGAGGCGGGCGAATCCCAGAGTGGACCCGGCGATGATGCCGTGCAGCTGATGACGCTGCATTCGGCCAAAGGTCTCGAGTTTCCGATCGTCTTCATCACCGGCATGGAGCAAGGCATCTTTCCGCACCAGCGCTCTGCGGAAGACCCGGCTCGCATGGAAGAGGAACGTCGCCTTTGTTATGTCGGTATCACGCGGGCCGAGAAGAAGCTCTATCTGACCATGGCCGAGCAGCGTCGCCTGCACGGACGCGATCAATACAATCCGCCGTCGAAGTTTCTGACAGAGTTGCCAAAGGCGCTGTGCGAGGAAATCCGGCCGCGCATGTCGATCAGCTTGCCGTTATACGACGCTGACGCGCCACCGACGCGCTTCGAGGAGGAGCATGACACCGGCTTGGCGGTCGGTCAGGCGGTTCTCCACAACAAGTTCGGTGTCGGTGTCGTCATCGATCAGGAGGGGCGTGGCAAGCAGGCGCGCGTGCAGGTCAACTTCGAGAACGAGGGCGCCAAGTGGCTGGTGCTTGCCTATGCGAACCTGCAGCCGGCTTGAGACGGTCAGAGCCGACCTGGGTCCTCAGACGATGCCGGCATCGAGGCTGGCCGCCATCAGCAGGCCGAGTTCGCGGGTGTCATCGAGAAAGCCTGCCCGCCAGTCTCCGCTCAGTATCAGTGGTGGTCCGATCGCTTTCCAGCGCAGACCGGTGACGATACGCAGTACCGAGTCACGCGCGCCGCTGCCGTCATTGCCTGCGCGTACATAGAGAGTCCAGGGGAGTCCCTCCGTCTGCTCGAGGCAGGGGTAGTAGATCCGTTCGAGGAAGTCCTTGAGCGCGCCGCTCATGTAGCCGAAGTTCTCGGTCGTGCCGAGGATGATGGCATCACAGGCAAGAACATCATCGGCATTTGCCTCGAGCGGCACCTTGTGTGTGACCTCGACTTCATCGATGGCCTCGTCCCGCGCACCGTCGAGCAGGACTCGTACGAGCTCGCGGGTATTTCCGGAAGGCTGATTGGCAACGATCAGCAGACGTTTCGTCATTCGAATCGCCTCCTCTTGTAATCCTGCTACTGCAGACTGTCGACGATGATCGACAGGGCATCGTTCGCGGTGATGACCAGTGTGTAGACCTTGCCGGGGGGGATGCTCAGGCTCCGCGCTGCAAAGCGATCGTCGGTGACGCTGAGACGATAGTCTCCGGCGGCGACTGCGAGGTACTCCGCGGAGGGCTCACGATAGCTCGGATTGGTGAACACGACCTCCGCGCCGCCGGGCGACTGGCCTGCCGGTGTCAACGTGAAATCAAAGGTCGACAGCGTCTCGGCGGAGAGATCCACGGCCAACAGGATCCGCACGAGTGTCTGCGCCGGATCGTCGCTGATTGTCTGGGTGGCAAGCGGGACGACATCGATACCGCGTCCAGCCCGGGATTCGCGAGCGAGCAGGCTGGTGACACTGGCGGTGCCGAGTTCAACCGGTTCGATGCGGTACAGCGCCTCTTCACGGTCAATATCTCCTTGCGGGCTGGCGGTGTCATCGAAGTCGAAGACCATCAGCGCTACGCTGCTCATCGGTACAGCCGCGATCATTCCGGTCTCCTGCGCCGGCACGCTCATGACTGGTGAAAGCGTGTTGCCGTCATCGCGATAGAGCTGCAGGCCGCGCGCGGTCGCGTTGATCATGCCGACGCGGGGTACAGGCTCCGTGCCGCCTGACAGGGTGTTGCTGAATCCCGACTGTGGCACAGCGACGCTCGAAGGTGGCTCCGGCGCGGGTTCGGGCGCGCCATCAGTGGCACCCGAACCGGGAGAATCCGTGCTGCCCGCGTCAGCGCCGCCCGTAGCACCGCCACCCCCGTCGTCACCGTCTGCCTCGGAGGTAATGCCGCCGTCGTCGCCGGTGTCTTCCCCGGCGTCGTCACCTGACGCCGTATCGCCGGTCGAGCCCTCGTCGGCCGAGCCTTCGGGATTCATCGTGCTCGCGCCACCGCCTACTCCGCCTGGCGCGACGATGCCGGGTCCGTCGTCGCCACCCGCGCCGGTGCCGAAGATGCCGCCGTCGCAGGCACTGAGGGCGAGAGTCGCCATCAACAGGATCGACACCGCCAGCAAGGGCGAAGGTTCCTTGTGACAAGGCCGCAAGTGGCAGGGCCGCAGGTGACGGCGCCGCTCGGATGCTCGGGATTCAGCTGCCATCAGTGTCCTCGTCCTCGTCCTCGTCGATGTCCTCGATCAGATAGACACCCAGGCCGATCCGCCGGCCGCCGTTGCTCTGCTTGTCGGCACTATCGAGCGTGTCGTCGTCGTGGCGCCGAGCGGTATCCCGTGACTTGTCAGCGACGTTGTCTGCGAGCGTTGTCACGTCAAGATCGTGCTGCCGCAATTCACCGTCCAGTTCCAGCAGAAGCGCACGTGATCGTGCCGCGCTGATCCGCCGGAAGCGATCGGCCCCTGCTGACGTCACGTTGTCGTAGGCCACACTCAACTGCAGTCGTCGATCGCCTGTTCCGGCCAGGTTGTGATCGAGCGTGGTCAGCAGATCGGTCGCGCTGATCGCGAACAGGTCGAGCAGGGCGCTCTCGCTTTCGTGTGGTACATAGCCTTGTTGCAGCAGCGTCACGCGGCCGTCTTCCAGCGCGACGGTGCCGACGCGAACCAGCTCGTCGAGCATGGCGCGAGCCGGCACATCACCCCCGTGGCGCCGCACGAGTCGATTGAAACTCTCGCCGGCATCGCCATAGACGAGCTGCCGGGGCCGTCCGCGTGAGGTGGTGAAATCAGGATCCTGTAGCCACCCCGTGACGACCCGCACGGCACGGTTGTGCTTTGCCACGCCGGTGTTCACATCGGCCGGCAGGTCGCGAATACGCTTGACCTCCTTGCGATTGATACCGGTCACGATCGCGATACGCGAAACGCTGGGTGGCTTGCCGTTGATGCCGAATCGCGACGCTGCCTCGTCGACATACGCCTGCTTGGCCCAGTTGGCGAATTCGGCGTGCGATACCCCGTGACGCAGCAGCAGTCTCACCAACGGCGAGAGCACGCGCGTGACGGCTTTTTGCAAGGGTTCGTGCATTGACAGGCGATCGGGTACGCAGCAGGCACTGGTCGCGCGGGCGGCGCCGTAGCCGGGTTGGGAAATTTCTCCCAGTCTATCATGGCCATTGGGAGCGATGAGCCACGGGAAACTCGAGATGAGTCACATCGCTCACTTTGACGCGGTCTTCCGGGCATAATTTCCGGGACTGTGGCGGGTATTCCGTCCACGACGGTACATTGGCAACAGGAGATCAGGGACACATGAGCCAGACGGGCTTCACGGGAAATCTGCCGGCCAGCGGGTGCTGGATCAATCTGTTCGAGCCCGCCATCGGTGAACTCGTCGGACAGTGTGGGTATGACTGTGCCTTGCTCGACATGGAGCACAGTCCCGAATCGCTTCCGCGCCTGCTGCCAATGGTGCGCGCTGTTCAGTACGGCGGCGCCCTTGCCATCGTCCGCGCGCCGGACCGTGATCCCGCCTGGCTCGGCCGCCTGATGGACATGGGTGCAGACGGTGCGATGATTCCGATGGTGGAATCAGCCGAAATGGCCAGCCGACTCGCGGCTGCCGCTGTCTACGCACCCAAGGGGACACGCGGCATGGCCGCAGGCATCGTCCGTGCCTCGGGCTACGGGACCAACGCTGACTACATCGCCGGTGCCCGCGGCCGATTTCTGCTGCTCATGCAGGTCGAGACACGTGCGGGAGTGGCCGCTGTCGACGAGATCGCGACCACCGAAGGTATCGATTGTCTGTTTACCGGACCTTTCGATCTCGCCGGTAGTCTGGGACATTGTGGTGAGCCGGATCATGCCGACACGCGGGCGGCCGTCGATAGCGTGGTTGACGCGGCGGTACGGGCGAGGCTACCGGTCGCGACCCTGCCATCACCCTTGCGAACCGGGCCTTCGTTGCGTGAGGACGGTTTCGATCTGGTGTTCAGCGGCAGTGATATCTCGTTGCTCCGCAACGCCATGAGTGCCGACGCAAAACAACAGCGCGCCGCTCATCATCGCTTCACGGAGAACGCGGTAGTGGCTGCAGATCAGTGAACACCGGTTTCCCGTCGACGCAGAGCTCAGCGTCGAGCGAGATCGTTATCTCGACCTGTGCCGAGCGCAGTATGGCCGACAGCGCCATGGTCTCGATTCGGTTGCTACGGGCCGGCTCGCCCAGACGGGAGGTGTCGGACGTGACGGTGCGGCTGCGACAGGCTGCCGGCCCGACCGGTTGATGCTCCAGGTCGAGGGACAGGAATTCCTGACCGTCAACGGTGCCCCGTCGGACCTCCACAAGGCGCGTGGAGACTGTCTGTGAAGCAACTTCGGGAGTTGCTCCTTCGGGTGATTCGCTTTCGACCGCCGTCGTATCGCCACTGGGCGATGCCGACAGCGTGCTTGCCGCTGTCAGCAGCAGGAAGGTTGCGACGAGTCGCCTTGCATTCAGTACATCGATGGGCATACGAGAGTTTTCCAGCGCCGCCGGATGGCGGAACAACGTCACCGACATAGAATACATTACATTGCGCTAATCTGCCCGACTGGATCCGGCGAATGGCCGCAACTGCACGCATGTCGGTTCGGCTTCAGAAGTTCAGTGAGACATCGGTATGACCCGAATTGCACGCGGCGACATGCAGTGCCTGTTCACGGTTCATGCGTTGTTGCGAGCGAATACCGAGCGTATCGCGGAGCGACGTTTCCAGGTCGATCAGTGCCACCGTCGTGTCGGGCTCGATGCTGCCTCGCCAGGCCAGCGCATCCGTTCTCGACTGTCGAGCCGCTTCGATGGCGGCTATCGCGGCAACAGCGTCAGGCTCCTCTGCATCCAGGGCACGTCGAGCGTCGCTGACGTTCGAAAGAATCGAATCGCCACCGGCCATGTCGGACAGGGTGGCTTCGAGTGCGGCAATGGCGGCGCGAGCATCGGCGGGCTCGCTGCCGCCATCGAGTGATGACAGGATCTCGTCGAGTGGTTCACCGGTAGCGGTAATGGCATCGGTGCTTGCGAGCATGCCGGCAGCTTCTGCGATGGCTCCGTAGGCGTCGTCGGCCGCCCGTCGATACTGGGTGCGAGCCAGGTCTTCGGCCTTGGTGAGCTTCACGAACTCGGCACGGATTTCCGTCCAGCTTTCGGGAATCTCCGCGGCAATCTCCTGTTGGCGGGCGTCGAGTGCTTCAATCGTCGCGCGCCGTGCCTCGCGTTCTTCGTCCTTGTCCTCGCCACGGATGCGCGACAGGGCCGTGCGCCGCTCTTCGATCTCGCTGGCCACGGCACGCACGCGTTCCTCGATATCCCGCACCTCCAGGTGCTGCGGTCGATAGGCTGGTGTGGCCTCCGCGACCGCCTTTGCCGCCGCGGTCGCGTCGCCGAGCAGCGTGATCGCTTCGTTCGCTCGTCCCAGCGATTCGCCGACCTCCTCGCCGAGTCCGTCAGGCAAGGCCGCAAGATCGAGCGCGCCGACGGCATCGAGACGGCTCTGCAGTACGGCGCCGTCTCGTTCCAGCCGCTCGCCGACATAGTCTTCGAGGCACATCTGCAATTTCGGGTTGCGTGGTGGTGGTGCGGTGTCCGACAGGAAGGAAACCCGGTTTGGCAGATAGTTGACCAGTGGCGGGAAGTTCGCAACGATCAACAGCGCGCCGACCTGCAACAGGATGAAGGCGATGACGCCCTTGTACATGTCGACGGTGCGCACGATGGCAGGCGCCACACCGCGCAGATAGAACAATGCAAAGCCGAAGGGCGGTGTCAGGAAAGAGGTCTGGATATTCAGGCCGATCATGACGCCGAGCCACACGGCGGTAATATTGGCCGACGGATCGGACAAGAGGATCGGGGCGACAATCGGCACCACCACGACGGCTATCTCGATGAAATCGAGGAAGAAGCCGAGCAGGAAGATGACAAGCATGACGACTGCGAACTTGGACCAGAATCCGCCGGGCAGACTGTCGAGGAAGCCGCGGACAAGTTCTTCGCCGCCGAAGGCTCGGAAGGCGGCGGTCAGCATGGCTGCGCCCAGGAGGATGATGAAAACCAGCGAGGTGGCCTTGGCGGTCTCGATCATGACGCCTTTGAGCGTGTCATCGATCCAGTAGGCGCGCCAGGCGCTCCATATCAGCGACAGCACCAGGGTAGCGCTTGCGATCAGTGCGATCGTGATGCCGAGACTGTTTTCCGCTCCGGCTTCGGACTTGATGTTGGTATCGAAGCGAGTGGTTACCACGGCGATGGCGATGATGGACAGGAGCGCCAGGATTGCGGGCAGGAAGCTGCCGCGCTTACCTTCGGTCAAGCGATAACTCGACATCAGCAGGGCGCCGGCCGCACCGATCGCGCCCGCCTGGTTGACCGTGGCGACCCCGGTCAGGATTGAACCGAGCACGAGAAATATCAACGCGAGCGGTGGTATCAGGGCAAGGCCGAGCTTGAAGAAGAAGGCCCGGTCGAGTGCACCTTCGCGTGGCACTGCCGGCGCCGCATTCGGCTTGAAGTGTGCGTAGACGAGTATGTAGAGCATGTACAGTGCGACCAGTACCAGGCCGGGGATAAGCGCGCCGAGGAACATTTCACCGGCCGACGTCGAGGTCACGTCGAAGACCGACGGCATCTGAATCTCGCCGGTTGCATCCTTGTACAAGGTCTTGCGAAGAGTCGATGCCTGATCTGAAGCGCTTGCCAGCTGATCGGCGAGGATGATCAGCACGATGGATGGCGGAATGATCTGGCCAAGTGTCCCCGAGGCCGCGATGGTCCCTGAGGCGAGCGACTTCGAGTAGTTGTTGCGCAGCATCGCGGGCAGGGAAATGAGACCCATGGCAACGACAGTGGCGCCGACGATGCCGGTCGTGGCGGCGAGCAAGGCGCCGACAAAGACGACCGAGATGCCGAGTCCGCCGGGTACGGCCCCGAACAGCTGGGCCATCGTGATCAGAAGATCTTCGGCGATCTTCGAGCGCTGCAGCATGATGCCCATGAAGATGAACAGCGGAATGGCGATCAGCGTGTCGCGCTCGACCTCCCAGTACACGCCGCGCAGGTTCGTGACGCCCGCGGACAGCCACTGGCTCGGCCCGTCCTGGTGGAAAAAGGCATCGACATCGCCAGCCAGGAAATGGCCGGTGCCTGCCGCCAGGGCAATAGTCGCGATCGATGCCCCGGGTAGTGCGAATGCCACCGGGTAGCCCGACCCGAGCGCAATCGCCATGAGCAGTAGCAGTATCGCGAGAAAGAGCAGTTCCATAGGTCAGATCAGGTCCGGTCGATTCCGCTATCGAGTCCTGCGCCGCTTGTCGGGCTTGTATACGGGACAGTGCGACGTCAGCAAGCTGGCTGCTAGCCGACGGTGGGAGAGTCTTCGTGGTCGACGTGGCCGGGTTCGTCGACAATGTCGGCGACCGCGGAAAGCAGATAGCTGACGAACTGGATCAGCATGGTGACCGCGAACAAGCCAAGAAAGCCCGCCATCAGGTATTTCACGTACATGCCGTAGCCCGATTGTGAGGTCTCGAAGCTGCGGATGGGCGCGTAGATGATCGACGAGCGGCTGCCGAGTCCGACGACAAGAATCGTCCAGCACAGACTCATGCCGAGAAAGACCGAGCCGATGGCATTGATGAAGCCGCGACTGCGATTGCTGAAGTTCGCATAGAAGACGTCGACGCGAACATGGCCCTCTTCCTTGAGCGTGTAGGCGCTGGCAAAGAGGAACAGCGCGGCATACCAGAAGCGCACGAGATCACCCATGAACGCCTGTTCATAGGAAAAGATGAAGCGGGTGATGACGATGAGCAGCTCGGCGGCAACGATCAGCAGTGACAGCCAGATGAAGCCGAGTGTCCGCGTGAAGGCCGCAATCACGAAGCCGAGCAGGATGAGTGGGACATGGAAGTAGATTCCACGGTAGTTCGAACGGCCCAGGTCGCGCGTCAACTGCTCACCGACGATGCCTTCGAGCAATTCCTCGACACGCAGGAAAGAGACGGCCATGTCGCCGATGCCGACCAGCAGCACGCCGAAGAAGGCCGCGCGAACCAGGTAGGTGTTGATGTTCGAGATGCGTTCGCTATCGCCTCTGAGGGTGGTCGCGCGATGGCGCCGCACGAGCACGATGGCAAGTGTGACGCTGCCGACGTAGAGCAACAGCTGAACGAGGGAGAGCAGGCTGAATTCGCCCCCGAGAAGCGAACCGATACCCGGCCAGCCGCCGGCAATGGTGAGGAGTGTGCTCGCGATGTAGGCGAACAGCACGGCGAGCATGCTCCATCCGAACATGCGAGTCAGGACAGTGGCGGGTCCCGTGCCGGTGCTATCGGTTGATTCGACTGTGCTCGACATCGATAACAGTGTCCGCTGAAGCTGTCTCGGAGTGGAAGACCAATGGACGGTTCACGATGCCGGTCAGCGCCCTGCGAACTCGCGTGGCGCTGACCGACATCGCCCGGACCGACCTGCGCGGTGGGGCCCGACCGACTCTACAAATCTCGCGCGACAATCAGATCCCGATGCCGAGAACCTGGTTGCGTTTCTGCTGGTAAGCCACTTCCGAGATGGCAAACCAGGCACCGATCTCGCGGAGAGACGCCTGGAAGCTGTCGTCGATCTTGGCGGCTAGCGGGCTGTGGTCACGGGTCTCCTCGAAGACTTCCTTGGCAGCGTCACCGAAGCTCTGGTAGATCTCGTCGGAGAATGCCTTCAGCTCGACGCCGTTCTCGGTGATCATCTTCTGCAGATACTCACCGTTGTTGGCATTGGTCTCGTCCATCTGGTTGGCGTGCTCTTCGTAGCAGGCTGCAGAGATGATCGCCTTTTCCCAATCGGTGCACTCGTCCCAGAATTCCTTGTTCATGCCGAAGGAAAGATTGCCGCCGGGCTCGTGCATGCCCGGGTAGTAGTAATACTTCGCCGCTTCATAGAACTTCATGAAGTAGTCGTTGTAAGGCCCGACCCATTCGGTCGCGTCGATGGCGCCGGAGACGAGGTTCTCGTAGATCTGCCCGCCTGGAAGCGAGACGGTGGAGGCTCCCAGCTTCGAGAGAACGTCGCCGCCAAGACCGGGAATACGCATCTTCAGGCCCTTGAAGTCAGCGGCGGTCTTCATTTCCTTGTTGAACCAGCCGCCCATCTGCACGCCGGTCGAACCACAGGGCAGACACTTCAGGCCGAATTCGGCCGCCAGCTCGTCCCAGAGCTCCTGGCCGCCACCGTACTTGAGCCAGGCGTCACGTTCGCCGTTGACCATGCCGAAGGGGACGGCGGTGAAATAGGCCCAGCCGGGATGCTTGCCGGTCCAGTAGTAGTCGGCTGCAATGTAGGCCTGGGCGTTTCCCGATGCCACTTCGTCGAACGAGTCGAATGCGCCGACACGCTCACCGGCCGCGAAGTACTTGGTCGTCAGGCGACCTTCGGAAAGCTCGGTGATGCGGGCTGCCAATCGCTGCGCCGACGTACCGAGCCCGGGGAAGTCCCGCGGCCACGTCGAGACGATGGTGATTTCTTTCGTGTCCTGCGCAATCGCGGGTGCGCCCGCGATGGTTGCTGCCGCGCCAGCGCTGGCGACTGCCGTGCGCGTCAGGAATTGTCGTCGTTGCATTCGATGCCTCTCTTGTCAGGTTGACTTCCAACGGCCCGGTTCGACATTCGAACCAGGCGCTGTCGGACGACGGAACGGATCAGTTGGCCCGGTAAGGCCGAGGATCAGCTCCTTGAACCCGAACAATACCGTCTCGAGGTACTAAGCACCAACAGTTGTGAGAGAGTTTCCTGAATCAAGGCGATGTTCAGGCGGCCTTGTGATACGTCGAGAGCGCATTTTCTGCGCGCGACGTGGCGCGGCGGTCCGCCGGTTGTCGCTCACCCGCATCATCTCTCGGGATGTCGAGTCGGGCATCCAGCTGTGCCTTGATGGCACGTCTTTCGGCAGCCCGTTGGAAACGTCGGTGGGGGAGCACGATCTGCTCGTGCGAGTGTTCCTGCTCGATGGCAGACACGTGCACGGTTTCCGCCTTTGCTTGCCCGACGGAGCCAAGCGTCGGTCGAGCAGGCGCGCGGGCATGCAACCGGCCAATCAGCGCGGGTTCGTCTGCTCGACGTTCGTCAAGCCTGTCGATGGTGCCGTCGAGATTCAGGGTGACAAGCTCGCCGGTCGACAGTGTCCGGCTGACACCCTGGACACCGACGATAGCGGGCAGATCGTATTCGCGGGCAACAATGGCGGCGTGACTCAACCAACCGCCGATCTCGGTGACGATGCCACTGGCACGCGCGAACAGCGGGTACCAGGTCGGGTCAGTCATGCGCGCGACGAGAATCTCGCCATTCTGGAATGTCTCGATGTCGGCGACGTCGGTGATGACTCGCACCATGCCGGTGACCGGCCGCTCGCCGGCAACACGCTTGCCGCCGAGCGCCGACTGCTCACGCGACCCTGGTCGCTCCCCGGTGAGCATGTCGGCACGTTCGAGATCGGCGACCGAGAGCGTCGTCGACAATTGCAGCGATTGGTAGAGCTTTGCGTCGGCGAGGCGCGAGAGGGTCGTCCGTTCGAGTTCGGCACGACGAGCCGGGTCGCCCAGCGCGAGGACTTCATCGATGTGGAGCTGGAAGATATGACCGTCGAGATCGGATTTTCGATCGATGACGAGCAACAGTGCGCGCAGCTGGGCCAGTTCGAGCAGACAATAGTGCTTCGCCTCTTCCTTGAGTCGAGTGAAGTCGCGCGCCCGTCTGACGGCGATGCGCAACACACGGTCGGAAGGCAGGTCGTCGAGTTCGGCACCGTCGTCGTCGAGTCCTTCAGGGTCGGTGTCAGCGCGCGCCGTCGCATCCTGCCCGGTCCCGGGGAGAGCATGTGCACGACCGTCATTGCGCTTGATGTATTGACGTACAAGATCCATGTCTTCTGCGAATCTTGGCGTGGCGAGTTCATAATCAAGGGGCGCTCGATGGCCGAACAAGGTGAGGAATGCCTCGACATTGGCGCGCCTTACCGCCGGACCCGCAAGCTGCGACATGGCGCGCGTGACCACGGTCTCGCCCGAATCTGCCAGGTATTTGCCGGGGTCGAGCTTCGCGGCGGTGAGCTTCGCGAGCGCTGACTTTGTGTGGAATTCTGCGGCAATGTTTATGCGCTCCGCCTCCACATAGGTTTCCGTGACGAATCGGTCGGTCCACCGGCTGAACAGGTCTATCGCTGTATCCAGACCAAGGCGATCCATCGCGATGGCGTTGCGTTCGGTCATGTCGTTCCGGAAGCGTGGCAGGAAGTCCTCACGAAAGGCGCGCTCCATCTCCTCGGCGTCGCGTGACAGTCGGAACGTCGCCATCGCACTCGGGCCCTTGCCGAGTCGGCGCATCTCCTCCTGCTTGTTGACATATGTCCAGCCAAATACCGTGACGATGTAGGGCACCGAGCGGTAGTGCACATCGTAGGGGATACCAAGCTCGTTGCAGGCGATATCGGTACTGCCGCCTGCGGCCCACAGCCTGCCCATGAAATCGGCGCTCAGTGGTGTCGGTCGCGGCAGCAGTTCGGACAGCTCGTTCTGCACGAAGACCGGTGCTTCGGCATCCTCGATTTCGGTTCGCCGGGAGAGACGGCGATCACCCAGGAGTTGTCTTATCAACCGCGCACGTTCGCGTTCGGCGACGTGCCTTGGCGTCGAGCCGACGGTGACCGAGCGGGTAATGTCGCGTGTTTGCAGCAAATGGAACTCACCCTGCGCGTAGGCCCATTCGATATCCTGTGGCTGACCGAAAAGCGCTTCGAGCTCGCGCCCCTGGGCGAGCAAGGGTTCGAGATCGATCGGCGGTACGCCGGTACCTGCGGTGTCATCACCAACGCGCTCACCCGTCAGCTTGCCGAAGGCGAAGGCGTCGGGCGTGACGGTACCGCTGACCAGTTCTTCGCCAAGGCCCGATACCAGTTCGACCAGCATTGCGCCACTCGTTCCCGGGTGTTCGGTAAACATGACGCCTGCGAATTCGGCAGCCACCATCTTCTGCACGACGACACCACCACGTCCTGCTTCCTCCGCTTGTCCGGACCGTTTCGAATACGATGCCGAGCGACTGGAGTCGAGCGATGCGTGCACTGCGCGCACGGCATTCTCAAGCCTTTCCCGTGTGACGTTGAGAATGGACTCATAGACACCGGCGAAACTCGCATCCGCGCCATCCTCGTTCGTACCGGAACTGCGCACTGCGACCGGTCCACCGCCGATCGTCTTCCACAGTTGATCGAGTTGCCTGCTCTCCCCGGCCGTAAGGAAATCACCGTCCGGCGCGTCGTGCAGACGTTTGGTGATCGCGGCGGTCACCACGAAGCCGGGCGGTACCCTGTAACCGGCATCGATAAGCTTGGCAAGACGAGCGGCCTTCTTGCCGGTTGCCTCGGGAAGCCTGTGCGCTGCGGCCAGCGGCACCAGGCCGGCATCGTCAACGGGGCGTGTACTCTCGCTGCCCAGCGTGTCCCAGTCGAGATGCTTCCCGATGGCATTGAAAGCCATCGTCTGCAAGACCAGGAAGGCCATGCTGATGGCAAGGTAGAGATTGACCGCAGCGCCGAGACCTTGCAGCAACCACAGTAGCGCCGCGCCTCCCAGGACCAGAAGAGCTCTGCCGCGGAATGTCGCCGGCGCTACCTGAAGCGCAATCAGGGCGACAAACAAGGCACTTGCAACCACGGGCAAGACAAGCAGGGGATCAGGCGCAGCCGCGTTCGGCATCCAGGCGAGTTCGCCGCTCCAGAAAGGTGCGCTCTGATTGACGGCTGAGTAGAACAGGAGCAGAAAGCCGAGCTGGAAGACCGAAGCCAGGGTATTGACGACGGGTCTTATGCGGTAGCGCCGGTACAAGGCAAGCGTGGCTTCGCCGAGGGCGCGGGGATGATTCGCGAATTCCTCGCGCAGAGCCGCTACCCGCCCGGCAAGAGATTTCTGTACGCGAGTATCCCGATCGGCCTTCAACGCCAGGGGGAGCAGGATCAGGCGCAGCACCATGACGATGCCGAGCAGGGCGAACGCATAGTGACCGGTGTACTGCTCGAGCGTATCGAGCACCTTTCTGAGCGGCGTGACGACATAGCTTGCCAGCGTCAGCTGCTGCTCCGCCTTGAGCGCGGCGACATGCGCTCGTTCACCGGTGCCGGCGGGTACGTAGTACTCATGCGGCACCGTATAGCGACCGCGAAAGTCCTTCCCGGCACGTTCTATCCTGAGTCCGATGAGCTGACCGTAGAAGCAGCTGCGCTTGTCGTAGCAGGGCGCAATCAGGGGTGTATCGGGAAGGGCCTTGATCTTTTCTGCAAGGGCAGCACTGTGGAGTGCGCGCATGGTGATGTTGTGCGCGCCGGGCAGGTGATCGGCGACGAAGTCCTCGGGATAGCGAACATCGATGAACTCGGCCTGTTGTTCGGTCACGAGCTTGACCACGTCAGGTGTATCGAGCAGTACATCCTTGTTCTGGAAGTCGGGCAGTTTCCTTAGCTCGTCCGCGTCTATCTCGACATCCGTCGACAAGGCGCGCTTTTCGGACAGCCATTTCTCGTAGCCACCGACCATGAAGTTGCACGCCTTCCCTTGTGCCGCGAGTTCACCACAAAGCTCGGAACTCCGGTTGCCCGAATAGCAGAGCAACAGGGTCCTGCCCTCACCCTGATCGGGCAGGACGGAGGAGCGCGACAGCACGTCGGGATAGCGCAGGTGCGCGGCTCCATCGATCGACCCGACCTCGAATTCCTCGTTCTCGCGAACATCGATGATGTTGACTTGTTCGCCGTTGTCCAGCCACTCGGCGAGCTGTTCGGTGCTGATGCCTTGCTGGTGGTCCAGCTGCTCGCTGAACGAAAGGGTCTTCAGGCTGGTATCCCCGACCGTTTCGCCGTTTTCAATCGACTTCCTGATCAGGTTCGTGTGCAGGCGTGCATTGCGCTGATCGAGAGTGCTCGTGTACTGGAGCACATTGATTGCCACCGAACCGAGCAGGAAAATTCCGGCGAAGGCCAGCAGCCAGCGTGTGCCTCGGCTGCTACCAGGCCAACCCTTGCCCTTGTTCGCCCGCTTCAGCTTGTCTCTGCCGTTCATGGCGAAACCGCCGAAAACGACACTCAACAAGCCGAGCAACTGGGCCACGCTTGCTGACAGGTTGATGACGAGATCTGGGGAGGGAATGGCGTGTGCGAGGCTTGTGCCTGTGACATACAAGGCCATCGTTGCGACAACGTGCAGCATCGCGGACGCAATGACGCGGCTTACCCGTACATGTTCTGAAGAGCAAGTATTCATGTGGGTTTCAATAGCGTTCATGCGGCGTCTTCAATGGCACCGACGGCCTCGTCTCCGGGGTCGCTGCCAGGCTCATCGACGCTGTTCCCGTCGACGATCCGGTCGATCTTCAACCAGAGCACGATCTTGTCCTCGAGCGCTTGCGCCTCGAAGGGCTTCGATAGATAGTCGTCCATCCCGGCAGCCAGGCATTTCTCAGCGTCACCGGTCATGGCATTTGCCGTCAGTGCGATGACCGGCGTGCGCGCCTCTGTCGGGTCAGAAGACTCGCGCTCGCGCAACTTGCGCGTTGCGGCATAGCCGTCCAGCTCCGGCATCTGGCAATCCATGAGCACGAGATCGAAAGCCGCCTCGCCGAGTCTTTCCAGACCTTCGCGGCCATTGTCGGCCACCTCTGCCGAAAACCCGCACTTCTCCAGCATGCCGAGGGCAACTTCCTGATTGACGCCATTGTCCTCGACGACAAGGATCCGCTTGCTGCGGTACACGGCGCGACGACGCTCGGCACGGGCAAGGTCATCGATGCCTCGCTCCTGCGGCGTGTCGTCGATCGCACGGGTAATTGCACTGCATAGCTCCTCCCGTCGAATCGGCTTGGCGATGCGCGCGGCGATGCGCGGGTTCTGATGCGGATACAGTTCAGCTACCTGCTCGGTCACGTACGTCATCGGGACGAGCAGCAATGCATCGAAAGCGGGGTCGGCTTCGATGCATCGTGCGAGATCCTCTCCAGGCATGTCGTCGAGACGCGCACTGAACAGCATCAGATCGTAAGGCTGGCCACAGGCAATACCCTCGCGTACCGCGGGCAGGGCAGCGTGTCCGGAGCGGGCAAGCGTCACCCGAAAACCGAGATCGTCAAGGAGATCGCCCGTGCGCGTGGCTGCCTGTTCGTTGCTCTCGACCAACAGAATGCGTTCTGCTGCAGGCCGCTCTGCCTGTCGATCGGCGGGCTGACTGGTCGCAACCCTCGGCAGATCCAGGTCGAACCAGAAGGTACTGCCTTTGCCGGGTTTCGAATGGGCACCGATTGTCCCGCCCATGCCTTCGATCAGCTGGCGGCTGATCGCGAGTCCCAGGCCGGTACCGCCGTACTTGCGGGTGGTCGAGCCGTCGGCCTGCGCAAAGGACTGGAATACGCTTTCAAGCGAATCTGCAGCTATGCCGACTCCCGTGTCGATGACCGCGAAGCGCAGTCGGTCAGGCGCGGACTCACCATCCACTCGACTGACCTCGATGCGAATATCACCCCGATGCGTGAACTTCACGGCGTTGCTGGCAAGGTTGGTCAAGGTCTGACGGATGCGGGTCGGATCACCGGTGACCATCCGCTCGATATCCCTGCCCACATGGCAGGTGAGTTCGAGCGCCTTGGCATGTGCTTGCTCGGAGACGACTTCCCCGCAGTCTTCGATCAGATCCTCCACATCGAAATCGATCGACTCGAAGTCGATGCGACCCGCCTCGACTTTCGAGAAGTCGAGTATGTCGTTGATCAGGGTCAACAGACTCTTGCCGGATGAGGCTGCGATCTTGACGCGCTCGGTCTGTTCCGGATCGAGGGAGGTCTGCTTGAGCAGGGATAGCATGCCGAGTACGCCATTCATCGGCGTACGCAGTTCATGACTCATGTTTGCCAGGAACTCGCTCTTGGCCCGTGAGGCCTGCTCGAGTTCGGCTTCCTTCTTCCGTCTCAGTTCGAGGATGTTGCCGAGTTCGTTGACACTGTTGCCGAGATCGGTGAGTTCCCGGGCGGCCGAGACATCCAGTTCCCCCGGTGTGCCGTTGGATTGGAGTAATACAAGGTGCTTGTGGATGGAACGAATCGGATGTACCACGAACAGGTTGATCACCAGCACCACGATGGTGGCAAGCAGCAACGAGATGCCGATGGCATACAGGTATATGCGCTGTGCATAGGCCTGTATTTCAGCCGTCTGTCGCGCAACGTTCCAGAGCACTTCGATCTGCCCGAAGGACTCCCCCTCGAAGGTGACTTCCTGGAAGAAGTCGATGCATTGATCCCGATCAATGGCGTTGGACGAGACCCATTCGGTCAGGACTTCACCGTTCTCGTTGTAGATGCGTACGGCCTCGACATCGGAGTCATTGTCCACCAGTTGCTTGATGGTCGTATCCAGGACCGGCCGGTCTTCACTGAGGATGGCGTCGAGTGAGGTCGCCGACAGCATCGAAACAAGCTTTTGTGTCTGCTCGCGAAAGTTGCGTTCGAAGGCAGCTTGCTCGTTGTAGCGAACGAACTTTGCGGTGGCCAGGCCGAACGCGAGGATCGTGCAGCCGGTCACCAGCACGATCTGTCGGCGCAGCGGCCAGTTCTTGAATAGTCCGTTGAACACCCGTTGCAGCTCCTTCAGGCTCTGCTCGAGAGGCAGGTGTCAAAGAGGCATCCGTCGACGCCGATCGGTGAGCATCCTGCTCTGCTTGCAAGGATCGACATTCAGCGATCCCCGCCGTCGGGGTGCTTGTCCTGCACGGCCGTCCCGTTGATGGTCGTGGTGCCTGTCGTGCCGGGTATCGTCAGGTTGATGGTGACGCGGGAGGGCGTGTCTACCGCGGTACCGTCCTCCACGTCGAACAGGTTCGACGGCAAGGTGATGTTTACTGTGATCTGCTTGCCGTGGCGGATGAATTCGCTGCTGCCGATCTCGCCGATGGCGGCCTGCAGACCCGGCACCGAGCGGTTGTCACCGGCGTTGACGGGCCTTGCGGCGCTGAACGCCGCGGGCTCGTCGAAGAAGACGGCATTGTTCTCGATGGCGCGCCGTATGTCGTTGTAGTCGGCGTCGCTTCCGGTCAGGAAGCCGTCGATCTTGAGCGCAGCCAGAGCCTCCGTGTCGTTGATCTCCAGAAGCGATGCCTGCAAGGCCTCGAACACCACCGGATCGAGATTGGAACGCGCGATCCAGGGTTTCGTCACGTTGGGAAACCGAGCCAGCTCGCGGATGTTCTCGCCAGCGTCGACGAGCTTCTTGAAGGTGCGCTCGTTGAGGGCGCCCGCATCGAAATCGCCCGCACCGACAGCTGTGCCGACCTTGTCATGTCGGCCGAGATACTCGTATCGACTGAGATTGCCGGCGCGAATGCCGTGTCGTTCGAGGTAAAGCTGTGACAGGAAACGCCCGATGGTCGAACCCTCGTCGCCAAAGGCGAACGAGCGACCGTGCAATTGATCGATGTGCTGGATTTCGCTATCCGCGGCGACCGCGATGATGCCGTAGAACACGCGAGAATTCCGCTCGTTCTCCACGGCAAGAATATCGAGCTGCCCGTTGGCGTTCTTGGCTTCGATATAGGACGCCGGGCCGAATCGCGAGAAGTCGACACGACCTTCGGTCAGGTCGGTGATGCCGCGATCATAGTCACGGGCAATCTGCATGCGGATATCGACGTCTGTGCCGAGCCGTTCGCTCATTCGAGTCTCGAGCACCTTGAGCATGGGCTTGAAGACCCGGACCATCGCGGAGGGCTTGTTCGAGCTGTAGACCCCGAAATTGAGTCGAATCGTGTCGTCGGCGATGCTGGCACGACCGATTGAGGTCAACGTGAGCATCGCCATCACGATGATGAAGAACCTCGGGAGCACACGCTGGCTACAAGGGTCACCAAAGGGTCGTGAAACAGGTTGCGATCGGGTGTGCAATCGAGCGGATTCCATTTGCGCGAAGCTCCGGGTTACGGTCGTCGTGAAACGGAGTACGGCCTCACTGGCGGAACCTGTAGTGATATAGCCCGATCGGGCTGTGGAAGCGTGAACGCGTCGACCTGACGCCGCCATCAAAGGTGCTCGACGTGACGCTTCAGTATTCATCCCGGCAGGCCGCTACCCAAGCTGTGGCGCGGGCTGTGGCGCGGGGAGAGACGTCATTTTTTCCGCTCATTCGACCGCGATCTCTTGGCGCGCGATTTCTTAGCGAATGACAGGACTCTGCTGCCGACGTGAACATTGCTGACCAGAATGGCTCGCCTCACGATGAGCCTGACGTGCCGCCAACCCTGTCTGCGCCGTTCATCGTGCTTGGCTCGCTGGTGTTGCTGCTGGCGTGTGTATCAGCTCTGGTGGACTACAAGAGTGGGGCCTACCCCTGGGAGCTGGTCTGGTTCGAAGACGGTCGGGTGTCGAGCCTGGCGATAGCCTTGCTGGTGGAGTCTCGCTGGGAGATCCTCGCGTTGAGCCTCGCAGCCGTGAACCTGGCGTGGTTCATGATCCGCGCCGGGCGGCATGAATCGGCAGACGAGGCGTCTCGTGAAAGCGCTGACCCGCACGAGACGAGTGGGTGTGCAACTGACGCCGAGGACGTTACGAGCGAACACGCGCCGATCAATCAACTGTCCGCCGGAACTTCGCCACATGGCAGCGCCGACGTGCAGCTCGACATTGCCACAGCCGAACTCGCACGTCTCCGACGGGAGCTCGCCGGCACGAAGCGGCAGCTCGACATCGCCAGCAAAGCGAAGTCCCGTTTTCTCGCGAACATGAGTCACGAGATGCGTACGCCGATGAACGGCATCATGGGCATGACGGATCTTCTGCTGGCGGGCGATTTGCCCACACGCGAGCATCGCTTCGTCGAGTCGATCGCTCAGTCCAGTCATACCCTGCTCTCGATAATCAGCGATCTGCTGGATTTTTCCCGAATCGAGTCGGGTTCGCTACAGCTCGAGCGTGGCCGGTTCCGGATACACGAAGTGGTCGAGGATGTCTGTGCAGTGCACGCCGTCAGTGCTCATCAGAAGGGTATCGAGCTGATGTGCTACGTCGACGATAACGTGCCGCGGCTCGCGGACGGCGACGCCAGTCGGATACGTCAGGTGCTGGACAATCTGTTGCGTAACGCCATTGCCTACACCGAGAGCGGCGAAATCGTCGTGCGCATGACGCTCGTGGAAGATCGTGGCAAGCGGACGCTCTACCGTTGCGACGTACAGGACACCGGATCGGGCATCTCGCCGGAGCTGCAGATGGCCATGTTCGACTCGTTCCGAGGTTCAGATGAATCGATCGATCGCGAGCATAGTGGTGTCGGGCTCGGCCTGACGGTCACTCGCGAACTGGTCGCCCTGATGGGCGGATCAGTCACGTTGCGAAGTCGACTTGGCGAGGGCACGCGTTTCGGTTTCTCGGTTGAACTCGACAACGTTGACTGTTCAGCTGACGATACGGGCGACCGGCGTGTGGTACGCGGTGCCCGAGTGCTGATTGTTGACGACAACGAGACCAACAGGACCATTCTTTTCCATCAGTTGAGCGGATGGGGAATCGTCGCCGATACCGTGGCCAGCGGTGCGGCGGCGCTGGCCCGGTTGCGAGCCTGTGCCGGGACGGGTGAACGCTACGACATGCTGGTTCTCGATCTGCACATGCCCGGCATGGACGGTGTCGAGCTAGCCCGGCAAATACGCGCCGATCCGGAGCTCTCCGGCATTCGTTCATTGATGTTGACATCCGCTTTACTGGATCTCGATGAAGGCGAGCTTGCCGAACTCGGCGTTGATCACTATCTGAGCAAGCCGCCCCGACAGTCTGATCTGCATGAATCCCTGCTGTCGCTCCTGCCTGCTGGTGGTTCGGTGCATGAGAGTGTGCTTGCTTCTACAGGTGTAGCGTCGGAGACCGCAGCGGAGTGCGCCACAAGCGATTTGCCACAAGGTAATACGTCGACCGGCATGCCCGATAGCAGTAGAAATACAGATCCGACACCAGCACCGAAAACAGCGCTGACATCGACGGCCGAATGGCTTGCCTCGACGACTGCAAGTGACGAGAATTCTGCTTCCACATCAGATACGACCAGTAAGATCAACCCTGAGGCGATCGAGTCCATTCGTCGTCTGCAGCGGCCCGGCAAGCCCGACCTGGTCGGACGCGTGCTCGATATCTATCTTGCGAGGACACCGGAGGCGATTGCCACGATGCGGCTTGCCATGGAAACCGACGATGCGACCGCTCTCAGGGAAGAGGCGCACAGTCTCAAGTCGAGCAGCGCCTACGTGGGTGCGTACAGCTTGTCGCAGTGTTGCGCGAGGATCGAACAGGCGACCGGCGAAGGTCGATTGCACGAACTGCAAATCCTGGTGGACGAAATCGAGAGAGACTACGTCCAGGTCATGCAAGAGCTGCAGCTGGTGCGTGCAGCCTGAGACGACGTCCAGAGTTGTGCAGTCACGTGATATCGCTGAGCCCGTCACTATCACGTCGCCGCATCACTGGCGCGTGGCGACGTGCGGAGTGCTCAGAGGTCGATCGTGAGTTGCGACGAATCCGCGATGTCCTCGAAGTCCACGCCTTCGTAGAAGTCGAAAATCGTATCGACGACGAAAGCCGGGTCGTCAGTGAGCTGAATCAGGTCAAGATCGTTCGGGCCGATCGTGCCTTCGCTGACCATGACGGTCTTGAACCAGTCGAGAAGACCCTCCCAGAAGGCGGTGCCGTAGAGGATGACTGGCACCTTCCGTGATTTCCCTGTCTGCACCAGGGTCAGCACTTCCGCCATCTCGTCCAGCGTCCCGAAGCCGCCCGGCATCACGACGTAGGCGGACGCATACTTCACGAACATCACCTTTCGTGCAAAGAAGTACTTGAAATTGAGGCTGATGTCCTGAAAGTCATTACCTGACTGCTCGTGTGGCAAGCGAATGTTGAGTCCGACGCTCGCTGATTTCCCACTGAACGCTCCCTTGTTGGCCGCTTCCATCACGCCGGGGCCGCCACCACTGACGACTGCGAAGCCAGAATCCGAGAGCAGACGACTGATCTCCTCGGTGGCGGTATACCAGGGATTGTCCGGCTGGAAGCGAGCCGAACCGAAGATGCTGACCGAAGGACTGATGTCCGCGAGTTGCTGAAAGCCCTCGACGAACTCCGACATTATCTGGAAGATCTTCCACGAATCGCGCGTCAGCGCGCGATCTCGTGCGTCGGCACGCATCTGGTTGTTGGTAGGAAGCTGACGCATCGAATAGGGTCTCCAGGAGGCCTTGACGTACACTGAGCCAGGGTTGATCGGGAACGTAACGCATGTCGCGCGCCAGCATCGGTAGTGACCAGCACGGCGGTAGTGAAAAAAGGTGCCACGCCATCGTCACGCGCACCATCCAGAGAGTCCATGCTGCCGTTGGCGTCAGTGGAGCGACGCCGACAAATCGACAACCCTCGTGTGCACGCGTGTTTGCCCACGACAGGCATCCGGTACCAGCCGGAAGGGTATCTCTTCCGGTTCGCGCACGCCGTCTGCCGCGAGCACTTTCGGTGCAGAGTCTACGCGAGGCCGGGCGGTGAGCGTCAAGGAGGGGGATCGCGTGGTGGCAGGTGTGCCGACAGACGACAAGGCCGACAAGGCGGAGCAAGCGGCGAGCGAGCCCGCGACCGACCGATCCGGTAAAGGCCCTGCTGCTGCCCCGGTCGTGCTGGTCGACGGTTCAGCCTACCTCTATCGCGCCTTTCATGTCATGGCCCGCCAGAATCGCCCCTTGAGCGCACCTGATGGCATGCCGACGGGGGCCATCTACGTCGTTGTCAACATGCTGCGGAAGCTGATCGCGAACTACAAGCCCGACATCATGGTGGCGGTGTTCGATGCCAAGGGCAAGACGTTTCGGGACGATCTCTACCCCGACTACAAGGCAACCCGTGACGCGATGCCGGATGACATGCGCGTGCAGATCGAGCCACTGCATGACCTGATACGTGCCACCGGCATGCCGTTGCTCGCCATCGAAGGTGTCGAGGCCGACGACGTCATCGGGACCTTGTGCATCGAGGCCAGCAAAGCGGACTTCGATACCATCGTCTCGACGGGTGACAAGGACATGGCACAACTTGTCGACGAGCACGTCACCCTGGTAAACACCATGACCGATACGGTCCTTGATGTTGACGGCGTGGTGGAGAAATTCGGCGTTACACCCGGCCAGATCGTTGACTATCTCGCGTTGGTCGGGGATACCGCCGACAACATTCCCGGTGTCCCGAGCTGCGGTCCGAAGACGGCGGCGAAATGGCTCGCGACCCACGGCGATCTCGAGACCATCATGGCCAACGCCAGCGATGTTAAGGGCAAGATCGGGGAGAAGCTCAGGGACAGCCTCGAGCACTTGCCCCTGTCGCAGACGCTGACGAGAATCATGACGGATGTGCCGTTGCCTGCGCCGCTGGTCGACCTGCGCCTTGGCGAGCCTGATCGTGAATCGCTTGCCGGGCTCTACGACAGGCTCGGGTTCCAGGGTTGGCGTCGTGAGCTGGACCGGGGCCTGGCGCCACTCGAAGCGGCACGTGGCGACAAGGCCGCAAACGACAAGGTATCGAACGACAAGGCTGGCAAGCCCGATGACGACAGCATGGCGGACGCTGGCAATGGCGATACGGTCGATCGCGACTACGAGACCATCCTGTCGATGGATGCCCTCGATCGCTGGATCGCACAGCTCGAGGCAGCAGAACTTGCGGCATTCGACACCGAAACCACGAGTCTTGACTACATGCAGGCGAAGATTGTCGGGGTGTCATTCGCGATCGCACCCGGCAAGGCTGCCTATGTACCGCTCGCGCACGTCAACGAGAAAGTGCCCGAGCAGCTCGACCGGGATATCGTTCTCGATCGATTGCGCCCCTGGCTCGAGGGTACGCAGCGCAATCTTGTCGGGCAGCATCTCAAGTACGACATCAATGTATTGGCGAATCACGGTGTCACGCTACGCAATATCGCGCACGACACCATGCTCGAGTCCTATGTGACCGACAGCGTCGGATCAAGGCACAACATGGATGCGCTGGCCGCACTGCATCTCGGCGTGAAGACGGTGAAGTACGAAGACATCGCCGGTCGAGGCAAGAAGCAAGTCACATTCGACAAAGTCGATGTCGAGACTGCCGCAAGCTATGCGGCGGAGGACGCCGACATCACCCTTCGGCTGCATCATGTGCTGTGGCCCCGGCTTGCGGAACACGAGCAACTCGTCACCCTCTATCGAGAGCTCGAGCTGCCACTTGCGAGCGTGCTGGCGCGGGTCGAGCGCCAGGGTGTGCGCATCGATGCGAAGATGCTGGCCGCTCAAGGCAAGAAACTCGGTGAGACTATCGAGCAGACGCGGGCAGCTGCCGTTGCGGATGCCGGTCGGGATTTCAATCTCGGATCGCCGAAGCAGATCGGTGAGATCTTCTTCGAGGAGAAGATGTACCCGGTCATCTCGAAGACCAAGACCGGTCAGCCGTCGACGGCGGAAAACGTGCTCGAGCAGCTTGCTCACGATCACGAACTGCCAAAGCTCATATTGCAACACCGGAGCCTGACCAGGCTCAAGTCGACCTACATCGACAGCTTGCCGGAACGAATCGACCCTGACACCGGCCGTGTGCACACGTCCTATCATCAGGCCGTTGCCTCGACCGGCAGGCTCTCGAGCACGGAACCGAACCTGCAGAACATTCCGGTACGCACTGAGGAAGGCAGGCGCATACGCGAGGCTTTCGTGGCCGAAAAGGGCTATCGCCTGCTGGCGGCGGATTACTCGCAGATCGAACTCCGCATCATGGCGCACCTGTCGGGAGACCCGGGGCTCGTCAGTGCGTTCGAGCAGGGACTGGATGTGCACCGGGCCACCGCAGCGGAAGTCTTCGGCGTCGATCTTGCCGATGTCGACAACGACCAGCGGCGGGTAGCAAAGACTACCAACTTCGGTCTGATCTACGGCATGTCGGCCTTTGGCCTCGCCCGTCAGCTCGGTATTCCGCGGGGTGAGGCACAGGGCTTCATCGACACGTATTTTGCCCGCTATCCGGGCGTGGCGGATTACATGGAGGCGACGCGTGTCAGCGCCCGTGAGTGTGGTTTCGTCGAGACTGTCTTCGGTCGGCGACTGTATTTGCCCGACATCAACGCGCGTAACGCCTCGATCCGCCAGTACGCGGAACGAACGGCTATCAATGCGCCACTGCAGGGTACGGCGGCCGACATCATCAAGCGCGCGATGCTTGTTGTCGATGGGTGGCTACAAGAGCAGGCGGTCGATGCGCGCATCATCATGCAGGTGCACGACGAGCTGGTGCTCGAAGTACGCGCGGGAGAACTCGATGCCGTCGGGGCGGAAGTGCAGCGCATCATGACGGGCGCGGCGACGCTCCGCGTGCCGCTCGAGGTCGATACCGGTGTCGGTGACAGCTGGGAGGAAGCCCATTGACCGGTCCCCGGCGCTATTTGACGTCGACCGCATCGATCCACTAGCGTGTAAAGGTCCGGAGTCCCAAGGTATCCGCCTGCGGTTCCGGAGCCGAAGGTGACGGTTGCGGCCTGCCGAGAGATCGACAGGAGCACACGGACAGGTGTTCACAAGGATTCGTGAAGCGGTATGGATACGAGGAACAACGACCTCTGTTCGGGGAAGATGCTGGCCTTGTCGTCTTCGATTCTACTGTGCGTGGCTTGCGGTTCCGGTGCCGGGGGAGGGGTTGTCGCCGCTACGCCCGCCGGCTCCGTCGCTCAGACGGCGACGCTCGAGCCAAGCGAGAACCCCGCCGGATCGCGTGAGGATTCGCGGCCACTGATCCCGACGATCGAGGCTACTGCCTGGCGACCAGGCAGTCCCTGGACAGACGTCATGAAGCGCTGTGTACTGGTCGATTCCATCGAGGAGTCTTGTCCACTCTCGACGCTTCCGTTCATCGGAACGGGTGATCGCGATCCGACGCACGCGGAAATATTCGATCGCTTGCTGGTCACGCATGACTGGATGGGACAGCGATTTGCCGAGCTTCTCGTCGATGCGCCGGACGAGCTTGTGCGCCTGTTCGGATCGACGACCGCCATTGTCATCGGCAGTCATGTCAGGCCCTCGAATTACAGCTCCCTGCACGGTGCCATTCAACTTGATCCGGCACTCTTGTGGCTGTCACGGGATGAGAAGCGAACCGTGTCGACCGAAGCAGATTATCGCTCGGGCTTCGGTGCCGACTTGCAGTTCATGTTCTTCTCCCGGTGGGCCATTGGCGAGACACGCGCCTGGACCTTCTTTGATCTGGCAGACGACTCGGAGCGTCAGCTATCGGATATTCGCTTGCCGACCATGCAGTTGCTCTATCACGAGCTGGCTCACGCCAATGACTTCATGCCGCGAGACCAGCTGTCGCGACTCGATCCGGGCGATACGGTCTATGAGGCGATCCATGAGGGCGATTTCGAGTGGCTCAACCAACAGCTTGCCCGTGACTGGCCGCTGACTTCGAATGAACTCAAGACACTTGCCGCCGTGCGCTATCGCGGCGAGCAGCCCGGTGATAGCCAGCTGAGTGTGCAGGCAGACTATGCGGGCGCCTTGATGAACGGCGATGCCGCGGCTCGGTTCTACAGCTATCACACCGATGCCGAGGATCTGGCCACGGCCTTCGCCATGGCCATGATGTATCGACATCACGGGGTGAACCTGAACATCGGCTATGTCGTCAAGCCGGCTGACCTGGACAACGTCACCTGCGATGACCTGGAAGTCGGCTGGGGCGTTCGCAATCGCCTGGCAGATCCCGCTGTACTGAGGCGGTCCGTCAGGCTACTGGAAAGGCTGGCAAACACTCCCGATGCCGCATTGGGAAAGATGGTCAGCGACCTCCGGGCGTCGCCTCAGGTGCTCATGCGTGCCGGTGAGTCATGGTGCACCAACCACCAGGCGCTGCCCCCCGCGGAGAAGGCCCGGACAGCGGCACACAAGGAATCCGGCAATGAGCTTCTACGTGAGCGCGATGCGCCACCCGGTGTTCTCACGAATTCGATGTGAGAGACACCGGGAGGTCAGCATCTTGCCGATCAGAGCACAGACGTCACGAGGTCAGGTCGCGGCGGGATGGGTCAGTTGCGAGACCATCTCGTCCTCGTTGATGGCACCGGCGTCGGGGTCATCGAAGACCGCACGATCAAGCTTGCCTTCGCTTTTCGCGACGATCGTCGAGACGACACCGTCGCCAGAGACGTTCACCGCAGTTCTTATCATGTCGAGCAGACGATCGACACCGAGAATGAGGCCGATGCCTTCCAGTGGCAGGCCGACCTGTGTGAACACCATCGACAACATGATGAGGCCGACACCCGGCACACCTGCCGTACCGATGGAGGCCAGCACCGACATCAGGATGACGGTCAGATAGCCGCCGACGCCCAGCTCGACGCCGTACATGTTGGCGATGAACACGGTTGCCACGCCCTGCATGATGGCCGTGCCGTCCATGTTGATCGTCGCACCGAAGGGCACCGTGAACGATGCCACGGACTTGTCCACGCCGAGACGCTGCGTCACGGTTCGCAAGGTGACGGGGATGGTCGCATTGGAGCTGGAAGTACTGAACGCAAAGACCTGCACGTTGCGCATCTTCCTGAGGAAGGTCAGCGGGCTGAGTCCCGAGAACAACATCAAGGTGCCCTGTAGTGTGACGAAAAGGTGCAACAGCAGCACCGCTATCAGCACGAGCACGTAGGTTATCAGCTGGACGAACAGATCCAGCCCCAGCTGTGCCATGGCTTTCGCGAGCAGACAGAAGACCGCATAGGGGGCGAGAGCCATGATGATACCGACCATCTTCATCATCACTTCGTTGGCAACCTCGATAGCACCGATCAGGGACGACGCGCGCTTGCCGACCATCAGCAGGCTGATGCCGACCAGAATCGAGAAGAAGATGATAGAGAGCATCTCGCCCTGAGCCATCGCCGATACCGGGTTGCTCGGTATGATATTGACGAGGACGTCGGCGAGCGGTGGCGCATCGGCGCCTTCGAAAGTCGATTCGCTGGTTGCGTCCATGCCCTTGCCGATGCCGAGGACACCGGCGATGGCCAGGGCGCTCGCGATGGCGATCGCGGTAGTCAGCATGTACAGCGCGAAGGCCTTGGAGCCGATCCGGCCGAGGAGGCGGATATCGCCGATGCCGCAGACGCCACTGATCAAGGAGAACAGGACAAGTGGTACAACCAGCATTTTCAATGCATTGACGAACATCTTGCCGATGATCGCGAAGAGTCCGTCAACCAGATAGAACTGGATCAACGAACCCTCTGCGCCGATACCGAGGACGTTGATCCCGAGTCCGACGACGATGCCGAGCGCCATGCCCAGCAAGACTTTGGTGGTGAGTGTCACGGTGTACCTCGCGAGTTATTTTTGGGGGGGCTCCGAAATCGCGCTGTATCCCTGCCAGGACCCACCCTGGACCCCGAGCATGCGCCAAAAGGGCCGGGATTGGAATATCTTCGCTGGTACCCATTGCCCATGTGCTGAAAAGGGTCTCTCGGTCACCATTCGCACACGCTAAAGAGGAGGAGTCCGTCCCATGCAGAAGTCTCTGCACATCGATCCGGGCAAGTGCACCGGCTGCCTGCAATGTGAATCAGCCTGCTCTCTGGTCAACGAGGGTGTCGTCAATCCGGCGCGCTCGCGCATCAAGGTCTTCAGTTTTCACGACGAAGGGCGATTCGTGCCCTACACCTGTACGCAGTGCGATGAAGCCTGGTGCATGCAGGCGTGCCCGGTTGATGCGATCGTCCTCAACCCCGCCAACGGTTCGAAGGACGTTCTCAGCGATGTCTGTGTCGGCTGCAAAGTCTGCACGATCGCCTGTCCGTTCGGTACCATCAACTACAACACCGCGACCGGCAAGGTCGTCAAGTGTGATCTCTGCGGTGGTGATCCTGCCTGCGTCGACGCTTGCCCCACGCAGGCCATAACGTATGTTGACGCCAATGCCACGGGCCTCGACAAGATGCGTGCCTGGGCCGCCAAGACCGACACATCCCAGGGCGCGGCCGGAGGCGCCTGAGCGCGACTCGAGCTCAGCCTGAAACCACATGGGTTGCCGCGTCCCCGGAACTGCATTCCCTGACACGGCAAGCCGCCCGCATCGCACGTCGCCGCGCGACGCCCACCTGACGAATCTCTGGCCGCTTTGGTTTCACGGCCCGATGGAGCAACCGATATGAGCTGGACCAAGAAAGTACTGCGCGTGAATCTGAGCAACGGTTCGGTCGCGGAAGAGCCCCTCAACATGGAGTGGGCGCACGAGTATCTGGGGCAGCGGGGTCTGGCTACCCGCTACATGGTTGCCGAGGTCGATCCCCGCTGTGATCCACTCGGCCCCGACAACAAGTTCATCATGACGACCGGTCCTTTGACGGGCACGATGGCGTCGACGGGGGGGCGGTATTCCTGTGTCTGCAAGAGCCCGCTGACGAATGCGATCGCCTGCTCGAATTCCGGAGGGCACTTCGGCGCCGAGCTGAAGTTTGCCGGCTGGGACATGATCATCTTCGAGGGCAAGTCGGCATCGCCGGTCTACCTTCACATCGAAGACGATGTTGCGCGGTTGATGCCTGCGGATGAGCTGTGGGGCAAGTCGGTCTGGGAAGCCGACAAGATGATCCGGCAGAAGCACCAGGACCCGCAGGTCCGTATTGCCTGTGTCGGGCGGTCGGCCGAGCAGGGCAATCTCTACGCTGCCGTGGTCAATGATCTGCACCGCGCGGCAGGCCGTTCCGGCGTCGGCACCGTCATGGCATCGAAGAATCTCAAGGCCGTTGTCGTCCGCGGCACGCTGGGTCTCGGCACCATCCAGGATCCGAAGCGGTTCATGGAGACGGTCAATGCCGGTAAGAAGGTGCTGGCCGAGAACGCCGTTACCGGCACAGGTCTGCCGACCTATGGCACGCAGGTTCTGATGAATGTCATCAACGAGGTCGGAGCATTGCCGACCCGCAACATGCGTGATGTGCAGTTCGAGGGAGCCAACGATGTCGGTGGCGAGGCCATGCACGTGCCGCGAAAATCGGACGGCAAGCCGAATCTGACCACCAACGGGGCGTGCTTTTCCTGCACGATCGCTTGTGGCCGGATCTCGACTATTGACAGGACGCACTTTTCGGTCAAGGACAAGCCCGAATACTGGATCAACTCCGGCGGTCTCGAATACGAGGCGGCCTGGGCGCTCGGGCCGGATACCGGTGTCGACGACATCGACGCGTTGACCTACGCCAACTTCCTCTGCAACGAGGACGGCATGGACCCGATCAGTCTCGGATCGACGGTCGCCGCCGCCATGGAATTGTTCGAGGAAGGCGCCATCACCACTGAGCAGACGGGCGGCATGGAGCTGAAGTTCGGTTCTGCGGAAGCGCTTTGCTGGGCAGCCGAAGTGGCCGCCACGGGTGAAGGCTTCGGCAAGGATCTCGGCCTGGGGTCGAAGCGGCTGTGCGAGAAGTACGGGCGCCCCGAGCTTTCGATGACGGTTCGTGGCCAGGAATTTCCTGCCTACGATCCGCGGGGTATCCAGGGCATGGGGCTCGCCTATGCAACGTCCAATCGGGGTGCCTGCCACTTGCGTGGCTACACGGTGGCATCGGAAATTCTTGGCATTCCCGAGAAGACCGACCCGCTCGAGTCTGCTGGCAAGGCGGGTCTGGTGAAGGCTTTTCAGGATGCGACGGCGGCGGTCGATTCGGCCGGTCTGTGCGTGTTCACGACATTCGCCTGGACCATGGACGATATTGCCCCACAGGTCGACGCAGCCTGCGAGGGTGACTGGTCGACCGAGAAGATGATGGAAGTCGGCGAGCGCATCTGGAACATGGAGCGGGACTTCAACGAGAAGGCCGGCGGTAGCGGTGCGGATGACACTTTGCCGAAGCGACTGCTGGCCGAGAAAGCGGGATCCGGTCCGGCACAGGGGCGCACCAGCGAACTGGCGAAAATGTTGCCGGAGTACTACGAGCTGCGTGGATGGAGCAGCGATGGCATGATGACCGACGATACGCGACAGAAGTTCAGCCTGCCGGCTTGACGAGCCGACAGCTGGGCACGCCTGCTTTCGGGTCAGCTGAAGGTCACACGAACCGACAGTCGAACGCACCCTGCTGCGGTGTCGCCCGGAGCTGACATGGCAGGTAGTCTGTCGGCGCTGAAGGTAGCAGGATGAGGAGAGCGGGCGCCGCGAGCCACGCGTGGTGCGTCAACGTGAATATTGACGCGCCACCGGGTTCGATCGGCGCCCGTGTCGTTGTGAGTCGACACTCGGCAGCAATCAGGGGACACAACACGCCATGCACTATCTGATCATCGGAGCCGGCCCGGCCGGCGTCAATGCAGCCGAGCATCTGCGCAAGTTCGATCCGCCCAGCCGGATCACCTTGCTCGCGGCTGAAGATGTCCCGCCCTACTCGCGCATGGCGTTGCCCTACTACCTGGTCGGCAATATCGATGCCGAGGGCACGTATCTCAGGAAGAAGGCGGACCATTTCGAGCAAGCGCGAATCGAGGTTCGCCATGGCCGGGCGAGCGACGTCGATGCCGAGGCAAGACAGGTGACTCTGCTCGGCGGAGAAAAGATCGGCTATGACAAGTTGCTGGTCGCCACCGGAGCCACTGCGACAAGACCGCCCATATCCGGGATAGATAGCGATGGCGTGCACAACTGCTGGTCGCTCGCCGACGCGCACCGCATCATCGACGATACCGAGCCAGGCTCCCGGGTCATCCTGATGGGCGCTGGATTCATCGGTTGCATCATCCTCGAAGCACTGGCGGCTCGGAAGGTCGAGCTCACCGTCATCGAGATGGAGGAGCGGATGGTGTCGCGCATGACCAACAAGGCGATGGGCGACATGATCAAGAAGTGGTGTGAGAATCAGGGTATCAAGGTGCTCACTTCCACCCGGGTCACCGAGATCGTCTCCGCGGATGGCAATCTTGCGGTCAAGAGTGACGGCGGCGAGACCATAGCAGCAGACGTGATCATCTGTGCGACCGGGGTGCGCTCGAATACAGCCTTTCTGGACGGTAGCGGCGTCGAGGTCGACATGGGTATCGTGGTCGACGATTTCATGCAGACAAGCGTCGCGGATATCTATGCAGCTGGCGATGTTGCCCAGGGGCGAGACCTCTCGACGGGTGACTACTATGTGCAGGCCATTCAGCCGACGGCGGTCGAACACGGTAAGCTGGCGGCACAGAACATGGCGCATGGCCACCAGACTCCACATCCGGGCAACGTCAACATGAACGTGCTCGATACGGTTGGGCTCATCTCCACCTCGTTCGGCCTGTGGATGGGTGTCGACGGCGGAGAGGAGGCGACGATGAGCGATCCGGACAAGTTCCAGTACCTGAACCTGCAATTCCGTGACGACGTGCTGGTCGGTGCCAGCAGCCTGGGCATGACGCAACACGTCGGCGTGATGCGGGGCCTGATCCAGACCGCAACGCCCCTCGGCGAATGGAAGGACAAGCTGCTCGCGGAACCAAATCGTATTTCGGAAGCCTATCTTGCCTCTGCGCAAAGTCAGAACGTTTCGTTGACGGCTGCCTGATCACTGTTTTCCGGCCATGACCCTGACGTTCAAGCTATACGCGACATTGCAGGACCTCCTGCCGGCCGGTGCGGTCAAGAATGCCGTGCAGGTCGAAGTCCATGAGGACGTCACGCTGAACGAATTGATCGACCGCTTCAAGGTGCCTCGCGAGCTTGCACATCTGGTGCTGATCAACGGCGTGTTCGTGTGCGATGCCGACAGGGACCTGGCCGGTGGGCTGAAGCCGGACGATGTGGTTGCCATCTGGCCGCCGGTCGCCGGCGGCTGAGACGACAAGGCGATGGACGAGTAGATGGAAGGCCAGGCGCTCGACGATATTCGCTACAGTCGCGAGATGGGGCTGACCGAATCCGACTTCTTTCGCATTTTGCCGAAGGCGATGGGCGAGCACGACTTCCGGGTGGACGGTCGTACGGTCCACGGAATCGTGGAGGAAGGATCGGTCGAGATAACGCTTGGGCGGCAACAGGTTCGCAAGATCGCGCTTCTTGAATTGCCGTTTGCCGAAGTCTCCTTTAACTTCAAGGGGGTGACTGTCTTGCAGCAGCAAGCGTTCAAGCGGCACTTCGATCTCTATTTTCAGCGAGGCGGTGGATAGCGGCAGATGGACGACGCCTACAAGCAATCCGGGCAGCCGATCGAGCAGCCGATCGAGCAGCCGATCGGGCAGCCCGCCGGCATCAGCGATCGGCGCGATCGGCCCTTGCGTGACCTGCGCGTATCGGTGACCGACCGCTGTAATTTCCGCTGCGTGTACTGCATGCCCAAGGCGGTTTTCGACAATCACCGGTTTCTGCCAAAGAGTGCGCTGCTGAGCTTCGAGGAAATCGAGCGGGTGGTTACCGTGGCGGCGTCGCTCGGCGTCACCAAGGTTCGATTGACCGGGGGTGAGCCCTTGTTGCGTCGTGGGCTCGACACGTTGATCACCAAGGTGCGACGGGTGCCCGGTATCTCTGATGTCAGCATGACGACGAACGCGTCATTGCTTTCGCTCGAGCGCGCGCGACAGTTGCGCGAAGCCGGACTCCAGCGGATCAACGTCAGTCTCGACGGACTCGATGACGAGACCTTCAAGCGCGTCAACGATGTCGGCGTCTCGGTGCAGACCGTTCTCGACGGTATCGAAGCCGCCTCACTCGCTGGATTCGATTCGGTCAAGATCAACATGGTCGTCAAGAAGGGCCTGAACGACGCTGACATCCTGCCGATGGCGCGTTTCTTTCACGGCACCGGACAGATCCTCCGCTTCATCGAGTTCATGGACGTCGGTAACAGCAACGCCTGGGATCTTTCCCACGTCACCACCAGTCGCGAGATTGCCGAACGAATCGATCGCGAGTTGCCCATTCGACCGGCCACGGCGCACTACCGTGGAGAAGTCGCCAAGCGCTGGGAGTATGTCGACGGCGGTGGCGAAATCGGCATCATCTCGTCAGTGTCCGACCCCTTCTGCGGAGACTGCAGCCGGGCGCGACTGTCGGCAACGGGCAGCTTGTACACCTGTCTGTTCGCATCCAGCGGTCATGATCTCGTCCCGGCCATCCGGAGCGACGACGCCCGCGATCTGCCAGAGGCTCTTTCGCGGCTCTGGTCGCATCGCGCCGATCGCTATTCAGAAACCCGATCGCGAGTTGATATTATCCGCCCCAAAGTTGAAATGTCCTTCATCGGCGGCTGATCGGGAGACTCATGCGATTGTTTTTGGCTGACCCACCGAGGGGTCCTCATGCAGGGCTTGGTGAATGGATTCCTGCATCGGGAGCCGTGTTTCTGACAATGCTGTTGGCGGCAGTATCGTCCCCTGCCTTCGCCCACCTGGTGTACGTGTCCAATGAAAAGGACGACACGGTCAGTGTCATCGATTCGGCTACCAATGAAGTCTTGCGGACCCTTTCCGTCGGCGAACGCCCCCGGGGTGTGACGCTCAGCCGCGACTTCAAGTATCTCTACATCTGTGCGTCCGATTCGGACACGGTACAGGTCATGGAGGTTGCCACCGAGACGATCATCAACGAACTGCCGAGCGGTGAGGATCCGGAGCAGTTCGCGTTGCACCCGGACAACCGGCACTTGTACATCGCGAACGAGGATGATGCGGTCGCTACCGTCGTGGATACGGAAACGCGCACTGTAGTCGCGCAGATCGATGTCGGCGTGGAGCCCGAAGGCATGGCCGTCAGCCATGACGGCCGCTATGCGATCGTCACCTCGGAAACATCCAACATGGCCCACTGGATCGATACGGCCTCGCACACCATCGTCGCCAACACATTGGTAGATCAGCGCCCGCGTGACGCCGAGTTCAGCGCGGACGATCGTGAACTATGGGTATCGTCTGAAATCGGCGGTACCGTCGCCATCATCGACACAGAGACGAAGGAGATCCTCAGAAAGCTCGAATTCTCGATACCCGGTATCTCGCGCGACCGGGTGCAGCCGGTCGGCATGGAGCTGACGGCCGATGGCAAGCTTGCGTTCATCGCCCTCGGCCCGGCCAATCACGTGGCGGTCGTTGATCGCGAGAATCATGAAGTGATCAGCTACATTCTCGTCGGACGGCGTGTCTGGCACATGGCGCTGACGCCGGCGGAGGACAAGCTGTACACCACCAACGGGGTATCCGGCGACGTGACGGTCATTGACGTGGACACCCTGAAGGCAGAAAAATCCATCAAGGTCGGTCGCTATCCCTGGGGCGTCGCTATCCTGCCTGACGAGCATGTGCCGAACGGATAGCGTGATTTTTCGTCGCACCGCACACGGTCGGCGTTCGCGAGCAGGCAATTTCCGGCCATGACCATCCTGGTCTTCGATTCGGGCGTCGGCGGGCTCAGTATCCTGCGTGAAGTGCGCGTCATCCTGCCCGGAAGGCGCATTGTCTACGTGGGAGACGATGCCGGTTTTCCGTACGGGGACTGGCCGGAAGCGCCCCTGGTCGAACGTATCGTCGGCTTGTTTGAACGTTGCCTCGATACGTTCGATCCGTCCCTTGCCATCGTCGCCTGCAATACCGCGTCGACCTTGATCATGCCGGCGCTGCGGACGCGTTTCGAGATCCCCTTTGTCGGCACCGTGCCGCCCATCAAGCCGGCTGCCGAACGCACGGCCAGCGGCATGATCAGCGTGCTGGCAACCCCGGGTACGGTGCAAAGGCCCTATGTCGCCCGGTTGATCGAGGAGCATGCCGACACCTGCGATGTGACGCTGATCGGCTCGACGCGTCTGGCGCGCCTGGCCGAACAACACATGCGCGGTCTGCCTGTCGATCACGAGCGGCTGGCAGAGGAGATTCGCCCTTGCTTCCTGGAGCGTGGCGAACGGCGAACCGATATCGTCATTCTGGGCTGCACGCACTACCCCTTCCTCGTTCACGAGATGCGCAAGCTTGCTCCCTGGCCGGTCGACTGGCTGGAACCTGCCGAAGCGATTGCCAGGCGCTCCCTGTCGTTGATCGGTCATGTCGACGAGCGGAACTTCAGCGATCCGGAGCTATCGCCGGATATAGCCATCATGACGCGCGGCAAAACGGATGCACCGCTCAGACGCTTGCTGTCGGGATTCGGCCTGCAGGCGCGCGAACCGATAGACGCACTCGCCATCTTTCGCGACCGACAGGCGGTCGTGTGACGCCTGATCACCCCTTTGATACTGACCAGCCGTCAGACCCCGCAGCACGGCAGCCCGACACACCGCCTGTCGTGCTGGCGCCTGGCGAGCACTGCCCGGGTCTGCTCGAGCCTGCGGCCGTGAGGCATCTGGTCGTGCATTGTTCGGCGACCGACAACGACGTCGACATCGGTGCCCGGGAGATCCACGCCATGCATCTCGGCTTCGATTGGCACGGCATCGGTTATCACCGAGTCGTCAGGCGTGACGGACGCGTCGAGCCCGGTCGTCCCGACTATTGGGTGGGCGCACACGTGTATGGACAGAACGAGTCGAGTCTCGGCGTCTGTCTGATCGGTCGTGACTCATTCACAAAGGCTCAGTTCGATGCCCTCGAGGACGTATTGCGAACGTGGCGAATCGCCTCCCCCGGGGCCCGAATATGCGGACACTGCGACTTTGCGACGACGACGAAGACGTGTCCGAACTTCGATGTGCAAGCCTTCTGCACGTCCCGTGGGCTGGCTGATTGGCCGGTCGAGGGGCTGCCGCCAACGTGATGCAGCCGACGCGTGGCTACCTCGAGGGCTACTACGGCCGACTACTCGGTTGGGAGGAGCGCGCAGCCCTTCTCGCCGAGCTTGCCGTGCGTGGCCTGAATGCCTACGTCTATGCGCCCAAGGAGGATGTCTGTCATCGGCTCTGTTGGCGACGTCCCTACGACAGTGTTTGGCGAGATGCGTTCCGGGCGTTCTGTGCAGATGCAAAGGCTCGTGGCATCGATGTCATTGCAGGGGTGGCACCTGGAATCGACTTTGCCTTTGCATCGCTCAAGGGTGGAGCGGATCTTGACATTGCTTGCGAGAAACTGGCCCGACTACGCTCGGACGGCGCGAGCCGGTTGATGTTGTTGATGGACGACATCGATGCCGACTTTGCCGAACGGAACCCGGGGCAGGTGTCCGAGGGCGAAGCACACGCCCTGCTCGCCAATCGCCTGGGTGAGCGGCTCGAGGCGAGCCTTGTCGTGGTACCGCGTGTCTATGCCGGCGAGCTGGCCCGGGACGATCCGGACTATCTGGCCGACTTCGTCCGCGTACTGGCGTCGCGACATGACATTGCCTACTGTGGCCCCGACATCGTCTCGCGGACGATATTGCCCGAGAACCTGCGGCTCCCCGGTGACCGGCCGGAACGTCGTGTCATCCTCTGGGACAATCTCTACGCGAACGACTATTGTCCACGACGGCTGTTCGTCGGTAGCTGGTTCGGGCGAACGGGTATTCAGGATGTCTGGTTGAACGGCACGGGCATGCCCGAAACCGACAGGCTGCTACTTGCCTTGATGGCCGGCCATGAACCTGACGGCGACGATGCGCCACAAACGGGAACCCGAGCCGTACTCAGGGCCTTCGGCGTGCCGGCTGCATTCGACGCGATCGCCGACGCACTCGCCTGTCCGATGACCAACGACAGACTCGAGCAACCCTTGTGCACGCTGGTGCCGGACGAGACAGTGCTCGCGTCCATCGACGAACTCTTGTGGCGCTGGAAGACCGCGCTTTCACGGGAGTGGTATCCCTTCCTGATGGGCCTTCGCCAGGACCTCCTGCTGTCGGCAGGCAAATTGTCGGCCAATCGCATCAGAAAGACGCAGACGCCGCCCCTGGCGCGACAACTGTTGGCTGGAGACGCCTGATCGACGAGGGTAAGCCTGCTCTCGCGATGACGGCGGCGAGGGGTTCGATTGCCGTGTCCAGACTGAACGCAGTCGCGTGAAAGAGCGTATCCCGATCGATCAGCAAGGCCACATGGCCCGGCCAGAAAACGGCATCGGACGCGGTGCGATCGGGATAGGCAACGACGCTGCCGAGGGCGGCTTCCTGCTGGTTGCTGTCACGCGGCAGGGCGATGCCGATTGCACTGGCGGCTGCTTGCAGCAAGCCGGAGCAGTCAGCACCGTCGGGTGTACGACCCCCCCAGAGATAGGGCGTGCCGTCGAAGAGTCGACGGGCGATGACTATCGGTGACTCGGCAAGCGGGCGATCGATCGGCCGACAGTGCTGGCGCCAGACGTAAAGTGACGAGCCTACTTTCTTCAGGTCAGCTGCACTGCTGATGGGCCTGACGCTGGCGAAAGTGTCGCTGGCCTGAGTGTCGATGATGTCCAGTCGCGCGCCCACGGGCAGGCGCATGACCACTTCGCTCTTCAGATCGGGCTTCCGGAAGAGAAAGCTTGCCCGCGCACTGACGGTCCAGTCGCTGGCGGTCGAGGGCCTCTCGGCGGACAGGTGCTGACACCTGACATGGCCGACATAGTTGTCCAGACGGGTGCGTACTTGCGCCCAGTCGGACGAGCGCTTCAGTACATTCACCGATTCGCCGTAAAGACATTGCGAGACGCATTCGCTTTGCGCGTCGGGCAGGCGATGCAAATTGCCCACGGGCACTCGGCAACGCGCTGTGACCGCGTTCGCCAGGTCCTCCTCAGGCACGCAGGCCATTGAGCAACAGGTCGATGTGCGCGCGCGCGTAGCGTTTCAGGTCGATCGGTTCGAACTCCTCGAAGTTGATGCGCCAGAGGCCGGCCATCAGCGTCGGTGCAATGAGCATGCGCGGAAACTCGAGGACCGGGCAGTCGCGAAACTCGCCCCGGGCGATGCCGCGTTGCAGAATGCGTTCGAGCACGGCGCAGCCGCGACAGAGGTTCTCGTCGTAGTACACGCGACGAAGCTCGGGGAAGCGCCCGCCCTCGGCGATGATGGTACGGAGCAGGGCCGGCGCATCGGAGGATACGAATCGGTCGTAGGATCGCAGCACGACTTGCTCCAGCAGGTCGACGGTATCGCCGGTGAAAGCGGCGACGAACTCGTCGAGCTCACCGAAGACTTCCTGAACACGCGCCTCGACCGTTGCGCGGAACAGTGACTCCTTGTTTGCGAAGTACAGGTAGATGGTGCTCTTGGCGATGCCGGCGCGCTCGGCGACATCCTCCAGCCGCGTGTTGGCGTAGCCGTGACCGACGAACGATTCCAGTGCGGCCGCGAGGATCTCTGGTGTTCGTTCGCGCGGGCGGCGACGTCGCTTGCGAGAACTCGGCGCAGCGTCCCGTTGCCTGTCAGCAGGAATCAGGGCGGCGGTCACGGCAGCGTCGTTCTCCTTGTGAACAGGGCGCATGCAGGGCGACGCCGTCTCTCGAATACCGCAACCAGCCGGAATCGCAGCGTCGAGAGTTCGCGCCTGGCAGTCGTCAGAAGTATACGGATTATTACCGAACGACGAGTCATTAATTGGTCTATCCTTGCGACGTTGGGCCTTGCGACGTTGGAAAATAGCCGTCGCCGATACCCGAGGCAAACAGGCATGGCAGTTCGACGTGAACGCATCTCGGACATTCTCTGGTCGCTGTTTGCGATGGCCATCGTCGCGGCCGGTATTGCCGGCTACGTGGTCCTCGGCAAGTTGCGAACACCGCTTGCGGCCGTCGATATCGAACGGCGCGTTCCGGTGGTGGAGACGATTGCCCTGGCGTTACACGGGGCGCCGTTACCGATTCGCGGGACGGGCTTCCTGCGGCCCGTTCGTCAGCTCACGCTGGCGGCCGAGGCAAGCGGCCGGATCGTCGACATGCACCCCGCCTTGTCGAGTCATGGTTCGGTACGTGCGGGCGAGATTCTGCTGAAACTCGATGCACGCCGTGCGGAAGCTGCCCTGCGTCGAGCCAATGCTGATATCGATTCGACCCGTGCCCGGCTCGAACTCAATGCCATGCAGCTCGAGCGTGCCGAGAAACTGCGCGAGCAACGCGTCATCAGTCAGGATGAGCTTGATCAACGGCTGGCGGAAGAGGCCGAGTTGAGCGCGGCTCTCAGCAGTCTGCAATCGATTCGGGAGAGTGCCGAACTTGCACTTGAAAATACCGAGGTTCGAGCGCCGTTCGATGCCGACGTGCTCTCCCGTCAGGTGGAGCTTGGCGCGGTGGTGTCGATCGGGCAGCCACTCGCTGAACTGTTCACTGCCGAGGCTCTGGAAGTGACCGTGCCGCTGATTGAGCAATCGGCAGCGCTCATACCGGATCTCTTCAGCGGCACTGACGCGCGCGCCCTGGTCACGACCCACTTCGCGGAGCGCCCGATCACGTACCCTGCGCACATTGTCCGGGTCGCCCGTGCGCTGGGCGAAGGCACCCGCCTGCTCGATGTCACGGTCGCACTCGACCCCGAGCCCAACCCCGAGCTCAACCCCGAAATCGGCTCGACATCGCCCGTGCGGGCATTGATCGACAGTTACACCGATGTCGTCATCGACGGCATGCTCGTTGATGATATCCATGCGGTGCCGGCAACGGCGGTTCGCGCCGACGATACGATCTGGCTGGTCGCGGACAACCGCTTCGTGATCCGACGGGCGGAGTCTGTACACCGGGACCGCGACACAGCGTTCGTGCATATCGAGAACCTGCCGGGCGAGGCACGGCTGGTCACAAGCGTCGTCGATACACCGATCGACGGCATGACCGTGCGGACGCTGGACGCCGTGTCGACGACGTTACCGGTCGATGCCGATGCAGCAGCGCTCGATGCGGACCTCGCGGTCGATCGGTGAGCATGGATTGATGAGCACGATTCGATGAGCATGGGTCAATGAGCCTGAGTCGATGAACGGCTTCGTCCGCTGGATCACGACGCATCCCGTCGCCGTCAACCTGACGATGATCTTCATCATCGTTGCCGGATTGGCCAGTGCGACCTCGATCACGCAGAAGACCTTTCCCGATGTGTCGCTTGATGTCATCGAGATTGGTGTGGTGTACAGCGGAGCATCGCCAGCGGAGATCGAGCAGAGCGTCGTGCGACCGATCGAGGAACAGCTCTCAGGTATCGAAGGCGTCGATGAAATCACCGGTTCGGCGCTCGAGGGGCGGGGCTCGGTGCAACTGAGCCTGTTGCTGGGTGAAGACGTGTCGAGCACGCTCGACGAGGTCAAGAACGAAGTCGATCGCATCACCACCCTCCCGGATGACGCCGAAGCACCCACCGTGGTCGAACTCAGCCAGCCGGAGCGAGTGCTCGAGCTGACCCTTCACGGTAATGCAAGTCCGCGTGTTCTCAAGACCGAGGCCGAGCGCCTGCAGGACGGTATCTCGCGGCTCGATGGAGTGAGTCATGTGCAGCTGGCCAATGTTCTCGACGATCAGGTGACGATAGAAGTGAATCGGTCAATGCTCGTCACGCATGGCCGGACTATGCAGGATATCGGTGCCATCGTCGGTGCGAATTCAGTGGAATTACCGGCAGGTGTCCTCGAAACCGACACATTGAGCGCACCGCTCCGGACCCTGGGCCGAAAACGTGTCAAGGCCGATTTCGAGGCGATCGTCATCGCAACGGATGGGCGTGGCGGAAAAGTCCGCCTCGGCGACATTGCCACGGTCATCGACGCTTTCGAGGATGTCGACTTCCGCCCAGGCTTCGATGGCAAGCCGACGGCATCGGTCAACGTCTATCGGGTTGGAACCGAGCAGGTACTCGAGCTTGTAGACGTGACCCGAGCCTATGTCCGCGAGGTATTCGAGCCCTCCTTGCCCGAAGGTATCAATGTCACGCTCTGGCAGAACGAGGCACAGGAGCTGCAGAATCGGCTGGACCTGCTGATCAGGAACGCCTTCATCGGCCTGATACTGGTCATCCTGTGTCTGACGCTGTTCCTGGATTTCCGACTGGCGGCCTGGGCAGCGGCAGGTATCGGCATCGCCTTCGTGGCAACCTTCATCGTGATGGCGTTCTTCGGCATCACCATCAACATGATCTCGCTGTTCGGCTTCATCCTGGCGATCGGCATCGTCGTCGACAACGCGATAGTCATTGGCGAGAACGTGTACTCCAATGCCGAAAAGGGGCTGGACTCGGTCGAGGCTGCCGTGACCGGCACGCAGCGCATGGCGGTACCGGTGATCTTCTCGGCATTGACCACCGTCGTGGCGTTCACGCCGTTGTTGCAGTTGCCGGGTCTGGTCGGCAAGTTCCTCGGCGACATACCGCGCATCGTGATCATCGTACTGCTGCTGTCGCTGTTGCAGTCGTTGTTCCTGTTGCCGAGAAATCTCGCGTCCATCGATTTCTCCGCTGACCATCGGCCAAACGTCGTGCTCCGCGTGCTCGCGCGGCTCAGAGGAAGCATCAACGCCGCCTTGCGCCGATTCATCGACGGCCCTCTGCATGGCATGTTGACCTTCAGCACCAACCGCTGGATGGTGCCGCTCGCGGCGGTCATCGCGATGATGATCCTGACCATCGCGCTGGTAAAGCACGGTTACGTGAAATTCAGCTTCTTTCCAGCGGTAGAAGGCAGCTTCGTCACGGCCGATATCGAGATGGCTGACGGCACGGCGTTCACGCGAACGGAGTTCGTTGCCGAAGCGGTACGACTGGCGGCGATCGACGCTGGCGAGGCTATTGCACGAGATGCGGTGGGTCTCTCGAGCGCGCCGATCGAGGGCATCAGTGTAGTCGTGGGTCAGGGTGCCAGCACGAGCGGACCGAACGGTGGTGTCGGCCGACTTGGCAGTACCCGTGCAACGGTGGTGGTTCGTCTGCTCGATGCCGAGAACCGGCAGTTTCCGACCAGCGACTACGAACGGCTCTGGCGCGAGCGAATCGGTGATCAGGCGGGTGTTCGACGGCTCAACCTGAGCTCGTCGATCGTCAACGCAGGGGACGCGATCGCACTCGAGATATCACTGCCTGATGGCCGGGACATCCGCCCGGTTGTCGATGCGGTACGCACCTCACTGTCGCGCTTGCCCGGTGTGTATGACCTGCGCGACGACGCCTCGGTGGGCCGGCTCGAATACACCTTCGAGCTGACCGATGAAGCGCGCGTGTACGGGGTGAGCGTGGCGGATCTTGCGCTGCAGTTTCGACACGCGTTCTTCGGCTATGAGGCGACTCGCGTGCAGCGCGGCGGTGACGATGTGCGCGTTGTCGTTCGACTGCCGGACGCCGAGCGAGCGCGCTTGTCGGATCTGGCAGATACGCGAATACGCACGGCCTCGGGAGAGCTTGTCGCGCTCGGTACGCTTGCGCACGTTGCCGAGGGCAGTGGACCAACGGCTATTCTCAGGCGTAATGGACGCACCATCACCACCGTCGGCGGCGATGTCGATAACAGTATCAGTACGGCGCAGGAGGTCAATACGCATATCAAGGACGTCATCCTGCCCGAGCTCGCAATCGAGTATCCGGATCTGATCGTCGAATTCGGTGGTGAGCAGCGAACTCAGGGAAATGCAGGGGCGGCACTCGGCAAGGCCTTTGCACTCGCCCTGTTCGTCATATTCGCGCTGCTGGCGCTGATCTTTCGCTCTTACGTACAGCCGATCATCGTGATGGCGGCCATCCCGCTCGGTTTGATCGGCGCTGTCGCCGGGCACCTGTTGCTGGGTATTCCACTCGGTCTGCTGTCGATCATCGGCATCATCGGACTATCCGGCGTGGTCATCAACAACAGCCTGGTGATGGTCGATCTGTTCAATGAGTACCTTGCCCGAGGGTATGGGACAAGGTATGCGGTCCGCGAAGGCACGAAAGATCGTTTCAGGCCTATTCTCCTGACGTCGGTGACAACGTTTCTCGGGGTATTTCCCCTGATCATGGAAACCAGCCTGCAGGCTCAATTTCTCATACCTCTCGCGGTCAGCATCGGCTACGGAGTGCTCTTCGGAACCCTCATCATCGTGCTGTCGGTGCCTGCTCTGTTCATCGCGCTGGCAAAGCTGTTCGGCACCTATATCGCCGACGCCGAGGCCGACCGATCGATGCTCCCGGACGAAGATCGACGCAACGCACAGCGCCCGGGCACTATACTCGACGTCTGACGTTCGCGAGCAGGCGGCTCTGGAGCCGCATCGTTATCGCCAGGGCCGATGCGGCCCGTCAACTCACTTCGGGAGCCGCGATGAGCCCATCAAGCCGGTCAGACGATGATCCCGGTAGCGTGACGATGTTGTCCGATCCGGCCGACGAGGTGACGGATGAGTGGGAATCGCCTGTCGGTGCGCTGGCGAGCTTGCTCCATCCTCGCGTCATCACGATGCTGTTCCTCGGCTTCTCGGCCGGTGTGCCCATCCTCCTGATCTTCTCGTCGTTGAGTCTCTGGCTTCGTGAAGCGGGTGTCGAGAAGTCCGCGGTCACCTATTTCAGTTGGGCGGCGCTCGGCTATTCGTTCAAGTTCGTCTGGGCGCCACTCGTCGACCGCCTGAGCCTGCCGCTGCTGAGTGACGCGCTCGGTCGGCGGCGCAGTTGGCTTTTGCTGTCGCAGATTGCGGTGGCCGCTGCCATTGCCTGGATGGCCAGTATCGATCCGGCCATCGGTAATGCCAGTCTGACCTTGATGGCCTTCGCCGCGGTGGCGCTCGGGTTCTCGTCAGCCACGCAGGATATCGTCATCGATGCCTATCGCGTCGACTCCGCTGGCAGCGATCTGCAGGCAATGATGTCGTCGAGTTATATCGCTGGCTACCGGATCGGCATGATCGTTGCGGGTGCCGGTGCGCTGTATCTCGCCCATACCCTGGGATCGACCGCGGAGAGCTACAGCTACAGTGCCTGGCGCTGGACGTACCTGGCAATGTCGGCGGTGATGGTCGTGGGCATGGTGACCACCCTGGTCATTGCCGAGCCTGCCGTCGGTGGCGGGGTTGCGCCCAGGCGACCACTCGGCGAGAACCTGCGTTTCTTTCTCGTGTTTCTGGCAGGCGTCGCGAGCTTCGTCTTCTTCTATCGTGTCTTCGGCGGCACGGCGGCAGCGCTCAAGGCTTCACTGGCGGACGTTACCGGCAATGCGGCTCTGGCCGGGTTTGTCATCGCCGCGCTGCGCCTAGCCATCGCGTTGTCGGCGGCGGCGGCCGTGTTCCGGATCCTCGTTGCCGTGGGGATCGTCGACGGTAGCCGTGTGCGAGAAGCCTACGTCGCTCCGATAACCGACTTCTTTCGTCGTTACGGGACGACCGTCGCGTGGTTGCTGCTCGCGCTGGTGGGTTTCTATCGAGTCTCCGACATCGTGCTCGGGGTCATTGCCAATGTGTTCTATCAGGACATGGGCTATACCAAGATCGAGATCGCCAACGTATCCAAGGTCTTCGGCCTGCTGATGACGATCGGCGGTGGATTTCTTGGCGGTTTGCTCGCAGTCCGTTTTGGCGTCATGCGTATTCTCATGCTCGGCGCCGTGCTCTCGGCGGTGACCAACCTCCTGTTCATTCTGCTCGCTGGCGGCGAGCCGACGATCGACAGGCTCTACCTCGTGATCGGGGCCGATAACCTGTCGGGCGGTCTCGCAAGTGCCGCGTTCATCGCGTTCCTGGCAAGTCTTGTCAATGTGTCTTTCACCGCGGTGCAGACGGCAATTTTCACCTCGCTGATGACCCTGTTCCCCAAGGTGCTCGGGGGCTACTCGGGTTCCATTGTCGAGTCCATGGGCTATTCGTCGTTCTTTATCATGACGGCCTTGCTGACGCTCCCGGTCATGATCCTGATCGGATATGCAGGGAGACATATCGAAGTTGATGGAGGGAATCGACAATGAAGCTCACGTGGTATGGCCAGGCGGCCTTTCTGATCGAAGCGGAATCCGGTTACCGGATCATCTGTGATCCCTACAATCCGGAATTGCTCGGCTTCCCGCCCATCGACGATGCTTGTGATCTCGTCATCACATCGTCCGCCAACGACGATGCGCATTGTCGTCACGATCTGGTTCCGGGCGAACACATCTGGGTGAATGCCCTCGAGCTTGCCGAGGCAGGCGGCAGCCGCGCCGTCGCTGGTCTGGAAGTGCAGGCGATCGAAGCGATGGAGATGCTGAATCATCCAATGCACGATCCCGAGCAGAACGCGATGTACCGGTTTGTGGTCGACGGCCTGAACGTTGCCCACATGGGTGATATCGGCAATCCGCTAAGCGAGCGTCAACTGGCGTTTCTGCAAGGTGTCGATGTCTTGCTGGCACTGGCCGGTGGTGAGCCGGTAGTGACGCTCGATGAATTGATGCGGGTCATTGCACGGACGGAGCCTGGGCTGGTCGTGCCCATGCATTTCCGGACCGAGCACTCTCGTCAGCCCGGACTCCTGCCGGTTGGAGATTTCATTGCGTTGGCGAAACAGGCGAGCATGAACATTGTCGAAGCTGATGTATCGACGGTCTCGATCGATCGACGGCAACTCCCTGAACAGCAGTCGATCATGATCATCCCGCAAGCTGGTTCCTGATCGAGTGGTGCGCTTTGCTGTGTCGATGCATCCCGTAAACCGAGACAACCTGACAGCATGACGACACGACATCGACTCGAGGCTCTCAGGCGAGCGCAGCGGGATTTTACAGTCGATGGTGTGCGCAGGGAACTCGAGTCTGTGCTTGCGCCGGATGCCGTCGTGCATCTCGCTCATCCCTTCGAGGATCTGGTGGGCGTTGACGACTTCTTCGAGCAGGCTCTCCGGCCGTTGGCCAAGGCGTTTCCGGATCTCGAGCGTCGCGATCTGATCGTGCTGGATGGTCGCACTAATGCTGGCGACGATTGGGTGGGCTGCTGTGGCTACTGGACTGGTACTTTTCGAGAACCCTGGCTGGGCATTCCACCGACGGATCGCATGGCGTCGATGCGCTTCCATGAATTCTCGCGAGTGGTCGACGGTCAGGTGGTCGAGATGCAGGTGCTCTGGGACCTGCCGGAACTGATGATGCAAGCGAGGGTCTGGCCGATGGTGCCGAGTCTCGGGCGGGAGTGGCATGTGCCGGGGCCGGCCTTGCAGGATGGGGTGATTCCAAATGAGCGGGATCGTGCGCGCGCCGTCGACAGTCGAGCGCTCGTGCAGGACATGCTCGTGCACCTCGGCAAGTTCGCCAGCGAAGGCGTCGCCGGCATGCGACTTGACAGTTTTTGGCACCCGGCCTTCAGCTGGTACGGACCATCAGGCATCGGTACCTGCCGAGGGGTTTCAGGCTTTCGGCACGGACACCAGATTCCGTTTCTGAATGGGTTGCCGGACCGTACAGGTGGCACGGCGGGACGCGGGCATCTGTTTGCCGATGGCGACTTCGTCGCGTTTACCGGCTGGCCCGGCATGAGCATGACGGTCAGTGGCGACGGTTGGCTCGGTATTGCCCCGGCAGGGCAGAAGATCACCATGCGCAGTCTCGACTTCTGGCGCTGCGAGGGTGGGGCGATACGTGAGAACTGGGTGTTGATCGATCTCCTGCACGTCTACGCCCAGCTCGGTGTCGATGTCCTCGCGCGCATGCGCGAGCTCGCTCAGGCACGCGGACGAGCGACTGCGTAGCTGCAGGGCGAGGAGGACTCCCGTGTTGCGTCAATATCGCGGTTCCGCGCTACCCGGTGACGCGCTGCTAGCTGTCGCTTCTTGACGTGCCCTTGCGGTGAGTGCGTGACTTGCCCTTTCCTATGCCTTTGTCCTTGCCCTTGCTTGACGGTTTACCGGAGCTACTCCGGGTGTTTTCCGGCCGCTTGGTGCCAGCGCTCGATGATGGCTTTCGCGCAGACTTGCCTGCCGATCCTGACGGCGTTCTGACCGATGACGAAGTGTCTGCACGGTCACCGCCCGCTGCCCGTGACGAATTGCCCGCCGAGAGTCGAGAGAGACCGAGCTGTCGTCCCGCCACCCAGACGCGGCGAAGCTCTTTCAGCATGAACTTCGGCATGCCTTCGGGCAGCTCGATGATGCTGTGATCGCCCTGCATGTCGACACGGCCGATATATTCTGCGCGGATGTCTGCTTCGTTGGCGATGGCGCCGACGATATTCGCGATCTCCGCGCCATGATCGGTTCCGACCTCGACACGGAATCGCTCCATGACGATGTCATGTACCGCCGCTCGCGGCGCGTGCGCAGGCTGACCTGGCGGAGGCGTTTGCGTGGTCTCAGCATCGTTACTGTCCCTTTCGGTTGGGTCCGATGTTGGGTCCGATGCGGTTTCTCCGGTCGTTTCTCGAGGCTTCGATCGGACAGACTTTCTGGCCGTTTCCTTGGCTATTACTCCAGCCGTATTTCGGCTCACTTCCGTCGCGGCATTCGCTGGAGCGTCCCTTCGTGCCGGTCGCTGCGTGTTCTGCGGCGCTTCCTGCCGCGTTGGGCGCTGTCTGCCCTGCGGCGCATCTCGCGATGCCTTGCCCGCGCTGGCGCTGTCACGATCCCTGGGTGACCGGTCTGCCTTGTCTTCGCGCGCGTGGCGCTTGTTGCTTCTCGAGTCGTCGAGCAACAGCGGTCGATCGCCGATGGCGAGGTGCGCCAATGCCGCGGCAACACGGCTCATCGGCAGGGTGCTTTCGGCGGCATAGCGGTTGACGAGGTCTTCGAGGAAGTCGAGATTGGCGCTCTGCAGGGTCTCGGTGATGCGACTTTCGAAAACCTCTACGCGTCGCTCATTGACCATATGGACGGTCGGTAGCTGCAGGTTCTCGATCTTCTGCCCGGTCGCTTTCTCGATGGCGCCGAGCAGGCGTCGTTCACGCGGTGCCGCAAACAGGATGGCTTCACCAGAACGCCCGGCGCGACCGGTTCGGCCGATGCGATGCACATAGGCCTCGGTATCGTAGGGGATGTCGAAATTGATCACGTGGCTGATTCGTTCGACGTCCAGACCGCGAGCAACGACATCGGTGGCGACGAGAATGTCGAGTGCGCCGGACTTCAGCTTGTCGACCTGGCGTTCCCGTTCTTTCTGGGGCATGTCGCCGTTCATGGCCTGTGCCGCGAAGCCTCGGGCTTCGAGCTTCTCCGCCAGTTCCACGGTCGAACTCTTGGTGCGAACGAATACCAGCATGGCGTCGAAGCGCTCGACCTCGAGCAGCCGGGTCAGCGCTTCGAGCTTGTTCATGCCGCCGACGATCCAGACGCGCTGTCGAATGGTCGTGGCCGCAGAACGTCGGCCCTCGATACCGATTTCTTCCGGATTCTTCAGGTGACGCCGCGCGATTCGCTTGATCTGTGGCGGCATGGTGGCCGAGAACAACGCGGTCTGGCGTGACTGAGGCGTCTTGTCGAGAATCCATTCCACGTCGTCGACGAATCCCATGCGCAGCATTTCGTCGGCCTCGTCGAGGACCAGTGTCGAGACCTTGCCGAGGGCGAGCGTGCCACGCCGCAAGTGATCGCTGACGCGTCCCGGCGTGCCGACGACAACGTGGACACCACGAGATAGTGCCTTCAGTTGCACCGCGTAGTCCTGACCGCCGTAGATGGGCAGCACGCCGAGCCTCGGCATGCTGCTCGCGTAACGTGCGAAGGCCTCGGCAACCTGGATCGCGAGTTCGCGCGTTGGCGTCAGGACGAGTGCCTGCACATCACGCTTGTCGACATCGAGTCTGGCGAGAATCGGCAAGGCGAAGGCCGCTGTCTTGCCGGTCCCGGTCGGTGCATGACCCAGCACGTCGCGGCCGGCAAGCAGCGGCGGAACTGTTCGTGCCTGAATGGGTGTGGGGGTTTCGTAGCCGACGGAGGTCAGTGCCGCAAGCAGCGCAGGCGGCAGGCCGAGATCGGTGAACGAGCGAACAGGCTCGGCCATGGGAATTGTCCGGAAGGGAGGCGGTGCGGCATCATACGGTACGGCCGCGTTCTCCCCCTGGCGTCGGGCCACATGGCGATGGAGATTCGTGTGATGAGGTACTGGTTGTTCAAATCCGAGCCGGATGTATTCGGCATCGACCATCTGGCCGCGATGCCGGGTGGCGTCGATTCGTGGGACGGTATCCGCAACTATCAGGCCCGCAATTTCATGCGTGACGATATGCGCACCGGCGATCGTGGCTTTTTCTATCACTCACGCTGCGATCCGCCCGGTATCGTCGGAAGCGTCGAGATCGTTCGAGAGGCCTATCCTGATCACACCGCGCTCGACCCGAAATCGGCTTATCACGATCCGAAGGCGACCGCAGACGATCCTCGCTGGATGATGGTGGATGTGGCCTTCCGCGAGCGATTCGACGAGATCGTTCCACTCGCCGCGCTGAAGGCAGAGAAGCGGCTTGCGGACATGGTGGTCGTGCAGAAGGGCAGCCGGCTCTCGATTACCCCCGTGACGGCGAATGAGTGGAAGATCGTCCATGCCATGGCCGGGGTGCCAGCACCGTAGCCAGGCCTGGGATCGAAGCCCCGCATCGAGGCCCCGGATCGAGAGCCAGGGATCGAGAGACCCGGGGTCGACGACCATGCCGATGATCCGACCCTGCAGCACCCGGCGCCACGCGGGCCAGGCCGGGTCAGATCGGGCTCAGGTCTCGACGGTCTCGTAGTGTTCTCGCAGGTAGTCCAGCCCTTCACCGACGATGCCTGCCAGAACATCGAGATCGATATCCTCGACCTTGTTGACGTACAGGCAGCTCTTGCCGCTTCGATGCTTGCCGAGTTGCAGCAAGCGTTCGGGCATCGTGCCGAACTGGTATCCGGGCAGGATATAGATTGACGTTGCGGCCTTGCGTGGCGAAAACCCGGTCATCAGGTAGTCACCTTCCCGACCGGAATCGTAGCGGTAGTGATAGCTCCCGAAGCCGATGATGGTTCCCCCCCACATTGCTGCGCTCATGCCGGTGACGTCACCGAACCAGGAGAGAAGCGTCATCGCGTCATCTTTACGCTGACCTTCGTCGAGTGAGTCGATGAATCTCTGCGGCGACACCTCGGTGATCGCTGTCTTGTTCTCCTTGCGCGTGGCCATGCTGAACCTCCATCAGGTTTCCAGTATCCGACATTGCGTTCAAATTTGCGTTGGCGATTGGTTGGAAATAGTGTTCGGCTTTCGCATGTGCGCTCCTCGTTCCACTCGTTGCCGATCAGGAACAACAATGGCATTTCGTCGTAAGCCGGTAAAATTGCAGGACTGTGTCGAGCACGGACCGGAAAGCGGCGCGGAGCTCTTTCTGGTGGAGGGCGATTCGGCGTCGAGCAGTGTCGGGAAGGTGTGCAGCGAGAGGTTCCAGGCCGTGCTGCCCATGCAGGGCAAGCCCTTGAACGCTATCAAGTCGAGCGTCGCCCGCGTTCAGGCCAATGAACTTCTCGGTGAGTTGACGCGAGCACTTGGCGCGGGAACCGGTGACGCCTTCGACGTGCGGGCCTTGCGCTTTCAGCGCGTGCTGTTGTTGATGGACCCCGATGCCGATGGCATTCACTGTGGTGCCTTGATGCTGATGTTCTTCTATCGCTTCATGCCGGCGATGTTCGATCAGGAACGGCTTCTCATGGTGCGCGCGCCGCTGTTCCGAATTACCAGCGACCGTCTGGCAAAGCCTGCCTTTGTCAGCTCGAAGGCGCATCGAGAACAGGTGGTCGCGCAACTCGAGGAAAACGCAGCGGAGTACGAGATTCAGCACTACCGGGGGTTGGGGTCGCTGGAGGAGTCATTGATGAGAACGCGATGTGTCGACCCGGCAACCCGTAGTGCGGACATCATGAAGCGAGAAGATGCAGAGTCTGCGATCCGCGTTTTTTCCGCCTCCAGTCTGCCCGATGATCAGTAGATCCAGACACCGTTTCTCCAGCGCCAGTAGTAGCGGTAGCCGGAATACCAGGAGTTGTAGAACACCGGCCGCCAGCGAGTACGCAGTTGATAGGCGGCATCTTCGTTCTGTCGCGCAGCGGTCGCCTCGACCAACAATTGTTCAGCCTCCTTGTCCCCTCGACCGGCGGCAACGGTCAGCCATTTCTCGGCCTCGCGTGGATCGGATCCCATCTCCTCCAAACCGGTCAGATACAGGCGACCCACCGCCTTCTGTGCGCCGAGGTCGCCGCGCTCGGCAGCCTCACGCATCCACTGCAGTGCCTTGTAGCTGTCCTTCCTGACCCCGTCCCCTCGAAAGAGACGCAAGGCGAGATCGTGTGCTGCGCGCGGGTCCTCTCGTGCCATTGTCTCGAGCGCCGGAATCCGCCCCTCGGGGTCAGCATCCGGAACCGTGCTGGACGGATCGAATCGGGCGGTGCTCTTGTCGACTTCTTCACAGCCGTCGGCGTCGCACAGGCGCACGGTATTGCTCGGTGCGGGTGGTGGGGTCGCGCAAGCTGTCAGGGAGATGATGACCAGCAACGCGGCACACTTGAAGAGATTCATCGCATGCTCCGTGAGCGATTTCAGTTGGATAGTGCAGGATTCGGTTGGATAGAAGCTGGACGACTGAAGAGAAGCTAGACGAAAAGGCAGCTTCGCAACCCTGCAACAAACACCGTGGACGTGCGATCGTTCTCGCCTGACGCCGGCATTGCGCTCGACATCGAGTTTGCCTGTGCAACGCCAGAAGACCGCACCAGTCTGTATCAGGGCGGGCTTGCCGTTGCGGTATTCACACCACGTCGAGGTCGAATTGCATGCTGTATATTTGACGCACCCTTGGCGCAGGTGTCAAGAAAGTCCACTTGGAAGAACGGAGCAAACAACAGGCATGAAGTCTTCACTACCGAATCTCGCAACCGCCCTGCGCGTCGTCTTCAGTGCCCTGAGCGTGATGACTTTGACTGGATGTCTGGCCAGTACCGTGACTCAAGGTACTGGCGGAACCGATGTCAGCGGTGCGGCCGGTGGTGCGACCAGTGCGGACGCCAATGCCAATCTCGAGCGCTGTGACCAGACGCTCGGAACCCTGGCTGTCGACGATGGAAGCGGTGCGCCCTGGTACGCCGACTTCAACGCCCGCACCAAGTTGACGACGATCGAGCCGCTCCTGCGCCTGGCGGTACAGCAATCCAACTGTTTCGTGATTACGTCCATCGGCAATCAGCGCACCGAGTCACGCTTGTCGGCCATCACTGACAAGCAACGCAACTCCGGCGAATTCAGAGCCGGTTCGAATCAGCAGAAAGGCCAGCGCGTCGCCGCCGACTACTACATGGAGCCGGCGATCATCATCGATAACTCGACTGTCGGCAAGGTTGCCGGAGGCATCGCCGGCATTCTCGGCGGTTCAGCGTTGGCCGGCCTCGCCGGAGGGAGCACATCCAAGGAGTCCGTCGTCACGCTTTCCCTGTACGACATACGCTCATCGGTGCAGATCTCGGCAGCCGAAGGTAGTTCGTCGTCCAAGGACTATGGCACGGCGGTCGGACTGTTCGGGGGCACCGGCGCCGTCGGCATGGCGGGGTTTTCACGCACACCCGAGGGCAAGGCGATCGTCGCCGCTTTCCTCGACTCCTACAACGGCATGGTCGTCTCGCTGAAGAACTACAGGGCACAGGAAGTGGAGGGCGGTCTGGGCACCGGCGGTACTCTCAACGTCAATTAGCGTTCGTCTTTCCAGGGCAGCCACGAACACGTTTCGTTGATGAAGACAAGCGGTCGAGGTAGCCATGACGACATCAACGCGGGAGGATTGCAGGGATAGGGTTTGTGAAGCACGTCAGATTTTGACCGATTCGGCTTCCATCGAAAGACATGCGCATGAAGACACGATCCCTGTCACGCCGGCCCCTGTCACGACGACCCCTGACACAACGTCCACTGTCACGCACTGCCCGGCGAACGTCTGGCACTCGCATCGGTGTGTCTCTCGCGTGTCTTGCCTCTGCGAGTAGCGTCGGCGCGACCGTCGGCGTCGATACCACCGCCCTGGTCGAAGCCGTCACCGTTGAAGCCGCGCGGGCGCATCAGGCATAGTCCCAGGAGTTCGCCGATGAGGGTGACGGGACGCGTGAAGCGTCGAGCGACGGTTACCTGAACTCTGCGATCTATATCAGTCAGCTGATGATCGAGGCCGGCTACGAGGTCGATCTGCAGGTTTTCCCCTATGTCTATTTCGAGGATCTGAGCGATCCGGTCTTCGAGCAGGTGGCGCCTGTTGCGATCAGCTATCCGCTTGACGTCCCGGAGGGATTCACTTCGGCGACTTATTCGGGTCAGGGCGATGTCACTGCGAATTTCACCGCGGTCGACGTCATCCTGCCGGCGGCAGCCGATCCCAATACGTCCACCAGCGGGTGCGATGCCGATGATTTCGCCGGGTTTCCGGCGGGCGATATAGCGCTTGTCCAGCGGGGCGCCTGTACCTTCGGGCAGAAGGTGATGAATGCAGAGGACGCGGGTGCTGTCGGTGTCATCACTTCAATGAAGGTCAGGAAGGGCGAACCGAGGCATTCGGCGCGACACTGGCGAATCGGGCTTCACGGTGCCGGTAGTGACCACAAGCTTCGCGATCGGTGAGGTATTTGCCCCGGGCGGTGCTCAGGCACGCGTGTCGGTGGACACGCTGGTCGAGAATCGAGATCGCGCTCAACCTCAATTTCGACATGATCGGCTCGCCGAACTATGCGCGTTTCATCTACGACGGCGACGGTTCGGTCACGGATCCGGCAGGTCCGGAAGGGTCGGCCTTCATCGAGTGGCTGTTCCGCGACTGGTTCGACCAGCAGGGCCTCGCATCCGAGCCGACTGCCTTCAGCGGTCGATCGGACTACGGCCCCTTCATTGCGGTCGGCATACCGGCCGGAGGACTGTTCACCGGCGCGGAGGGCATCAAGACAGAGGCGCAGGTCGCGCTCTATGGTGGCACGGCCGGGGAAGCTTACGATCCCTGCTACCTCGAAGCCTGCGATACCTTCGACAACATCAGCATCGAGGGCTTTGACCAGATGCTGGATGCAGCTGCCAACGCGGTCGGTGTGTTCGCGGTCAACTCCTTGTCTGCACCGCCGGCTGCGAAACTGGCTGACGGCTCGACTGCCAGTTTCAAGCGCACCGCGGTCGAAACCGGTTTCCGGGGCAACCGTCTCGAGCGTTGATGTCGGTTGCATGACCTGTAGTACTACAAGGGTGGAAGCGCGCTCGGTGGTGGTTTGCGATGCCTGCGTGCGCGCCACTCGTCACGCCAGCTAAGTAGGCCGAGCAACAACAGCGCGAGTGACAGCAAGACCAGCAAAGCCCACCAGATGGTGTCCTTCTGGCCCAGGCTCGCGAGCTTCAACCAGAGTCGGGTCAGCTCACGATCTTCAAGGGCCAGCTGACTCAGCAGGTCAGCACGCTCGGGCAGGCCGACGTTGATGCGTCTGGCCGGAATGATCGATTCACTCGCCGAACGCGAGATCACATCCCACCAGGAAACCCTGACTGTGTCGAGAAACACGGGCACAGGGCGCTGCGCCTGCATCCGGAAGGTATAGGACGCGCTGGACGTGACCTGGCCGTCGATCAAGCGTTGTTCGCGGATCTGGTCGATCAGCACGCTAGTGATCGCTCGACTTTCCAACGGCTCGACGACAGGCAGCTGATTGGCGAGAACGCCTTGGGCGGTGAGCGTTATCGTGCGAGTGAATTCGTCGCCCGCCCTCACGCTACGCGGGTCTTTCGACCAGGATTCCTCGAGCTCGACCGCCGACGCTGGCAGCCACCACCCGGCTTCGCTGGCGGCAGCGACGGTGACGGTCTCTGCCGTCAGTTCCTCGGTGAACCGGCCTCGCTGCGTGCGCGAGCGAATCATCTCCCCTTCCCAGCGCATACCCGGTATCACGAGATCTCCCGAGCGAGTCGGAAAAAGCAGCCAGCGCCAGGCAATTTCTCGCAAGCTTGTCTCGTCGACCGTCACCACAGTACGACGCGCCTCCTGGTCCGGTAGCACGTCGAAGCCGTCGAACTCAGGTAGCGTGATCTGCTCGTCGGCGATGGCATGTCGGTGACGGAGCGTCAGCGTGGCGACGATGCGTTCGCCGATGAGCGGTGTCATGCTCGAGAGCGTGAACTTCGACTGCAGGTCGGTGGTGGATGGCTGCCATCGAGTATCCGCCGGCGGCAAGACCGTGACCCGCAGGGAATTCGAGCGCACCGGACCTTTGCGCGTGTCGGCCTTCAGCGGGCCGAAGAAGGCCGCTCCCTGCTCTCGCGGCAGGTATTCGAGGCGTCGGGTCACGATCTCTACGACGCGATCATCGACCACGCCGATCCGCGTACCACCGGTATCGTTGAGCAGATCGGCATCACGCGACAGGGGGCCAAGATCGAGCTCGTCGATCAGGCCGACGGCTTCGATCTCGATCATGACGCTGTCGCCTGCATAGACCGTTGTCGCATCGACACTCATCGTGATGCCGGGTTCCAGTTCAGCAGAGAGTGCAGACGGCATGACAAGCATGCAGGCGAATATCAATGCAAGTATCAATGCAAGCATGGAAACAAGGCCACGAACAGCACTTGGCCATCGATCGGGTGTCTTGCTACCAGCCACTGCCGCCCTCCGGAGCCTGCTTACCGGTGGCCTGGCGACGACGCGATTCGAGCGCAATGCGGCGAGCCAGAAACTCCCGGGGATCGTGAGCAATACGATTCAGCCATTGCTCGGTGGCCTGTTCGCTTTCGATGTCGCTGCGACGGGCAGCCGATTCCGACAGGGTCCCGGTGTCGCTTGATTCGGCCTGTCCGCCCCCCGGGTTACTCATCATGTCGTCGCCTCCGATGCCGTTGACCGAGCCGCTGCCCTCATCATTCTGTCGACGCTTCTCCCCGTCCTCTGCGCGTTCCTGCTCGATCTGCTCTGCATCCTGTCGCGTCTCATCGGATTCGCGTCCGGTGCCGGCCTCGCCCGGACCTTGCTCCTCGCTCGCCGTGTCGCTCTCCTCCTCACCCCCCTGACCGCGTCCGGCATCGGCAGGTGTCTCGGCGTCGGTGCTGAGTCTCTCGATCTCGTCGTCGCTACGGGTCGCACCGCCGGACTGTCCGTCATCCTCTGACAAGGCAAGGATACGGCGCATCAGATCGGCATTGAAGCGAGCCTGTTCGAGCGCGGGCTCGAGGGCAAGCGCGCGTTGATAGGCCTGCAAGGCGAGTGCGTAGTAGCCGAGCTTGACGTAGGCATTGCCGAGGTTGTGTGCAGAAGCGGCATCATCGGCCCGAACGAAAGCGTCGGCAGCCCGCCACCACTGTGCCGAACGGTAGAAGGCAACGCCCTTCCAGGCGGGGTCGGTAAAGATCTCGGCCGCTTCGCCATAGCGCCCCTCGGCAAACAGGCGATGGGCCAGCAGGTTCTCGTCGGTCGCCGCCACCGGGGCTACCGAGACCGCGCAGCCGAGCAAGCCCAGCAGGAAGATGATGGTGTATTGCCTGACGCGAGCGGCCTTCATTGACGCAGTGTCGCTGATATCATCGGCACTCTCTTGAGCGACAGGTGCAGACGAGCATGGCGAAGCAGCGAGTCATTACGTACCGGAGCGCCACGGCAGCGGTGACCTGGGACCAGGATCTCTGTATACACGTCGCCGAGTGCGGTCGCGCGGGGAAGGCCTTGTTCGTTGCCGGGCGTGACCCTTGGTGCGATCCCGAAAGCGTCGATGACGAAATGGTGCGCGATGTCGTGAGCCGCTGTCCCACGGGTGCTCTGGCCGTAACCTTTGCCGGCGCTATCGCAGACGAAGCTGCGCCTGCCGCGAATACCGTTATAGTCGCCAACAACGGGCCGCTTTACGTGACGGGTGATCTCGATATCGACGCTGCGCCCGAGCGCGCACCTGCGCTTGCCATGCGCGCCGCCCTGTGTCGCTGCGGCCGATCGAAGAACAAGCCCTACTGTGACAACAGTCACCTCGATCCGGCGTTCGTCGATGCCGGTGCGGTTGGCGACAGGGGTCAGGACTTGCAGGAAAGCGGTGGCAAGCTGGTCATCGAATTCAAGAAGGACGGCCCGATTCGCATCAGTGGAAATCTGACCATCAATGCCGGCAGTGGTCGCACGGCCTGGCAGGGAACGATGGCGGTACTGTGTCGCTGTGGCGAGTCGACGAACAAGCCGTTCTGTGACGGTACGCATCGCAAGATCGGCTGGAGTGACGAGAGCTGAGCGCCGCCGTTGCCTGGCTCCAGGCATGAGATCAGAAATCGCGAGAGCGGAGATCGTGACACTGGAATTCGCGACACCGGATATCACCAGACTAGCGGTCACGAGAGCCACGGCATGACCGGGAGAAAAGCAGAAGCGGCATCGCGATGAGCAACAACCAGTGCGACTGGTCATGCCAGAGCAGGCTCTCGAGGCCATCGACCGTCTCGGGACGAGCGTCTGCCGTCAGGTCGAGTGCGTCGAGCGGAACGGTGCCGAATGCGTCGCTCTGCACCAGAGCACCCGAACCCGCCGCGACCAGCTGCCGACTGGTGGCGAGATCGACCCGCTGGTCTCCGGAGATGCCTGCAAGCGTTTCCGTGCTGCCTGTCGAATTGCCGAACAGCACCATGTCGACGCGATGGCCCTGTTCAGCCAGGTAGCGCGCGGCAGCGACACTGTTGGCGCCGACACCGCCTGAATCACCGAGGATGAAAACGCGCCCTTGTACGAAGCCGCTATCGGCAGCGATGGCCGCTGCCAGCGACAGCGCGCGTGCCAGGTTCGAGCCGTCGAGAGGTACGACGCCGTATTCCAGCAAGGCCGCATGTTCATCGATGAGGCTTCGCTCGAAGGCAGGTGGCACGACGAGAAAGGCATCACCGGCATAGATCGCGAGCGCCAGGGGCCGCGCGCCGGCGGCCGACGACAGCGCAAGCAAGGTGGTGCGCGCGGCGGCAAGGCGGGAAGGTACGGTGTCGTCGAGCGTCATCGAGCGCGAGACATCCACCAGGGCTATCCAGCCGACGCTCTGCCGCCAGGCAGCGTTGTCGCTGATGCGGATGGCCGGTGCTGACAGTGCCAGTGCGATGAGTGCGGCGACAAGGAGAGTCCGATCGAGCCGTGCGCGACGTGTCGATGAAACACTCGCCACGTCTTCGAGCCACGCCAGCACACGCCTGGACATCAGCCGGCGCCAGCCACCGTTCACGCGAACTTCTGGTAGCAGTAATGCAAGCATGAGCAGGAGCAAGGCCAGGCCGATGAAGACAGGCCGGAGGATGGCGATGTCGTCCGTGATCTGTAACAGACTCATGCACGCCACCGTTGGCGAAGCGCCATCAGCAGAACGAGGAGAAGAGCGGTGGCAAGCGGCGCCCAGCGCAAGTCCCGCGTGATGATGACCGGCGGCGCTGGCGCATCGGCCTGTTCCAGTTCGTCGATGGCGGCATAGATGGACTCGAGCTCGGCAGTGGTGCTTGCACGAAAGAACTGCCCGCCCGACGTCTCGCTGATGGCCGCGAGGGTTGCCTCGTCGAGATCGGCCGAGACGGCCGTGCGCAGGCCTCCCCGGGTAGGCACGTCGCTGCCCAGTGCAACGGTATGCACTGCCATGCCGAGACGGGCGGCGAGTTCCGCCGCGCCTTCCGGCTCGACGGTGCCGGCGTTGTTGGTACCGTCGGAGAGCAACACGATCGCCTTCTGTTCGGCCGGGTCGTCGCGGAGTGCCTGTACGGCCAGGCCCAGCGCATCACCGATGGCGGTCGAGCCGCCGGCCATGCGGACGACCGTGCCGTCGAGGATCGAACGCAAGGCTTGCAGATCGAATGTCGGTGAGGAGGCGATGAATGCCTGCTTGCCGAACAGCACCAGGGCAACCCGGTCACCATGACGGCGCTCGACGAAATCGCCGACCACGCGCTTGACCACCGTCAGGCGATCATGAATCTCGCCATCGAGCAGGAAGTCACGCCGATCCATGCTTTGTGAAAGGTCGACGGCGATCGCGAGGGCGCGACCGCTGACGGGCTGCACCACCGT
>ENA-ORXM01000106-ORXM01000106.1-marine-metagenome-genome-assembly--contig:-NODE-106-length-154539-cov-5.847108_pt1 | contig 154539 bp, 140 predicted proteins | sample MGYA00237867_ERZ511480 | MGnify/ENA primary metagenome ERZ511480 (study PRJEB26309, sample SAMN06266103) | marine metagenome | isolation source: Algal blade | place: United Kingdom:Sidmouth, United...
ATTTGCCGAAAGTCGAAAAGACGCTACCCCGCAGCCCAAACCGCATAATGCCCCTGCAAACTGCTCACCTTCAACTCCTTCTTGCCCAGCGAGCGGATCCCGTTGACCGCGGCTTGCGCGGCCGTCAGCGTCGTAATCAGCGGGATCTCCATGCGCGTGGCGAGTTGGCGGATGTCGCAAGCCAACAAAATCCTTACTGAAGAAACATGCCCCCGAATTTGCATAAATTTATGCTATACTAATCAATGCGTAGCAATCAATTCACCATTACATCATGACAACAACATTTATCTCAGGAAATCTACTGGAATTAATACTTTATGCATCAGATCGATTTTTCAATTTTAGACGGCGAACAATTCGAAGAGCTGTGTGAAGATCTATTCAAGGCGATGGGATTTGATGATCCACTCCCAGAAAGAAGTGGGCGAGGTCCTGATGGCGGAAAAGACTTGATTGTTTCTGAAAAGCGCGAAAGCGGGGTATTGGGAGCACCTCGTCGATTTAAATGGCTTGTTGAGTGCAAGAATTTCGCAAAATCAGGTAAATCTGTGAGACCTGATGATGTTGGATCTATAACTGACAAACTTGTTACTCATGACGCAGATGGTTATTTATTGGTTACATCAACTGGTCCATCTATTAATGTAGCAACAACAATCAAGAGTATTGATGAATCAGATAGATTCAATTTCGAGGCTACATGCTGGGCGGGGAATCGACTTATTGATGAAATATTGAAGCATCGCCATGTACTTGAAAAATATTTCCCGACCTCAGCAACTGTATTCCCCCCCACCTCTCATTGGTCTAAACACAATCCTTTCTTAGAGTTGTTTCCGTATGAAGATTCTCAATCAAGTTACTTCTTTGGTCGGCAAACCGAAGTTACAGAAGTGATCGAACGAATATACCAGCAAAACTTCATACTTTTATACGGAGAAAGTGGAGTTGGTAAAACATCACTTTCTCAAGCGGGCATCTTACCGATTCTTCGCAATGAGGGAACAATTGCTGTTGTGAGAAAGGTTGATGGCAGCATAAATCTAGCAAGCCTGCTTGATTCTATAAAATCCCTACTCCCAGAAAATGTTAAATATAAATCTGTTGGCAACAATAGTAAAGATGATTCGTCTCTTCTGCATTTGGCACAAATTGCAGAAGAGCTACGAAAACAGGATTTGCGTTTAACAATATTCTTTGATCAATTCGAAACAATTTTTCAAGAAGTGGATCCAAATACTAAACAAATCGGACAATTGTTTTCAGAAATTGCTAGTCATATAAAAGCACATCGCAACATTAGCGTTGTATTTAGCTTAAGAGCGGATTATCTTGATGAGTTTGGTGCGTGGACCACTGAACATAAAATTCCTGAGCTTTGGCAAAACTCCTATCCGATTCGAAAACTATCAAGAGAACAGGCAATAAATGTTCTCACTAGCGTCCCAAAACACGTTTCGGCCAAATTTTCTGATGATCTAATCGAGCTTATTGTTAATGATTTGCAAAATTTAGATCGGGGACGTATCTATCCTCCAAATTTACAAATAGTTGCAAGTCAGATTTTTGAACAAGCGAGAGGTTCTAGAGCCCTAGAGAAGAAAGATATTTTAGAAATTGGTGGTGATTCCTTAAGTCGAGTAGATGTAAAAGAAAGTTTTTCATTTTTTAATACTGAAAAGGAAACTCAAGAAAAGGTTTTAGCTTTTCTTCATCAGCACTGCCCTTTGCCAACAAGGCTGTCAAACTGCTGCGCAGCTCCGCCCACTCGGCTTTGCCAAGCGCCATAAAGTCATTCCACGCGGCGGTATCAAAGGCTCCGCCAAAATCGAGAATACCTTCGCGCTCGAGTGCTTGTACATCAAGAATCATATCGCCAATAGCAACACCACAGCGCGGCTCTTCGTCGGCGACAGAAAAAACACCATAGGGCAGATTGTTTAACGGAAAAGGGCTTTGTGCGCTGTTGGCGCTCTCTACCCAAGATTGCATCAGTTGACTCATTTTTATACCTTAGCGTCGGGTTGTTGCTCAGGGTGTGCTGCGGCAATAGCCGGCACAGCTAGTGCGTTTTGTTCAATTCGAGAAATATTGGGGTAAGCAGACATATCCAGCCCCCATCGTCGGGCATTATAAACCTGTGCAACAATGCACAAGTCTGCAATATCGGGCTGACTGCCAAAAGCAAAGTCGCAGTCGTCACGAACTTGTGTTTCCACTGCCGCGAAGCCTGCATCCATCCAATAACACATCCACTCTTTCGCCTGCTCAGCACTGGCGTTATAGCGTGATTTCAGCTGACCTATGACACGAAGATTGTTAACGGGGTGAATGTCCATAGCCACAGCGTGTGCAGCAGCCAGAACTCGGCTGCGTTGCAGTGCATTTTGCGGTATTAGACGCGGTTCCGGCCACGTGGCGTCTATGTAGTCAATGATTGCCATAGACTGGGTCAACACAGTGCCGTCATCGAGAACGAGAGTTGGCACACCGGCACCGGGGTTTAGCTCGACGTACTCGGCAGCTCGTTGATCACCAGCAACCAAATCAATAGCGTGCGTCTCGTAGCTCAAACCTTTAAGGTTTAGAGCAGCTCTAACGCGATAAGACGTTGTCGATCGCCAATAGGAATAGAGTTTCATCGTGTGCTCCTATTTTTTGCCCGGCGTTCCGTCAAACTTCTTCTCTAAGCTTTCCCAGCAATCGATGTAGTCGTCTTGCAAGTCCGCCTCTTGTGCGGCAAAGCGAGTCAGGTGTTGCGGGAAGCGTGTTTCAAACATGAACGACATGGTGTTATCGAGCTTCTCGGCTTTTAGCTCCGAATTACTCGCACCCTCAAAGGCGTCTTTATCCGGACCGTGAGGCAACATCATGTTGTGCAACGACATGCCACCCGGTGCAAAGCCATTGGGCTTGGCATCGTACTGACCGTATATATTGCCCATCAGCTCCGACATGATGTTCTTGTGATACCACGGTGGCCTGAAAGTATCTTCGGCCACCATCCAACGCTCACGAAACAACACAAAATCAATATTGGCCGTACCAGGCTGACCCGAAGGAGCCGTTAGCACCGTAAAAATCGATGGATCTGGGTGATCAAAAAGAATCGAGCCAACAGGGCAGTAAGTTTTGAGGTCGTATTTAACCGGCGCGTAGTTGCCGTGCCATGCCACAACATCCAATGGACTTTGCGCAATGTTAGTGCGATGGAATTGACCACACCATTTGATTGTAACCGTAGAGGGAACTTCTCTGTCTTCGTAGGCGGCTACTGGCGCTTTAAAATCGCGCGGGTTAGCCATGCAATTCGCACCGATAGGACCGCGTCCAGGCAATTCAAACTTTTGACCGTAGTTTTCGCAGACAAAACCACGACAAGGCCCTTCCAACACTTCTACTCGGTAGAGTAAGCCACGTGGAATGATGGCGATTTCTTGCGGCTCGATATCGATGATGCCGAGCTCAGTTGCGAAGCGCAGTCGGCCTTCTTGCGGGACCACCAATAGTTCGCTGTCTGCAGAGAAAAAATAGTCGTCAACCATGCTGTCGGTGACCAAGTACACGTGTGTTGCCATGCCAACTTGTGTATTGACATCACCCGCTGTGGTCATGGTGTGCATACCATTGATCCACGTCAGTTTTTCTTCTGTATGAGGAAGCGGGTTCCAGCGATATTGACCCAAGCTGGTCACATCTTCAGGAATATGCGGCGCAGACTTCCAATGCGGCACGTCTATTTTTGTGTAGCGGCTAGAGTGCTTCACTGAAGGCCGAATGCGGTAGCACCACGTACGCTCGTTCTGGTGGCTAGGCGCTGTAAATGCCGTGCCAGACAGCTGCTCGCCGTATAAGCCGTAATTGCATTTCTGGGGGCTGTTCATGCCTTGTGGCAATGCGCCTGGCAACGCTTCTGTTTCGTAGTCGTTGCCAAAACCTGGCATGTAACCGGCGTGGGGGCCCGGCAATGAAGGGGCCTGCACCATGGCGCTAGACGGGGTCTGCTCAGACATAGTGAAATCCATCAACTGTTAAGAAGTGAAGCTAAGATAATAGTTTCTATTGCAACTATCAAGGCATTTTTATACACTTCCGATGTCAATATTGAACCTTTAATACCGCATTGACCGAGCTTTCAAGCACTTTAACTCTTCAACACACCTGACAACATGCTCTTGTACTGAGTCTATCCCATTGTTTTTGTAAATTTTTCTGAACAATCAGCTGTCGAGAAAAACATTTCATCGCGTATCAGCGGACAAGTGACGAATCAGAGATCAATCGCCGAAAAAACTGTTAGATCCAACTGTTTTAAGCCTGAGAAGTCGCCTCAAGCAACGCTCGCAAGCGCCATCTGATCTAGTTCGGGAGCGGAGCTCAAGCTTTCGCACATACTCCTAAATGCCTACATGCCGATGAATAACTGCGCCATGCAAAGTGCCAGCGTTACTCTAACTTCCGATGCGTACAAAACAAAAAAGCGGACAATGTCCGCTGTTTTGCTCCTGCGTTTAATGCCTTATTGACATTAGATACTTATGACATCAAACGGCACATCAGTTTGCACATCAGCTTCGTAATCTATTCCGTCGAGCTCAAAACCAAACAAACGCAGAAACTCAAGCTTGTAATAAGCGTAATCCGTGAGTTCAAATAGATTTTCGCTAGTCACTTCAGGCCACAATGCTACACACTGGTCTTGAATGTCTTTGCGCAGTTCCCAGTCATCCAGACGCAAGCGGCGAGTATCGTCCGTCTCCGGTGAATCTTCGAGTAAGCGCGTGCGAAATAGTCGATTGATTTGATCGATAACGCCCTCGTGCACGCCCTCTTCTTTCATGATTTTAAACACCATAGAAAGATACAAGGGCATCACCGGAATAGCAGAGCTCGCTTGAGTCACCACTGACTTGAGCACGGCGATATTTGCGCGTCCTCCGGTGGTTGCTAGTCGATCGTTGATAGCAGTAGCAGCACGATCGAGATCTTGTTTAGCGCGACCCAGTGCGCCGTGCCAGTAAATTGGCCAAGTAATCTCGGTACCAATGTAGCTATAGGCCACGCTCTTGGCGCCATCAGCCAACACACCGGCGTCACCTAGCGCGTTGATCCATAGCTCCCAGTCTTCTCCGCCCATCACAGTGACGGTCTGGGCAATTTCTTCTTCAGTAGCAGCTTCTATCTCAGCGTTGATTATTTGATCTTTGTTGGTGTCAATGGCCGTGGATTTATAGGGCTCGCCAATTGGCTTAAGAACCGACCGAATCACTTCTCCACTATCGGGCATCTTCCGCACAGGAGATGCCAGCGAATAAACCACCATATCCACTTGACCGAGGTCTTCTTTGATCGTCTCAATAACGGCCGCCCGCATTTCATGCGAAAACGCATCGCCGTTAAAGCTCTTGTTGTACAAGCCCTCTTCATCAGCACACTTGGCAAAAGCGGCTGCATTATGCCAACCAGCCGTGCCAGGTTTTTTTTCCGTCGCGGGTTTTTCAAAAAACACACCGATGGTGCTAGCTCCACCACCAAAAGCGGCTGTAATACGAGATGCCATGCCATAGCCACTCGAGGCGCCAATGACAAGCACGCGCTTAGGACTATTAGCAATGGGTCCGTCGGCACGCACGCTGGCGATTTGTGAACGCACATTCTGTTCGCAGCCTACGGGATGTGTCGTTGTGCAGATGAATCCGCGAATTTTAGGTTTAATCACCATGGCTTTAGCCCAGACTCCAATCAATACAAAAAATCATTTTATCCTGAACGAGCAAAGCACACGATAAAAAGTCGTTAAAAAGTCTGTTGAATTGCCACATCAGCACTTTTTTACCACATGTAGCTTCGGGGAAAGTCGACTGCTGGCAGACAAGTAGCATACATGTCCTACTTCGAATAACAATTCGCCCATTTTTTACATTCTGCCCTTAACTACTGTGTAAAAGCTGCCAATATTAAAGTTAGCAGCGAGCGAAATTCGCGGTTTTTCATCGCGTTGTCATACTGACTTGCTGTGATAGCTGAAGATTAAGCAAATACGACAAGCCCATTGGCAAGGAGTCAACTCTTTATGTCGCGCAAGTCTACTGCAAAAAAACGTGCTAGCCACAAAGCCTACGCCAACCACCGGTCGGCGAATACTTCCCACAAAAAACGACAACGCCACAGTGCTGAAGTCGTCGAAATAAACCCTCTGCAAAGTTTTGAAAGCCAGCAACTCGAAGCCCATCGCGGCCCACTCAAAGCCAAAAACCAAGCCCAGCAACAATACATCAATGCCATACGTACTAATTGCTTGACGTTTGGTATCGGCCCTGCCGGGACAGGCAAAAGTTATTGCGCTGCGGCGTTGGCTGCCGAGGCACTTGCCACTGGTCAAGTAGACAAAATCATTCTTACGCGCCCTGCTGTTGAAGCTGGCGAGAAGTTAGGTTTTTTACCCGGTGATTTAGATGAAAAGTTTGCGGTTTACATTGAGCCCTTCCGACAGATACTCAATCAACGCCTTGGTAGGGGCACCGTAGATTATTGTCTGCGGCACGGGCGCATCGTCGCCTCACCCTTGGCATATATGCGTGGCGTCACTTTTGATCAACGTACTTACGTCATTTTAGACGAAGCACAAAATACAAGCCCCCAACAGATGAAGATGTTTTTAACCCGCGTTGGTGAAGATTGTAAAGTCGTGATCAACGGCGATGTTGATCAATCCGACATAGTGGGCACTAGCGGTCTCGCCGACGCCATCAAACGCCTGCAAGGCGTGCGCAATATTCACGTGCACCAATTTGAGCGCAACGATATTGTGCGCAGTCAACTAGTACGCAGTATTATTGATCGTTACGAGCCAACTCGCGCCCAGTAGGCAAAAATAGCTAATTGCCGATACCTAATTAGGTATCGGCGATAGCTTTGACGCTTTAGCGGTACACCATACCGCCATCGACAATCACACATTGTCCCGTCATGTAGTCACTATCTGGCCCCGCTAAATACGATACCAACTGAGAAACATCGGTTGGTGTTTGTGATCGACCAAGAGCAATAGAGCTGACAAACTGATCAAAGGTTTCGCCTTTTTTGGCACCTGTTAACTCGGCAAAACGCTCGTCGATCTCGACCCACATATCAGTGCCCACAACACCAGGGCAATACGCGTTGACCGTGATGCCATCGCTGGCAAACTCCTTGGCTGCTACTTGCGTCATCGCTCGAACTGCAAACTTGCTTGAGCAATAAGCGCCCAGCATAGGATAGCCTTCATGCGCAGCTATAGACGCGGCTGAGATGATCTTACCTTTGCTTCCGCTAGATTTAAATTTGGCGGCAGCTAACTGAATACCCCATAGGGTACCCTTGACGTTAACGGCGTGGATTAGATCCATCTCCTCTTCAGTGATCGCCTCTATTGGTTGTACCTGAGCGATGCCGGCATTATTAACCATAATATCAAAGCCACCCAGCTCTCTTTGCGTCTGATCTATCGCATCAGAGACCTGTTGTCGCTTGCTAACGTCTGCCAAAATCGTGCTCACTTCTACGCCTTCGGCAGCAACAACCTCAGCTGCTGCATCTAGGGCTTCTCTGTTTAAATCCATCAAAGCGATACGTGCGCCATCGCTGGCCAGACGTTTTGATATTGCAAGTCCGATCCCTTGAGCAGCACCTGTGACTAATGCTACTTTTCCTGAGATAGCCATTTTTTATTTCTCCAGTTCATGCGGTGACGACAGCGCACCGATGCTGCCGCCATAACCGTGAGTTTGTTAAGCTAAGTGATGTGTTTCTTGCAGGCCATAGACCGGTGCATCTAAGGCCTCCAATTTTGCTTTTAGCTGTAACGATAAGTACTTGCTGTAATGCCTCGACTGGTGCAAGTTCCCCCCGTGGAACCAAAGAGCCTCTTGTTGCGTAGGTTTCCACATGTTGCGCTGCTCGCCCTCCCAAGGGCCTGGGTCTTTCGGCGTGTCAGAACCTAGACCCCAACACTTGCCAACCTTGTCTGCTACTTGTTGGGAAATCAGATCAGCAGCCCAGCCATTCATCGAGCCGAAGCCTGTGGCGTAGACAACCACATCAGCAGGCAACTCCGTACCATTAGCGAGTACAACTGAGTTTTCAGTTAAGTGATCAACCTGTCCATTAGCGAGCTTGATAGAGCCATCGGCAATAAGATCACTTGCACCAATATCGATGTAGTAGCCCGATCCCCGACGCAGGTACTTCATGAACAAGCCTGAGCCATCTGCACCCCAATCGAGTTGAAAACCAGCTTTTTCTAAACGCGCATAGAATTCTGCGTCTCTCTCTTTAATTGCGTCATAAACAGGGATCTGAAATTGATGCATGATGTGATAAGGCAGAGAAGCAAACACTAGATCCGCTTTTTCGGTACTCATCCCCGATTGAACGGCTTCTTCTGAATAGAGTGAACCCAATCCTATCTCCATCAGCGAGTCAGACTTGACGATGTGCGTAGTCGACCGCTGTATCATGGTGACATCCACATCGTTTTGCCAAAGAGCAGCACAGATATCGTGTGCGGAGTTATTCGAACCGACAACGACTACTTTTTTGCCTTTGTAACTATCGGGACCAGGGTGTTGAGAGGAATGGTGCTGTTCACCTTTAAAAACGTCTTGTCCCTTAAAGTTAGGCACGTTTACCTTTCCCGACATTCCTGTGGCCAATACCAATTGCTTGGGTTTCAAAGTGACAGGCTTGCCTTCACGAATCACATTGACGGTCCACTCGCCGGCTTCCTCATCGTAAGATGCTCCTTCGCAGACAGTACTCGTCCAGTAGTTCAATTCCATAATACGGGTGTACATCTCCAACCAATCACCAACCTTGTCTTTTGGTGCAAACACCGGCCAGTTATCAGGAAATTTCATGTAGGGAAGATGGTCGTACCAGACAGGATCATGCAGGCAAAGAGACTTATACCGATTGCGCCAAGAGTCGCCCGCACGTGGATTTTTCTCGATGACGATGGTTGGCACCTTGAGCTGACGTAGGCGCGCTGCCAGTGCAATACCACCCTGCCCACCACCAACGATTACGGTATAGGGCTGTTCGCTATAACCGAGATTCTGCAGTTCGGCTTCGCGGTCTTCTTTCCAAGTCGTGATATTTTTTTGTGCACCGTGCTTGGCGCCCATTGGTCGGCGACCAAACACTGTTTCTTCATGCCCTTTTAGCTCTTGCAAAGAAGTAAGCAATGTCCAAACTAAGCCGTCTTTCAAACGCAACAGACCATAACCGCGGCCCTGTTCGGTCTCAAAATGAAACCACGCTTCAAGTACACCATCAGCCTCACTGACGGCTTCGTCAGCGTTTAAGACCCAATTGCGAGGTTTAACGCTGTCCAGTTGCGACTGCAACATATCTCTTACTTGCTCTTTACCTTCGACAGTTTTGATGTTCCATGTAAATGACACAAGATCGCGCCAATAACATTCATCAGCAAATAAGCCCAAAACGGCGTCAATATCATTTTCGGTCAACGCTTTTTCAAATGTTGAAAAAAAAGAATTTGCTTTTTCTGTAGCGTTTGAAGTAGTCAAAACCATTCTCCTTAGACGGTTAACTGCGAATATTCTCGAACCAAGGGCAAACACATTTAGCTACGTGTGGTTTTACAAGCCGTAGTTCTATTTCGCTATTTACGGAAGTCGTAGAACAACCTATCTGCTTGAGCGCAATGCACATGCCAACAAAACGCAATATATTTACTCTTTATAAATCAACAAGATACGAATTATTGTACGCAACCGGAAATAAAAAAGTGTGGCACGAACTGTGGCCTGCAACACTTTGTGCAACAGTCCTTGCAACACTATTGAAAAAGACAAACTCAGAAGATGAGCGAAGAAAGCACGGAGTTGCAAATAGTACAACTCCCTTTCAGGCTGAGACTTAAAGAGAAACGAGGTTTTGAAGGTGGCAATGCACGCCTTGCAAGTTGAGACTCAACCTAAGCTATAACATCAAGACTGCAATCTCTTCAGCCGTCGGTATAAAGTAGAGCGATCAATTGACAAAGATTTTGCAGCTCGCGACATGTTGCCGTTAGCCATGTCTATCGCGCTCAACATCGCCGCCAAATCATGTTTTTCCGCTGCGCTAGCGGAATCAACAGCCTCATGATTCGTAAGTTCCGCAACAGTGTGAGTAGAGGGAGCTGTGAAAGGAAGAACAACCTTGCTTGGTAAATCACGTACAGAGATGCGCTGACCTTCGCACATAGCAATCGCTAACTGTAAAACATTATCAAGTTCTCGCAGATTGCCAGGCCAGTCGTAACGCGACAGCCCCTGCATTGCGTCATCGCAAATACCGCCGTTGTGCGCGTGCTTTTGTAAAATTTTATGCACCAAAAAACGCAAATCACTGCGATTACGCAAAGCGGGTAGTTGCAGCTCCACGCCATTGAGTCTGAAATATAGATCGGAACGAAATCGGCCTTCCGCGACCAGCTTGGGCAGAGTGTGCAGCGAAGCCGCCAGCACACGTACATCAACTCTACGGACCTCTACAGCCCCTACTCGCATGATTTCACCTTCAGACAAAAATCTCAGCAACCGTGCCTGCAACTCCAGAGGCATATCACCTATTTCGTCCAGAAACAAAGTGCCGCCATCTGCGGATTCAATCAAGCCTGCGCGCCCGTGTCGCGACGCGCCGGTATATGCGCCTGCTGCGTGACCAAACAGCTCGCCCTCGATCAAACTGGCCGGAATAGCGGCGCAGTTGATAGCAACAAACGGTTTATCAAACCTTGCCACTTGGTGAATGGCTTTTGCCATATATTCCTTACCGCTGCCCGTTTCACCTTGAATCAACATCGGCAATTTGACCTTGGCCAACTTAGCAACGCGATCAAGCAAGCCGTCTAGAGCTTGATCACCACCACTAAGTGCTGCCAATGCCGGTGGTAGTGTTGGTGATTGCGTTGGTTTTTTTGTGCGAGTTTGTGGCTTAAAACTGGAAACTGTTTGCACAGCTGGGTCTATGGCCTGGACATACCAAACGCTGTTATCGAGCGCCACGATGCGACGCTGATTGGCGGGATAGAACCGAGTAAATCGCGGCAGATCATCGACGCTTGCATGGAAGTAGCCGCCTAGTTGGCTGCCTAAAAGACTTTGTGTGTCACGCCAAGAACAATCTCGGATTGACGCCAACAACCTCGCTCCACTGTGGGTCATACCGATGACACGACCACTACCATCAAAGGCAACAGTCGCTTCAGGGTCGACATCTAGCAGTGCAGGGGAGCGCGCAAAACATAGCACCCACTCGTTGCGCATATCGCTCAACAATCCGGCGTGCTCGATGCGTTTGGCCGACGTGGTGACAAGGTGCAATGCCAAGTTTTGGCTTATTTTTGGTGACGGCGAGCGCAGCAATGATATATCGAGCACAGCACTCATCGCACCTTGCGTATCAAATATAGGCGCAGCAGTGCAGCTAAGCGGCGTATGGGTATTGTCGAAGTGATCACTCTGGTGCACCGTCAATGCTTCTCCGGTAGCAATGCACGACCCTACTCCACTGGTGCCGGAGCGCTCTTCTGCCCAATCGAAACCCAGGTGCAAACCCGCATTTGTTAGTTGCCGCTTAAAGGTATCATCACCAAAAAAATCGACGGTTACTCCGACTTCGTCGCTGAGTAATAAAACATAGTTTTGGCCCGCTAACTGGCGGAAAAGATCTTCTACTGAGGCGCGAGCAATGCCCACAAGGCGTTCACTACGTTCGCGATGTTCACGCAATTGATAGTCCGGCACGACATAAGCTTTGGTGGGTTGCGCTGGGTCTAATCGATGCTCGCCAATGCATCGCTTCCATGACTCAATCACTACATCATCACGATCCGAATATTCACCAGCCAATACTGATTCGATTTCAGTCACATGTGCGTTGTCAAGCCGCATACACCGCCCTCCGCATGCTCATCATGGGTAATTCGTTTCAGTCTAGCACGGACTCAAAACACCGCCTGTGGCGGCGCGCTCTGTTTTTTGAGCATGTTTACCCACACAAACCCCCAAAACCACGGCGCCCACACTGCAAAATGTACTCATCGAAGCAAATTTTGCATAACATAAGCAATATCCCATTTGACGAGTAGGTTCGAGTGATGAGTAGCGGTTACGTTTTTATAGAATCGAACCCCAAGTACCCTGACCGAGTTCGCTGTTTGCAGCAGGACACCAAGCCAGAGCCAACAAGCCGCGATGACGGTGACAGTGTTCGCTATATCGCTCGCTTTGCAAATGCTTTCCGAGGCCATCAACAAGTGCAAGGCTTGCTCAGCCAACAATTGATCGACAGTGATCAGGGACTGTTCCGTGCAGAGCTGTTGCACACAATAGCCACGATCGAGACCTGCCCGATTTCTTCAGAGCGTGTCTGGATAGACCCGACACTTGGCGAGGCAGCTCTGCAAGAGCTGGACGAGAAAATAAAACAACACAAAGCAAAGCGCCGTCAAAGGGATAAGCTTTGGCAGCTGGTAGGGTTTGGCTTTGTGGGGCTATTTGTGATTATGCTCATGTTTATGCTGCGTACCTTGAACAGCGCTTAGTCACGCGCTGGGCATTGCCCAATCCAACCCAACACCATCAGCAAGGCTTTTATACGCGCGCAAAGCCGGCGGTAGTTCACGTAAAGCTTGCTCTAAGCCTTCACGTCCACCCTCTTGTTGAGCCAAGAACCACAGTGGCCACTGTCGGACCAAAATGGTAAATACGATGGCGCCCGTTTCGGGCAAACGGCGAAGGGTCTGTCGCTCGACCCGATACCATCGCAAGACTCGGGCAGTGGAGCTGCTTTGAGTTTTTGGTCTTTGGCACAACGCTGGCTTCTCATCCAAAGACCAATTAAAGCGTTCAACCAATCGATCACCCGAAAGCTTGTCGAGGAACAAATTAACTGAACGAGCAAGTGCCGGTTGGTAGCCTGGTACTGGCGCGTGGATGGGGTCCATCGTTCGCCCTATTTTATCCTCTAATAGCCAATGACTCGGAGCGCAAAGATGCGCAGCATCAAGGCTATAACCCTCATCTGTGGCTTGTAACAAGCAGAGGTCTTCTGCCACGTGCAAAGAACAGCTGTAGAGTCGGTCAGTAGGATCAGAAGCGGCAGCAGCTGGAAGCCCCAACTGCTTTTCTACTAGTTGCGCCAGCTCTTCGACCGCTTCACTGGCATTGGGCATAACGCGCAAAACGTTGTCGCCCAAAGACTGTGTCTGCCGTTTTTTGTTCGCAGCATAAGCCGACAGCGCAATGTGCTCACGTTGCAGCCCATCACTCGGTGCAATACGCTTTAGGCCCATGGACATCACTGGGCTCTGCACATGAGGTTGCCAAGGCGGCTCATCCAATGTGATATGCGCGGGTAAGGTGATCATGACTTAGGGCTTGTCGGCCAAAATCATTTCAGCCCCACGCTGTGCAATCATCAATGTAGGTGAGCTGGTGTTGCCCGAAGTAATGGTAGGCATTATCGACGCATCCACCACACGCAACCCCTTGACTCCACGCACACGCAAGCGCGAATCGGTGACGGCGGTTGCATCATCGTCACGGCCCATTTTGCAGGTGCCCACAGGGTGGAATATCGTGGTACCTATGTCGCCCGCCGCTCGGACTAAGTCTTCTTCGCTCTGATAACTGGGGCCAGGAAAGTATTCTTCAGGCTTGTAGGGTGCCAGCGCTTGTTGAGTGGCAATACGCCTAGTCAACGCAATAGACGCTGCGGCCTTTAACTTGTCCGCCTCTGCACTGAGATAATTGGGAGATATTAGCGGCATGCTTCGTGGATCTGCATTTGCGATTTTAACTGTGCCTCTTGACTCTGGCCGCAAATTACACACACTTGCCGTAAAGGCTGGAAAATCATGCAAATCGTCACCAAACTTATCCAGAGATAAGGGCTGAACATGGTATTCCAAGTCTGGTGTTTCAACAGACGTATCGGACTTGGCAAATAGCCCCAGTTGGCTCGGTGCCATGGTCAGTGGACCTGTGCGTTTAAAGGCATATTCCAAGCCCATCATCGCCTGACCCCAAAGGCTATTAGCCTTTTGGTTTAGCGTGGTGATACCCTGCACTTTATACACACTGCGCAACTGCAAATGATCTTGCAAATTAGCACCAACACCGGGCAGATCGTGCTGCACGTCAATGCCATGAATTTGCAAGTCTGCCGCGTTGCCAATGCCGGAGCGCTGCATTATCGCGGGCGAGCCCAATGAGCCTGCGGCCAACACCGTCTCTATACGACTGCGCGCATGGCAACGCTCATTGCCAAGCATGAATTCAATGCCTGTCACTTGGTTATCGGCTAGGCTGAGTTTGTCGGATAGTGCGCCGGTGATTATTTTGAGGTTACTGCGCGATCGAACTGGATCAAGAAAAGCCCGCACCGAGCTCCAGCGCGTACCCTTTTTTTGGTTGACCTCAAAGCTGTTGACGCCATGATTGTCGCCGCCGTTAAAGTCGCTGCTAAACGGGATACCGCTTTGCTGTGCCGCCTCGGCAAATCGGTCGAGAATTTCCCAGCCAAGTCGCTGTTTTTCTACTCTCCACTCACCTTTACCGCCGTGCAGTTCATTGCCGCCACTCCAGTGATCCTCCATCGCTTTGAAACTTTGCAGTACAGAGTCCCAACACCAACTGTTATCGCCGCTCAGCGAGGCCCATTCATCGTAGTCACGCATTTGGCCCCGCAGATACAACATGCCGTTAATCAGCGTGCTGCCTCCAAGGCCTTTTCCGCGCGCGTAAATAATGGAGCGACCATTAAGGCCCGGTTCAGGCTGGGTGGTGTAACACCAATCAGTGCGCGGGTTGCCGATGCAATAGAGGTAGCCCACGGGGATTTTCGTCCAAATCCATTTTTCATCGTTGCCAGCTTCTAAAAGCAGCACCGAATTCTTAGGATCAGCCGAGAGCCGATTGGCGAGCACACAGCCTGCCGCTCCGCCACCCACTACGATATAGTCAAACTCACCCATGTCACGCATCTTGCTCACTACCTCCGCAATCGCAAGCGCTGAGTTTACACCAAGCACCTAGCGTTGAGCGTGCTGATACAAAGCGTGGCTTAGGCTATTTTGAGCAATGCCAGAGCCAACAGACTGATGGTAAGGCTGATTGAGCGACAACAGTATAGGGCGCGCACAGTCAGCTTAGCGCACGAAGAATTGATGGAGAGAAAAAATAAGAATTTAAGTGAACCGCACTAGAAATGCAGTGAAAACATCTGTGGTGATTGCGTTTGCTGCGGGTCGATAGTTAACACGCGCTCTCGCCCGCTGAGCTTAACTCTCAATTGCTTCTGCCCCTTGGCCAAAGGAACCCGCAGTAAGCTCAATCGTGCAGGTAGACTCTGCCAGCTGCGCGTATCGGCTTCTTCTAACAGAAAAAACACAAGGTTTAACACCTCCGCAGCAGCGCGATCATCGTCGCGTAGGTTCTTCACCAGCTCGTGTTTCACTCGCCCGCGTAGCACCGACTTTGCCAACACCAGTTTGCCTCGCTCTGCCAGCGCAGCCGACGCTATTGAGTAGGTATCGGTACTCAATTGCTGCTGTGGTAAAACGTGACCCAATCCATCACTGATGGACAGCGAACCATAAGTCTGCGGCACAGCGACATAAGAGGGAAACGACAAGCGTTCATCATAATAAAAAATCGAGCTGCTGCGCTTAAACGGCCCGCGTCCCTGACTGATAAACAGTACAGCTTCTGGACCGCCACTGCTGTAGCTCTTCCACAGCTCATCGGAAATCAAAGGCCGGTAAGTCGCTATTCCATCTTCGCTGGCGACTTTTTGTGCCGCACGAAAGGCAGCATAAGCAAATGTTTCGTTGTTAGGTAATTGCTCGTGCAGCGCTCGATAAGCAACATAAGCATCGTTGTACTGACCCGCCAGTTCAAAGCTCAATGCAATCAAGGCCTGACTGAAAGCATCAGCTTGCAGTGACTCACTGTGTGCTTTGATCACTTCCAGCGCCTGCCGTGCTTCAACAGCAGCGGACTCAGGATTGCCTGCCATGATAAAACTCATCATGGCGTAACTGTGGGTGAGCAACTGCTCGCTGTATTCGCCTAAATAGGTTTTGCTCCAGTCATTGCTGACCAGTGAGCGCGATTGCTCGCTAATACTGATTTTCTGGTTTTCTTCTATGTAGGCAGAAGCTTGCACAAAAGCCTTGGCGCTCTCTTCGAAGAGTCCAGCACGGTGAAGCATCAGTCCGCGTTCGAGATACAGTAACAAGGCATCGCGATCCGGGATTTTGTCTTCTAGCTCCGCTTGATCTAACACTGCTACGCCGGCGACAGGATCACCAGCGTAATAATGCGAACGCGCCTCATCAAACACCGCAGTTGCACAACCGCTGAGAGATACGCACAAGACCAAGCTGACCATTCGCCAGCTGTTTAACCAAGCTTGCTTCACAGCGTTGTTACCAACCGATGATGGGCTTTGAGGATTCGCGAGCCAAATCAGCCTTATCAGCCCACGCTATTTCCCCGCTGCTGAGATCGGTCAGCTCGAGATTCAGGCTGTAGTACACCATCTTTTTCTTAGTCAAGCGTATTTGCTTCTGCTGTTTTTTCTCTATCGAGCGCAATGTGCCTGAGAGGATAAAATCAGCGCCGAGCTGACGCCCGACAGCGGAGCGGCTGGACGGATCACCATTAGACTGCTGATGCTGTTGCTCGGCCATCAGATTGTCGCGCTGGGTTTTGCTGACAAAACGGTACTTGCCCGCACGCAGAAGAGCCAATTGGATATCATCGGTAATGCCCGAGGTGGAAATGTGCTCTGAGGTTTCATTAGCCACTGGATACACCACCATCACCGGTTTTTTGCCAGTGCCGCTGAGATCAACCGTGTTGAGCAAGCTAGCCGTTAGTGTGTCGGCAATGAGCTTTTTATCAGAAAAGTCATAGTTGGCGTCGTAATGCACTTCTGCATCTGGTGATATAGAGGTCGTGGTGGCACAGCCACCTAGCGTAGCGGCGCTGGCCGCCAACAGGGCCAGTCCGGCCAAGCGCTTGATTTGCATATCTTTCTCTCTTATTTGGATGATAGCTAGTTATCACAACAGTGACTTTAACAATAACTGTAGACCTTGTTTGTAACCAAGTGTTCAGGTGAGCCTGTCACGGGTGCAACAGCTGACGTATAATCGGCGCTTTTAACAAGGGCCTCAGTGCAACGAAAGCAGTAAATGTGAACGCCTTACGTTTTACACAGCTATCCAAGCACCAATCAAATCGATGCACGTTTATCTGCAAGCACTGGGCTGTCGGCTCAACGAAGCCGAGCTAGAAACATGGGCGGATCAATTCCGAGCAAATGGCGCCCAGCTCGCCCCGACAATTGAAGACGCTCAACTGGCGGTGCTAAACACCTGCGCGGTGACCTCCGAAGCAGTGCGTAAATCTCGCCAAACACTGCACCGTCTGCACCGATCAAACCCTGAGGCCAAGATAGTTGTCACAGGCTGCCACGCTACGCTCGCCAATGAAGAAGTGGCGGGTGAATTGGGTGTGGATTTAGTTGTCGATAACGCCGACAAAGACAATTTAGTCGCGCTGGCTCGCGAGGCGGAGCTACTGCCCACCATGCCGGAAATCGCCACTACACCGGCTGAACCGTCGCTGTTCTTGCGCAATCGCCAGCGTGCTTTCATCAAAGTACAGGACGGCTGTCGCTATCGCTGCACCTATTGTATTGTCACGACTTTACGCGGTGAAGAACGCTCGCGGCCAATCGCTGAAATTGTCGATGAGATAAACCGACTCGGCAGCTTAGGCGTGCAAGAAGCTGTGCTCACGGGCGTACACGTGGGCGGTTATGGATCCGATACAGAAAGTAGTTTGAGCGACTTAGTGCGCGCCATCCTGGACGATACTGACTTGCCGCGCTTGCGCTTTGCGTCCGTAGAGCCTTGGGACTTGCCAGCTGACTTCTGGGCACTGTTTGCCAACCCTCGCCTGATGCCACACATGCACCTACCGCTACAAAGTGGCTCGGACACAGTGCTCAGGCGTATGGCGCGACGCTGTAAAACAACCGAGTTTGAAGCACTGGTCGATAGCGCTCGGGAGCAGGTTGAAGGCTTTAACGTCACCTCAGATATCATCGTCGGCTTCCCCGGTGAGACAGAAGCCGAATGGGCACAGACAATGGAGACAGTGCGACGCATTGGCTTTGGTCATTTGCATATCTTTAATTACTCAAGACGCGAAGGCACCAAAGCGGCCCGCCTACCGGACCCAGTTGACAAAGCCACGCGTGCTGCACGCTCACGTGAGCTACACGCCCTCGCCGCCCAACAAAAAGCAGACTTCCAGCAAAAGTTCATCGGTCAATCGGTGAATGTGCTCTGGGAGGGGAAACGCATCGACTTGGGTGGCGGTAAGACGTTGCTCAGTGGTTACAGTGACAACTATTTGCGCGTGCACTGCCCTGTTGATAGCAGCAAGATACCCAACGCTCCAGTCAGCCAAGTTACGCTGCGAGATGTGGTCGACAGCCCTCGCGGCGCGGTGCTAGAAGGCCAATTGTAGATGACTGCATTTGCGCACAAGCTACCCGACACAAGTGCTTATTTCACGAGATATTCACCATGAAACTAAGCTCACTCAACCTGTCTGATGCCAAACCCTATACCTTGGGTAACCGCAGCGGTGAGACAGGCATTTTTAAAACACCAGTGTTGCATCGAGTCGACGTTTTGCTGGATGGTCTTTTGGGTGATACCCAAGTAGACAGAAAAAACCACGGCGGGCCCGATAAGGCGGTGTATGCATTTAGCACCGCAGAAAGCGCCTTTTGGAAGCAAGAGCTTGGGCTAAACGACATTGCGCCTGGCAAATTTGGCGAGAACCTACTGGTCGACGGCCTTGATGACAGCAGTGTCGCGATCGGAGACACTTTTGAAATTGGCAGTACCGTATTGCAAGTCGCGCAACCACGGCAACCGTGTTTTAAGATGAACATTGCCTTTGAACTCGACACGATGGCGAGACTTTTTGTCGACCGCGGGCGCACTGGTATCTATTTGCGAGTACTGCACACAGGCGACATCGGAGCCGGCGACGCAGTACAGCTTATCGATCGAGCTGCAAACCCTTTGTCAGTGGCAAAACTGTTTACTGCTTGTTTTAATCCTGAGCACTTAGATGATGCCGAAGCTGTATTAACTCAGGCAATGGCGGAGCCCACCCTAGCCGACAATTGGCGTTTGATATGCGAAAAACGCTATCGCGCCCGACAACCAAAGTATAAGGTACACCAATGAAGCTCTACCACAACGCCGCTTGCGGTAAATCACGCATGGCACACAAACAGTTGTTAGCGAAATACAGCGATTTAGAAATTCGCAATTATCTAGAAAAGCCTCTGAGCGCAGACGAAGTATTAGAGCTGATGGCGCGTAGCGAGCATTCGGCTGAAGAATTTGTTCGCTGGGATGACGCTCGTATGCTTGGTATTAAAATGGACGATAAAAGCAACCCAGAAACCAATGCAGCATTAATCGCCAAACAACCTAAAGTGATGCAACGACCATTGGTGGATACCGGTGAAAAAGTACTGATCGCGCGCAGCGAAGATGTGCTGGCCAGTTTATAAATAGAGTGTTTAAAAACGACTCACGGCTGAAGCCGCCAGTGGCGTAGAAACACACGTGCATTGAGCGGTCGCTTCTCAGTAGGCTGCTCATCGAGAATCGCGCGCATATCCTGCTGTATGGCGGGGCTGCCAAGGTGGTAGTTGTGTCCCGACGGCCGTCGCCTAGGCACACCCGTTACATCGATCACATCAAAGCCCTCAAACACCTTCGAGTGCTCACCTGTCTGGCCTAGCCGTGGGTAGCCATGCAGTGATTCAGACAATAACAGCGGCTCATCTAGCTTAGACGTATAGAGCGTGAGCCCTTGGGTATTGGCCACTATTTTCTGTTGTAAATCAGCGAAAATCTGCGCATCCATATCCGGCGCGACAAGGATAGTCTGTGCCGCAATGGGGCGTAACTCGGGGCGTATATCGTGCAACAAGGCCAAGGCAAGCGACATACCACGACCACCGAGACTGTGCGCGATCAAGTCAAACCCGCCCTTGCCATAATGTGCCGCCAAATTTTGTAAAACCTGGCTGATATACGGCACAGCCCAATACATATCGGCTTCATCGCGAGTGTAATTGATTAAATTTCCATCAGACGGCCAACTAAGCAAAATCAAGCGATCCTGAAGATTGAGCTGCTGGCGCAATAACAGAGCTCGCCTGACAGATCGATCAAAGCTCTCGTTGTAGCCATGAATATAAAGTACAGGCCGGCCTTTTTCGGGGTTCAATAAAGGGAAGAATTTTTCTTGCTCGAGCGCCTTTACTTGACCAGTTTCTGTGTACCGGTCGGGTAAATAAACAGGTAAATCTTGCAGCGTCGCAGACAAAGTCTCTAGCTTTGTAACTGTTGCCGAGACAGCTAAATAGCTTAGAGATCCACGGGTGTCATTGGGCATGACTTGATTAGCTTGCGAATGCTCTAACTGTCTTAGGCCGATGACTGGCAACAAGCTACTGCTTTCTTGCAGCCACTCGCTTGGACTACCCCTGTCCGCCTGAGCTTTTGGTAGAAGGAACAGGCTCAATAAGAGCAGACTGGAAATCAGCAAGATTTGGCTAAGCATGGCACGAGGTTTTGTCATGGGTATATTGTGCCAGAGCGGCTCTGCGCGCGCCGCCAGACGCAACAAATGGCAAGGATCATGAGGCGCTGGGCCAACAAGCAAGCCCATGCGCCTCACTGCAAGCAATTAGGCTTTTTCGCCAATCTCGCGAGCGTAGTCCACGACAACGCGGTAATGTGGGTCTTCCACACTGTTCACTTCGACCATGCTACCCGCATTTTTCAGCAGCAAAATACAATCAGAGCTGAGGTGCGTGATGTGCAGACGCTTACCAAGATCCTGATACCTCGTCGCCAAAGCATCGATCGCCTCCAATGCAGAGTGATCCCAAACACGACAGTTGCCAAAATCTAGAACGACATCATCGGGGTCGTTTTTGGGGTCAAAAATATCGCGAAAAGTTGCGATGGACCCAAAGAACAACGGACCGTGCAGACGATAAACGCGAGAACCATCATCTTTTGACATGGAATTTTCAGCCCAGATGTTGTGCGCTGATTTCCATGCGAAGACCAATGCGGATGCAATGACACCCACCAACACCGCGATGGCCAAATCAGTCATGACGGTAGTTACCGTCACCAGCACCATCACAAAATAGTCTTCTTTAGGCACTTGCTTGAGCACTTTCAAAGACGCCCAAGCGAAGGTCTTGATGACAACAAAAAACATCAAACCCACTAACGCCGCAAGCGGAATGGCCTCGATAAGTGGGGAGCCAACCAAGATAAAGAGAATCAAAAAAAGCGCTGCGGCGAGACCTGACAAGCGACCACGACCGCCCGAGTTGATGTTGATCATCGACTGGCCAATCATCGCGCAACCGCCCATGCCACCAAAAAAACCGGTAACTATATTTGCAGTGCCTTGACCTACACACTCTCGAGATGTCTGGCCGCGCGTATCGGTCATTTCGTCGATAAGGTTCAAGGTAAGCAGTGATTCGATCAGGCCAATGGCGGCAAGAATCGCAGCGTAAGGCAGCACAATCCACAGCGTTTCAAAGTCAAACGGAACCGCTGGAATATGGAATTGCGGCAGACCGCCTTTCACCGAGGCCAAATCGGCAACCACACGTGTGTCGAGGTTTAGACCGATCACTATGAGAGAAGTGGTCACTATAGCTATCAACGGTGCGGGCACCACACGTGTTACGGCAGGCAAAAATACTGGCAGAGCAAAAATCATCGCTAATGTCAGACCAACCAAACCCAACATAAGGAAAAGTGGTTGACCACTCAGCCACTCACCGTTCTCCATAAATTGCCCGCGTTGGGCGAGGAATATGACGATGGCAAGGCCGTTGACGAAGCCGAGCATAACGGGATGCGGCACGAGACGAATAAACTTACCCATGCGCAATGCGCCCACTATGATCTGGATAATGCCCATCAGCACCACCGTCGCAAAGAGGTATTCCACGCCGTGTGTCACTACTAGTGAAGTAATAACCACCGCTAGCGCGCCTGTTGCCCCCGAAATCATGCCGGGACGCCCGCCGAGGATTGATGTTAGCAAACAGATGATGAACGCGGCGTAGAGGCCGACTAGTGGTTCAACACTGGCTACAAAGGCAAAAGCGACCGCCTCAGGTACAAGTGCAATCGCTACAGTTAGCCCAGAGAGTATGTCTGAGCGCGGATTCGTTGTAAGCTGGTACTTTGAAATATAATGCAGCATGTGCGATTTATTATCTTGTTGAATGTATTGGAAATTTAACGGCGAATAATAACCTATTGACACACAGACAACACCTGCCGCTTTGGGTGTCACGAAACATGGAGGGGAACAACAAACCGTCGAAACACTCGCAGGAAGTGTAACGGCAGAGATACATAAAGGTATTTTGTACGCAATCATTTCGTATGAAACGATCTGTTCGGCAGTACAGAATCGAAATTGTGACTTATAAACTGACATGGACAGATAGATAATGTTCTGACACAGTCGGAAGAACTGAGCTGTACAAAAACGCTGAAAACAAGCAGGCGCTTGAGGCGCCACACCTCAAAGATGGAGAAGATAGAAAATGTCTAGCACCCCGGACTTAGACCCTACCGAGACTCGAGAGTGGCAAGAAGCACTTGAAGCGGTTATTGAGCACGAAGGCATTGAACGCGCTCACTTTTTATTAGAGCGCATGATCGACCAATCAAGGCGCGCGGGTGCAAATTTGCCATATTCCGCCACGACGGCGTATATCAACACCATTCCTGTCGAACGCCAAGTTCCAATGCCTGGCGATTCAGAGCTAGAGCACCAATTGCGCTCTATGATCCGTTGGAACGCAACTGCAATGGTCCAAAAAGCCAATCAGCGCGACTCCAGCTTGGGTGGTCATATCTCGAGCTTCGCCTCGTCAGCCACACTTTACGATGTGGGCTTCAATCACTTTTTTCATGCACCCACTGCTGAACACGGCGGTGATTTGCTGTTTATTCAAGGACACGGTTCGCCAGGTGTTTACTCGCGCGCTTTTCTTGAAGGCCGCCTATCAGAAGAACAGCTCGACAATTTCCGCCGAGAAGCGGACGGCAAGGGCTTGTCGTCTTACCCCCATCCTTGGTTGATGCCTGATTTTTGGCAGTTCCCGACGGTTTCTATGGGTCTAGGCCCCATTTGCGCTATCTACCAAGCGCGCTTCCTCAAGTACCTACACCACCGCGGCATGGCCAAAACGGACAATCGTCAGGTTTGGGCTTTCTTGGGTGACGGCGAGACAGACGAGCCAGAATCACTGGGTGCAATAGCACTAGCTGGACGTGAAAAACTCGGCAACCTTAACTTTGTTGTTAACTGTAATCTGCAGCGCCTCGATGGCCCTGTGCGCGGCAACGGTAAAATCATCCAAGAGTTGGAAGGTGTATTCCGTGGCGCGGGTTGGAATGTCATTAAAGTGGTTTGGGGCTCTTACTGGGATCCGCTCTTAGCGCAAGATCATCACGGCAAGTTGAAAGACTTGATGATGGAAGTGGTTGACGGCGAGTACCAGAACTGTAAAGCCAAAGGCGGCAAATACACTCGCGAGAATTTCTTCAACAAATACGAAGAAACCAAGAAGATGGTAGCCAACCTTTCTGACGAAGACATTTGGCGCTTAAACCGTGGTGGCCATGATCCACACAAGGTCTATGCGGCATACCACGAAGCCACACAAAACACTGATCAGCCCACCGTTATCTTGGCTAAAACTGTCAAGGGATACGGCATGGGCGAGTCCGGTGAAGGTACTAATACCACGCACTCGCAGAAGAAAATGGCGGTCAATTCGCTTAAGAAGATGCGTGATCGCTTTGGTATCAAGCTTGACGACAAGCAGGTTGAGGATCTGGAGTACATCAAGCCAGACCCCGAGCATCCAGCGATCAAATACATGCACGACCAGCGCAAAAAACTCGGTGGTTATCTGCCACAGCGCAACAAGTTTGCCGCCCCTCTGGAAGTGCCTGCCCTAGATACATTCAAAGGCTTGCTGGCAGCATCGGGTGACCGCGAACTGTCGACAACCATGGCGTTCGTGCGCATTTTGACCGCTCTCACCAAAGACAAAAAGCTGGGCAAAAATGTTGTGCCAATAGTACCGGACGAAGCACGCACCTTCGGCATGGAAGGCATGTTCCGTCAGCTGGGTATCTACAGTTCAGTCGGTCAGCTCTACGAGCCACAAGATCGTGACCAGATCATGTACTACAAAGAAGATAAATCCGGTCAAATTTTAGAGGAAGGTATCAACGAGGCTGGCGCGATGAGCTCGTGGATTGCGGCGGCTACTGCCTACTCTACGCATGGCGTCAACATGATTCCGTTTTACATCTACTACTCCATGTTTGGTTTCCAGCGCATTGGTGACTTGGCTTGGTTGGCGGGTGATATGAGCGCGCGTGGTTTCTTGATTGGTGGCACCGCCGGCCGCACCACGCTCAACGGCGAAGGCTTACAGCACGAAGACGGCCACAGCCATATTCAAGCGAACACTATCCCTAACTGTGTCAGCTACGACCCTTGTTACGCCTACGAACTGGCGGTCATCGTCCAGAACGGCATGAAGCGCATGTACGCAGAGCAAGAGAACGTCTTCTACTACATCACCACGATGAACGAGAACTACACGCACCCTGCGATGCCTGAAGGCAGCGAAGAAGGCATTGTGCGCGGTATCTACAAGCTCAAAGCCGGTGGCAAAGGCAAGTTGCGCGTTAACTTACTCGGCTCGGGCACTATCCTGCGCGAAGTCGAAAAAGCCGCTCAAATGCTGAAAGACGACTGGAAAGTAGACTCAGATGTTTGGAGTGTGACTAGCTTTAACGAGCTGGCGCGTGATGGGCAAGCAGTCGATCGCTGGAATTTGCTCAACTCTGACAAACCACAAAAAACAGCGTTTGTCGCTGATGCGCTGAAAGACGGCGATTACCCTGTTATCGCCGCAAGCGATTACATGAAAAACCACGCAGAACAGATTCGCGCTTGGGTGCCCAACAGCTACAAGGTACTGGGCACTGACGGCTTTGGCCGCTCTGACACCCGTGATGCTTTGCGTGATTTCTTTGAAGTGGATGCACGTTATGTCGTGGTGGCTGCTCTTCGCTCACTTGCTGACGCTGGCAAGCTAGACATGAAGAAGGTCACTGAAGCGGTCGTGAAATATGGCCTCAACCCCGACAAACCAAACCCAATTTCGGTTTAACGCGGCAGACACGGAGAACAAAATTATGAGTAATCTGATTGAAGTTCGCGTTCCCGATATCGGTGATTCGACGGACGTAGAAGTCATAGAAGTTTTAGTGAGCCCAGGTGACACCATCGCGGTGGAAGATGCGCTGATCACCCTTGAGTCCGACAAGGCCAGCATGGACGTGCCCTCCTCCGCTGCAGGTGTTGTCAAAGAGATCAAAATCTCTGTGGGAGACAAGGTCAACGAAGGTGACTTGGTGGTGGTTCTTGAAGCAACAGGTGAAGCTGCACCTGCCGCTGAAGCGCCCGCCGAGGCTCCAGCTGCTGCGCCGGCCGAAGCACCTGCCGCTGCAGCCGCCCCAGTTGGTGATGTACAAGTCACCGTGCCGGACATTGGTGATTCCACTGACGTTGAGATCATCGAAGTGCTGGTCGCTGTTGGAGACACGGTTGCGGTTGAAGACGCACTAATCACTCTGGAATCCGACAAAGCAAGCATGGACGTGCCCTCTTCTGCAGCGGGTGTTATCAAGTCCATAAGCGTTAAACTAGGTGACAAGGTTAATGCTGGTGACTTGGTGGTTGTACTGGAAGGTTCAGCCGATTCAGCACCGCCAGCTGCTGCTGCCGCGCCTGTAGCGGCTGCTCCTGCAGCCGTTGCCGCACCAGCGGCAGCCGCCACGCCTCCCCCAGCACCGGCTCAGCGTGCTAGCTCGCCTACAGCTCAACTGGGTGCAAAGGCACACGCTTCCCCAGCGATACGTAAGTACGCACGTGAGCTCGGTGCTGATATCAGCAAAGTAAGCGGGACTGGTCGCAAAGGCCGCATAGTTAAAGAAGACGTCAAAGCCTACATAAAAAGCGTGATGGAAGGCGCTGGCTCTGTCGGTGGTACAGGCAGTGCCGGTGCAACCGGAGGCGCAGGCATACCGGCAATCCCCGAGGTCGATTTCAGTAAGTTTGGAGAAGTCGAGCGCGTCGAGATGGGACGCATACCAAAGCTCTCTGCAGCCAATTTGCATCGCGCTTGGCTCAACGTGCCAATGGTTACTCACCACGACGAAGCGGACATCACCGATTTAGAAGACTTCCGAAAATCACTCAAAGCCGACGCTGAAAAGGTAGGTGTACGAGTGACCGCTCTCGTCTTCCACATGAAAGTGCTGGCTTCGTGTCTGCGGGCCTTCCCTAAGTTCAACAGCTCAATCACACCCGATGGCGAAGCTCTGATTTTCAAGAAGTATGTGAATATCGGTATCGCTGTCGATACACCTAACGGCTTGGTTGTGCCCGTGTTCAAAGACGTAGATAAAAAGTCTATCTATGAGCTTTCAGCTGAAATCATGGACGTATCCAAACGCGCCCGTGACAAGAAGCTCAAAGGCACGGAGATGCAAGGTGCTTGTATGACTATTTCCAGCCTAGGTGGTATTGGCGGTACGGCATTCACGCCAATCGTTAACGCTCCAGAAGCGGCCATCATGGGTATTACCCGTGCACGCATGCAACCCGTGTGGAATGGTAAAGAGTTCGTGCCACGCTTGATGTGTCCACTCGACATGAGCTACGACCACCGCATCATCGATGGTGCCGACGCGGCTCGATTTGTCGCACACTACTGCCAGCTCATCAGCGACGTCCGTCGCGTGCTACTTTAATAGGGGAATAGTATGTCTGAACTCAAGACCATTGAAATCCCCGATATCGGCGATTCAAGCGACGTTGAAGTGATCGAGGTGTTAGTCAGCGTAGGTGACACCGTCGCCGAGGAAGACGCGCTACTGACACTTGAATCCGACAAGGCCAGTATGGATGTGCCCTCGCCATTTGCGGGCACGATCACCAGCGTGCAAGTCAAAGTTGGCGATAAGGTCAGCGAAGGTTCTGTTGTGGGCGTAATCGAAGTACAGATGTCCGCTGCAACAGCCGAGGCTCCTAAAGCCGAAGCGCCAGCTGCTGCCGCCGCTGCTCCCGTTGCAGCGCCACAAGCCGGCAGTCACAGCGGTGGTGCTGATATCGAGTGCGAGATGCTAGTGCTTGGAGCTGGACCAGGTGGGTATTCGGCAGCGTTTCGCGCTGCTGATTTGGGCCTAAAAACTGTCATCGTCGAACGCTACGGCGTGCTTGGCGGCGTCTGCCTAAACGTCGGTTGCATTCCATCCAAAGCACTGCTTCACGTTGCCAATGTCATGGACGAAGCCAAGCACATGGGCGATCTGGGCATTAGCTTCGGAGAACCCACGGTCGACATTGACAAACTACGTGCACACAAAGATGGCGTGGTAGGAAAATTGACTGGCGGTATAGCCGGAATGGCCAAAGCCCGCAAAGTGCAAAGCGTGCGCGGCAACGGTCGCTTTCTTGATCCGCACCACCTTGAAGTCACTGAAACAACAGGCGAAGGCAAGGACGAGACCAGCAACAAGCAGGTCATCAAGTTCCAGCGCTGTATTATCGCTGCAGGCAGTCAATCGGTTAAACTACCGTTTCTACCCGATGATCCACGTATTGTCGACTCCACAGGCGCGTTGAACTTGGCCTCGGTGCCAAAGCGAATGCTGGTCGTGGGCGGCGGTATCATCGGCTTAGAAATGGCTACCGTGTATTCATCGCTAGGTACGCGCATTGATGTGGTAGAAATGCTGGATGGCTTGATGCAAGGCGCTGACCGTGACTTGGTTAAAGTTTGGGACAAAATGAATAAACATCGTTTTGACCACGTGATGCTGAAAACTAAAACCGTCTCAGCCGAAGCGAAAGACGATGGTATTCATGTCACCTTTGAAGGTGAAAAAGCGCCAGCAGAACCTCAGGTTTACGACTTGGTACTGCAAGCTGTTGGTCGCTCACCCAATGGCGGCAAAATCAGCGCCGATAATGCCGGTGTAGCGGTGACAGATCGTGGTTTTATTAACGTTGATGCGCAGATGCGCACTAACGTGCCACACATCTTCGCCATTGGTGACCTAGTTGGCCAACCAATGCTAGCGCACAAAGCCGTGCACGAAGCGCATGTTGCCGCGGAAGTAGCAGCAGGTGATCAGCAAAATGACGCCAAACTGCAGGCAGCAGCCTTTGACCCAATGCAAATACCTTCGGTCGCGTACACGGACCCTGAAGTTGCTTGGGCGGGGAAAACCGAAGAGCAATGTAAAGCAGAAGGCCTCAAAGTCGATAAAGCCGTTTTCCCGTGGGCGGCCTCTGGCAGAGCCATTGCCAATACTCGCTCTGAAGGCTTTACCAAGCTATTGTTCGACAAGGAGTCTGGACGCATTATTGGCGGCGGCATAGTAGGCACACACGCTGGAGATCTAATCAGCGAAGTCTGCCTAGCTATCGAAATGGGTAGTGACGCTGTCGACATCGGCAAAACCATCCATCCGCACCCTACCTTGGGCGAATCTATCGGCATGGCTGCTGAAGTTGCACACGGTAGCTGCACTGACTTACCCCCTCAGCGCAAGCCTAAGGGTTAAGACCGGTTAAAAGTTGCCGGACCTAGATCCGGCAATTTTCTGGCCTGTTTCGGTAAACCTATACAAGTCGACAGTTTTTCCTAAACAAACAGCTCTTAACATACACAATTGCCCGCTAATAAAGACAAAAAGCCACTTTTAGATTTTCAGTTGCAACAAATGCAATTATTTACATACGATTCGCAATTTTGAAATCAAGCAACACATCACGTTTCAAAAAGGGTAGTTTTGAGAAAATAGCTGCTCAATCTGTACTTTAAAGCGACCTTATCAGATGCTAGAAGACTTCCACGAGCCTTATACTCAGGGCAATGATGCGGGAAAATTAGTTTTGCGCTTAGCAACTGGCATATTGTTGCTTCTTCATGGAATGGCGAAACTACAAACACCAGAAATCATCGAATCAATGGCTCCTGCATTATCCGCTTTACAGCTTCCGCCTCAAACCGCTTGGTTTGCTTTAGTGGGAGAAGTGATAGCACCCATATTACTTATTATGGGAGTGTTGACTCGCGTTGCCGGAATTATTGTAGCTTTGCAGATGGCAGCCATTATGCTGGTGGCACATACAACAGATATCGCTTCGTTTTTACCACTCGGTGGATACGCGCTTGAGCTACAAGCTATGTATATGTTTGCTGGGGTGACTATTGCTTGTTTGGGCAGTGGTTCTTATGCTCTAGCACGGGACTAACTCTTAATAAAGTGGTGGCTCAATACAACGAGTTTCAAAGCAGAATTTTCATCATCAATCACCTTTCCCCTTCTCTAGTTCACCGCAACTAGACAAATAATAGCGCTTGATTAACCGACCCTGTCTTTTTGGTCAAACATCAATAATTTTTGTATTTCAGCCGACTCAAGAATCGAGCATCTGCAAGGTTTAGTTATAAACAGTAGTTACTCCTAGTTAAATATAGCCATGTTGTAAAAAGCACTGTTACCCTGCAAACCCGTGAGGCAGACACACACCTTGGATGGCACGCTACAACGAGCGGGAAACATAACGGGCTCCTAGATCACGGCTAACTCAAAAGCAAAGAAGGCGATGCTTTTTTATTGTGTGGCATGGTTGGAGCCGCCACAGGATAACGTGCGCCAGCTGCTCAATACTCCAATACGATTAAGCGAAGTCAGGCACTATGTATCTTGGTTAAGGAAATACAAGCTGCTCGCAGCAACTCACTAAGCCAATGCACACTTGGTACCGAATAGGGAGCCTCAGATCAAGTCAAGCTCGCGCCGTTAACGCACTGAATTCGCGCCTTGTTGGATACAGTTTTTTTTCAAACCGACTTCACTGGCCGGACTGAATTCGATATTCCTTAGCGTCATGCAGGCTCAACGATTAGAAAATTAAATACAATTTTGGTCAAAAGTAAAAATTGGCATTATCGCTATTTATGCACCAATTGTCATTTCTCTCTTATTCCGTACTGCCGATAGAAAACCAAAGCAAGTCAGTCAATGACACGGAGATTATGGCACCAAGGTTACTTTCGAGTGCTAGACAAGGTATGGATAATAAAAAAATGGTTACACTTGCGCAGCTGAGCGGCAGGCACAAAGATTTGTCCGGGTCGTTGTTGGACCACTTTTTGTCGGAGAAAGCCAAAGACGAACAAGCTCCGGCGAAACATCAAAAATATGTCATAACGGAAGGCCAACAGCCATCATCAGACGTGTTAGCCCAACTGCTAACGCTCTTTGTTCTCAGCAGTACAGGCATTATCGTGGTAAACGGCGATTGCACTATCCAGTTCATGAATGATGCAGCATCTGCTGCTTTGAGTAGTGAGACGCGTTTGTCCGTATCGGATAAAGGGCTTTTGCAAATAGAAGACAAGCAGCAACAGGCGAGCTTACGGGAACAAGTGTCAGTTGCCTGCCTCAATCGAAGCTCAACGTATAAACCACAGCCACTGCAAGACTCTCGTCAACTTGAGAACATACTCAGAGTTTCACCACTGCAATTAAGAAGCGATGATCAGCAAGAACCCTATGCGATCATTTGTATCAATAAGCGTGACGAGCCACTATTTGATCAAGAACTCGTGCAAGCCTTGTTTACTCTTTCTAGAGCGGAAATCGCCGTTTGCCACGCACTGGCAGCGGGGAATAGTGTGAGAGAAATAGCGGAAGCACGTGGCACCAGTGAAGAAACGGTGCGCTGCCAACTCAAATCAATATACGCAAAAACGGGAAGCAACAGCCAACATAGCTTAGTCTCATTATTGTTAACTACAACCGCTCCGCCACTTTTTAGATCGAATTAGCATCGAATTTATCATAACGGCTTCACTTCATCTGCTATCCGCCCGCTGCAAACCCATTGCAAGAACTGCTCACCAAGTTCATCACTTTGTGCAACCGCAGAGTTCCAACGTTGCATTCGTGTCGCGTCACGCCCTTGGAACTTCAGGAAATCATGCCGATCAGGGATTTTCCCTCCCTCCAAGCTCGCAATAAACCGCTTTGAAGGACACAGCAAAACCACATTTGTTAATGCCGCTGTGCTGACTTTTCGCCAAGGTAAAAACTTATCGAACCAGCCTTCCGTCAGACGAGGATAGAAGTGTGGATAAAGTATTAGCTTCTCCGAACCGTCTCCTGCCTCGCTACTCGGGATCGGATGGTAGTCGAGCAAGCCTCCATCTCGGTAAACACCCGTTGGCGCACCTGGAATATCGACCACGGCATGCATGTAAACGGGTAGTGAACCAGACGCGATCAACGCCGCGCGGTAATTTTCCGCAGTCAATGCGACCCAGCTGCTGCCTTTGGATTCTACTGCTGAATATCCATGCGGCAGCCTCACATCACTGAATGTGGTGCGCTGAACAAAGCTCTGCAACCTCTGCCGAGAGCGCAAGTTTGCACCAAACGCCCTAGCCATTACCTGTTGTTGATCACGTATGTCACCACTAGCAAGCTTTTCATCTAGACATCGAACCGCGCCAAACTGTAAGCGAAGCGTTGCGTGGCTGAGCACTTGCTCCACCGCTCCATAACCAGCAACTGCCTGTATGACAGGCTCCATTTGCTCTGCAATAGCGTCGGCGTCTGTAGCACCGCGATATTGCTGTTCGATGTAAGCTCGAGCCAAACGGTCTAGCGCGGTCACCGGATCAGCATGAGCCGCAGCTGCAAGTTTAAAAGCTCCCACTGATGTACCGTACAACGTGATGTGCTGTGGGGAGGTGTTCAACCAATGCCCAAAAATTGCTTTATCGAGCCCTGCAATCGCCAGCCACTTAGCCGCTCCCGATGCCCCCATGACACAACGGATATCTGCAGGCGATAACCCATTTTTACGGATATGCTGAAGCGCGTTCTCCCCCGCAAAGACTGACAACATAGTCACAAAGCCATTCCCGCAGTAATTTTGAAATGTTCTGCCCTAGTATAGGGCCAAGCAATGAAATTGAACTGAAGATGACTTTGCCTGTCAGAAATGCACAACGCCACAGCTAAGGCTACAATGGCTGTGGCAGAAAGCGCGCTCGGGTGCATATCTTAGTGCGGTTTCAACACCCTTAATGAATATACAAAGGACCTTCCCTTGAAAAAGACTTTAACGGCCAGCCTCCTCGCTGCTGTGCTTCTCCCTACTCTCTCTTTTGCAGCTCCTGAAACCGAAGAAGAAAAGCTCAGCTACAGCTTGGGTGTTTTAATCGGCGAGCGCATTCTCAGCAACTATGACGGCGTCAATTACGACGTCCTGATGGAAGCGCTGAAAGCTGCTCATCAAAAAGGCGAGCTCGCCATTGAAGGCGAAGAGGCGAACACCATCGTGCAATCTTACGCACAAAAGCAAGCTGAAATGATGGCAGAACAAGCCAAAACTGAGGGCGCTGCGTTCTTGGCAGAGCAAGAAGCCCGTGAAGGTGTCAGCAAAACTGACAGCGGTTTGCTGTATGAAGTCGTCGAAGCTGGCGCAGAGGGTGGCAAAACACCAGTAGAGACAGACAAAGTTACGGTGCACTACGAAGGTCAGCTGATGGACGGTACCGTTTTTGACAGCTCAATCGCTCGAGGCGAGCCAACATCCTTTGCACTCAATCAAGTCATTCCAGGCTGGACGGAAGGCTTGCAGCTGATGAGCGAAGGTGCAAAGTACAAATTCTTTATTCCTTCTGAGCTTGCCTACGGCGAGCGTGGCGCAGGCCCCAACATCGGCCCACATCAGACTTTGGTGTTTGATGTTGAATTGATCAGTGTTGACGACGAGCAGCCAACTGCTGAAGTACCCGCTACGGTTGAGCCTGCAGCAGAAGCCGAAGAAGCGAAGTCTGAATAAGTTCGCTTACACGAGCTAGATCAGAGGATCTCAGGTAACATTGCCTTTTGGCGATCAAAACGATCCTTTTCTACTAAACGGACGGCTATTGCCGTCCGTTTTTATATCGAGGCCGCTCTCTATGGCAGTGCACTTAATTGACCACCCTTTAGTTGCTCACAAAATCGGCCTTATGCGCGCCGCTGAGATCAGCACAAAAGCTTTCCGCAGTCTCGCCAGTGAAGTCGGCACATTGTTGACCTACGAAGCCACGCGCAGCCTGCAGACCGAAACCATTGAAATCGAAACATGGAATGGTCTGGCTAAAGTGCAGCATATGGAAGGGAAAAAACCGACCGTCGTGCCAATCTTGCGCGCAGGTCTCGGCATGTTGGATGGTGTCTTAGTGGCGCTACCAAATGCACGTGTCAGTGTTGTGGGCCTCTATCGCGACGAAAAAACGCTTGAGCCAGTGCCCTACTTCGACAAACTCGTCGCCGACATTGACGACCGCTTGGCTCTGGTAGTTGATCCAATGCTAGCCACCGGTGGCTCAGCCATCGCAACAATTGACTTGCTCAAATCTCGCGGCTGCAGCGACATCAAAGCGTTGTTCTTGGTGGCTGCACCAGAAGGTATTGAGGCTTTTACCAAAGCTCATCCAGACGTCGATGTTTACACAGCTGCGATAGATTCGCACCTCAATGACGCCGGTTACATCATTCCAGGTCTCGGCGATGCCGGCGATAAGTTGTTTGGCACTAAATAACGGATAGTGTTCGCACGACAGACGTTAAGTGCTTCAAAGCTGAGGCACTACACTGAGCTGCAAAAACGCGTGATGGCGCTCTGGCTATAAACAAGCGCCCATCATTTAGACATTTTGTCATCCCAATCGCCACGCAATATTGCCAGTGACCGCGATGCGAAGTCACGACGCCATAGGACAATCAACACAAGCGACGTCATCAATACCAACAAATAAGGGTGAAGCAGCCACGCCATGGCTGCAATAGCAAAATAGAAGGCGCGCAACCCTGCATTGAAATGGTCACCAGCCTGTATGTGAATGGCAGATATTCGCGCGACATGCCGCCGCGTATCTTCATCTTCGATCTCACCGGTCGCACCAATCAAAATGGCGCAGTAGTTGAACAGTCGATAGCACCAGAGCAGTTTAAAAAAAGCAAAAATAAAGACCAGTGAAACCAGTAGTATTTTTAGTTTCCAGTTTGCTGTAGCAACGACCATGAAATCCGGCAGATGACTCGCCATATCAAACGCACTGTCCGAAAAACCCAGCATTGCTGTGAGCACGCCCACCATCAACACAGCAGTGGATGCCAAAAACCCGACGCCCTGCATCAATGAAGCCTGCAACTGGCTGTCGAGCATGCGAATTTCCCGTGCGGCCATCACACGCATCCACTTAGCGCGGTATTGCCCCATCACGGCGGCTATAGTCTGCGATCGAAAGCGGCTGCTCTCTAACAACCACGTATAGGCAGTCCATCCTGCAACAAAAAACAGTAAGGCTATAGTGTCTTCAACGGAAAAAATATCCATCAATATCTCTCAATTCACACGCGCGGTATAAAGTCGTTATAGTAGGACAGTGACTACCATCACACAGAATTAGTCAGGCCAATGACTTGGTTATTCGACGGAGACACACACGTGCACCTTATAAAAAACCCTAGCTTCCGGGTTACAGTGATCAGCTTGGATTTAGACGATACGCTCTGGCCCGTTGAGCCAATTATTGTCGCTGCCGAAGATAACTTTTACCGGCAAATTCAACGCCAATTCCCGCGTATCAGCGATGCTTTGCCCAACGAACAATTGCGCACAAAGCGCATACAATATATGCAAGCTAGGCCTGAACTACATCACGACTTGAGCACGCTCAGAACACATTTTATCGATGAGCTTTTACAAGAACACGATTATGCTCCTGACAGCGAGCGTCTATTGATGCAGCAGTTTAAACAAGACCGTAACAAAGTAGACTTCTACCCAGGCACTCTAGAAGCACTGCGCAAGTTAGCGCAAAAATACACGCTCGTTGCTTGCACTAACGGCAATGCTGATGTGTTTAAAACAGAGGCAGGTCAATATTTTCGGCATGCCATCAGCTCTGAACATGTAGGCGTTGCTAAACCCGATAAACGAATATTTGACTTAGTTTGCCAAAAAGTAGGATGCCGCGCTCCAGACGTTTTACATATTGGCGACAACCCGCAGACAGACGCCTTGGGCGCTTTACATGCGGGTATGCACAGTATTTGGTTTAACCGTGAGCAACAACAATGGCCACACCCACAACAGCCGCATGCCACTATCAAGCATTTAGATGAGCTTCATGAACTCTTGATTTAGAAGGTAAAAAGTGTGTGAGATGAGCTAATTCGATAGCCTTGCTAATGTTAAAGCTATGCGCTTGTACAACTGCTTCGCTACGGCAATCAAGCTGCCGCTTGTCAGTGATTCAGACCGGCGAGTGTCGCTTCGGCTGCTCTTTCCCAAGGAGCGTCAAGCATCATCATATGATTGATATCAGGCACAATCTGCGCTTTAACCCCGTAGCGCCGCGCTGTTCGGTGTAATTGGCTCGTAGAGACCAAAGCATCATGCTCAGCACCGATCACAGACACCGGAGTCTGCATACCCACGCGCGGTATCACTGTGTCACCCATGCTCATATCCATGCCCACGCGCATTGAAGCCATGGTTTCCATTGCGTTGACGTAGCGATTTTTGAGCTCAGGGGTTTGCCTTGGGAACAACATATCGGCGAGTGCGGCATTTGGCGTTGCGCCACCCACCCCACCCCACAAAGCCGACATCATGCTCGGATTGGGTACAGCCATTTGCATCATTGGCACTAAGAACCCATCGGGTGGAGAAGGCGCCATCAAAACAGCTGCAGGGTAGTCGTTGTGCTCGAGTAATTTTTGTACAACAACCGCTCCCATGCTATGACCCACTAAAATCGGTTTTTTCGGAATTTCGGCCAATACTTGCTTTACGTCCGTCACATAATCTTGCAGCGACCACGAACTGGCAGCCCCTCGCCCGTCTGATTCGCCATGCCCTCGGAGACTTACCGCGTAACCGTGATATCCCCGCTCAGCAAACCATGGGAAAAAGAATTCTTCCCATACCCAAGCCGCACAGAATGCCCCATGCACAAACAACAGAGGCGGTTGTTTATTCGCTTTTACTGATTTAGCAGAAGTGAAATCTAATAACTGCAATCGCAATGCGCTGGTATCCTGTTTAAACTAGTGGGCTGGGGCAACGAGCGTCAAGTGCTTACCAACAACTCGCCAAACATGAGCGAAAAATGCAGTAACTCACGAAATGCCCAAATATAGAACTGTTTGTAAACAATTATCTCTAATGCAATCTTGTTGCGACAACAATGAGCTGTCGCACAAGCCATGCCGCTTTCATCTTATTACACACCACAGGGACAGCCCTTTATGGCAAATACCTTTGAGCGCCTACTCGCTGAAAAGCCTTATCTACTCGCAGATGGCGCGACAGGCACGAACTTATTCCAACTTGGCCTACAGACCGGCGACGCGCCGGAGCTCTGGAACACAGATCATCCCGACCGCATTCAAGCGCATTACCGCAGCTTTGTTGATGCCGGATCAGATATTATCTTGACCAACACTTTTGGTGCTAACGCCTACCGACTAAAGCTACATCAGTCCGAGAAGCGCGTGCGAGAGCTCAATGTCGCCGCTGTGCACCTACTACGAGAAGAAATAGACAAAAGTGGCAAGGATATAGTCATTGCCGGCTCAATGGGTCCAACTGGAGAAATACTCGAACCAAGTGGTCCGGTGAGTATCGATGAAGCAGCCGATGTCTTTGAAGAGCAAGCTCACGCCTTAGCCGATGCAGGAGCCGACGTGCTCTGGCTAGAGACACTCTCTTCTCGAGAAGAAACAATCGCAGGTGTGCGTGGTGCCGCACGAGCTGGTTTGCCGATCGTCACAACACTCAGTATCGACACCAATGGCCGCACCATGATGGGTCTAACGGCAGCCGATATCGTCAACTTCCAAGCAGAACTAGAACAAGCACCGTTAGCTTTTGGCACCAATTGCGGTGTGGGTGCTAACGAAGTGGTTGCTGCGGTGCTCAACTTCAAAGCAGCATCAGACCTAACAGGCACGAAGCCCATCATCGTCGCCAAAGCGAACTGTGGTATTCCCGACTATGTGGATGGTGCAATTGTTTACAACGGCACACCTGAAATTATGGCGCGTTATACACAAATGGCGTTGGATGCGGGCGCTCGAATTATCGGTGGTTGCTGTGGCACCTCGCCAGTACACCTTGCGGCTATGCGTGAAGCAATGGACAACTACAAGCCCGGTGATGCTCCAACTGTTGAGACCATCGAAACGGATCTAGGCGAGCTGACAACGGGCGCCAAGGCCCAATTGGCTGGCGATTTAAGTATCGCGGGTGGTTCAGCATCCGGGGGCTCCGGCAGAGGAACCGCAGGGCGCCGTCGACGAAAGCGGTAATATGAGCGCTTGGCCCAGTGCTGGGAAGTGCGATAACTAGCGACAATATACGGCCTGCCACTTATTGGCAGGCCAAAAAAAACGCCCCTATAGAATAGGTGCGCTTTTTTCAGGGCTTCCGACAACTACCTCAGTGAGGCTTAGTCAGTCACACTCTCCGGATGACCTAGAGACTAGGCTTCTCCATCGGGATTGACGTTCTCAGCCTGTGGGCCTTTTTGACCCTGAGTGACTTCCATCGTCACTTTCTGACCTTCATGCAGGGTTTTACGACCATTGCCATTGATGGCGCTGTAATGGACAAAAACGTCCCTGCCGCCTTCCTGCTCGATGAAACCAAAACCCTTTTCATCATTAAACCACTTGACGGTACCGACGACTTGATTTGACATGTCTAGCTCTCACTGAATTTTCTAACCGATCTGCTCGGTGTATGATCTACCATCGAACAGCCTATCCATCCGGCGGACTGATCGAACACAAAAGGATAGCTAAAAACTATCCAAGTGGTACGGCGCTTTCGCGACGGCCAACCCCAGCATAACCTGTACTCTGCAAGAGCTTCATGGACGACAAAAAGTCGAGATTCAGCATCGAAACAGAAGATTGGCAGGTTGCCGCTGGATTATTCGTTGTCGACACCTTACCTGCTGTTAAGGTTGGGCTTTTGGGCTCCTAAAGTCAATGGGTAATTGCCTTTAAGCACAATAAAACAGATCAAAATTCAGCACTCTAGTGCCATTTTAGCCACTACCGAAGGCGATATTTGACGCCAGTCGTGACTCTACTGCGCACTCCACTGACATAGTCCACATCGCTGTCATAAATGTTAAGTGTCACATCAAAAGTCAAGACATTATTTATCTCGTAAGCGAACTTGCTGATAAATTCATTGGATGTGCTGTCCGTTTCTGTATCAGAACTGACTAAACGCAGCTTCCACGAATTCTGCCAATCGACCACATCAGAAACTTCATAGGTATAGCTGAGCTCGTTCTGCAGCGTCGTGTCACCGTCGCCATCGATGGTTCGACCAAAAGTCACGTCTTCGATTAGCTGCCCTTTATAACCATACGGTTTTGCGTATCGAAATGAGAGACTCAAGCCTGGGTCACCCTCGGAACCATCAAAGTCTTTGATGACATAGCTCACACCAGCGGCGGCACGCCACCCGTGTTCGCGCGGACTAATATTCTCGATATTGAGCACGTCGTCGAGCTTGATCACACCCAATGCACCCAACCCATCACCGTTGATCAGCCCACCGCCCATCAGCACAGTCTCGATCGCCTCATACCACGCACGCCGATACTCACTTAAGCCATATTTTGATTCAAACTCGGCTTCTTTGTTAATGATTTGCGCTATTTCAATCATGACAACATCACTGGGATAAGCCGTGAGCAAACCAAAACGCTGGAAATCTTCGATTACTCGAAGCGCTTTAGCCAAAGGAGTCGCATTGATAACTCGACCATAGCCCACCCCCATGTTGAGCAGAGCTCGTGGATCGTCGTATTCGGTGTTATAGATGAACTCACCATTACCGAACCAAAACACGTTGGGATTACTTTGCAAGTAGCGATCGTAGTCACCGGAAATAGTCCCCACTAAGGCTTCAGATGTTGAATTAGACTCGCTGCCCGCAATATCGCTGCGATAACTGCCCTGTTGTTTCATGTTACCGGAGACATCTGCGGAGTAGGTCCAATACAAGGGAAGACTGCTAAACACCTTGCGGTAGTTCGCGCTCATCTGCAGGTCGTAAGCGGTTTGGAACACCGTGTCATCGTCCGGCGTTTCGCCACCAATTTGGCGACTGTAGTTTTGGTTTTCCATCACGAAGCTACCAACTGCGTGGGCTTCTTCATAAGTGCTGTTGGGGTCTACATAATCTTCAAGCGTTATGGCTTGCAACGTCGGTGCAAACATCGCAGCGGTGATGGCTACAGTTAATACTCGAGGGAAACTCATGCGCTAGGCTCTCAAAGCTCTCAGGGGCAATGCAATCCAACAAACAGGAAGGTGCACGAAGTCGCTTTTCCAAGCGCCCCAAATTTAGGTTAATGCGCTGAGTATAGAAGAGAAGCGGCGGTACGAATGACCGCTGGGCACGCTAAAGGTCGTAAATTACAGTATCCAGCGCTAAGATCCACCCAAGCATGTCAACAAAAGATCTATGCAAGATCACGCCACACAGTTACTGCTCTTGTCAGGCATCGCTGACCCAAGCGAAAAATACGAGAGAGAGCTTTAGAGGCAACTGAGAGTTAGTTGCCCCTGTGCCATAGGCAACTAGTTATATTGAGAAGCCGCCTGTGCCAAGTACTGCCAAAGGTACTTGGCATGGCTCCAACGCACTTGTAAATCAAAGGTGTTTACGTCTTGTGCATGTAACAGCACCGAACATTTGGCAAATCGCGTTGGCGTGGCATCTCCTACTTTGAATTGTGAGGCATGCATATCCAAGGGTGTGCCGCGTGATAGCACAGCACGCGAGGCTTCGCCCGCCAGACGAATAACGACATAATAGTCGCTGACATCGACTGCCGATAAGTGAGCATTAGATCGCGCAACCTCGAACGCCGCAATCAAATCGCCAACCGCCTCTAATGAGCAATGCAACACCCACTCGTTTGGGCCCATCCAGTAGAGTGTTCCAGCGGTTAACGTCTGAGGAGGCGCCAAATTAGATTGTGGAGCGGCACCTAGAATTTGCTCGCAGGCTGCCACGAAAGCGCTATCAGATAGCTCACCACGCAGCACGAGCTTCCCACTCAACGGCATTTCATGCAGTGACACTGCACCGTTGATGGCGTTTGCGCCCTCCAGCGGCGAAGTAACGATAGCTTGAGTTATTTCTGTCATTTTTCAGTGCTCCTAGCTACGCGACCGCGCACCTTCTTTGTCGACAAACACGGGCTCAACCACTTTTGCAGTCACATGGGTACCGTCGAGCAATACCAAATTAACTGTCTGCCCCATACGATTAAAGCCATCCTTTATACATGCCATCGCGATGGAACGACCACCGTCTACATTTGCACTCATGTAGCTCGAAGTGACATGTCCTAACATTTTCATGGGAGGTGCCGGTTTAACTTCTTCGATGATATGCGTACCCTCTGGCAATACAAGCGCGGGGTCATCAGTCAACAGGCCAACCAACTGCTTCCGCCCTTCTCGCGTAATATCGGTTCGACCGTGTGACCGCTTACCTAGGAAATCAGGTTTCGCCTTCGAGACGATCCAACTCATACCTAAATCATCCGGTGTCATCGTGCCATCAGAGTCTTGGCCGACGATGATAAAGCCTTTTTCAGCGCGCAAGACGTGCATACTTTCGGTGCCATAGGTGACGATATCGTGCGGCTGGCCAGCGGCGTGCACTTGCTCCCATACATGCCGACCATAACGAGCTGGCACGTTGATCTCAAAAGCACACTCGCCGGTAAAGCTGATGCGATAAACCCGTGCGTCCACACCAGCTACCTTGCCAGCGCGCCAATCCATGAACTTAAACGTCTCGGCATCGAGATCAATGTCGGTTAGGCTCGCTAACACTTCACGCGCCTTTGGCCCATTAAGCGCTATAACAGCCCATTGTTCAGTGACGCTGGTGCACCAAACTTTTTTGTCAGGCCATTCCGTCTGCAACCACTCTTCTATCCAAGCCAGCACACGAGCAGCACCACCCGTTGTTGTGGTCATGTGGTAGTGATTTTCAGCAATACAAGCCGTAACACCGTCATCGAAAACCATGCCGTGCTCGTTTAGCATCAAACCGTAGCGGCACTTACCCGGCGCCAACTTTAACCAAGCATTGGTGTACAACATGTTCAGCAACCAAGCAGCGTCTGGCCCTTGGATGTCAATTTTGCCAAGCGTGGAGCCGTCAAACATGCCCACAGACTCACGTACTTGTTTGCACTCTCTGTAGACCGCCGCATGCATGTCTTCGCCAGCGCGCGGGTAGTACCACGTACGCTTCCAATCGCCGACATCCTCAAACACACCGCCATGCTCTTCAGCCCAATCATGCATAGGCGTTTGACGCACCATGTGAAAGAGATCGTTGCGGTTTTGACCCACTATCGCACCAAAGGTTAGTGGCTCGAACGGCGGGCGGAAGGTCGTGATACCCACTTGCGGTATGCCCTCTCCACGCGCCTGCGCCACCACACCCAAGGCATTGATATTGGATGTTTTGCCTTGATCATTGGCCATACCAGTCGTGGTGTAACGCTTAGTGTGCTCGACCGAGACATAACCTTCGCGTTGCGCCAACAACAAATCCGCAGCGGTAGCGTCATTTTGGAATTCGTGAAAGTGCTTCTTCTTACCTTGACCAAGCGGGTGCTCGCAAGGCACCACCCAAAGTGCACGCAACTCGCCGATACCCAAGGTCTCGCTGGCACTGCTCACAGCACCTGCGTTGGCACTAAAGCCTGCTTCTGTAGCCGCTGTCGTACCCATTGCAAAGCCTTCTTGCAGACAATCTGACAAAGCAAATGCGCCGTTGCAGGCACCTGCAGACAGACTCGGGTTAATACTGGCGGTGATACCGGGTGCGTAAGTTTGCTCGGCCTCCATCCAGCGTAGTTTGCCTTTAGATTGACTATGCAGATTAAGCACTGGGTTCCAGCCACCGCTGCTGCCAACCAAATCACAGTTAATCAAACGCGACTGGCCCTGCACGTCACTGCCGTCAGCTGTCAGGCTCATCACCTCAACAGCTTTCAGTGCGCCACGATAGCTCACGCCAGTGATGGCGCTGCCAGTGATGATTTCGATGCCCACCGCACTTGCGGCTGAACGAGCCTTAGCACCCGGCTCGGCACGACAATCCACCACAGTTGCCTTGGCGCCCATAGCGACTGCGTCAATCGCCGTGCTATAGGCGGTATCATTATTGGTGAACACCACCAAATCTCGACCTGGCAAAACACCAAAGCGATGCATATAAGTGCGGATTGAGTGCGCCATCATCACACCCGGACGGTCATTATCGGCAAAGACCAGAGGACGCTCGTAGGCACCGGTTGCCAACACCACACGCTTAGCACGTAATTTCCACAAGCATTGGCGCGGGCCGTTACCGCCACCACGGGGACCCAGATGGTCACTTAAGTGCTGGGCCGCGATTAGATAGTTGTAATCCAAATAATGGGTCAGCGTGGTGCGTGTGAGCAGCCGAACTTCGGGCATTGCTTGTAGTTCAGCTACAGCTGCATCCACCCACTGCTGCGCAGGTGCACCGTCGATCTCGGCGTTATCGCTCAGTAACGAGCCACCAAACTCTTGCGTTTGCTCAACCAGAATCACGCGCGCACCACTGCGACCCGCCGACAGCGCGGCTGCCAGCCCCGCAGGGCCTCCGCCAACGACCAACACATCGGGGTAGTCGTGGCGATGATCATACCAATCAGGATCAGGCGCTGCTGGCGATACACCGAGGCCCGCTGCTTTACGAATGACTTTTTCATAGCTCATCCACAATTTTTGCGGAGCCATGAACGTCTTATAATAAAACCCTGCTGGGAGTGCGCGTGCCACAAGGCTATTCACCGCGCTGACATCAAACTTCAAGCTCGGCCAACGGTTTTGGCTATCCGCTTGCAGACCATCGTAAAGCTCTTGCAAGGTGGCACGTGTATTTGGCTGCGTGTACGGGTCTTTTTCTAGCTGCACGAGCGCATTGGGTTCTTCTGGGCCAGCCGCCATGAAACCACGTGGACGATGGTACTTAAAACTACGCCCAATTAGCTGTACACCGTTTGCTAACAAAGCAGATGCCAGCGTATCACCCTCAAACCCCTGAAACTGCTGCCCATCAAACGTGAACGTCATGGTTTTATCGCGGTTAACGCGTCCGCCTGTAGGCAGCCTAAATGTCTGGCTCACTGATCGCTCTCCAGTACAGGTGGTTTTTCACCCGGCTTGTAAAATGCTAAAAACTCGTCGGTGGCGGTATTGCGTACAGCATTAAACCAACGTTTGCAGCCATGATCATGAGTCCAGCGTTCGTAGTGAACACCTTTGGTGTTCTTTCTAAAAAACACGTATTCGCCCCACTCTTTTTCGCTGAGCTTCTCAGTCTCTAGTGGGCGCTCGATATGCGCTTCGCCATGGCAGTGAAATTCGCTTTGGTCGCGTCTACCGCACCAAGGACAATCAAGTACTAACATGACTCATTTTCCGATTGCTTTTGTGTTTCAAGGCTCAACGACTGCGAGCAAGTACTCGATGCCGTACACGGCGCTGCAAAAGAGACAACGCGAGCTCCGCCCATCCGTCGCTTTTCGGCAACACTAGGCTTATTGCCACTGCCTGTAGCAGCACGCTGTTCCAAGCTAGCAAAGTAAGGATTGGCGATAAATTGATTAATCACCATCTTTCGGTATGCCGAGACGATACTCGACTGGGGTTTTTGCCGCTTATTCGTTTTCATGTTGTCAAAATCCTCAGTGCGCAACAGCCGCTGCTGCGCCCTCATCAACCAGCGCACCGGTGTGGAATCTATCTATCGAGAATGGAGCCGCAATCGGGTGCATCTCACCTTTGGCCAGTGAATGCGCAAACACGTGACCTGAACCCGGTGTGCACTTAAACCCGCCCGTTCCCCAGCCGCAATTGAAAAACAGATTTTTAATGTCGGTTTTAGAGATGATGGGTGAGCGATCAACCGTTACGTCAACAATGCCGCCCCACTGACGCAACATGCGCATGCGACTGAATTGCGGGTACAACTCGCAGATTGCCTGCAGCGTATCTTCAATGATGTCAAAGCTACCGCGCTGGCTGTAGGAGTTATAGGAATCCGAACTAGCGCCTATCACAAGCTCGCCTTTATCCGATTGACTGATGTAAGCGTGCACGCCATTAGACATAATGACGCTGTCCACCACCGGCTTGACGGGTTCGGAAACCAGCGCTTGCAGTGGAAAAGATTCAAGCGGCAAACGTAGCCCAGCCATTTCTGCCACAACAGAGCTGTGACCCGCTGCCACTACACCCACGCGTTCACAGGCGATATCTCCGCGACTGGTACGCACGCCTTGCACAGTGCCGTCTTTGATATCAAAGCCAGTGACTTCCGTCTCCTGAATGATATCGACGCCCAATTCTGAAGCTGCTCGCGCATAACCCCATGCCACTGCATCGTGTCGAGCCGTACCGCCCGCCTTTTGCAGCAGTGCACCCATAACGGGGTACCGACCTTCCATCTGCATGTAAGGCACCATCGCCTTGACTTGCTCGGGGTTTAGAAACTCACTAGCGATATTGTTGTGGTGAATCGCGTTGCCACGACGCCAAATCTCCTGCATGTCATGCACACTGTGCGCAAGGTGCAGCACGCCACGGGGGGAGTACATGACGTTATAGTTGAGCTCTTGACTGAGGTCTTTCCACAGATCCATGGCGTGGTCATAGATAGCGGCAGACTCATCCCAGAGATAGTTTGAGCGTACGATGGTGGTATTGCGGCCGGTATTTCCGCCGCCAAGCCAACCCTTCTCGATAACCGCCACGTCGGTGATTCCGCATTCTTTGGCCAGGTAATAGGCTGTTGCAAGGCCATGACCACCGCCACCGACTATCACGACTTTGTAGCGTTTTTTGGGCTCAGGGCTGCGCCAAGCACGCTCCCAATTTTGGTGGTAGCTGAGCGAGTTACGCAACAGCGAAAAAACAGAATAACGACTCATAAACGGGCACTCTCCGGTGATTCCGTTGGATGTGTCGATATAGCTTTCCCAACGGACGGGTGATGTGCCGATTGTATGAAGTGAGCAGCGATAGATATTGCTCAAATGCGACGCGGTGGTTGTGGATTATACCGCCGCGCCAGTCACTGTTTGTTTAGGGCGCCCGCAGCGTCAAGTCGCCTAGGCAATTCCCTAGCAAAAACGCCTAACCTTCGCTTTCCGAAGCCAGATCGAAAGGCATGCACAGCATGCCCTCTCGTTCGATAAAACTGACGATGGTCTCAAGACCATCGCCTTCTTTCATGTTGGTGAACACATAGGGGCGCTCTTCACGCATACGCTTTGTGTCCGCTTCCATCACCTCCAATGAAGCACCAACGTACGGCGCTAAATCAGTTTTGTTGATCACCAGTAAATCGGAGCGCGTTATTCCTGGTCCACCTTTGCGTGGGATCTTTTCGCCTTCAGCTACATCGATGACGTAGATAGTCAAATCGACTAACTCGGGGCTAAAGGTTGCCGACAAGTTATCACCGCCGCTCTCGATGAAAATCACATCAAGATACGGGTGTAGCTGCTGCATATCTTCAATTGCAGCAAGATTCATAGAGGCGTCCTCGCGGATAGCCGTGTGCGGACAACCGCCCGTTTCGACACCCACTATACGATCCGCCTCCAAAGCTTTGGCGCGAGTGAGAATCAACGCATCCTCTTGGGTGTATATATCGTTGGTGACGACTGCCAACTCGTAACTGTCTCGCATACTCAGGCAGAGCATCTCTAATAGCGCTGTTTTTCCGGAACCCACGGGGCCACCAACACCGATACGTAGAGGGGCTTTTTCGTGATCTTTCATGACTGAACTTCCTGATAAATAGTGGAACTCACGAGCGGTATAGGCGCGTGTACTGGGTTTCGTGTGCACTGCTGGCAAATGCAACCGCAGCTGATGAATAACCGATATTCTCGAAGGGTAAAGAGATGGCCTGCTGAACGACTTGCGGTAAGGCTTCGCTCACCGCAAAAAGCATGCGCTGACCGTCCGACTGGCCCAAAGGCACCGTTTTTATCGCCGCAAGTACTGTGTTTTCAAGCCAGCTCCAAGCAAAGCCTTGCAGGCAATCTGGCAAAGTAATACCCCAACTGTGGCACGCCCAAGCAAAGCCTGTGTGCTGACTACGCTGTAACAGAGCTTTGTGCTCCGCAGCACCTGACACACTCAGAGACAACAAAACTTGAGTCAGCGCTCGGCCTCTATTTAGCTCTTCTGCTCGTAACTCGCTCGTCTCTCTAAATGCAACCAGCTCGTCAGTTAAGCTCTTTAAGTCTTCGATATTTTGCTGCTCGCATGCAGCATACATGCAGGCCAAAAGCGGCAGCTCTTGACATTGCATCTGGCCTTGCAGCAAATCCAACAGCCAGGCTTGTAATGAATCCACATTGTCTATCCAGCCGGCCTCAACCGCCCACTCCAAACCTTGTGAGTAACTAAAAGCTCCCACGGGCAAGTTGGGGCTGAGCAGCTGTAACAAGCGCAGCTGCGACATCGACTCAGACGGCGGCTTTGAATTAGTGGCTGTGAGCATGCGAGTGTCCATGAGCATGACTCGACGAATGACCACCGCTATACGCGCCATTTTCTGGTTGAAACGGTGACATCTGGCTGTCGACAATCAACCCAAAACCTCTCAGCATATCGTCCAACACATGATCGTGTTGATAACTGAGCAGGCCCTCTTGTATTTGCAGCGGCACGTGGCGATTGCCTAAGTGATAACAGGCGCGCGCAAATAACAATGGCTCGTCAACAGCACAGACAGAAAGCAATTCGTCTGCGGCGACCACTTGCACGGCAATACCGCAGCGACTTCCAAGTACATCGCCGTCTTTCAACACGGTGCCACGCGGTAAAAAGATGCCTGCCTCACGGCCGTCTTCTAGCGTAGCGCGCAAGCGGCACTTCACGCGTTGGCCAAGATCAAGCCGTAATTGGCCGTCGACACTGCGCGGTGAATTTTCCAGAGAAATAAGCTCTAACATCAGAATAAAAAATACCGTTGGGCCAAGGGCAATTCGCTCGCGGGTTCACAGTGCAATAATTCGCCGTCAGCGCGTACTTGGTAGGTTTGAGAGTCAACCGAAATATCGGGTAAATAGTCGTTATTGAGCATGTCGGTTTTTTTGATATTGCGACAATTTTTAACCGCTGATATTTGGCTTTGTAACCCCAACTGCTGTGCAACACCTGCGGACTCGGCTGCTTGTGATACGAACGTCACCGAGGTACTGCTGCGCGCCGTACCCAGAGAGCCAAACATTGGCCGATAATGCACAGGTTGGGGTGTAGGTATCGACGCATTTGGATCACCCATCGGCGCCTGAGCAATCATGCCACCTTTGATTATCAGCGAGGGTTTAGTGCCAAAAAATGCGGGCTTCCATAACACCAGATCGGCCAACTTACCAACCTCCACCGAACCTACTTCGTGTGCGATACCGTGGGCAATTGCTGGGTTAATCGTGTATTTAGCGATGTAGCGCTTGGCTCGCGTGTTGTCATTATCACTAGGGTCACCGGATAAACTGCCACGTTGAACTCGCATCTTGTGCGCTGTTTGCCAAGTGCGGCACACCACTTCACCCACGCGCCCCATCGCCTGTGAATCCGATGCTATCATCGAGAAGGCGCCGAGATCTTGCAAGATATCTTCGGCGGCGATCGTTTCTCGACGAATGCGGGACTCAGCAAAAGCCACGTCTTCTGCAATAGCTGGCGAGAGGTGATGACACACCATAAGCATATCCAAATGCTCGTCGATGGTATTGATGGTGTAGGGTCTGGTGGGGTTAGTTGACGATGGCAAAACATGCGCTTGCCCACACGCTCGGATAATATCGGGTGCGTGACCACCACCCGCACCCTCGGTGTGATAGGTATGAATAGTGCGCCCTTTCATCGCCGCCAAAGAGTCTTCCACAAAGCCAGACTCATTCAAGGTGTCGGTATGAATCGCCACCTGAATATCTGTTTCTTCGGCTACGCCTAAGCAGCAATCAATTGATGCAGGCGTGGTACCCCAGTCTTCGTGAAGCTTTAGCCCTATCGCCCCAGCCGCAACCTGCTCACGCAAAGCCTCTGGTCTGCTGGTATTGCCTTTGCCCAAAAAGCCAAGATTCATCGGCAAGCTATCGGCAGATTGCAACATACGCTGCATATGCCAAATTCCGGGGGTGCAGGTTGTGGCGTTCGTGCCAGTTGCTGGGCCAGTGCCGCCACCCAACATCGTTGTAATACCAGAGCTGAGCGCCTCTTCGATTTGTTGTGGACATATAAAGTGGATATGGGCATCGACACCACCTGCGGTGACAATTTGCCCTTCGCCCGCGATCACCTCTGTGCCTGGTCCAACGGCAAAATCGACACCCGGCTGGATATCCGGATTGCCGCCTTTACCAATCGCCACAATGCGCCCGTGTTTGATACCGATATCCGCTTTGACCACGCCCCAGTAATCGAGAATAAGGGCGTTGGTAATGACGGTATCCACCACGTGCTCATCGGTGAGTTGACACTGGCCCATGCCATCACGGATGACTTTACCACCGCCAAATTTTATCTCCTCGCCATACACAGTATGGTCGCGCTCGACTTGCAACCACAGCGCAGTGTCAGCCAACCGCACTCGGTCGCCCGTTGTCGGACCGTACATCTCGGCGTAACTGCGTCGATCTATTGCGCTCATGATTTTTCCTCATCTAAAGCACCCATAACTGCAGCGTTAAAGCCGTATACTTTGCGCATTCCGGCAAAAGCTACCAAAGTAACTTCACGACTTTGACCCGGTTCAAAACGCACCGCCGTGCCAGCAGGTATATCTAGGCGAAAGCCACGGCTTAATGCTCGCTCGAACACCAACGCACTGTTGGCTTCAAAAAAATGGTAATGCGAGCCAACTTGTATAGGACGATCACCACTGTTACCCACATTGAGAGTGACAGTCTCACGGTCTTGATTGAGTTGTATTTCTCCTTCAGCAGGAATTACAGCTCCGGGAGCATTGTTTTCATCCATTCCAGAAACAATCGGGCTATGCACAGTCACGAGTTTAGTGCCGTCGGGGAAGGTCGCCTCCACTTGCACATCGTGAATGAGCTCCGGCACGCCCTCCATCACCTCATCAACGCTCAGTAGCTCACGCCCGTACTGCATTAGTTCAGCGACGCTTCTTCCATCGCGTGCGCCTTCCAGAATAGCGGCACTAATATAGGCAATAGCCTCTGGGTAGTTGAGTTTTAGCCCACGCGCCTTGCGCCGCTCTGCCAGCAAGCCCGCTGTAAAGAGCATCAGTTTGTCTTTTTCTCTTGGTGTGAGTTCCATAGTTTTCTCTTTTTCTGAGCCTTGATCAATGTAGTGCTAAATTGAGCTCTAAGGCGTCCAGCGAAATCTGCAAACAACAGGTTGATGGATAAAAACCACAACCTGTTGAAAATCCGTGTTAGTCAGTGTTCTCACCCAGTTTTTCACTAGGTCGCCCAAATGCGCGGTGCACACGCTGGCAAGTGGTGTACTTCGGGTCTTAGTATTTGCCACAAGTGTTGAAATAATTGGCGAGCCTGTTGTGTAGAAGGCCCGAGGTATCGTGCAATCAACAAGTCATCGATAAGCGTTAAGGCGATATTTTCTGTTACAAGCTGTCCGCTAGCCTGTAAAGACTGTCGCGCATCTACAAGCTGCTGCTTTGATACAGGTGTGGCATACAAGGTGGCGCATACTGCATTTCCTCGCAGACCACTCACCGCATCAATACGTTGCGGCGCTTGTACCACCAGCCGCTCGCGTAGCACCGGCACGCCGTTGCGCTCTATGCGTTGATTAATGCACACACGACCACTAAGAAACCGTTCATTGGCTGCTGGCCGACCAAAGCAGTGCATATCCCAACCAATAAATGAGGCATTTTCTTGAAGCCTGACAACATTACTGGCCTCTACCACTGCCCCATCAAAGTAGATATTCTCTTGTGGCAACCAATCCAAGTGGCTGTCTGTGTCTAGCGTGATATGTTGATGCACTGTCGCTTGCTCTCCGGCGGAGCGATAGAACTGCGTCGCTCCAGGGGTTGTGATGAGCGCCCCGCTTTGCTCTGCCGTGTGCACACGAATACGTAAGTCATCTCCCCCAACCACGCCAGCAGGCGGATGCACCAAATAAACATGACATACCTGTCCCTCTGGGTAAAACGGTCGCTGAACCCGCAGAGGACCACTGTGCGAATGCCGCAATACAGTGCGCTGTTGCAAACGCTGGAACTGCAAATCAAGCTTTGCTTGCCAACCCGCCACAGGCGTAGCACATGCCGTTAACACTTGATTGTTAGCCTTGGTCACGCTTGCCGCGTTGTTGTTTGGTTTTTCTGTGAGTCTTGCTGATCGAGTAGGCGAACCACAGTGCCACAGGCACGAGCACGAACCACAAGTGCTCGCTCGCGTGCTGCATACCCTCGCTATGACTGCTATGCGCATGCACTGCTTGCTGGGCTAGGGATAAAGTGATCAATGGGAAAACCAGTTTTTTGTTCATGTCTTGGCCCTTGTTAAACCGTTAAATATTCGTCGATGAGTTTATTATCAAGAGATGCAATATCACCATCTGCAACACCTCTTCCTCTGTCTAAAATAAAGAATCTATCCGCCACGCGACGAGCAAAGGGTAGCTTCTGCTCGACCAGTATTACCGTCAGCCCGCGCTCATCCACTAGTTGTCGAATAATGTTGCCAATATCCTGCACAATGCTCGGTTGAATGCCCTCGGTGGGCTCATCTAAAATAAGCAATGAAGGCTCGAGCACTAACGCGCGAGCAATTGCCAGTTGCTGTTGCTGGCCACCCGAGAGATCACCGCCTCGACGTTTGGCCATTTCTTTTAAGACAGGGAACAAGTCGTAAATATCTTCTGGCACTTTTTTCTTGTCGTCGCTGCGCGTGGCGAACAATCCCGTGCGTATATTTTCGAGCACTGTCAGCTGCGGAAAAATTTGCCTCCCTTGCGGTACGTAGGCCACGCCATGGCTTGCACGTTGCTCGGCCCCTTTTGGCGCCAAGTCGTCATCGCCCAACATGATCTGTCCGCTGCTGCTTTTCTCCAGACCCATTAAACACTGCATCAGCGTGGTTTTACCCACACCGTTTCGCCCCATCACACAGGTGCACTGGCCAGCGGGCACCTGCATCGACACATCCCACAGCGTGTGACTTTGACCGTAAAAATGGTTGAGCCCTTTCGTTTGCAACATGGCTTATTCTCCTAGATACACACGACGGACTTCGGGATCACTCTGCACGCTATCCATATTGCCTTCCGCGAGCACAGAGCCTTGATGCAGCACGGTGACCTTGCTGGCAATCGAGCGCACAAAATCCATGTCGTGTTCAACCACAATCACGGTGTGCTCTCCCGCCAAACTGCCAAGTAACTCACCGGTACGATCCATCTCTTGGTGGGTCATGCCTGCCACTGGCTCGTCAATCAGCAGCATTTTGGGTTTTTGCATCAACAACATGCCGATCTCCAGCCATTGCTTTTGCCCATGCGACAACTGCCCCGCGTTCTGGTGCTGTTCGTCAATCAAACCTATGGTGCTGAGCACCCGTTCGATGCCGTCACGCTGCTCACCCGAGAGCGTGGCGTTCAACGCATGCAGTACACCCCGTGGGCCCGCCATTGCTAGCTCTAGGTTGTCAAATACCGTCAATGCCTCAAAAACAGTAGGCCGCTGAAACTTCCGTCCAATGCCCGCGTTGGCAATCTGAGGCTCGTCCATCTCAAGCAAATTCATGCTTTGACCAAACCAAACTTGGCCCGTGTCGGGCCGTGTTTTACCGGTGACAATATCCATCATGGTGGTTTTACCGGCACCGTTAGGCCCGATAATGCAACGCAGCTCCCCTGCATCAACATAGAGGTTGAGATCATTGATGGCTTTAAATCCATCAAATGACACACTGACCTGCTCCATGTACAAAATGGTGTTGTGTGAAGTATCGAGTACCGGCAACCCTCGCGGCATCAAAAAACCAAACACTTGGTCTCGTCGCATGCCATCTCTAACGCGCTCTAAGGCTCTCATGCCAACTTCCTCCGCTTTATCAACGAGACAATGCCGTGCGGTAAATACAAGGTGACCAGAACAAACAAAGCACCCAATATGAACAACCAGCTTTCAGGCATCAAACCGGTTAGCACCGTTTTGCCGTAGTTGACTAATATAGCGCCAACCACAGCCCCGTAAAGCGTTCCCCGCCCACCGACGGCTACCCAGATTACTAGCTCGATGGAGTTTAGCGGAGAGAACTCTCCCGGGTTGATGATGCCAACTTGCGGCACGTATAGCGCTCCTGCAATGCCCGCAATCGCAGCAGACAAAACAAAAATCCAAAGTTTGAAGGTATTGACGTCGTAGCCGATAAACCGCACGCGGCTCTCTTCGTCACGAATGGCGCAACTGAGCTTACCGAGTCTTGAAGAAGTTACCCAACGACATAAGCAATAGGTCACAATCAAACAGAATGCCGAAAGAAGAAACAAAGCGACTCTGGTTTCATCTTCACGCAGGCTGAAACCGGCAATGTCTTTAAAATCGGTCAGTCCGTTGTTTCCACCAAAACCCATTTCGTTGCGAAAAAAGGCGAGCAACAAAGCATAGGTCATCGCTTGTGTGATGATGGATAAATACACGCCGGTCACACGGCTACGGAACGCCAGCGAACCCACCACAAAGGCAAGTAACGACGGCACCAGCACAACCATGATCAACGCCACAATAAGACTGTCCATGCCCAACCAATACCAAGGTAAGCTATCCCAGTTAAGGAACACCATGAAGTCGGGCAATACCGGGTCTCCGTAGACGCCGCGGTCACCGATCTGGCGCATAAGGTACATGCCCATGGCATAACCACCCAGCGCGAAAAAAGCACCGTGGCCAAGACTGAGTATGCCAAGGTAGCCCCAGACCATATCTACCGTGATGGCCAACATTGCGTAACAAAGATATTTACCGATCAAAGTCACAGTGAAAATATCGAGATGCAAAGCATGTCCCGCTGGCAACACCATACTGGCCACTGGCACATACACCATTGCCAACACCAACAGAGTCAACAACACTTGCCCGCCCATATCAGTGCGCATCGCTTTAAGCCAAGCCATGATCTAACCCTCCGCCGCACGACCGCGCTGAGGAAATAATCCTCTGGGTCGCTTTTGAATGAAGAGGATGATCAGTACCAACATAATAATTTTGGCCATGACTGCACCTGTGGCTGGCTCCATCAGTTTTGTCGCCACCCCCAAAGACATTCCACCAATCAGTGTACCGAACAAGTTGCCCACTCCACCAAAGACGACGACTAAAAAGGAATCGATGATATACGCCTGGCCGAGGTTTGGTCCGACATTGCTGATTTGGCTTAAGGCCATGCCAGCCAGACCCGCAACACCCGCACCCAAGCCAAATGTCATGGCATCTACACGTGAGGAGTGAATGCCCATTGCACGTGCCATTTGGCGATTTTGTGCCACCGCGCGCAGTCGCAATCCAAAGGCCGAGTAACGCAGTAAGTACAGCAAGGTAACAAACACCAACAGGCAAAAAACAATGATAAACAAACGGTTGTAGGTCAAAGACAACACGGCGTTGATCTCCCAGGCACCGGACATCCACTGCGGGTTTTCGACAATGACATTTTGCGGGGACACCAACGTACGCACAGCCTGCTGCAGCACCAAACTGATGCCGAAGGTAGCAAGTAGCGTTTCAAGGGGACGCCCGTAGAGATGGCGTATGACCAAGCGTTCGATCAAAACACCCGCCGCACCCGCGACTAAAAAGGAAACCGGCAAGGCTATCAGCAGGGAATACTCCATCAGCCCCGGCAACAACTGCTGCACAAAATACGTGCTATACGCCCCGAGCATCATCAACTCACCGTGCGCCATGTTGATCACACCCATCACGCCAAAGGTAATCGCAAGACCGATGGCGCACATCACTAAAATTGATCCGGTACTCAGGCCAAAAAACAAGGTCTCTAGCTGACCGTAATTAGCGGCTCTGCGTTCAATGGCCGCTATGGATTTTGATGCCAGAGGTACAAGCTCACTATCGGCATTACCGTTGACAAATCGGTTCAGTGCAGTCAGAGCAGCGGGCTCTAAACTCGTACCTAATTGCTCGATGCTGCTTTCAGCCTGCGCTCCGGCACCACTGTTCAAGCTGTTGATTGCGACAGATGTCTGAACAGCCTGGAGCACTTTTTTGTCGCTCTCACTGGCTAACATGCTCTGCAATTTTGATTGCAGATCGCTATCGTCATCACCCATCAAGCGCTTCACCGCCGCCAGGCGGACGCCAGCGTCAGCGGATACCAAATCGACACTCGCCAGAGCCGACGAAAGCTGCGAGCGAATAGAGTTGTTAATTTTGAATTTGACTATGGCTCTTTTGTTTTCTGTGCCAATCGTCTCGCCAGTGGCCACAGATACCACGCTAAAGCCCGATCCCTCACGAGTCGCGTAGAGCAGCAGGTCATCTGACTTGCGCCGATAGAGGTTACCTTCTAACAGGGCCTCGAGCCACACAGCTTTGTCTGCCGCGTCACTGCTAATTATGTTGTCAATCGCTTGCTTTCTCTCGGCCGTCTTTTTGCTGGCCAGCAAGTCAGCGTTGTCTTGCAATACTTGTATATCAGCATCAGCGGCCCAAGCGGTAGTGTTAATACTGCTCAACAACCACAACAATAGAAACAACTTGGGGAAAAGCCAACTGTGTCTTTTTCGCTCGAAAGGCATATCAATCGTTCTCGTAGAGAGGGAGAGAAACAGAGGGGTTCGCAGGTCACTAAGTGTGACCGAACGTTTATTCAATGCCCTGCCCGTTTGCGCGAGAACGCAAACGGGCGACAGACTTAAATTGAGTCAATATCTTAGAAAGATTGACCCGAGCACTTGGCGGTTTCTACGTTGTAGTTGCCACAGCTCAATGGTGCGCGCCAATCGGAGATCAAGTCTTTTGATCCTGGCAAGAAGTCCGACCATGCATCACCGGCGACAAGGCCTGGTGTTTGCGAGACGATATCAAACTGTCCGTCGTCTTGAATCTCGCCAATTAATACAGGCTTGGTGATATGGTGGTTTGGCATCATCGAAGAGTAACCGCCCGAAAGATTAGGAACAGAGATACCAATCAAAGCATCTTGAACCAGCGCGGGGTCGGTTGAACCCACTTTTTCTACGGCTTTTAGCCACATATTAAAGCCTATGTAGTGAGCTTCCATAGGGTCATTAGTGACTCGGTCTTCACTACCGACATAGCCCTGCCACGCATCGATAAACTCTTCGTTGACTTCTTCATCAACACTCATGAAGTAGTTCCACGCGGCTAAGTGACCAACCAAGGGTTTGGTGTCTATGCCTGAAAGCTCTTCTTCACCCACTGAGAATGCGACAACAGGGATGTCTTCAGATGATATTCCCTGATTGCCCAACTCCTTGTAGAAAGGCACGTTGGCGTCGCCGTTAATCGTCGAGACTACCGCTGTCTTTTTGCCTTCAGAGCCAAACTTGCGAATGTCCGAGACAATAGACTGCCAGTCAGAATGACCAAAAGGCGTGTAGTTGATCATGATATCTTCAGCTGCTACGCCTTTTTCCAGAAGGTACGCTTCGAGAATTTTGTTGGTAGTGCGGGGGTAAACATAGTCGGTTCCCGCCAATACCCAACGCTCGACCTCCAGCTCGTCCATCAAATACTCAACCGCAGGAATCGCCTGCTGATTTGGCGCCGCACCTGTATAAAATACGTTTTTAGAAGACTCTTCGCCTTCGTATTGCACCGGGTAAAAGAGCACGCTGTTCAGTTCTTCAAAGACTGGAAGAACAGACTTACGAGAGACGGATGTCCAGCATCCAAATACTGCATCGACTTCCTCTTGTCCGATCAACTCTCTTGCTTTCTCAGCGAACAACGGCCAATCCGAAGCGGGATCGACAACAACAGCTTCCAGCTGTTTACCCAGTAAACCACCTTTTTTGTTTTGTTCGTCAATCAACATCAGCATGGTGTCTTTCAGCGTAGTTTCGCTGATGGCCATGGTGCCAGAGAGAGAATGCAATACGCCTACTTTTATCGTCTCAGCTGATAGTGCGACGCCCGACATGGTCAGCGCAACAGCGGCGACCGCTGATTTAAGCGTAAATATTTTTGATCCAGACTTGGCTTTCATATTGTTTCCTGATGTCATTGAACACTTCGCTATCTAGTTCGAGAACTGTGCCAATGACCACAAGAATTTTTATACGTTGAAATTCAGGAGCTTATCCGTGTCAAGAGTTATTTACGGCCGCATCATCGCACCGTGTTTGTGCAAGCCGATTGAATTAACGCACCAAGAGCGAACGATCGCACCGGACTAAAGCATAATGAGCATCAATCAACGAACTTACAAAGTAGCTTTGCAGCCAAATATTTTTTACTTGCGCAAGCAGTCAAAAACACCGGCGACTAAAAGCAGAAACAAAAACGGCCGCGATAAAATCGCGGCCGTTTTGTCTTTCAGTCGAGCGGCAAGGCTTAAGCGAGCGCCGTCTCAGCTGGCACATACTCGTAGCCCAAATCTTCAGCTACTTCACGGCAAGTCACTTTGCCGTCTATCACGTTTAAGCCGTTGCGCAAATGCGCATCGTCCATCAGTGCTTGCTTATAGCCTTTATCTGCAATGGCCAATGCGTGCGGCAATGTGGCGTTGTTCAACGCAAACGTAGAAGTGCGTGGAACACCGCCGGGCATATTCGCAACACAGTAGTGCACAACACCGTCAACAATATAAGTTGGGTCTTGGTGAGTTGTCGCTTTTGATGTTTCAAAGCAACCGCCTTGATCAATTGCCACGTCAACCACAACGCTGCCTGGTCTCATTTTGGAAATCATCTCGCGGGTGACTAGCTTAGGAGCAGACTTTCCTGGTACTAATACAGCACCGATTACGAGGTCAGCGTCTAAGACGTGCTTCTCAAGAGCAGCTTTAGTCGAGAACACAGTTTCAGCTCGACCACCATAGAGGTCATCGAGGTGACGGAGAGTGTCGATGCTGCGATCGAGGATAGTGACGCGAGCACGTGTGCCCACTGCGATGTCCGCTGCGTTGCAGCCCACCACACCACCACCGATAACTACAACCTTGGCAGGCTCAACACCTGGCACACCAGACAACAGCTTGCCGCAACCACCTTTGCTACGCTCCATCGCGCTCATGCCGGCTTGGATAGACATACGACCAGCTACCTGAGACATGGGCGCCAACAAGGGTAAACCACCGCGTGCCGAGGTGACCGTCTCATAGGCAATGCAAATCGCGCCGGATGCGACGAGATCTTTGGTCTGCTCTGGGTCGGGAGCAAGGTGCAGGTAAGTGTATAAAATTTGGCCTTTACGGAGCATGGCTCGCTCAACGGCTTGTGGCTCTTTCACTTTAATGATCATTTCAGCTTCGGCAAATACGGTGGCAGCATCTGCTTTGATGGTTGCACCTGCCGCTTCATATTCTGCGTCGTCAGCACCTATGCCTTCGCCTGCGCTCGTCTCCACAATCACCTGATGCCCGTGAGCCACCAACTCGTGCACACTGTCTGGGGTCAGGCCAACACGGTATTCATGGTTCTTAATTTCTTTTGGTACGCCGATCAACATGATTTCACTCTCCGTTTTCGATGCGCACTGTTGGCGCCATGACAAGCCGAGCCGGTTGCTCGAATAACGTAAATTCTGCGTGTGTTAATGCAGCATTTTGTTGCGTTATTATTCAGCAATAAAAGTTGTTTTGCTGTTTTATTCGATGAAATGATATTATTTTAGAATATTATGCAACACAAGAAGATTATGATGCACAATCCACTCGACTTAGATGACCGAGACCACCAAATATTGCGAGCCTTGCAGCGAGATGGACGCATTAGCAACGCCGATCTGGCCTCATTAGTCAATTTATCGCCCAGTGCTTGCTTGCGCCGCGTCAAACGATTAGAGGATATCGGCGTGATCGATCGATATGTCGCCTTGCTCAGTCGGTCAAAATTAGGACGAAACGGCACTGCTTTTTTACTTATCCGTATGGAGCGCCAGTCTAAAGACACCTTCAAAGAGTTTGAGGCTGCAGTCATGGCAATACCGGAGGTTTTAGAAGTGCATCTCGTCGCTGGAGACGCAGACTATATGATAAAGCTCGCTTACACCGACGCCAACGACTTCGAACGGCTGTACTTCCACCGCGTGATGGCGCTGCCGGGTGTGGTGGGTACAGAAACTAAGCTCTCGTTGCGGACTGTTTACACCAGCACCGAACTGCAAACTGCTCCTTCATAAAGCGCCTCACGATCTGTACAGCCTGATCAAATTGACACAATGCACTTTTTGCACAGCAATCAAAAAGCCCGCCAAGTTATGCCAGACGGGCTTTAATATGATGCGCAACTTGATTAGCAAGTATTACCGAGACGCGACATTCGCGTTCTCTGCAAGTGGCTCAAGGCCCTCGGCAAACATCTGCGCCCAACTGTTACGCAACAAGGCATAGTGATCACCACATTCTGCGTCACTCATTTGCTCGGCTGGCATGACTTCGTCAAACGAACGACCACTGCCGTGTAACTGACAGATACCTGACCAATAACGCTCAGCATTAAGCGAATGACTAGCCCAGTAGTTACTTTTTGAGCGGTTTAAGCCAATGGCGTGCTTGTCGAACAAGCTCAACGCATTTTGAGCGATACGATCGCCATTAGGCATATGCTCTAACAACGTCAACATGGTCAAGTCTGCAACGGCATCCTCACCTAACCACTGCCCTGTCTCTTCTTGCTGGGTAATTGCCACATGCGCCAGCTGATGCACCATGCTGTATACAAAGGCATCCAGAGCAACCGATGTATCCGCTACATTTTGACCCGTGCTAATTTTGAGATCATCTTTGATGTGCTGCAGATGCTCATAAGGCATCACAATAACTTGGCTGCGAGTGTTAATCCGTGGCTCTCCACCACCGCCCAACACCAGCGTGACCGGACTTTTAAGCGCCATACGCTGTTCGGCCATGTCGATCACCGCTTCAGCTAGGCCAGAATGCGTAATCTCAGCATGCGCTTGGCTTGATTGAGCGTTTTGGGGCCAAAGAACTGTGAGCGTCGGTCTGTGCGCAGCGATTTCCGCCTGCACTAATCCGGTAAACGCCAGCATGGCTAAAGTGCCTAAATATCGCCCTGTCTTCGCTTTCATTCCCTGCACCCTTCTGTAATACCAACAACAAATAATCTAGACGATTCGCGAAGTGATATGTTTTCGAAACACTGACTACGCACCTGAATAAGGCCTCATTGTACAGAACGTGACGTGGTTCACAATCGGTACGTTAACGCTGCAAACATACGGCGTCTCGAGTAAAGCAAGATGACAAGTCCTGATTTGTAAAAACCAGAGCGCACAAGCTAAACAATCGAATAGTGAAAGACCTGCCTAAACTTTAGTTGCGAATCGACGAAGGCGCTAACTTTTAGAGGGTGGGTGACTGAACAATAAGCCTGAGTGCTAAGCCTTGAGATATGACACGCGGTATGTGGTACAGCTCAACAACAGCAGCACGTTTTAGGAACGCATACACCGATCTTTGCAAACCGGCATTGGCAAGTGCTTCGCATAATTCTGGCTGCAATGCTTGCGAGATAGCAGCGACGCGGCAAGTCGCCGTAGCATCAAGCGGTGAATAGACTGCAACCGCATGTTATGCGTGCGACGCCTTCAACAACTAATGTAATTTTTTATCATCGGTTAGCGAGTTTCTAGCTTTCGAGGCATCAATCTCTTGCACGATGACCCACGGCGCTATCACCATTGCCCAAAACTCGGTGTTCTCTTCGTTCCAACGCCTCGCATCACTGTCGCTAGCCCGGCGCAACTGATCAGCCGCTTGCCATTTCTCCACAACGGCTGCATTGTCGTTTAGTACCGCTTGGCCCGCCTCGACTAAATCCAACTCGGCTGCGATACGGATGACGACGCCACGCGCAAAGTGTTTTGCCAATTCTTCCCAAGCAATGACGCCTGTTTCGTTGTTGAGCATCGCGCTCTCGAGTTTTTTGTCAGGCTTATCAGTCATTGCTCTCTCACACAAAATTATCAAACTCTGTCAAGGTGATGCAGCTTTAGAACAGCCGCACCCAGCCCCTGATTGCAAGCGCCGCATTGTACGCTAGGCGGCGGTGTTTCGCAGCCGAGTTGGCGTCTGTTTTTGTTATGATGCCCCTCCGCTTTCGACGAACAACGTCTGGCCAAAGAACCACACTGACTACTGTCGATCGATACCCGTACATATTAGAGATGAGCATGAGCGCAAGCCCCACACCACAGCAAGTGCTAGAAGACACCTTCGGCTACAAACAATTCCGCGGCCTACAGGGCGAAGTTGTTCAGCACATTTGTGACGGCGGCAGCGCGCTGGTGCTTATGCCTACTGGCGGTGGCAAAAGCCTGTGTTACCAAGTCCCAGCGTTAGTGCGTAGTGGACTTACTGTTGTCGTCTCGCCGCTGATCGCACTGATGCAAGATCAGGTGCAAAACTTACAGCAAAACAACGTTGCAGCAGCTTTCCTCAACTCAAGTTTGTCACCACAAGAAGCGCAAGCAGTTATTGAAGAGGCTCGAAGCGGTCGATTGAAGTTGCTCTATATGGCTCCGGAGCGATTGCTCATGCCAGCAACACTCGCCCTGCTAAACACGCTTGAGTTAGCGCTCTTTGCCATCGACGAAGCGCACTGCGTTTCGCAATGGGGGCATGACTTCAGACCTGAATATGCTCAGTTGAGCCATCTCGCTGAGCACTACCCACAGGTACCGCGTTTAGCGCTGACAGCCACAGCCGATGATCAAACACGTGCCGATATCAAGGCCCGTTTACACCTGTTCGACCACCCCGAATATATCGACAGCTTTGACAGACCTAATATTCAATACCACATCCAAAGTCGCCACAAAGGTGTGGAGCAACTGCTTAACTTTATCAATGAAAATCACTCCGGCCAGACAGGCATTGTCTATTGCCTCAGTCGCCGAAAAGTTGAAGAGACAGCCGTCAAACTCGCCAACGCGGGTTTTAACGCATTGCCTTATCACGCGGGCATGGAATCAGAAATCCGTGCGATCTATCTACGCCGGTTTCTACACGAAGACCCAATTATCATTGTGGCGACTGTGGCATTTGGTATGGGCATCGACCGACCCGATGTGCGCTTTGTTGCCCATTTAGATCTACCCAAAAGCATTGAAGCCTATTACCAAGAGACGGGCCGCGCTGGTCGCGATGGACTACCTTCAACCGTGTGGATGGGATACGGATTGCAAGACGCTATTACCCTGCGGCAAATGATGGAAAATGGCGGCAACGGTGATTACCGTCGCGTGGAACACCATAAACTCGAAGCAATGCTGGGTCTGTGCGAAATCACCAGTTGCCGTCGCCAAGCCTTGTTGGCTTATTTTGGTGAGGAACTCGAACAGCCATGCGGCAACTGTGACAACTGTCTTGAGCCACCGCAAACATGGGACGGAACCGAAGCTGCTCGAAAAGCACTCTCTTGTGTGTATCGCACCGGCCAACGCTTTGGTGTCAACTACCTCATCTCCGTATTACGTGGCAGCGACGAAACACGCATAAAACAAAACAACCACCATACGCAGTCAACCTTTGCGCTTGGCAAAGACACCACCGAGGCCAGCTGGCGAAGTGTATACCGACAATTGATAGCGCACGGTTATTTGCGCGCTGATATCGAACATGGCGGCTTACACCTGACGGAACAAGCCAGACCACTGCTGCGCGGTGAGCAAACACTGCACTTGCGACTCGATGTCAAAAAAGCACGTGGCGACAAGTCAAAACGTAAAAAAACCTCATCCGCTGTACTAGAGGGAATCGACGAAGATCTCTGGGAAGAACTGCGGCTGTTGCGAAAAGAGCTCGCCGAAGAACAGGGTGTGCCTCCGTTCATGGTGTTCCACGATGCAACTCTGGCAGAGATGGCCCGCGAGCAACCCAGAACGCTTGACGAGATGTCCGATATATCGGGTGTGGGTTCAAGCAAACTCGAACGATTTGGGGAAGATTTTGTGCACTTTTTTAACGCCTACCGCGCACCTAGCTAAGGCTGACAGCGAAAGCTTCGCATACCGGCAACTATGACGGCTAATCACTTTTATGGCAGCGTTTCGGTACGAGCTGCTCTTAACCAAATAGCAACAAAGGCCTAGATCGCCCCATCTACCTAAAAAAGCTAGCTTTTCTTGGCTTGGGAGTGACCGCAGGGTTAAAAATCGGTTGCTGTGGCACCGCGCTTGCTCCTATCTTCTGCATAGTCATAACACCCAAGCCGGACGCTAAAGCTAACCGCCAACCGAGCTTGTGATGAGACAAATACACACAGGTGCAGTATGCGGGCTAAAAAAATACTACTTCTCGGGGCACAGGCAGTCGGAAAAACGTCCATTGCGCGCCGATTGAAATTCGATACATTTGAGTTCGACTACAAGTCCACCATCGGTGTGCAATTGCATGAAATCAATTTAACGATCGAAGGCCAGCAGCAACCCGTGGTGCTGTGGGATACGGATGGCAACTTTGGCGATAAGATCTTTGATTCGGTCTATGCAAAGGGTGCCGCTGGCGCTTTGATTGTCGCTGATTGCACACGCCCGCACACGATCAACCACATGCAACACTTGATTGAAGGTTTTGAGCAAAAAATGCCCGGCCGGCCCTGCTTTGCCGTGTTGAACAAAATTGACAGTGAAACACCCAGCGACCAGGCACTTATGGGAATCGAAAGCAAGGTACAGCAGCTGCATCTATGCAGCGCGCTCAACGGACAAGGGCTTCTTGAAGCCGCGCAAAGTTTGTTAGTGGCGTGCAATACTCGAGATTCAGCATGGTAAAGCCCGCTCAATCGGTAAGCACGGATACCGCAATTCGACTAGGCATGGTCGGTGTCGCTTTAGTAGACAAAAACGGTATCGTGCTCAAATCCGAAGGTGAGCTCAGCAGCTGGATGCACGTGGGCCAAAACATCACCGAAAGCTCCACAGCCCTTTTGGGCATGGACGAGGCACTGGATGAGCTACGCGAAAACCCTGGCCAACAACTCACCCTGCCAAATGTCTGCTTAGACCCAGACAACCAACAGAACTTTCATACCATCACGGTGCAGTGGGACAACAACGACCAGCATTTTGTGATCAGCACCACGACATTGGACGCGGCTAACGGTAGCGAGTTTGACGTTCTGCGCGAGTATCGTTCACAGCGTTATTTACAAGACCGCTTAGATGCAGAACGCCAACACTTTCGTACCCTGTACGAACAGAGCCCGCACCTGGCCGTTTGTTACAACAACAAAGCACACATGCTGGCAGCATCCAACGATATACGCCAGAAATTTTTAGGCGAAGACGGAGAGTCTGGCGCTCTGCATAATCAGCTCACATCTGGCCCTATTTGGGATGCCATGTGGGCAGGCGAAACGATCAATGCAAGGCCTGTAAAAACCACTGACAAAGAGGGCAACCTGCGCCAGCTAGAACTCAGCGGCTATCTCGTCACGCCACCGGATATGCTTTCACAGGAAGTCTATTACTCGCTGACGGATGTCACCGAGCGCAACCTGTACCGCCTGCAAATGCAAGAGCGCAGCGAGCAGCTAGAGTCGGCAGCGAGCCAATTGCAAGATGCAAACAAACGCCTATCGCGTTTTGCCTCCATGGCGGCGCACGATCTGCTCTCGCCATTGCGCCGCATCGCTACATTCACACAAATACTGAGCGAAGAATTCGACGGTCCACAGAGTGAGTCGTTGAGCTTTGCGCTGCATGCGATTCAACGCTCCGCAGAGCGTGGTCAAATATTGGTTGATGATGTCATGCATCTAACCCAAACCGCTAACTGTGTCAGCACACTGGAAAGCATCAACCCCAGTGAGCTGTTAAAGCTTGTAGCGACAGACAGTGATGTGCAGTTAGAGCAAGCACAAGGTTGCATCAAGTATGTAGGCAATAAACACCTGATCAAAGGTGACGCCAAATTGATGCGCACCATTTACCGCAACATATTATCCAACGCGATAAAATATCGAGACCCTGCGCGTCCGCTCGTTTTGACGCACACGGCTAGCGATATTGGTACCGGCCATGTTCGCATCGAGTTTAAAGACAACGGTGTTGGCTTTCAGCCAGAGAAAGCGACGCAAGTATTTGAGCCCTTCACACGGTTGGTTGGAGATGATCAAGTCGCCGGCACAGGTCTCGGCTTGGCAATCGTGAAAGAAGCGGCAAATGCCATGGGCTATCGTGTATCCGCGAGTTCCATTCCCGGTGTGGGAACCACCATCGCGTTGATCACAAACGCGGCTGACTGATCGACAATGGCTCGCTGCATCAGCACTTGCCAATGCTTTTTTGTCAGTACACAAGCTACGTCTAAGCCATTAAACATTGAACTCACCGTATCTGATGGCTAAAAGTGTTTAATACAGATTAGAACGACATTCGTATTATGAAACACAACCGCTTTGCGAGCACTTTACTTTAGAAACAAAAAAACAGTATTGACTCACTCAGTGCTTTTTGATCAAAAATTGCGTCAGAGTAAACTGGATATTTCGGATGGTGTGATGATGCAGTGTGACTGCACCTAACTAGACCCATCACAGAAGTATGAGTCGGCAACCGCAAGCGCGACCGTATGCCGCGCACCGCCAGTAGCTTAGAACCTCGTTTAGGCAGCGCCTAAAACGTTCTCGATACTGTTCACTAAATCGCTGGCGAGGAACGGTTTTTCCAGGTAGCTCTTTGCACCCACCTTCATTGCCTGCCCACGCAAACCGGCCTTGCGGCTGGCGGTGATGAACATGAACGGTGTCCCTGAAGTCTCAGGCGCTTCTTGCAAACGCTCAGCGACCTGAAACCCATTGCCTGCTGGCAAGTTGATATCAATGATGACCATATCAGGACGGGTATCACGAGCGTGCGTCAGTGCCATGGCCGCATCGTAGGCAAAGCCCACATCGTATCCAAGCGACCGCAGTCGTACGCTCAATGCTTTGGCGATCTTACGATCGTCTTCAACGACTAGAATTTTCTTCATGTTGGCACTTCTCCTAAAAATCTTGCTATGCCACGTTGGCTAAATAATCAGACACAGGAACGGTGAACGAGAATTCACTGCCTTCGCCCGGCACACTCTGCACGACCAGCTCGCCGCCGTGCTGCAGCATAATCTGCTTCGCGATTGACAAACCTAAGCCGAGCCCTTCCCTAGCACGACAGCCCCATTCATCTTCCTTACTCACTTGATACAAGCGATCAAAAACTAGATTCAGATGCTCAGCTTCAATGCCACAACCTGTATCAGCGACCGAAAACCGGATTGCATTACCATCGGGGCCCGTGCGCTCGCTCTTTAACAACACGCTACCGCCGGCAGGTGTGAACTTTCGGGCGTTGGCCAGTAATATCGATATCACTTGCACAACCCGCGCTTCATCAGCTTGCATCAGCGGAAGGCCTTGCTCCACCTGGTGACTAAAACTTACATCGGCAGATTCGAACAAAGGTTCAAACTGTCTGACCGACTTATCTAAAACTTCCGCCGGATCAATCCGGTCCAACTCAAGACGAAAAGCGCCTGTCTCCAAGCTCACCGAATCGGTTAAATCGTTCAGATGCGTGCAAAGCTGATCACAGCTCTCCAACGCCGTAGTCAGCAAATCATGCTGATCTTCCGTCGTCTCGCCGGCCACACCTTCGTGCACCATCGAGACAAATTCGCGCAGCGAGGTCAGAGGTGTTTTCAACTCGTGAGACACACTGTGATAGAAGCGTTTGATCTCTTCGTTTTGCTTGGTCAATTGCTCGTTGGCGATTTGCAAATACTGCTGTTTCGACGACACCGTGCGCCGCAAAGCCGTCTTCTCTACCGCGTTAGCGATAGCACGACCGAGTGATTCCACTGATACCGTCGACTTTTGAATGTAATCATCTGCGCCACGCTTCATCGCGTCCGCCGCACCGTCAATGGTGCCAAAACCCGTCAGCATGACTATCGCTGGTCGTGACAAAGGGTTGTGCTCAACAATTTGATCGAGCACATCGATACCGGTGCAATTGCCCAAGTGAAAATCGAGCAGCACACAGTCGTATTGCTCATTGTTATAAAGTACGAGGCCTTCTTGGGCGCTCGATGCCTCTTCAATGCTAAATACGCGTGTTTCATGCATAGACAAGCAGCGGCGGTAGACCAGCCTGTCCATCTCATTGTCATCAATGATTAAAATCTTCAATGTCATCAAATCCAATACACTGTCGACAAAATCGGGTTGTCTTGTGAGCATTCCTAGGCACCAATTTCCTGCGTTAACCGCAGTCGTTATTGTTATTGTTTCGTGGCGCGGTAGCACTGGGTACTACAGCGGTCTCACACTCTCAGCCTTGAGAGTTTGCGCACGAGCGGAGGTGACACGACCGTAACCTTTGTTGGCAGGCTACTGAGGTGCGTTCCGTTCTGGACTAGTGAGCGGCACCAAAAAGAGGAAAGCTAAGGAAGAGTTGGGGCAGTGGAAAGTAAAGGCACAAATGACAGCGCATATGCAAACTACGCACTAAAGCCACAGCAAATGGCAGCGCATCAACATATTACTACACCAATGACTGTGTACCGATGAGAACAATTCAGTAACTTAGAGACTGCGAAGAGAAACGTGGCAATTTGTTAATGCGAAAATAAGAAGATCGCCACGGTTAGAGATCAGCTTGTTGGGCGGGGTCGATCGTGTAAGTCGGGACCGTGACGAGATACATTGAGATCGTGCAGCAAGCCATCTTCGAGGCGATATATCAGGCCGTGCACCGAGACTTTTATGCCGCTACGCCAAGCGTGACGCAAGATACTACTGTCGCTCAAATGACCGACCTGCTCTACCACATTTAGTTCACAAGCTCGGTCTACACGGCTATCCATTTTTTCAATCGCATCCAGCTCTGCTTTATGCAACCGGTATACGTCGTGAATGTGGCGTAACCAGTTATCAATCAACCCGTGGTCTTCTCCGTCCAGAGCGGCTTTGATGCCACCACAACCGTAGTGACCACAAATGATGATGTGCTTTATGCGCAGAACGTTAACGGCGTAATGCACCACCGACAGGCAATTTAGGTCAGTGTGGACCACTACATTTGCAATGTTGCGGTGAACAAATACCTCACCAGGTGGCAAATCCATAATTTGGTTAGCGGGCACACGACTGTCTGAACATCCTATCCATAGGAACTCGGGCGCCTGCTGCTTGGAAAGCTCTGAAAAGTACTCAGGCTCTTCCCGCCTGACACCTTCTGACCACCGACGATTGCGGGCGAACAAGTCTTCTAATCGAGTCATAAACCACCTTATTTGCTGAGGTCGCCAGTGTAGCAAACAGTGGCCAACAAAGAGTTTTATATACGCCTGCAGGCCGACGTTAGCACTAGAGCAAGCTCAGGACTTGTAGCAATTGCTCGCGGCTCACGTCTTGTTTCAGCAACTGCTCTTTACGCAGTTTACTCAATGCTTTAAACCGGTACTCAGCGCGCAATGCCAGAGACTTATCACCTACTTCAACCATGTAGCTCAGCTCCATTGAGCGGCCGCGCAATGATTTGGCGCCGGCACCCTCCACGTGCTGCCTGAACCGCCGCCGAACATCCAGCGTGATTCCCGTGTAAAGCGCATTATCGTCTCTTCGTACTACATAGAGTGACCAAATAGGCCCGCCATCATCACAGCTCATGTATAACTCGCTAAAAGCTCAACAGAATTCGCCGCTAGTACGCTAGGACTCACGGTTTGAACTCCGCATCAACAAGGAGATCGACCAATACCGTATAAAAAGGCAGCAGTATGCGTAAACAATCAGGTTTTAATTTGATGGAGTTGTTGGTCGTGGTCGCGATTATCGGCATCCTAGGTTCTATAGGTTATTCGAGCTACAGCGGTTATGTGCTTGAAGCTCGCCGAGGTGAAGCTGCAACTCGATTACTGCAGCTGGCCCAGTCTCAAGAGAAGTTTTATCTGGACAACAACGCCTACGCGACCTCGGTCAGTGCTCTGGGCTTCACCTCAACTACGACCAATGACGGCAACTACGCCATCACCATAAGCAACTCAACCGGCAATCAAGACTACGTCATCACCGCAACGGCCACTTCGACAGGTAAACAAAGCGCTGATACTTCTTGCGCTGCACTAGTGGTCGATCACAAAAACCAGCGTACTCCGACGACTTGCTGGTAAAGCTCAATTGACGGGCGACTTGAAAGTTGTGGCCTACACGCCAATCAACAACTTCTGCACGACTGAACTGACGTTGGCGATTCCTGCTTTCACATCATCGGCCAAGTCGCTGTCACTAGCCATCGGTGCACGACCGGCCGACCAAGACACCACCAACGAACAACTGACATAAGCTAAGCCCAGCTCACGTGCTAATCCGGCTTCGGGCATTCCCGTCATACCGGATATGGTGCAGCCATCACGCTGCATTCTGGCCACCTCGGCAGAAGTCTCATAGCGCGGTCCCTGGCTAACCCCGTAACATCCGCTTTCAACCAAAGGCACAGCCGCTGCGCGTGCTGCTGTAATCACCCGCTGGCGTAAGGTTTCGTCATACGGGTCAGAAAAGCCCACGTGCTCGACACGCTCTGGCGCACCGTCAAAATACGTATGCTCACGTCCGTAGGTGTAGTCAATAATTTGGTTGGGAATCACTACTGATCGCGGCGTGCAATCATCAGCGATCCCACCCACTGACGCAACAGCGACAACCTGCTCGGCCTTGGCCTCTCTCAGCGCCCAGATATTAGCTTGGTAGTTAATGCGATGCGGAGGAATGGTATGGCCGTGGCCATGGCGCGCCAAAAACACGACCTCTTGCCCGTGTAAGTCTCCAAACATCAACGGTCCTGACGGTGCACCGTAAGGTGTGCGCACCATCTCGCGCCGCGTGATGTTTAGGCCTTCGATTTGCGTTAAACCTGTACCACCAATAATGGCTATGCTGCTCATGCGGATATCTCGCGTGTGTAAGTGATGAATATAACCTTAGCCGAGTGCCAGAATTAGGCCAGAATCGTTTTGCCAAAGTTTACAACTGACCAGAACCCGTCGCAGCAAACTTCTCTCACTTAACCTAGGCAGAATTGGCATCAGCTAAAAACAGTCTTTTTGCTGTACTTTCTTTTCGTGACGACCCAACACTTTTTTGAAAATCGCTACATCGAGCTAGGCATCATCTAGAGCGACACCTGTGATCACCATTCGTTACCGTTCAGGGTTGGGCTGCTGCAACCAAGTCAGCGCGCGTTGCGCACGCTCCTGTCGCTCTTTCGTATTTGCACTCTCAGGTTCGCGCCTCAATGCGGTAATCCGCGCCGACCGATCAGTATCATCCGCTTCACCGCTAAGGTTATCGATGACCGCTTCAGCAGCGACAGGGTCTTGGCAGGCCAAAGCCAAATCACAGCCAGCCAGCAACGCCGCCCGCGCGCGCTCAGGTGTGGACCCTGCAACCCCGGCTGCCTTCATGCACAAATCATCACTGAGCACGGCGCCTTCAAACCCCATTTTTCCGCGCAAGTGTTCGCCAATCCAGATAGCTGAGTATCCTGCTGGGCAATCGTCCACTGCGGGGTACACCACATGCGCCGGCATGACGGCATCTACACCCGCCTCGATCAGTCGCGTAAAAACGCGCAAGTCTTTGTCGACAATCTCAGCGAGTTCGCGCTCGTCGCAAGCATCGCTGTGGTGTGTGTCCTCTTGTACACCGCCGTGCCCCGGAAAGTGTTTGGCGGTCGCCGCCACCCCAGCGATTTGCATACCGCGTACCGCAGCGGCGGTCAGCTCAGCGGCTATTTCTGGCTCTGCGTGGTAACCGCGTTCGCCGATGACTTTGCTATCACTTTGCAAGTCCGCAACCGGCGCAAGATTGAGATCGACCCCAACAGCACGCAGCTCCTGACCGCACAGCCAAGCAATATCTTCTGCGGCGGCCAACGCGCGGGTTTTGTCGAAGTCAAACGCTTCACCAAAAGCAGCTGCACGCGGCAGTGCACTAAAACCCGCGCGAAAGCGTTGAACTTTGCCACCTTCTTGATCCACCATCACCAGCAGCTCACCGCGGCGCGCCTCGCGGCAACAACGGATCAGATCGGCTAACTGCTGTGGCTCTTCGAAGTTGTGTGCAAATAAAATAACACCACCAACCGCTGGGTGTGCCAGCATGTCTCGTTCGTGGGGTTTTAACTCAACACTTGCAGGATCAAAAACCACAGGACCTGGCAGCAACACGCGCTTTGGATGATAGTGCGCCATCAATCTGCCTCAAGCACCGTAACCACAGCGTGGGCGGCGATACCTTCACGACGGCCGGTGAAGCCCAACTGCTCGCTGGTCGTGGCTTTTACATTGACTCTTTGAACTGACAGGCCCAAATCGGCAGCAAGTGTTTCACGTATATTTGCAATATGTGGCGCCATTTTAGGGGCCTGCGCGATGATGGTCATATCCGCGTTATGCGGACGCAACTTCAATTCCGCCAGAGAGGCCAACACACGCTGCAGCAAATCGCGACTATCAGCACCCTTCCACTTTTCGTCAGTATCGGGGAAGTGATGACCTATGTCGCCCAGCCCAGCAGCCCCCAGAAGCGCATCACACAAAGCATGAATCAGCACATCGCCATCACTGTGTGCCACAAACGCTTGATCAAAAGCGATGCGCTGTCCACCAATCACCAAATGCTCGCCAGGGCCAAAGGCGTGCACATCATAGCCGTGTCCAATCAACATAAACTTCGTTTTCCACAATCGATTAATAACGGTAATTTTACCCTCAACACGCGTTGACAGTTGCAAAACTTCTGCATGAACTTTATGCAGATACTTTTATCTGACAAAAACGCACACTTCTTGACACATCGAAATTAAAACAAACGCTAGAATCATCGCCATGAACGCACCCAAAATATTGATTCTTGGTACAGACGCCGCAGGTAAAAACTTTGTGGGCCAACTGCTCTTCAAGCACTTGCTCACGCATGACGTAGACTGTGCTTTTCGCGAGCGCAGACTATCTGCAGCAGATAACCGCGGCATTGAAAAAGATAAATCGACCCCCGGTCATTTGGCTGAATGGGCATTTGTCAGTTGCTACCCACTACTCAAACCGTTGATGCCGACAGTGGTTGATGCGCTCTTGCGCTTAGACTTGGCGCGTAGCAAAGCAGGAGACCGTGCCGAGATCATCGTTAGTCACACAGCCCTGCGCTTAGCGGCATTTGATTTAGGCCATCAGTTAGAGTCAGTAGCTGACATTCGAGTCCCGGCCAGCACAGCAACCTTGCTACAACGATTAAAGCAGCAACTCGCAGGTGACGTAGTTGTACTCGATATAGCCCATGCAACGCGCCTTAAACGCGTCAATGCTCGAGGTGAAAGCAGTGATCCTTTCGATCGTTACCTCGCTGCAAGACCCGAGCTATCAGAACGTATTGAAGCTTGTATGGTGCACATTGCCTGCGAATACTTAGAGGCGACGCTAATTGTAAATGATGATCTGAGCGAAAAAGAGCTACTAACTGCAGTCGCTAAATCGTCCGCGGCTTTTGCGGGTATTAGTCCCAGTTGATTAACATCAACGCACTGCCGTAGGTGGTATCAATACAAAATTACCCACGTGCTTTTTCTCCAAAAACTCTTTTTGTGCCTCAGCAATCTGATCGAGTGGAAAAGTTTTAGCCACTAGTGGTTTGATTTCACCACGCTCAATATACGAAACGAGATTAGGGAAAACCGGCTCATCCCAGCCTGTGCTGCCAATCAATGTTAGGTCTTTGAGATACAAGTTACGCATATCAAGTGCAACGATAGGCCCGCCTATAGCGCCGGATGATACATAACGACCACGCCTTTTTAGTACCAGCAACATGTGGCCAAATGCGGGACCGGCGACATTATCAACTACCACGTCCACCGCGTTTTCACCCAAGATCTCAAGCACATTATCCGCGCGATCAATAACAGCATCGGCCCCCGTTTTCAGAACTTGTTCATGCTTTGCTTTTGCTGCGATGGCTGTCACCCTTGCGCCACGTCGCTTGGCCAACTGCACAACCGCAGAGCCAACACCGCCAGAAGCACCGGCAACTAACACGTGCTCACCACTCTGCACTTGACTGCGATGCAACATGTTTTCAGCGGTGCCATAAGCACAGGGAATAGTTGCAAGCTCAGCATCGCTCCAATCGCAGTTGAGTAAAAAGACTTCGCTGGCAGGCACTTTGACATATTGCGCAAAAGCTCCATCAAAGTCAGACCCCATCCAAACGTTGTCGGCGTGTTCAAAACCAGCTGGACGCATGCAAGCGCGGACTAGACCGCGAGATCCGACGGAACTTAGATCACCACCTTCGCCAACCGCAACAATCCGCCCACAGCAATCAGTACCTTGAATAAACGGAAATGGTGTTGTCTCGTTCCAACCGCCATCAGATTTCTCAGAATCCAGTTGCTCGTCAGTGGTGGCTGCATCTTCAGTCCCCGTCGTCACCGAAGAGGAATACCAGCCGACACGTGTATTGATTTCGGTGTTGTTGATCCCGGCGGCCAGCACTTGTAATAGCACCTCACCCGATGCGGGCACGGGCATGGCAACCTCACGGCACTGCAGCTGCTCGTAGCCGCCATTACCCGCAGTAACCACCGCTTTCATGGTATTTTGGCCACTGCTCGGATCAAACCTATCGTTCTTTGGGGCTAGGTCCCATACGCCATGTCGAGTATTCATCTTTATCTCTCTTGCAAAACGTGCCGATTTTCATCCACGTGTAGTTACAACCGTACCAGTGCATAGCTTGTATTATAATTTTGTATGAGACATTCAAAGCATGCATCGTTGTAAACAGCACATGACTACCGTGCCAAGAATTGCTCAGCCAAAAATAAGTCAACGGGTCGGGTAATTTTGATGTTTTCATCACTGCCCTGCACCAATTGTGGCTGAACACCGGACCACTCCATGGCGGAGGATTCATCCGTGATCACGACACCCGCCGCTTGAGCGCTTAAAATAGCATCGCGCAGAGCTTGTAGTGGAAACAACTGCGGCGTCTGAGCGTGCCAAAGAAGTTCACGGGATTCCGTGTGTAGAACCGCGCCTGCCGTGTCACTGCGCTTCATGGTGTCTCGTACCGGTGTCGCCAATAGCCCGCCTCGTTTGGGCTCTCGCTGCACAGTGTTGATCAGCAATTCGATGTCTGCCACCCGCACACACGGCCTAGCGGCGTCATGCACTAACACCAAATCGTCTGCGTGAGCAAATTCAGATAAGGCGTGTAATCCAGCCAACACAGAGTCAGCGCGTTCAGCGCCACCGTCGACACGCAGCACGCGTGAACGAAGCTTGGCATCAATAGCTTGCCAGTGATCGTCTTCAGGCCCTAACGCAACAACAATGCGATCAATATTGTTCAGGGATAGCAGACGGCGTAACGAGTGTGCGAGTATAGTTTCGCCAGCCAAAGGTAGGTACTGCTTAGGAAGTGCTGCGCCCATACGCGCGCCCACACCTGCGGCCGGAATAATAGCGTGAAGCTTAGTTTCCCGCATCGGCAGCAGCGGGTGTATCGGTGTCTTGCTCAGTGCTCTCTGCTTGCTCCGTGTTTTCGACTGGAGCATCAATACTGTCTGGCTCACCAACTACCTGAAAAAACACTTCGCCTTTGCGAATCATGCCAAGATCAGTACGGGCTATTTCTTCCACGGCTTCGAGACCTGATTTTAAATCGTTGACCTCAGCGTAGAGTGCGCGGTTGCGCTCAACCAATGATTGCGTCTGGATTCGTGCAGAATCTACTTGTTTACGCAAATCCCACACGTCTTGAACACTGCCCTCGCCCAACCACAAACGGTACTGCAGCACGGCAAAAAGAAAAACAGCGATGTAAGTCAAAACGCGCAAGCGAGCGGTCCTTTAAAAGCAGGTAACACCGCCAAATCCGAGCGACTTGGCGGTAGGCATTAGCGTAGGTCAGATTATGACAAATTATGGCGGAAAGCGCTCGCACCTGGATACACCGCACGATCACCCAGCGCTTCTTCGATGCGCAACAGTTGATTGTACTTGGCTATACGGTCAGAGCGTGACAGTGAACCCGTCTTTATTTGGCCCGTTGCCGCTGCAACCGCTAGGTCAGCGATAGTGGAGTCTTCTGTCTCGCCTGAGCGATGCGAGGCAATAGAGGTATAGCCTGCCGCATGCGCCATATTGATCGCTTCCATGGTTTCAGTCAGCGTGCCAATTTGGTTCACTTTGATCAAAATCGAGTTGGCAACGCCTTCGTCGATACCGCGCTGCAAAATTTTAGTGTTGGTGACAAACAAGTCGTCGCCCACTAACTGGGTTTTATTGCCACACTTGTCGGTCAGTGTTTTCCATCCAGCCCAATCGGACTCGTCCATGCCGTCTTCGATAGAGATAATGGGGTAACGATCAACCCAGCCGGCCAGAAAGCTAGCGAACTCATCGCTGCTGTACTTTTTACCTTCGCCAGCCAGATCATAAACGCCGTCTTTATAAAATTCAGAACTTGCGGCATCCAGCGCGATGTAGATGTCTGAGCCCATTTTGTAGCCAGCTAATTCAACCGCTTCGATGATCGCTTCGATAGCCGCTTCATTCGACTCGAGATTGGGTGCAAAGCCACCTTCGTCTCCCACGGCTGTGTTCAAGCCACGCTTGGACAAAACGCCTTTTAAGGAGTGGAATATCTCAGCACCGTAGCGCAGCGCTTCAGAGAAACTAGGTGCACCAACTGGCATCACCATGAATTCTTGTAAGTCGACGTTGTTATCTGCGTGCGAGCCGCCGTTGATGATATTCATCATCGGCACGGGCAATGTCACTGCGTTTTCGCCGCCGAGATGTTCAAACAGCATTTTACCGCTGTCGGCTGCACCAGCGTGCGCGTTGGCTAAAGAGATCGCCAGCAGAGCGTTAGCTCCCAAGCGGTCTTTGTTTTCCGTGCCGTCGAGTTCGATCATTTTGCGGTCTAAACCAGCTTGATCGTTCACATCAAAGCCCAACAGCGCGTCACGCAACTCACCATTGACGTGATCTACAGCTTTGAGAACACCCTTGCCCAAGTAGCGCGACTTATCTCCATCTCGCAGCTCCAATGCTTCGCGGCTGCCCGTCGAAGCGCCCGACGGCACCATGGCGCGGCCCATTTTTCCGCTGCTGAGGAAGATATCTGCTTCAAGTGTTGGGTTACCACGAGAATCCATGATCTCGCGTGCTTTGATGTCGCTGATTTTGCTCATTTATACTCCGTTGTTCGCTTTAAACTGGTACTCAGCCAAGCGCAGATTTTGATCAAATAGGTGAAATTATTCAGTTTCTGTACTGACGGCTAACTCCGGTCGAGCACTGTAAAACAAAGTAAAACGTGCTCTCGAGACGCCCATTCAGAGCCTGCAGTGCCAAAAACAGTGACTCTGGGGCGTATTTTACAGAATTTGCACAGATGGTGTGCTCTGCAGCACAGCTACCTCAGCGGCACCGCAGATCCGACGCTTAAATACCCGAGTCACTACAGCAATGTTTCTTCAAAAGCGGAAGACTTGACCAATGCGTCAATAGCCTGCAAGCGCACCAATAAAGACTCCATCAGGTGCAGTGGCCAAGCATTGGGCCCATCGCACAAGGCCTCTGCAGGGTTAGGGTGTGTCTCCATAAAGACCCCCGCGACACCCACCGCCACAGCCGCCCGCGCTAAGACAGGCACATGCTCTCGTGTGCCACCACTGGAGCCACCCTGTCCACCAGGTAGCTGCACTGAGTGCGTCGCGTCAAAGACCACGGGACAATCACAGTCGCGCATGATTGCGAGGCCGCGCATGTCGGAAACAAGATTGTTATACCCAAAACTTGCGCCACGCTCGCACACCATCAACTGGTTATTGCCCACTGCACGAGCCTTTTCAACCACGTTTTTCATTTCGGCTGGCGCTAAAAACTGACCTTTTTTGATATTGATCGGCATATTGGTACGCGCAACACGTTCAATAAAGTTAGTTTGACGGCATAAAAACGCTGGTGTCTGTAACACATCAACAACATCTGCAACTTCATCGAGCAAGGTATCTTCGTGCACGTCGGTGATCACAGGTACAGCAAACTCCGCTTTGACCTTGGCCAATATGCGCAAGCCTTCGTCTTTACCTGGTCCTCTAAAGCCCGTGGAAGATGAGCGATTGGCTTTGTCGAAGGAAGACTTATAAATAAAATTGATGCCGAGCTTAGCGGTCATCTCACGCAAGGTCTCGGCTGTACTCATCGCCATTGCCTCGCTTTCGATCACACATGGGCCGGCGATCACAAAAAGCGGCTGATCTAATCCAGCTTCAAATCCACACAGTTGCATGTTTAGCCCCTTCCATTTGCACGTGCATAGTCTAGTGCCGCTTTCACATATCCCGTAAAGAGCGGGTGACCATCACGTGGATTAGAGGTGTATTCAGGGTGAAACTGGCTGGCAATAAACCAAGGGTGGTCTTTTATTTCAATCATTTCTACCAGCGGCTCTTCGTCATCTGACATTGACGAAAAGACCAGACCGGAGTCGCTAAGCTGTTTGACATAGGTGTTATTGACTTCATAGCGGTGGCGATGGCGTTCAACAATCGTATCGCTACCGTAGACATCACGAGCGTGGCTTCCGGCTTCAAGCTTACAAACTTGCCCACCCAAACGCATCGAGCCGCCGAGATCGGTATCCTGATCGCGAGTTTCCACTTCACCATCGATGCTTTGCCATTCCGTCACCAAGGCGACAACTGGGTGCGCTGTGTCTTGGTTGAACTCGGTTGAGTTAGCGTCGCTAAGCCCTGCTTGGTTGCGCGCGTGCTCAATGACCGCTACTTGCATACCCAAACAAATACCCAAGTACGGCACCTTGTTAGAGCGTGCATACTCAACCGCCTTAATTTTACCCTCGACACCGCGCGTACCAAAACCACCCGGTACCAAAATCGCGTCCAGTTTTTCCAGCTGAGACAAATCACCGCGCTCTAGATCTTCGGAGTCGATGTAATTGATTTTCACCTTACTGCGCGTATGAATACCCGCGTGACTGAGAGCTTCGTTGAGAGATTTATACGACTCTGTCAGCTCGGTGTACTTGCCCACCATGCCAATCTCTACTTTGTGTGATGGGTTCAATACAGCATCCACCACCGCGCGCCATTCACTTAGATCAGCCACCGGCGCATCGAGCCGGAACTTGTTGACGACGATTTCATCCAGCCCCTCTCGGTGCAGCTCATCAGGCATTTTGTAGATGCAATCGACATCCTGCGCCGCGATAACTGCACGCTCATGCACATTGGTGAACAGCGCAATTTTACGTTTTTCATCAACGGGAATGTCTCGATCACAACGGCAGAGCAACACATCGGGCTGGATACCGATCGAACGCATTTCTTTCACCGAGTGCTGCGTCGGTTTGGTTTTGAGCTCACCGGCTGTGGCGATATACGGCACCAAAGTCAAATGCAGGAACATCGTGTGCTCAGGCCCAAGCTGCACACCCATCTGACGGATCGCTTCCAAAAACGGCAGCGATTCGATATCACCCACTGTGCCGCCAATTTCAACCAGGCAGATATCAGTGCCACCAGCCCCTGCCATGACCAAGCGCTTGATCTCGTCAGTAATATGAGGAATCACCTGCACTGTCTTGCCCAGATACTCGCCTTTTCGCTCAGCACGAATGACGTTTTCATAAACACGACCCGTGGTGAAATTGTTGGCTTGACTGGCTTTAAAACGGATAAAACGCTCGTAGTGGCCCAAATCCAAATCAGTCTCAGCACCGTCTTCGGTAACAAACACTTCGCCGTGCTGATAGGGACTCATGGTACCCGGATCAACGTTGATGTAGGGGTCGAGTTTCATCATGCTGACGCTCAGCCCTCGAGCCTCTAACAAGGCACCTAAGGATGCTGCCGCTAGGCCTTTACCCAACGACGAAACCACGCCACCTGTGACGAAAATAAACCGAGTCATGCTTGAACCATCCAAAATTGGGTTGTGTAGCCGCGCTGCACAGGAGGCAACAGGCTTGAATTGATAGTGTTTTTAGCGCCGAGGCGAATGCCATCACGCATGGCGCATCAGAATACCAAGCAATGCGCCCAACAACAAGGCGCAGGAGATAGAGTGAAATATCTCATGCTATTGTTTTTTAACACTTTTTTCATATTTAGCTGCAATAGAAATATTCCACACTGCAGCGAATTCATCGTTCAGGTACAGCAAAGCTGTTCGATCACGGCGCCAACTAGGCACCGAGTGGTCCTGTAACAGTTTTTTGAGCGCCCTCTCGCCACTACGCAATCGAATACGCTCACCGCCTTGCCGGAAGCGAATCTGCACAACCGCCTGCTCTGGGATGATAAGCCTTTTGCCAAAATCCGAGTCGAGAGATAACAACTCATCACCGACCTTCAACGGCACCCGAGTATCGTCCCACTGGTGAGTTTGTATAGTATCGACCGAGACTGTAGGCACCCAGTACAAATATTCGCGATGTCGACGCAGTTCGCCACCACCCAAATACAAGCGCGGATCAGCGTCACGTCGCGCGCGGAGAACGTCGCGTAGTGCTGCGCGTAGCTGCGATTCTGTAGGTGCAAGTGGGCGGTGTTTCGCCAGCCAAGCGCGCAATAGGTATCGCTGCATCTGTGTACTTGCGGCCAGCAAACCATCGCAGCTCAATCCTCCATCACTGGAGCTCAGTTGTTCGAGTTTGGGCTCTATCAACTCGGCCAACAACGACTCTGCCTCACCGGCCCGCCGTGCGGCGGCACTGAGTTGCATAGCCATCTTCGGCCAACGTTCACTCAGCAGTGGCGTCACTTTCTGGCGAAGATAGTTGCGATCAAATTGCGTATCACGGTTACTGGGGTCTTCAATCCATTCGAGTTGCATTTGCGCGGCATATTGCGCCACATTTTTACTGCTAACACCCAGTAGCGGTCGCCATAAAATACCCTGCCCCAATGCCCGCGTGGTGGGCATCGCCGCCATACCGCGAATGCCTGTACCACGCATTAATCGCAATAAAAGTGTTTCGGCTTGGTCTTCAGCGTGATGTGCTTGCAGTAAGAGATCATGCGGGTTTATTTGCTGAGCAAATACGTCGTATCGTGCTTCTCGAGCGGCAGCTTCCAATCCCTGCCCGGCACTCACTACTGTGGCTTCAACAACATCGAGTGGCACGTCGAGGGCCGCACAAACTCGCTCACAATGTTGCGGCCAAGGCGCAGCGACAGATTGCAAACCATGTACAACATGCAGCGCACGAACAGGCAATGGAGACTGCTGCCGAGCAGCATGTAAAAGCACGTGGGAGTCGCGGCCGCCACTGTAGGCGACCACCAATCTTTGCGCGTCGGGGAAGCGCTGCCGAATATCAGCTAGCGCGTCGCCAACAGCTGACATCAAGCTTCGCTAAAGCGGCCGTAGGCACGCAGACGAGCACGACGTTGAGCGATTAGCTCTTTTTCTTCAAGATCAACCACTTCGTTTAAAGAGCTGATCAATGCGGCGCTAAGCGATGCTGCAATTGCATCAAAGTCACGATGAGCTCCGCCCAGTGGCTCTTCAATTACCGTGTCTACCAACTCCAGCTCTTTCAAGCGATCGGCCGTGATCCCCATGGCAGTGGCGGCGTCTCCGGCCTTGTCCGCATTTTTCCACAAAATGGATGCGCAGCCTTCGGGGCTAATAACGGAGTAAGTGCTGTGCTGCAGCATATTTACGCGATCAGCCACGCCTATGGCCAAAGCTCCACCTGAGCCACCCTCACCAATCACCGTGGCGATAATTGGCACCTTGAGCTCCGCCATCACCATTAAATTGCGAGCGATAGCTTCAGACTGGTTGCGCTCCTCTGCGTCGATACCAGGCCACGCCCCCGTTGTGTCGATCAAGGTGACAATCGGCATGTTAAACCGCTCGGCCATCTCCATCACACGCAGTGCTTTACGGTAACCTTCCGGGCGAGGCATGCCGAAGTTACGGCGTAATTTCTCTTTGGTTTCACGGCCTTTTTGCTGGCCAACTACCATGACAGGGCGGTCTTGCAAACGAGCCATTCCACAGACGATAGCGGCATCATCACCGAAGTGACGGTCGCCATGCAGCTCTTCAAAATCGGTAAAGACGCGAGCTATGTAATCTAGTGTGTAGGGCCGCTGAGGATGACGTGCGAGTTGACTCACCTGCCACGGAGTGAGCTTGCTAAAAATGCTCTCGGTCAGCGACTGCAGCTTGTCTTGTAACTTGGCGATTTCCTCGGTGAGGTTGATATCCACATCGGCTGTCGCAAGCTTCAGCTCACGGATTTTGGCTTCCAGCTCGGCGATAGGCTGTTCAAATTCGAGGAAATTGGGGTTCATACGAGGGCCGTCATACTCTACAAAGCGGGCATTGTACCTCATGCATTCTCCGCTTGCGAAGAGATACGCCCTCGAACAGTGCAGTCTGCAACGAAGTGAGCCTTCCGGATTGCACACAACAGTAAAAACACACCCTCACGCAATTACGAACGACCAAAAACAGTCATATAGAAAAAGTCAGCATAGATCATGTTAAAACCAGCGTTGGAAAGCAGACCAAAGCCTCAAAACAGAGATTTTTATCGTCATAAATCTCCAGTTCGCGCACTTGTGCCCAGAATTGAGTAGGCCCGCTGCTGCACACTTGCGGCCACTGGACAAAATCGCATTGCAAGCTGCCTTTCGGCGCCACGCCGCCAAGTAAAGCTGCCTGATGTTGTTTTGAACTCCGCATTTTTTCTGAATGCAGCGAGCAATGCGGCATGGCCACATTTGCACCAATTTTGAACGCCACTTTTTTAGGCTCTTTTGAGTGTTTTTAAAGCAGGCAATAGAAAGTAGATTAAAGGCCTAACTTCCATGTCGAAGCTTATTCGGAACGCTATTGCAGCGATCGTGTTATTCAACTGCTTCTGTGCAACAGCCGGAGCTGCCACGGCTGGGCAAACTGTCGAGCAATTGCAAAGAGACTTTCAGCGTCAGCTAAGGAGCTATTTGCTCACAAGCCCTGCTGAGAACAACGCAGAGCTGACACTCAAACGGTTAAAAACGCTTCAGCCGAAACACGAGTTAGTGTCAAACGGCCCCCTGCTCATCGCAGAGCGCTATGTGATGTTAGCGAAGAAGTCAGCCGCAAAAAAACGCCCTGAACAGACTTCGCTCTACCTCAATAAAGCTTTGCGCTTTAACCCAAAAAACAAAGCTGCTCTGGACATGCGCGCGCAAATAGACGCGAAACAATATGAGCGCTTCAGTCAGCTGGGTCACAACATTGTCGCTATAAAAGGCGGCTGCTTCGAAATGGGTAGCCCAGAATCAGAAAAAGGCAGAAACGCCGGTGAGCGCTTGCACGAGGTTTGTGTTAATGACTTTGGCCTAGCCAAATACGAAGTGACAATGGCTGAATTTGATCGTTTCAGCACCGCCAACAGTCAAAGTAAAGTGGCAGACAAAGGTTGGGGTCGTGGCAAACGCCCTGCCGTAGGTATCAGTTGGCAGCAAGCCCACGACTACACGGTTTGGCTTAGCGAGATTACGGGCCAAAGATTTCGACTGCCCACAGAAGCAGAGTGGGAATACGCCGCTCGCGCGGGTAGTACATCCGCTTTTTACACCGGCAAAAAAATGTCCAAACGACAAAACAACGTCAACGCCGACAACGATAACTATTCTCCACGTGGCAAGACACAGCCTGTCGGTAAATACAAACCCAACGCTTGGGGGCTTTACGATATGCACGGCAATGTTTGGGAATGGACTTGCTCGGTGTATGCCGCTAACTATGAGGGCAAGCAAGAGCAGCAGTGCCAGCCTGATGCCAACGACAATGCACGCATACTTCGCGGCGGATCTTGGTACAGCCGACCTGACCAGTCGCGGGCGGCCTACCGTAGCACTGCTCTTTATAGCGACAAGAACCGCGGTTTTCGATTGCTTCAAGAAGTACCTAGCCGCTAATTACACCTTCTACAATCAAGATGGTGTTGCTGCAGAGGCTGCAGTTAACCTAGGTGTGCGCTCGCTAGGCGATCAATTGTCTCGCGGATATCCCATTCACTGGTGAGTGGGTTAAGAATGCATAAACGCAGCACGCTACGCTGCCCCAGCTTTGTCGAGCTCACGCAGGCAAAACCGCTGTCAGTAACAACTTTGGCACAGCGTTCGTGCTCACCGTCTTGCGCGCCACGCAAGGCAAAACAGAGCACCCCTATCTGCGCTGGCGACGCAATTTCCCATCGATCGGGCTGCTGCCTTAAATACATCTCAGCGTATTCAGCTAGGCGTATACCGTGAGCAATAGCTTCTCGGAATTTAGCTATCCCGTAAGTGCGCATACTCAGCCACAACTTGACCCCACGTGCACGGCGCGTTAACTCGAGGCTGCGATTACGCAAATCCACCTCATCACCCTGAGCTTGAACATCTTTTAAGTATTCGGGGTTCATATCAAAACACGCCTGCAGCGCGCCGCGATGCCGCACCAACAAACAGCCAGCATCGTAGGGCTGGAAAAACCACTTATGTGGATCCATCACTAGAGAATCAGCACGATGCAAACCATCTAGGTATTGTCGACCTTGCTCAGTTAAGGCCGCCGGTGCACCGTAGGCTCCATCAACATGCAGCCACAGCTTGTACTGAGCACACAGGTCGGCAATTTCATGTAGAGGGTCAACGGTACCCGTGTTGGTTGTGCCAGCCGAGGCGATCACCATCATGACATGATGGCCTGCTGCGATATCCGCCTCCACTTGCTCTCGCAGCAGTTGCACGGGCATCTTCAGCTGTGCGTCACTGCTGATTAAACACAGTTGCTCCGCACTAAAGCCCAGTTCTCTCAAGCTTCTTGGTAATGATGAATGCGCTTGATCCGTGAAATATACGCGTCCCATACCATACTGATTGCGAGCAACAGAAAAAGCGGTGGTATTGGCCATCGAGCCACCACTTAACAAAACCCCTTCCGTGCTATCTGGCAAACCCAAAAGCTGACGAATCCACTCCAGAACCACCAGCTCAATGGTGGTCGTCCCAGAGGCACCACCCCAAGAGATAGCGACCGAATTGAAGCCCGTGGCTAGCCACTCGCCTAACACTGCGGCAAAAGAGCTTGGCCCTGCCACCCGAGCAAAATAACGTGGATGATCGCCCGCTTGTTGGTGGGTCAGAGCAACCTCAGACAGGAGCTTTAAAGAAGCTTGCACATCCATCGCTTCTTCAGGCAAAGGCCCACCTAATTGCTGTAGCAGTGCTGTTGGAGAATCACACTGAATCACCGGTGCGCTCTGTCTGCTCTGCATACGGTCCACGACCATATCCACCATTTGGTATCCCAATTGACGCATTTGCTCAGGGTCTAACCCGAGAGTGTCGGCGGCATAAGACTCATGTTGTTGATCATTCATTGATAGCTGTCTGCTGCTGGTCGTGGAATTGGTTCGCCATAAAACTAAGATTCTGTAAGCGCCAATGCTAGCAGGGTAGCTCTATAACTGCAGCTGCGAGCACTGTCATCGCTCGTCATAACACAGCAAGTGGGCGCGTCAGTAAATCGCCATGTATTTAAGCTACCCACATCGACGCCAAGCCCAGTTACAATAGATAAAAACAAGCTAGTCGCTCATACCATCTGAGAGTTTTAATGATTAATTGCCACATCTACACCCTGCTGCGCGAAGGCGCTGAGACTCCAATTCAGTTGCACAAGCCTGAGTCCGACGTCGGATCTCAACCTTCCACCACAGCCTTGCTGGATATGCTGCAAAGCAAACTGCGCAGTACCCAACAAAAGCGCTTGGGCCGTATAGACCCTGAAGCCGAAGCCGCCGGCAAAGCGCTACCGTGCGCGCTGCGTGCTTGGCACGATGAAAGCGCCGATTTCGAGGCCCTGAGTTGGGCTATTGCGGAGTCCTTTGAGGAAGGCTTGCGCGCATGGGATGACAGCTTTCGTGGGCACTTGATGGTGGCAACACAAGTGATGTTTGAGCAACGTTTTTTGTGGGTTTACTGGTTACAAGAGCGCGAAACATGGGAGGTGGATGCAGAGGGCCGGCTGCGCGTGGTGGCCGCTGTCGATACGGGCCAACTTAAATACGCCGCTAGCGTGCAAGTCAGCAGCTGGGCCAAAGACCCGGAAGCATTGACCCTTACCATGGTGACAGCACGCGGTGTTCCGGAGCTAACCAGCAGCTTTGAAGTGGCATTTAGCCTCATTGACGAGCAAGATAAAGAAGCCGAGACCGGTCGTTTTTTGGATGTTGTACAGGGCTACACAGAGTTACTAGATGACGAACAAGCCGCCGATACGCGCAAAGAAGTTGTCAATTATTGCCTAGACAAAGCACGCAGCGGGGAAGAAGCAGATATCAAAGAGCTCTCAGGGCAACTGAACCCAGACCAGCCAGAAGCGTTTGCCAACTTTGTTTACGAACACGATCAAGAAGCAAGACCACCGGCCAACCCAGACGCCAAGTCACTGCGCAACTACGTGCGCTTTGCCGGAAGAGACAAAGATCTCAGCATCAGCTTTTCATCGCACCTCATTGACCACGGTATTAAATACAATGCTGGCGACAACTCACTGGTGCTCGAACACATTCCGCCTGCATTGAAAGATCAACTCGAGCGTCACCTCAGCCGTTGATGCGCCTGTCCATCCACAGAAGAATAGCTAAGGAGGTACTGTCGCCCTAGCGCGACAGCTCAGCGCACCAGTCAGCGGTTGCTAGTAGACACATAATCAGATTCGTTTGCAGTGTCTGACTCATTACTTCGCACCAGTGGCGCCATAACCGCACGCACGTTACGGGTGTGTAGCAACGGTTTGTTGAGTGAGACTTGGCTTTCTCGCCAAACAATCAGCAAGCCTGACACCACGATGATCAGCGCACCCAAAATAGTGAAGCGATCTGGGTATTCGTCAAACATGACTGCGCCAATTAGCACCGCCCACAATAACTGGCTGTACTGCATAGGCGCCACGTAGGCCGCTGGGGCAGCGCGATACGCACTCAACATGGTGAACTGCGCAATCAACGCCATAGTGCCGATCAGGAACATAAGCGCCAAATCATGCAATGGCATGGGCACATACGAAAAGCTCATGGCCACACCGCAAACCGAAATGTTGCACAGCAAAGGGTAAATAATCAGCGTACCGGCATGCTCTTTAGAGCCGATCAAACGGGAAATGATAGAACCTATTGCGATACACAAAGCAGAACCAACACCGGCCAAATGCCCGATGGTAAAAGTTTCTATCTCGGGGCGGAGAACCACAACGACGCCCGCCAATCCCAAAAAAATAGCGAACCATCTAAACGCGGCGATACGCTCACCAAGAAAGGGAATTGCCAACAGCGATATCAGCGCAGGCGCCGTAAACAACAACACATACACTTCCACCATCGGCAAAATAGTGAATGCATAAAAAGCGAGGCATAAACCGAGAACGGTGGTTATTGAGCGCACCAGTACTAGCGCCGGATTACGAGGCCAAAGTGAATAGGTGCTGCGGCTAGTGGCAAGTGCCAAGGAAAAAGGAACAGCGCCAAATAACATGGCAAAAAAGATGATTTGAAAAACGGAGTAGTCAGTGAGTAGTTTGACTATCGCATCATGCCAAGAAAATACGCCAAATCCAAAAAGCGCAAATAGCAAGCCGCGCGTTGGGCTCGCGGTGTGTTCTGATGTGGCAGTGCTATTCATGACCAGAAAAACTCGGTTAATCAAAACGGCAACTATAGCTGAGCTAAGCCAGCCATGTGAGTTTAACCTTTAGAGCATCGGCCAAAAAGCAATAAACCTCTGCACAGGCCAAATGTGCAGAGGCAATTTTTATCGTCAGTCGCAATATAATGCAACCATGTGGTTCGTTAGCTTAACGGTTAAACGCTATAAACCGCTGTAAATGGTGGTCAGCGTCACCGAGTTCATGATCAATCATGAGCAAACGCTTGGCTAGGCGGCCCAAGCTATATTCCTGAGTCATGCCTATTCCGCCATGCAATTGAATCGCTTCTTCTGCCACAAGTCGACCCACACGCCCGATCAGATTTTTGGCTGCGCTCACGTGCAACTCGCGCATATCGCGCCCTTGCTGCAAGTTGCCGCACGTGTTGATGGTCGCAGAACGCGCCTGTTCAACTTCAATCAACACGTCTGCCATGCGATGCTGCAAAGCTTGGAATTTGCCGATAGCAACACCAAATTGCTTACGAGTTTTTAGGTACTCAACGGTGAGATCCTTAGCAGTTTCCATGTTACCCAACGCCTCGGCGCAAAGAGCCGAACACCCACGAGCCACTTGATGCTCGATAGCCGCAAATGCAGCACCCGCGTCTCCGAGCAAGGCCGACGACGGCACCTGACAATCTTGCAAAACAATCTCAGCAGCACCCGCACCGTCGATGGTCTCGTAACTTCTACGTTGCACACCTGGGTTGTCCGCATCAACTATAAACAACGAAATACCTGCTTCGTCGGAGGTTTCACCGCTTGTTCGTGCACTGACGATCAACTGCTGCGCACGACTGCCATTTAGCACAACGGACTTGTGGCCGTTGAGTACAAAGCCATCGCCAGATTCCGTAGCCGTGCTACTGACGCGATGAAGGTCATAACGACTCTGTGGTTCACCGTGTGCAAAAGCCAACTGCAGCTCACCCGCAATAGCCTGCTCTACCAGTAGCTGCTGCGCTTCGCTACCCAGCTCTGCGATCAAGCCACCAGCCAGCACTCCTGTTTGCAATAATGGTAGGCTGGCACCAGCTCGCCCGAGCTCTTCAAACACCACGGACAAATCAAAACCCGCACCGCCAAAACCGCCTTGCTGCTCTGTGAACAACGCGCCTACAACACCTAGTTCGGCCAGCTTCGTCCAACGCTCTTCAACGGGACTATCCTGCGTATCAGCAAAGAAGCGCCGCAAGGTATCCTGCAGCATCTGGCGCTCTTCGGTTAATTGAAAATTCATAGTTTTACCCTCAGAGTTCCAAAATTGCTTTGCTGATGATGGACCGCTGTATTTCGTTGGAACCACCAAAAATAGATAATTTGCGGTTATTGAAATACTGAGCGGATACCGCGGTGGAATAATCCGGTCCAACAGGCTCTTCGTTACACCCAGGTTCTAGTGTTTCCGGCAGAAACGGCATGGCATAAGGACCGACCGCGCGGCGGCTGAGATCGGTAATCTCCTGACGTATCAGTGTACCTTTAACCTTTAGCATCGAACTTTCTGCGCCCGGCGCTTGGCCCGCTGCAGCGCCTGCCAACAGCCGACTATTGGTTGTCGCCATCGCCATAAGATCAATTTCAACCACTGCCATGCGAGCCGCAAAATGCGGATTGTCAATTAGGGCCTTGTCTCCACAGGGTTCCAACTTGGCAATTCGTTTTAAATTGGATAAGCCGGCATTAGAAAAACCTACGCCTGCGATATTGGTACGTTCGTGTGTTAGCAAGTACTTGGCATATGTCCAGCCCATGTTCTCTTCGCCGACCAGGTTCCCGACGGGAACCTCAACGTTATCAAAGAAGACTTCATTGACTTCTGCACCACCGTCGATCAGAACAATAGGCCGCACAGTGACGCCGGGAGACTTCATGTCAATGAGCAAAAAGGAAATACCTGCTTGTGGCTTGACGTCTTTGTCCGTGCGCACAAGGCAAAATATCCAGTCAGCATGCTGGCCTAAAGTTGTCCAAGTTTTTTGACCGTTGACCACGTAGTGATCGCCCTGCCGTACGGCACTGGTTCGCACTGAAGCTAGATCAGATCCTGCTCCCGGTTCAGAGTAGCCCTGACACCACCAGTCTTCACCGGAGAGAATTCGCGGAAGGTAGTGCGCTTTTTGCTCGTCACTGCCAAATTTTTGCAACACCGGCCCAAGCATAGCCAAGCCAAAGGGCACGATACGAGGCGCATGTGCCAGTGCCAGCTCCTCTTCAAAGATATGCCGCTGCACTGGCGACCAACCCGTGCCGCCGTGTTCTTTTGGCCAGTTACTGGCCAACCAGCCGCGGGCATTTAACTTAGCGTGCCACTCTTCGTGGTCCGCTTTACTCAGGGATGCGCCTAAGCGTCCTTTTTTGGCCAGCTCAGCGGACAGATTGTCACTCAAAAAAGCCTTAACTTCCTCGCGAAACTGTATTTCTTCTTCACTGTAGATAAGATCCATGATTGACCGCTCTTAGTAAAATTCAAAAAGGCCAGCGGCTCCGTGCCCGCCACCAATACACATACTCACCACACCGTATTTTGCTGAGCGGCGCTTGCCTTCAAGCAACAGATGCCCTGCCAATCGGGCGCCAGTCATACCGAATGGGTGTCCAATAGAAATAGATCCGCCGTTGACATTGCAACGCTCTGGGTCAATACCCAGAAAGTCGCGACAATACAAAGCTTGGCTGGCAAAGGCTTCGTTGATTTCCCACAAATCAATATCTGATACTTTTAAGCCGGCCCGCTCGAGTAAACGAGGAATGGCGTAGATAGGCCCGATACCCATTTCATCAGGCTGACAGCCAGCTACCGCAAAGCCTCTAAATGCACCCAGTGGCTCAAGACCCGCTTTTGCCGCTTCTTTATCACTCATCAACACCATGGCAGACGCACCATCGGACAGCTGAGAAGCATTGCCTGCGGTCACGTACTTACCTTCACCTTGCACTGGCTTTAACCCCTTCAAACCCTCAAGCGTTGTTGAAGGTCGATTGCACTCATCGGAGCTAACGGTGTGATCTTTGTAACTCACTTCTCCCGTTTCACGGTCTTTGATAGCCATGTTGACATCCATTGGAACAATTTCATCAACATACAAGCCCGCTTCCTGTGCTGCGGCTGTACGCTGCTGACTCATCAATGAATACTCATCTTGATACTCACGTGATACGCCGTACCGCGCAGCGACGATATCTGCGGTGTCAATCATCGGCATATACAATTCCGGTACATTCTTTTCAATCCAGCTCTCGCGGCTGTGGCGAGGACTTGGTTGCACCATAGAAATTGACTCTAAACCGCCCGCCAATATAGCCGCTGAACCGTTTTGACGAATATCATTCGCCGCCATTGAAATAGCTTGCAATCCCGAAGCACAAAAACGGTTGACCGTTGTGCCTGCGACCGAGACAGGCAGTTCAGCGCGAATAACGATTTGACGTGCAATGTTTCCACCTGTCACGCCTTCCGGATAGCCGCAACCAAAAATGCTGTCTTCAAGCAAAGAGGGATCTATGCCAGCCCGATCAACAGCGGCACGTGCTGCATGCGCGCCCATCGTGGCGCCGTGGGTGTTGTTAAAAGATCCTCTACCGGCTTTGCCAACCGCGGTACGCGCGGTTGATACGATAACGGCATCAGTCATATCAATACTCCATAAAACAATAATTAGGCGATCGACGGCTAGTCGCAGGCGACCGTAAGGACCAAGCGGTACAAGACTACCCGCGCTGCGACATTGCGGTACTCTGGCCCGTCGCGCGCTCTAAATCTCTTACGGCTTGTAATAACAATGGCCCAACTTGCTGGTGCATACGCTCATCGTCTAGAGCTTCTGGCGTGGCACCGCACGTAATCGAAACCGGTTCATCAAACTCGTAGCTGCGGTACGGTACCGAAACTGCATTGATAGTTTTGGCAAACCGCAAATGCTGTGGGGAAATCACAAAACCTTCGCTGAGCAATTGCTCATAGGCATGCTGTCGCAAGTCTGTTGCGCTTAACTCTTCGTCGCGTAGTTCTTCATCAATCATCGGGCTGAGCGCTTCAAACTCCGAAGCCGACAAAGCCGAAACAAAACACTGGCCAGAAGAAGTGTGTGCAATCGGTATGCGGTGACCCACTTCCAACCAAATAGAGGCCACAGCTTGCGGTCGCCACGTTTTTATCATCAGCATTTTGTCGTCGTCGTGCACCGCCAATACCACTAAAGTACCTGTGTCTTCTGCCAGTTGCTGCATGATGCTTTGCGCTTGATCGACAAACGAAACCGAAGCGAGAGCAACATTTCCCAGAGCCAGCAGCGCGGGCCCTGGTCGGTAGACATCGTAACGACCCAAGTGCGACAAATATCCGAGTTTTTGCAGAGTGAAAGTCAATCGCGACACAGTCGAGCGCGGCAGGTTAGTCCGCTTGGAAAGCTCCAGATTGGTGAGTCCTTTGTCGCCCGCTCTAAATGCACGCAATACACTCATGCCACGAGCTAACGTTGTGGCAAAACGCCGATCAACCGTATCGATCGGTTTATCCAGCATGTTCCCTAAACCTTCTTCTATCTCACGCATAATGTCGCCCTACCACATCGTATTTGGAAGCAAGAGCGAAATTATGGGGAAGCTCATGATTAGCAGCAGCACAATAAAATCAACCGTCAGAAAACGCGCGATACCAGCAAATATTTTGTCTATAGGCGCTTCTTTGCCAACGACGTTAGCGATGACAAAAACATTGAGCCCCACTGGCGGTGTTATCAGGCCTATTTCGAGAAGTTTGATAACGACTACGCCAAACCACACCAGATCCAATCCATAGGACTCGACCAGCGGTACAACCAATGGCAGTGTTAAAACCATGATACCGATAGGATCAAGAAACATACCGAGTAACAGGTACAAAAGTGCGATTGCTAGCAACAAGAAAAACACCGACAGCTCAGCATTGGTCACCATATCCACAAGTGCTGGTGCCACACCTGTCAATGCCACAAACGCGACAAATATTTTTGCACCCGCAGCGATAAAAAAGATCGCGGCAGTTTGCAAACACGTATCACGTACAGCATCCCAAATGTCTTTAAGCGTCAGTTGGCGCTGTAGCATACCAATGACGATTGCGGCGGACAAACAGACAGCAGCCGCTTCGGTGGCCGTAAAAATACCGCCGTAAATACCACCAATTATCACCACAAAAAGAACCATGGCTGGCCAAGCACGCAATGCCGCCTCTAACCTTTCACGATAAGTGATAACGCTGCTATCAATCGGAGCAGCACTCGGGTCACGCTTTACCCAGATAAAAATCACTAACAAAAAGCCACACAACGTCAACAGGCCGGGGATAATACCCGCAACAAATAAGCGACTGATTGAGGTCTCAGTAAAGATTCCGTAAATGATAAACAAAACACTTGGCGGTATAAGCGAACCCAGGGTTCCGCCTGCTGCCACACTTGCAGTAGCTAGTCTAGGGTCGTAACCCATGCGCAACATTTCAGGGGTGCAGATTCGCCCCATTGTCGAGGCACAAGCGATGCTTGATCCGGTAATAGCAGAAAAACCACCACAGCCAACGACCGAGGCCATTGCCACACCACCAGGGACTCGTGATAACCAAACCCGAGCAGCGTAATAAATGCGCGTCGTTATGTCGGCTTTGTACGCCACGTGCCCCAACGCAATAAACAGGGGAATCATACTTAGGTCATAGGAGTGCATCAAATCGAAGGAGTTGGAAAACACCATCGACGTGGTTGCACGTATCGCGCGCTCAGGCAGAAAGGTGCCCGTGCGGTAAGCAAAGATGAAAAAGGTGGCTGTAGTTGCCACGGCTACCAGAGTGAACCCGATAGGTGCCCGCATAGCGAGCAAGATCAAAACTGCAGCAAAGGCGACTAAGCCAATTGTCGACGCATCCATTTAGTGTCCCTGCCCCGTGTTTTCGTCGAAGTGCAAATCACCGGACCTTATAGAGCGCACGTCTTGCACAAACATCAGCAGTAACCGCAACCAACACGCCGATATGCCCACCAAAAACACCAACCGAGCAGGCCATTTGGGTAGGTTTAGGTCGCCATAGTAAAAAGCCCCAGACGACAGAGCATGTGTCAGCTCTCGAAAGCCTGCATAAATGAGCGGCATCAGTGCGAGTATGCCGACCAATGAACCAAATACCACAAGCCAAGCTCGCGCCCTCGCAGGCAATGCATTGGAGACGAACTCAACCGCCACATGGCTTCGTGCCAATGTTGCAGATGCGAGCGGTAAAACAATTGCCGCTACCATTAACTCTCGAACAATAATGATGGTATCGGGCAAAGCAGCGTTAAACACCGAGCGCGCAATCACGCTCGCTGTAATCATCAATCCCAGCGCAAGAATCGCCAGAACTCCAAGGTTTAGCAGCAGTTTTTCAAATGCTTTTAACATTCTGTCCTCCTGACGATTCAAGTAATGGCACTAAATTAACGAGCCCAAGGATAGCCGTCGTTGTCACGCTCGGCAGTGTACTTCTCAATCAGCCCAAGGTACTGCTGCAGCAATTCTTCACCGTTCATACCGCTGGCATTCATCTGCTCGGTCCACTCTTCGAGGTACTTTTCACCACCTTTAATCAACGTAGCTCGCTCTGCCTCAGGCAACTCAAGCACCTCGATATCAAGATCTTTCATGGTTTGAATGGCACCGTCGTTTGCGGCCGTGATCAGTCGACCAAACTCGTCTGCCATATCTTCACCCGTTTCCAAGATGATGCTCTGCTGTTCAGCGGATAACGTGTCGAACATATCTTTGTTCATGAAGATACCCACACCACCTACCTGCCCCCAGTTGAGCAAGGTGTAGCTAGTCATGACTTCTTGTTGCTTTAGTGCGGTGACCGCGTAGGAATAGCCTTGCGAACAATCCAACAGTCCACTGTCCAGGCCTTGATAAGCCTTGTAGATGCTCATGTTGACCATGTTGCCGCCATTGTCAGAAAACACCTTGCCATAAGCACCCGTGCCGCGAATCTTCTTGCCAGAGATATCAGCGACAGAGCGGATGGCCATGTCTTTGCAGCCTATGTGCACAGCAGATGTTGTGAATGTACCTACGTACACCAGGTTCTTTTGCGCTAGATCATCGGCAATGGCTGGTGAACTGCGCATCAACTCATCAGTGGCACGCATGCCAACCCAAGCATCAGGGTTATTAACAGGCAAGTCGGCTATTCCGTAACCGCGCATTTCTTGCGGATAATAAACGGCGATAACAGTGCCCATATCAGCCACACCATCACCGATAGACTGCACAGCTGCATTGGCTTTGAACAGCGCGCCGCCCCACTGCACATCAATGTTCAGATCGCTATTGGAACGTTCGCCAACTTGATCTGCAAACCACTGAAGTGCTGCCGCGCGTGCACCACGGTTAGGACCAGCTTCCCCGTGGATTAGCGTTGTCGCAGCAGATGCGTAACCCGCCGTCACGCTCAATAAAGCAGTTAATGCAACAGATTGAGTGAATTTCTTTGTGCTTTTTAACATGGAGTAGCTCCTCGCTTTAATTCCAACATGCGGAATTGCATTCCGCTATTCAAATTTCAGGATCAAGAATACCCCGATCAAGTGGTGATTTCTATAGGTTTTAGGAATTTAATTGCAACAGCGGTATAAAAACACTGACATAAAAAAGAAACACGCAGAGTTGCTTACTTGCCGCTGCAGTGAACATGCAAAGGCACAGATGCACTCACAGCAAGACGACTACTGCGGTGCTGAAGTTAATTCGAAGAAGAGAAACAAAGTTTGGAGAGACTATGACTGTTTTAACAGTGAAAACGGCCAGCTAGCAAATGCTGTAGATAGCGGTGAATCAGCCGCGATCAGAAAGCGGCTGAAACTTATAGAAGCAAATCAGAATTCTTCACTAACGATGGTGTTGCATTCTGCTGGCTCGTATTCAGTTTTGACTCGGCGCGTCAGTGTTTGGTGATAGGCACAACGCCAACTCACATTACCAAACTCATCAGCGATACCCTCGTACACAATCATCGTATCGGCTACGGCACCATCATAGGCATCTGCGCCGACCCGTGCTTCGATATGCACAGCTGTTCCGTCGGATTTTGTCGTCCATCCGATTTGACCGCCGTCGTGACCAGGTATGGGCGATAAAGTTGACGGAGCGGCTGGAAACTCATGATCGACGCTTTCCTGGTATCGTGACTCTAAATCTACAGACTGCGCCTTGAGCGCCGCCACGGCGTGATTGATTTTCACTCGGATGGTGTAATCAACATATTGCGGAAGCGCAATGGCGGTTAACACACCCACAATCGCCAGCGTGATCACCAGTTCGATCAACGTAAACCCGCGAATTGCACGTGTTTTAATAGAATGCACGGTTGTAGCCTCCGTTAGCGATTAATGGTACGTGCACACATTAGCGGCTGAAGCGAAGAACAGTTAAACCCGCCCACTACGACAGCAAACGAGCCATGGCAAACTCTGCTACAGAATCAAAAGAAAGCAGGAGAAAGGATTCCGGCGAGAGCTCCGTTTATGTCCGCTGCACACGAAACAAACGCTAACAGAAGGGGCTATTGAGCGCTTTTAAGTGTCGGCTTTTTTCTGCACAAACACACTCAGCAAGGCCAGTAGCCCAGAAGCAAGCATTAGCAGTAGTGATACAGCATTGAGCTCGGGCGTCGACCCCTCACGTAGACGATCAAACATGGTAATAGTGAGTGGTGAGTCAGAGCTGGTTAACATCAACGTGGTGTTGAAATTCTCGAAACTCATTAAAAATGCCACGATACCGGCCCCCATGATCGCCGGACGTAAATACGGCAAGGTAATCGTTCTTAGCACGGCCAGCTTACTGGCACCCAAGTTATACGCCGCCTCTTCCAGCGACTGATCCATCTTGCGCAAACGAGCCGAAATCACCATGGTGGCGATAGTGGTAATAAAGGCAAATTGACCCAAGATCACCAACACCAAACCAGGCCTTAAAAACTCGATTTCAAGGTTGAACACCTCATCCATATGATTGGCAAAGCTGTTAGAGGCAATCAATACCGAAATACCCAAAATGACACCTGGAATCACCAACGGCAGCAGCATCAGCATGTAGAGAAACTCTTTAAACCGAAAGTCATAACGCTCAAACAAAAAAGCATTGCTAGTGGCCACCAACAGCGACAACAGCGTCACCCAAAAGGCTACGAAGGCTGACACCCCAACGCTTTCCAACATAGCCGCATCACTAAACACACCAAGACGCTCACTGGAGCTTCCAAGAAACCAGTCGAGGGTAAAGCCATTCCACGGCAATGATGGGAACAGAGAATCATTGAAAGCAAAGGTCGCCACAACCAGCAACGGCGCGATCAAAAAAACATAAAACATCAACATGTAAGCGCGGTAGATCCATCGCAGTGATGCCGGCTGAGCGATTGAAGGAATCATGATGCCATTGTACTCGTGAGCGTCTGCTTGCTGAGCTTCAGGCCTAACCACACTATTAGCGAAGACAACAACAGCAAGAGAATGCCAAACGCCGAACCTAATTCCCAGTTAAACCGAGTGATAAATTGTGTGTAAATTTGCTCGGTAAACCATAAGCTGTCTTTTCCACCCAGCAGGTTTGGTGTGAGGTAATTGCCCAGCGTCATCATAAATACAATAATACAACCCGATACAATACCCGGCATGGCGTGCGGTATAACGATAGAGCGCATGGTTGTCCACATGTTGCCGCCCAAATCATAACTCGCTTCGATGATGTCATCCTGCAGGCTCTCTAACACCGTCACCAGCGGCACCACCATAAACAACATGGAGGTATATACAAGCCCAACCATTATGGCCGCATCGTTGTACAGCAACTCTACTGGTCCAGATACCAGACCTAAATACTGCAACGCGTTGCTGATCACGCCCGTTTCACGTAACAAGATCATCCAACCGTAAGTTCGTACAAGCTCGCTAACCCAAAAGGGAATCAAACAAAGCAAAAACAAAAAAGCTTTTGAACGCCCCCGCAGCATCTTCGCAATAAAGTAAGACACTGGGAATGCAACAATCAACGTCATCGCAGTAGCTAAAATAGACATAACTGCTGTGCGCATAAACGTGCGCCAGTACAGAGGCTCGGTAAAGAACTCTGTAAAGTTCTGCACACTAAACACGTATTTTCTTGGCGCCACCTGCTCACGCAAGGCGATACCTAGCATGTCTATGTGTGGGATGATGACCAACAAGATCAACCACAAAGCAAAAGGCGCGAGCAATAACCAGAAGAACAACGCCGACTGCTGCTTCACGAATCAACCTTAAAACAATGTGTCTGTTCAGGGCTCCAGGCAATCTGAAGTTGCTCGCCTTTTTGCAAGCCCAGGTACTCGCCTGTTTGAGGTAATGCCACGTGAATAGTTTTAGCCGTAGCCAGCTCTTCAAGTAGCGCACTACTGTTAGCACCGTTGAAGAGCAGATCGACCACCCTGCACTGCAAGTGATTATCTGTCTCAGCCGGACTCTGCGAATTCTGTAAAATCTTTATTGCTTCAGGCCGCACAAAGACGTCAGCCAAATCTCCAACAGCCAGCCGGCTCGCACCGGCTGTTTTAGCTCGCAACTGTGGACCATTAGCCACAGCTGTGGTGCAGCTATCGTTCGACACTGAGCTGACGCTAGCCTGCCAACGATTGGCATCTCCGACAAAGCCCGCCACAAAAGATGTTTGCGGATGGTAGTACAAGTCGGCCGGCTCTCCCACTTGCTCAAACGAGCCATTGTTCATCACCGCCACCTTGTTCGACATGACCAAAGCTTCCGACTGATCATGGGTGATGTAGATGAACGTTGTACCCACTCGGTTTTGCATCTGCTTGAGTTCGACCTTCATATGCTCGCGCAATTTCAGATCGAGCGCACCCAGCGGCTCGTCTAACAACAATAACTTGGGTTCAAGTACCAGACAACGTGCTATCGCAATGCGCTGCTTTTGCCCGCCAGACAACTGCGAAATCTGTTTTTTGCCCGAACTGGCAAGATCGACGCTTTCAAGTGCTTCCTGCACGCGTCGGTTGATTTCAGCAGCGGCTACTTTTTTTTGTCGCAACCCATAAGCGATGTTCTCAGCCACAGACATCATCGGGAACAATGCCAAATGCTGAAACACCATATTAGCTGGGCGCTTGTTGGGCGCCACTCCCAACATCGAGTCACCGCGAATCAAGATATCTCCCGAGTCAGGCTCATCAAAGCCGGCAATCATGCGCAGTAACGTCGTTTTACCGCAGCCGGATGGGCCTAAAATAGAGAAGAACGATCCCTTTTCAATCTGCAAACTCACATTGTCTACGGCAGTAAAATCACCGTAGTGCTTTTGCACATCGCGAGTTTCGAGATCGATCACTGAACTTTGCATTTGCGTTTTTGACGTTGACATTTTTAGGCTGTGAAGTGTGATAAAAAAGCCCCTCACGCGACAGTGCGCATGAGGGGCTATATGACAAGTATTACTTAGTTGGCCGCTTTTACGCGATCCAATACTTTGCCTTCAATCTCTTCCAAACCTGCTGGCACTGGTGGATACCACTTGACGTTATCCAACGCAGCTTGCGGGAAGCTATCCTGAAACTGCGCTTTTAGTTCGTCATCTGCAAACTCATCAGCGCCTTTAGAAGCAGTGAAGTTACCGGCAGAAGCCGTGATCATTGCCGCGATTTCAGGTTGCATCACAAAGTTAATCCACTGATAAGCCGCCTCTTCATTTTTAGTCTTGCGAGGCAAAGTAAACGTATCAATCCACCCTAAAGCACCTGAAGCCGGCGCGACAAAGGTGATGTCTTTGTTTTCTTTATTCAATTTCCAGCCGCCCGTATCCCACGCCATCGAGGCCGTGACTTCTCCAGAGCGCAGCAGGTTCAACAAGGCATCGCCGCCGGTCCAATAGGTTTTCACGACTGGCTTGCACTCCACCAACTTGGCTTCAACCTGGGACATCATATCGCTGTAAGCGGCCTCGTCAGCGTAGGCGGCGAACGGATCTAGACCCATAGAGAAAGCAAAGCCGATCAGCGTGGGACGCTTGAGACGATAGGACACCTTACCTTGCAGTTCACTGCTGCACAGGTCGGTGTAGTCTTTGACGCCGGCAGCGGCCTGTGTGTTCACAACCAAACCACTGGTGCCCCAGATGTGTGGCACGCTATACACATCTTCACCCAGAGTTGTGTTGTTTTTAGTGGCGTCCAGCATCGACGCTATAAAAGCTTCGGCCTTGATTTTAGACAGGTCCATCGGCTTGTAAATGTCGTAGTTTTCTTGGGCGCCAGTGACACGATCTTGGCTAGGCTGCACCAAGTCAAAGCCCGAGCCACCAGTGGCGCGCAATTTGGAAATCATGTCTTCGTTGTTCGATTTTGTTACTTTGACATCAATACCGGTCTCTTCTTTAAAAAGTTTGATGACGTCATCGGGCGCATAGCCACCCCAAGTTAACAAACGCAGCTCATCAGCTAAGACTGAGTTACTGGCAAACAGGCTGGCACCTACAACAGGCAGAGTGATCAAGAGCTTTTTCATGTTGAAGACTTTCATAGTATTCCTAGAAATTAATGGCTAACGGAAACCTACAGATCTTAACGAGTGATTGTGACCACCCGATGAACAAGCGAGCACATCTGGCTGTTAGAAAATACCCCACAAGGAGGTTTTGTTCGAAGCCCGACTTCAGCTCGCTATCACAAACAACTGCGCACATCTTAGCGCTGAAAACACTTTTGCGTAAAGCCTGAAGTCGGCAAATGCGGATCGGGGATTTTTGAACTCTAAAAATAACAGTGTAGAAATGACACGAAGCGAAAAAATCAGCGCCCCTCTTTTGAGTGCCTAAGCAATAACGGGTCTACCGAGGTCGGCGATTTCTGATGCAAGTCGCTGCGCTCTTCGAGCTCAAGCTGTGACTCAACCTGTGGCTGGATCAAAAACGGGGCCATCGCTTGATCCGCTAATTTACCGGCCAACCACGCCGGCACCAAGCTCGCGTGCAAAGGGCAATGCAAAAGCGAATCGGGGCTAGCCACACGATAGACACCTGACATTTGAGCTGATCGCTGATATCGCGGCAGCGCATCATGGGTGTCGCAACGCGTATCTTGCCACTGGCGACGAATCGGCAAGCGGGCTAACTGTGGATAGGCCAAAACAGCCGTCTGCCAACTCTCTCCAGCCTGTCCATCTGCATCCATCGGCAAGATCAAACTACCGTCGCGAGATTGTCGCAACTGCCAAGCAGGGAACGGCATAAAGTGCCGAACTTGAGCCGTCTCACACAAGTTATCAACAACGGTACGCAACGGCTCGAAGCCCAATGCCTGCACAAGCTCTGGACTTTGCCCACCTGTGGCCAACACAACGTGTGCGGCGTTGAGTTCGAAGCCTTCACCGCACAGGCGGTAGCCACCCTGACTGTCGTCATACACGCGCTCCACCGTGCTGAGATAGGAACGCTCAACATTGAGGTTATCCAGCGCTCGATCGAAGGCTCGGTGCAATAAATGCAAATTGAGCTGTCCATCGTCGGCGCAATAGCTAGCACCGACCACATCGTCTGACAAACTATGCACCAAACGCTTGAGCGTGGCGCTGTCCAGCCACTCTAACTCGGGATCATCTACACAAGCTTCTTCGGCCTGCAGGTGGCGCCCTTGCAGCGCAAGCATATCTGTCGCCAACCACACCCCACCTGGGCGTTCGTAGTGTGTTAACGAAGCACTGATAGAACACAGCTGCTCATCAAACTCAGACCAGTTGGCCAAGGCCAAACTGTTCCACTCACGCTGTACGTCAACCGCCGTTAAGTTAGCTTGCGCCCAAAGCAAGCCGTGACTGGGCTGGTTGAGCACCTGAACCTGATCACGCCTCTCCAAGATCACCACCGACTTACCCAGCCTCGCCAGACCATAGGCCAACGCCACACCGGTTAAACCGGCGCCAACAATAGCGAAGTCGCTGCTGGGTCTTGCTTGCATAGCGAGGTTCTAGATCAAAGAGATAGCCGCCTAGTTTACATCGGAAACCAGACGATAGCACCGCCTCTAAAACATCGAGACAACGCTCAGAGGCGCTGTTCAGAGACGCTGCTAAGCTGAGCAGCTATTTTACGTCGTTCAACGCCCAATCGTAGTCGCCAAAAGCCAACGAATAATCGCCCGCCCTGATTCGCTGACGATCGACCGAAGCGCTGGCGAGCTGCATGGCATGCTCTGCAAACAGTGTTTCTAAACTGGCAAAATCACTACCGTACCAATCAAATATTTTAGAAACCATCAACGTTCCGTTGTTATAGCTGTTACGGGACGGATCCGAGAGGAACTTTGTCATGCTATCGGCTAACTGCGCTTCAAGCTGTTCAGCAACAAAGGCCTCAGAGCGCAGAGCTGGGCAACCGATGGAAGCACACACCACGGCCACGTGAATACGCGGCTCATTGTAACGACCCGAGCCACGGATCAAATCATGCTCTACTTGATCGAGTGTGCGTGTTTTACCCAGCAAGGAAAAAAACTCTTGCTTCCAGGGGCTGCCAAACCAACCGCCTATGTCTTTGATGGAATCAAGATCAGGGTATTCGCTGAGTATCAGCTCAACGGTAAAGGCATTGTATGCATTGATCAAAAAGGCTAGCTGCTCTGGTTTTGACCAACTGTCAAAGTCCGCACTCGTGACCTCACTGAGTGACTGAGTGTATGCATCCAGAGCGTTTTTCTCTTGTTTTATCGCATCGTAATCGACCTGAGAAGCCACCCCACCAACCCATTTGACATGCGCCTGAAGCAGCGTATTCCACGCACTGTGTTTGTGATCAAAATCAACCGCCTGTGCAGAGGTCGAAGTAAAAAGAAGCAAGCTACACAGCAACAGCAAAACACGCATTTTTTTTCCCTATCTAATTCGGACCTAAAGAAGGATCAACTGCAATGCCATCACATTGCACAGCAACTTAGAGCGACAGGCATGCATACGGTTCCATTACACAGCCACAGCACTTGGCAGGCGTGGAAAAAAACAAGCACCACCTACCCCGATTGCACGGCATAGTTCAAGGTCGCGAACGCAAGAACACTGATCCCACTCCCTCGAACTTGCAGCAGTAAACGGCGAAATTCTTTGGCCGATACACGCCTATAAACAAGCTCACGCTAGACCGATTGCGTGCTAGCCAAACCGACTTCACGACGGAGCCCTCCCTACAAGCCCCACCCTTCGTTAACAAAATCGATGCAAAAGAAGCAACACAAAGGCGCGGGCCTAGAAAATAGCCGCCTACCGCCAACGACAAGATCCAACAAACCAGAGTTTATGCAAACTCGCGGTGGAAACCTCGTGGTCGCTACTTTGTTTCTGGCTATCCTTTGCTTCACATTTGCTGTCGCATTTCTACTCTACAACGAGCAACTCAAGCAGGAAAAAACCACGACTGACATCATTTCACGGGCAGCAATGCACAACCTGCAACACGATATTTTTGAATTAGAGCGATACGTTTCCCGCATAAGTCAGGTCTACCAAGCATCACCCACAATGGACCGTAAAACATTTTGGCGATCAATGCGCCAACCTATTCGAGATTTAAAAACAGTACAGAGCATTGCGTGGGCCCCTAAGGTTTCTAAGCACCAATTGACTGCTTGGATCAACAGTCAAAAAGCAGCTAAACAAACACTGATGATCTATCAAGTCACTCGCGCCTTACGCGATCTAGAGCCGCTTTACTATCAAGCATCAGGTGATTGGCTCAACAGCCCACAACCTGACTCAGACGTTTCGTACATTCAAAGCATGGTCGCACCCATACTCTATATAGAAGATGAAATGGGCAAGGTGCTCAATAGCGCCAAACACTTCCGAGAGGCGATTGAGCAAGCCGCCATATCGGGCGAGATCACCGCATCAAGTAGTGAAATCAATCACAAAGACAAAAGTATCAGCCTATTATTCAGCCCGATTTACAGCGAACAACTATCTCTTGGCGATCGCAAAGACCTACGACGTGATCGAAAAAAGTCTATTGCAGGTGTGTTGAGTTTTAAAGTGGATGCTGGCCTGTTGATTGAATCTAGATTTGCACAAAATAAAAGTCACCGCCTAGGCATAACGGTGTCTGAACTCTCAGAAAAAACTGAAACAGTGCTTTTTTCCAATAACGAAATGCCGTTCGGTCACTACATCAATTCTACTGAAGAGGTGAAATTCTTTGGTAATACTTGGCGGATAACTGTCCATCGAGAGGCGCTATCATCAGCAATCATCCTGCCCCCAGCACTCGCTACAATAGTCGGCTTAATGATGATGGCGGTGCTCCTTATTTGGCACGCAAGCAATCGACGTTTTGGGCAGGAACTTCACGCCAAGCTCGAAGAACAAAGGCTCGAAATTTCTAATAAAACGAGTTTGTTAGAAGCCGTGCTCGCGGCGGCTCCCGTGGGCATTGAGTACATTGACGAGAACGATGCGGTGCAATTGCAAAATAATCTCAGCGCCATTTCACTCTCTAGTGCGTCGGCTCACACAGCTATTGCCGACGGTTTTGCAACACCCATCGGCAAAACACACCACAATGAACACAAGCTGGAACACTATCGTTTGAATACAACCACTTCTGGGCAAACAAAGTATTTTGAACTTATTTCGAAAGAAATCGCCAAAGAAACCGAAGACTGCAGTGAAGACCAAAAGTTCGGCAAAATCATTGTGTGCAGTGATGTCACAGAACGGGAACTTAGCAAACAAAAACTTGAAAGCTATGTTCGCGAGCTTGAGCAAATGCACCAAGAGCTTGAAGACTTTACCTACTCAGTCACTCACGACATGCAGGAGCCTCTGCGCAGAATCGCATCTTTCGCTGAAATACTGAGCGATCAAATAGCGGAAGATGACGCAACACAGAGCACCGAGATTAGTGAGAAGCTAGCGTTGTCGGCGACAGATTTACGCAATCGCTTTTCGCGTATCGTCACGGAGATCGACAGCCGCAACGAACGCAAAAAAGTTAACGTTCACGCGCCTGATACAAAGGTCGATCCATCGAGTGATAACGAGATCAGAAAAGACGATGCCCATGGAAAACGCCACAAATAAAAAGCTGATCATGCTGGTGGACGATAGCGAGGAAGACACGTTTCTCTTTCGGCATGCAGCCAATAAAGTGCGCGACGACATTGTTATCAGCACGCACCTAGACGCGACCGCCCTACTGGAAAAGCTCAAAACTGAGCGTGCGTCAGACGCAACTCACACGCCTGATCTAATATTCATCGACATCAACATGCCTTCTATGGACGGTATGGCTTTTTTACAGGCATTGAAGTCGGATGAAAATTTAAACAACGTGCCCGCACTGATGTTTTCCACCAGCGCTTACCGCAAAGACATCGACTTTTGTTACCACCACGGTGCCTCAGGGTATCTAGTCAAGCCCAGCAGCAACCGAGATCTGGTGAACAAGTTAAACCATGTTTTTGACTATTGGATAGACACCGTAGAAGCCACGCAAACACACTAAAAAGCGCACAAAAAAAGGGAGGCCGAAGCCTCCCTCTTTCACATCACTGCGAAGCTAAATTAAGCGTCAGCTTCTGCAGCGATAGCCTTCATGCTCAAGCGAATACGCCCTTGCTTGTCGACTTCAAGTACCTTGACCTTCACTGACTGGCCTTCTGACAATTCGTCAGAAACATTCTGAACACGCTCTTCAGAGATCTGAGAAATGTGTACCAGGCCGTCTTTGCCAGGCAAGATGTTAACGAATGCACCGAAGTCCATCAGGCGGACAACTTTACCTTCATAGACACTACCCACTTCAACGTCAGCAGTGATCATCTCGATACGAGCTCTGGCTTCTTCACCCGCTGTACGGTCAACAGAAGCGATGCGAATCATGCCATCGTCTTCGATGTCGATAGAAGCACCAGTCTCTTCAGTAATCGAACGGATAACTGCGCCGCCTTTACCGATAACTGCAGCGATCTTCTCAGGGTCAATCTTGATAGAAAGATAGCGTGGGGCAAAGTCAGACAACTCAGCACGTGGTGTATCGATACACTGGTTCATCGCTTCTAGGATGTGCAAACGACCGGCTTTCGCCTGCTCGAGTGCTTTTTCCATGATCTCACGAGTGATGCCCTGGATTTTGATATCCATCTGTAAGGCAGTGATACCTTCAGCAGCACCAGCCACTTTGAAATCCATGTCGCCGAGGTGATCTTCGTCGCCGAGGATGTCAGAAAGAACAGCGAAATTATCGCCTTCTTTCACCAGACCCATAGCGATACCAGCAACAGGCGAACGCAACGGAACACCCGCATCCATCAGTGCTAGTGAGGCACCGCAGACTGAAGCCATTGAGCTTGAGCCGTTAGATTCAGTGATCTCAGAGACGATACGAACCGTGTATGGAAAGTCGTCGGCATTAGGCATACAAGCTAAAACACCGCGCTTTGCCAACTTACCGTGACCCACTTCGCGGCGCTTAGTAGCACCCATAAAGCCAGCTTCACCTACACAATAGGGAGGGAAGTTGTAGTGCATCAAGAAGTTGTCTTTGTACTCGCCAGTCAGCGCATCGATGATTTGAGCATCGCGCGCAGTGCCGAGAGTACAAGTAACAATGGCTTGAGTCTCACCACGTGTAAACAGAGCCGAACCGTGGGTACGCTTCAGCAGCCCAACGCTCATCTCAAGGCCACGAACTGTGTCGTGCGCACGACCGTCGATGCGAGGCTTACCCGCTGCAACGCGTGAACGCACAACGCTCTTCTCCAGTGCAGAAAAGGCACCTTTGACGTCGTCTTCTGAGTAGCCATCTTCGGAGGCAACTGCTTCTACCGCTTGTGTGCGCAGAACGCCAACTTTCTCTTGACGCTCCATCTTGTCGACAGTGGTGTAAGCATCGCCCAAACCAGCTTCAACAACAGCGGCAACTTTCGATGCCAAAGTCTCGTCTTTCTCAGGAGCAGTCCACTCCCAAGCAGGGGCGCCAGCTTCAGCTTTCAGCTCTTTGATCGCATTTACGGCAACTTGTAGCTGCTCATGACCAAACATCACAGCGCCAAGCATCACTTCTTCAGAAAGCAGGTTAGCTTCAGATTCAACCATCAGAACTGCGTCATCAGTACCAGCGACTGTCAACAACAAGTCGGAAGTCTCAAGAGCAGTTTTGCTTGGGTTGAGAATGTAATTGCCGTCGGTGTAACCCACACGAGCAGCGCCGATAGGGCCGTCGAAAGGAATTCCTGACAAAGAGACCGCTGCTGAAGCGGCGATCATCGCCAGAACTTCGGTACCAATCTCGGCGTCCACAGACATCACCGTGATGATGACCTGAACTTCGTTTTTGAAGCCTTTAGGGAACAATGGACGCAAAGGGCGATCGATGAGGCGGCAAGTAAGCACTTCCTCTTCGTTCGGGCGAGCTTCACGCTTGAAAAAGCCGCCGGGGATTTTGCCCGCTGCGTACGTCTTTTCTTGGTAATTAATAGTGAGCGGGAAAAAATCCTGCCCAGGCTTAACTTCCTTGCGACCAACTACAGTTGCCAGCATTTGGGTATCACCCATGCTGGCCATCACTGCCGCAGAGGCCTGACGGGCAATAACACCCGTCTCGAGGGTGACTTCATGGTCACCGAATTTAAAACTCTTGGTATGTTTTGCCACGTCAGTTCTCTCTGCTGGCCGCTTAGCGGCGTAGACCTAGTCGTTCGATCAATGTCTGATAGCGTCCCAGATCCTTCTTCTTCAGGTAGTCCAGCAATTTACGACGCTGGTTAACCATGCGGAGCAGACCTTGGCGCGAGTGGTGATCGTGCTTGTGCTGCTTGAAGTGATCAGTAAGGTGGATAATGCGACCGGTCAACAAAGCGACTTGCACCTCAGGTGAACCCGTATCTGCTGGGTCACGACGGTAATCGGATACAATTTGAGCTTTTTGCTCGGCGTTAAGACAAGACATTAATGTTAATTCCTAAAATTTGGCGACTTGAATATTTGGATCCAAGTCTATTGGATAGCCTCTAACCACAAGGGCGTGGACAAAAGCGGTTTACTAAACCAGAGCAGTATATCAGATCTTCAACAGTTTCACAGCTATCGCATCGCTTTCTGACAGCGAGCACGAACGAATCGCTAGAGTACATATATTGCAACTAAACCACCTTGCACTCCCTGTCGATAAATCAGGCAAGTCTCTTGCTACCCATAGTTTGTTCTCAGTCGAAAAGACGAGTATCGACCGTGGCGAAGCACGAGGCATTTGCCTGTCTCAGCCTAAAGCGATCTCGGCTACCAGACTATCCCGCGCCCTGTGCGCCAGCAACATACGTCGGAGGCGGTATCAGCACCGTGACAATAGAGCATTCAATCCTCTTCGTAGTAAGCGAAGTAGCACCCATCATCCGTACTGGCGGACTAGCTGATGTGGCCAATGGACTCCCACACGCGCTCCATAGCGCAGGACATCCAACTCATTTAGCGGTACCCGCCTACCCGGAAATACTCGAAAGCCTGAACAAATGCCAGCAAGTTGCAGAACTTGATCTGCCATTGGGGAAAGTGCAGATTCACAGCGGTTTTTTGCCCAATAGTGAGGTGCCCGTCTTTGCTGTCGAGCACGAATGCTTCTCAAACAAACGCGGATGCCCCTACAACGACGAAAACGGTGTAGAGCGCAACGACAACGCCAACCGATTTGCACTGTTTAATCAAGCGGTGGTTGAGCTAGCAATGGATCGAGCCGGTCTCGATTACAGCCCGGAGTTAGTGCACTGCAATGACTGGCACACCGGTTTGGTGCCCGCTTTACTGAGCCTCGAAAAGAACCGTCCAGCCACAGTTTTTACGGTACACAACCTCAAGCATCAAGGGCTCTTTAGTCGCAACACATTTAAATCGCTTGGCCTGCCAGAAAAATGGTGGACACCTAGCGCTATAGAATTTTACGGCGGCTTCTCCTTTATGAAAGCAGGACTCGTGTTTGCGGATCGCATCAACACTGTCAGCCCCAATTACGCACAAGAAATCCAAACCGCTCGTTACGGTCACGGGCTCGAAGGCGTTTTGACAGAGCGTGCTGAACACTTGTGGGGCATACTTAACGGCATTGATACCAAGTTGTGGGATCCGTCTCGCTCGCCGCATTTGTCCGATCATTTTGACGCCTACCAACTGACCGGAAAAAAAGAGAACAAACGCAAACTGCAAGAAGAGCTGGGCTTGGATCAGCGAGCAGATACTTTACTTGTCTCTATCGCGGCTCGCCTAGACGAGCAAAAAGGTATTGACGTTGCCCTACAGGCACTACAAATCAACCCCCAGCTAGACTGCCAACTGGTCGTGATGGCACACGGTTCTGGCCCATTGGTACGTGAACTGCAGGCTTTTGCCGATCGCAACCCAGGTCGCGTCGCTTTACACCTTGGCTTTAACGAAAGCCTGTCGCATCGCTTGTTCGCCGGCTCCGATGCCTTTTTGATGCCGAGCCGATTTGAACCATGCGGCCTGACACAAATGTTTGCGATGCGTTACGGCACCCTGCCAATTGCCCATCGCGTAGGCGGACTCAAAGACACCGTATTCGACAACGCCAGCGGCCACCCTCGTTCCAACGGTTTTGCTGTTGACGAGTTAAACGCCGACAACCTAGGCCGTGCGATTGCACGTGCAGTGGAATGCCACCGAACAGAACCTGTGCGCTGGAACCGTTTGCAGCAAAACGCAATGGGTTGGGAGTTCAGTTGGCGTCGCGCAGCGCGTGGTTATCTTGCCTATTACGCCGATGCAATTGCAGCCAACGCCGCGCAACAGAAAAACCACAAGCCTGTGTGTCAACTGGTCAGCGTCTAACACAAATCACCTTCGGCTCGACGCCTCTAAAGCCCCAACATGGAAGTGTTGGGGCTTTTTTGTTGCTCACCACAAACCCAGTTAACCGAATGCGCTGCTGATCAAAAAACCTCACTTCGCGCATTAGGCCAAAAATAAGGTAGCCTCTTGCAAACGCGCTAAAAACACTTCATTCTTGTATACAAGAAAAGACATGGTGCATACAGATGCAAACTACCCACACGTTCCAAGGTGTTATAACTGCGTTATTAGACAAAGGAGCAAGGCTGCTTGAACCCTTTGGCGTCGCCGAGGACAGCTCACTTATTAACCTTTGTGAGATCTTGCTGTCTGGGCGAGGTGAAGCATCAGGTATAGCACTTGGTAGTAGCATACTGGCTCTCTACCAGGCGCAGAGCGACGAACAAAAACTAGCGTTTTTTCACGAACTCGCTGTGCAGTTTGACCCCGCACTAGAACGCGTGCAATCGGCGGTACTGAGATACACGGCAGAGCAAAGTAGCGAGGCGTTGGTTGAACTCAATGCAGCCGTTGAACCACCTCGTCAAGAACTATTGCGCCGCATTAATCAGTCACCGGGCGGTACAGCTGCGCTGGTATCGATGAGAGCTGATCTGTTGCCGCTGCTAAAAAACCACCCCACTCTCAAGCGTATAGACAACGACTTTGCCCATTTACTGGGATCGTGGTTCAACCGCGGATTTTTGCAGCTGCAACCCATCACCTGGTCGTCACCTGCCGATATCCTAGAAAAAATCATCGACTACGAAGCGGTGCATGAGATTCCAGATTGGACCGAGTTACGCCGACGGCTACAGCCTAGCGACCGTCGCTGCTACGCTTTTTTTCATCCCGCCATGCCAGACGAACCGCTGGTGTTTGTGGAGGTCGCGCTGACAACGGAAGCTGCAGGCAATATCACCAAACTGCTAAGTGATGAGCGTGATGTCATTGCCGCTGAAACCGCCACAACCGCCGTGTTCTACTCCATTTCTAACTGCCAGGTTGGCCTACGTGGCGTGTCGTTTGGAAATCTTCTGATCAAGCAAGTGGTCGCCGACCTACTGCGCGACCTGCCCAACTTAAAAACATTTGTCACGCTATCGCCCGCACCCGGGTTTGCAGCGTGGCTCCACCAGCAAGAAGACAAGGACCCAGAGGCTAAAGAGCTGCTGGCGATCAGCAACACACTAAATGATGATAGCGACTCTGCTCTACAAAAGCGCCACATACTGCTGAGCAACAAACTCGCCGCGGAGTATTATTTAACCGCCAAGCGTAGTGACAACAGCCCACTAGACCCCGTCGCCCGTTTTCACTTGGGCAACGGCGCCTCACTGGACCGTATTAACGCGCAGGCAAATTTATCCACTGCTGGCATATCATCATCTGTTGGTGTCATGGTGAATTACCGCTACGATTTATCTCGTATAGAAGAAAACCATGAAGCCTACGCTGCCAAAAGAGCAGTAACTGCGTCTCGGGCCGTACGATCCCTTTTAAGTAGTTCAAATAATAACAACAGTAAAAGCAAAACCACCACGGAGAAATCATGAGCAACCAACTCTACGACGCACTGCTGGCCCATCGCCTGACCGATGACAGCCCGTTTATGCACTTTGCGGATGGCAGTCACTGGAGCTACGCACAGACGCTGGCACTCTCCGGCCAAATGGCGCACGTGTTGATCAGCCACAATGTGCAACCCGGCGACCGCGTTGCGGTACAAGTTGACAAGTCACCAGAAGCACTGGCCTTGTATTTCGCCTGTATCAGATCGGGTGCGGTCATGCTACCGCTCAATACCGCTTACACCGCTGCTGAATTATCGTACTTTATCGGCGACGCCGAGCCCGCCGCCGTGATTGTCTCCAGCAAACGCGAGAGTGAAATCACAGCCATTGCCGGTCATGCGGCTGTACTGACACTCGACGCAGATGGCAGCGGAAGCTTGAGCAAGCAATCTGAAGATCAAAACGCAGATTTCACCACCGTGCCACGCGATCCCGACGATCTCGCTGCCATACTTTACACCTCTGGCACCACTGGACGCTCAAAAGGTGCAATGCTGAGCCACCATAACCTACTCAGCAACGCGCAAGTCTTGGCCGACTATTGGCAGTTTAGCAGCGAGGATGTGCTCATCCACGCATTGCCCATTTTTCATACCCACGGATTATTCGTCGCCACAAACATTACTTTAGTGGCCGGCGGCTCAGTGATCTTTTTGCCTAAGTTTGACGCAGAAGAAGTCATTACTTTGCTGCCTAAAGCTACAGCGATGATGGGAGTGCCAACTTTTTACACGCGCTTGTTAGGCAACAAAACCTTCACACGCGAACTTGCCTCTGGCCTGCGTCTGTTCATCTCTGGCAGCGCCCCTCTTTTGGCCGAAACACATATTGAGTTTGAACAGCGCACAGGACAGCGCATCCTCGAACGGTACGGCATGACCGAAACCAACATGAACACATCAAACCCGTTTGATGGCGAACGCCGTGCAGGCACTGTTGGCTTTCCACTGCCTGGTGTTGATCTCAAAATTTGCGACCCAAACACCGGTGCCGAACTTGCACAAGGTGAGATTGGCATCATTGAAGTGCGTGGCCCCAACGTGTTTCAGGGCTATTGGAGAATGGCAGATAAAACTGCCGAAGAACTCCGCGCTGATGGTTTTTTTATCACGGGTGACCTCGGTCAATTAGACGAAGACGGCTATGTACATATCGTCGGTCGCGGCAAAGACCTTATCATCTCCGGTGGCTTTAATGTCTACCCCAAAGAAGTCGAAACAGCCATCGACAATATCGACGGCGTCTTGGAGTCGGCGGTCATTGGCCTACCACACGCCGATTTTGGTGAAGGCGTAGTCGCAGTTGTTGTTCCTGTTGTCGGCGCAGTAATTGACGAAGCCTCTATCATCAATGCTCTGCGCGATCAGCTAGCAAAGTTTAAACAACCTAAACGTGTATTGATTGTCGATGAACTACCGCGCAATACCATGGGAAAAGTTCAAAAGAATATTCTGCGCGACAACAACACCGACCTACTCAACGGTGAAAGCAAATGAGCGATTTAATCTTCCAAAGTGCAAGATTGGTCGTGGAACAACTGAGCAAGGGGGACATCTCTCCACTCGATGCTTTAGATGCGGTCGAAAAACGCATGGACAGTGTTGATGGCGAAGTCAACGCATTGCCTACGCGCTGCTTTGATCGCGCACGCAAGCACGCTCGGGCGCTGATGGACAAACCCAACGCAGAGCGTGGACTCTTGGCAGGACTACCCGTGCCGATCAAGGATCTCACTGCTGTTAGCAATGTCCGCACAACTTACGGTTCAAAAACACTCAAAGACTTCGTGCCCGACTTCTCTGACATCATGGTTGAAAACCTAGAGAACAACGGCGGGGTTATTTATGCAAAATCCAACACACCTGAGTTTGGCGCTGGCGGCAATACCTTTAACGACGTGCTCGGCACCACGCGCAACCCTCACAACTTAAAGCTTAGCGCCGGAGGCTCATCAGGCGGTGCGGCCGCAGCACTGGCTAGCGGCAGCGCGTGGCTGGCTCAAGGCTCAGACCTAGCTGGGTCACTGCGCACGCCTGCGAGCTTTTGTGGCGTTACTAGCCTGCGGCCTTCGCCAGGGCTGTTTGCCAGCGGCCCAAGCAAAATGCCGTTCATGGTGCACCCACAAAATGGCCCCATGGCACGTGACATCCGCGACTTGGCGTTGTTTGCAGATGCAATGGCGGGTGAAAGCCACGCTGCAGGCCTTTGCAAACCAAAAGGCCAGATGAGCTTTGCCACAGCAGCTGCTCGTGATTTGCGCCCTACCAGAGTAGCTTTCAGTGCTGACCTGGGTATCACACAAACCTCTGCTGAGGTTTTGTCTGTGTGCACGGCAGCCATGCAAAAACTAGAAGCAGACGGTATTCAAGTCGAGCACGAACATCCTGATCTCAGCGAGGCCGAGCTTGTATTTTCGGTGCCACGCGCCTTGATGTATGCCGCCAACCCTGGCGCTGATTTAGACAAGCACCGCGATATCATCAAACCTGAAGTGGTATGGAACGCTGAACAAGGCTTGCAACTTGACGGCGACACTATCCGCAGAGCAACCATCGCACAAGGGGTGCTATTCCAACAAGCCGTGCAGTTTATGAGCAACTACGACCTGCTTATCTGCCCTGCTGCAATCATCACCCCATTCCCAGCGGACGAACGATACCCTGGGTTCAATGATGGTGTTCCCTACAACGAGTACTATCGTTGGCTGTCGATCGTGTATTCCATCACCGCGACCACGCTGCCAGTTATCACCATACCGTGTGGCAAAACAGCGCAAGGCATGCCGATAGGCATTCAGCTGATTGGCGCGCCGCACAGCGAGAAAAAAATGTTTGCTCTTGCAAGCTACCTCGAGCAGTTGCTGCCAAATGACCCACGACCTGTGGAACCCAAATAGCCCGTTGTAATTTCTTGCAACTACAGCACAGGGAAGTGCGGTAGTTTTGGCTAAGGCGGAGACTCAGCTCTTGTTATCAAACTGAGCCGCTAAATCAGAAAATTTATCCCCTTGAATACACACGTGTGACTTGATCGCGGCTTCGGCCTTCAGCGCATCTCCACTGATAATCGCATTGGCCACCGCCTGATGCTCGTCCAATGACTGACGCATTCGGTGCAGCACACGCAATTGCAAACGGCGGTAAGGAGCTAAGCGTGTGTGCAGCATCTTGGCTTGCTCTGCTAAAAAGCCGTTCTGGCTGCTCTCGTAGATATGCATGTGGAATTCGGCGTTAGCGTGGTAATAGCCGTCGGTGTCGTTGCAGGCTGCTGCCGCATTACAAGCCTGCAGTAAAGCGTTCATTTTTACGCCTTGCTCGGATGTTACACGCCGCGCAGCGAGTCGAGCACACATACCCTCCAGCTCCGCCATAACATCAAACATTTCTACGAGCTCGCTGAGGCTGATTTCGCGCACAAAAGCTCCGCGCCGCGGCCGTAAATCAACCAAACCCGACATCGACAAACGTTGTAATGCCTCACGAATAGGCGTGCGTGAGACATCAAAGCGCGCAGCTAATTGCACCTCATCTAGACGCTCACCTGGTTTTATAGCGCCTGTGATGATGTCTTGCTCAAGCTCTTCTCGCAATTTATCCGCTGAATTGGCGCTCATAGCTTCGCTGGCTCATGCCAACACTCCCAGTGATCTAAAAAATGAAACACAGTTTGTCGTAGCGAACGCCGTCAACCCACAGCCAACGCAAACCACAAGACTGATTTTACAGCTAAATAGATACTAAAAACGAAAAAAGCCACCGACACGAATGTGCTCGGTGGCTTTTATCTAGTGAAGGCTTTTATGCGTAAACGGGGAAACGCTTACAAAGCTCTGTCACCTTAACTGCTACCGCGTCCTGCACGCTCTCGTCGTCGATAGCGTCAATGACGTCGCACATCCAACCGGCCAATGTCTGCACTTCTTCGACACCAAAACCACGAGTCGTCACTGCCGGTGAACCCAAACGCAAGCCAGAAGTCACAAACGGCGACTGTGGATCATTGGGCACTGTATTTTTGTTTACAGTTATGTGCGCGCGCGTCATGGCCGCGTCCGCTTGCTTGCCGGTTAATCCCTGAGGGGATAGATCTAGAAGGAACAAGTGATTGTCCGTGCCGCCAGAGACAATTTTGTAACCGCGATCGATAAACACTTGAGCCATTGCGCTGGCATTCTCAACCACTTTGCCCTGGTACACCTTAAACGAAGGATCCAGCGCTTCTTTGAAAGCAACAGCTTTACCGGCGATCGCGTGCATCAATGGGCCGCCCTGCATACCGGGAAAAACCATCGAGTTGAGCTTCTTTTCGATCTCAGCGTTTTCACGGCACAGAATCATGCCGCCACGTGGGCCGCGCAAGGTTTTGTGCGTAGTGGTGGTGACCACATCTGCAATACCCACAGGATTGGGGTAGTGACCAGTAGCGACTAATCCCGCCACGTGCGCCATATCAACAAACAATAGCGCGCCTACTTCATCGGCAATCTCACGGAATTTCTGCCAATCCATGGTGCGCGAATACGCAGAGAAACCAGCAATGATCATCTTTGGCTTGCACTCTCGCGCCTGCTCGGCAATCGCGTCGTAATCCAGCAGGCCATTATCGTCCACCCCATACTGCACCGCGTTGTAGAACTTGCCAGAGAAATTTGGTTTGGCTCCGTGAGTCAAATGACCACCGTCAGACAAACGCATCCCCATCACTGTGTCGCCAGGCTGCAGCAGAGCAAAGTACACCGCGCCGTTGGCCTGCGAGCCAGAGTGCGGCTGTACATTGACATAATGCGCGCCAAACAGCTCCTTGGCGCGTTCGATAGCCAAGGCTTCTGCCACATCCACGTGCTCACAACCACCGTAGTAGCGCTTACCTGGGTATCCTTCGGCGTACTTGTTGGTCAAACACGAGCCCTGCGCTTCCATTACACGCGTGCTGCAGTAGTTTTCAGAAGCAATCAGCTCCACGTGCTCTTCTTGGCGCTTCTCTTCGGCATTGATAGCCGCCATCAATTCAGCGTCGTAGTCTTCTATGCGATCAGTTTTCTTGAACATGAGGGTAAATTCTCTTCAGCTCGACCATAAATTAAACGGAACAACGCTTTGCGCAGAACCAGTAAAGCGCGCTAGTTTATATTGCTTAGGCCTTTCAATACACCGCGAAGCCGCCACTTTAGTGCCTAAAAGCGTATTTATTCATCATTAACGCGCGATATTTTCACTTGCCACAGCCGTGCAGAGCTGCAGGCAGCACAATCCGCAATATCACAAGACAAAGCTGTCTAAGAAAAATCTGAAGCAGCTCTTCCAGGCTAACGCCCCTGCGCGTCACTCAAAAGCGGGATGCTCAACGAGGTTTGCAATTTATAGCCGCCTCGAAGGTCGAAACCATGGCGATTTGCTCGCGGTCGCTTACTCGCTCTCAGTGAGAATCGCGCAAAATACTAGCGCTGACCGTGATGGCTCAAACTTTTCCGAGGCAAATAGGTTCATTGTTTGAAGCAATCCTCTACAATCTCGCCCTTTGCCCTGTCTGTGAGCCATGAGCACTAAAACCCTAGAAACCCGCCTGCACGCCCTAGCCAATAACTCCGTTTTTGAGTGGACGGCAGTCAGCGTTATTATCGCTTCTGCTCTGTTGCTGGGCGCCAAGACCTTTGAGATTTCCCCAACCACAACACAAATACTCAATTGGTTAGATTGGGGAATCACCGTGTTTTTTGTACTGGAGATCAGTGTGCGGTTTTTCGCCTGCTCAGACAAAAAACGCTTTTTTGCCGACCCTTGGAATCTTTTTGATACCATCATCGTCGCGGTCAGCCTAATGCCAGTAAGCGCGAGTGACCAAGCACTGGTCGCACGACTTATCCGTGTCTTTCGCGTCCTTCGAATGGTCTCGATAATTCCCGAGCTGCGCATTTTGCTGAACTCTTTGATCAAGGCCTTGCCACAGCTCGGCTACGTCATCTTGTTGATGTTCATCATTTTCTACATTTACGCCGCTATTGGCACCACCATGTTCGAAGCCATTAACCCAACTTTGTGGGGTGATATCGCCGTCTCTTTGCTGACTCTTTTCAGAGTAATGACATTCGAGGACTGGACAGATGTCATGTACGAGACCATGGAAGTCTATCCGCTGAGCTGGGCTTATTACCTGAGCTTTATCTTCTTCACAGCCTTCGCTTTTCTCAACATGGTGATTGGTATCGTGGTGAACGTTTTGGATCAAGAGCAATCTAGAGCCTATGCCAAAGAACACGCGGACGATCCGAGTATCGCTAGTTTGCAGGCAGAAATCGTCGCCCTGCGAGAAGCTGTTCTATCGCAGCGTCGCGACTAGGTACTGCTTAGCAACGCTTGAAAAAGCATCTCTAAGCCTGCATATACAGAATTAGGAAAACTCTAAAACTGGCTACCGCGCTATCGGCTGCGTGCCAGCTCAGACGTTCAGAAAAGTCCGTCACCCCCTAACAAATTCTCGAGAACAAAAATGACTGAGCAAAATAAAGCACTCAGAATTGATATCGTCTCCGACGTTGTGTGCCCATGGTGCATCGTTGGCTACCGCCAGCTACAAGCTGCGATCGATAATACTGGTATCAAAACCGACATACATTGGCACCCTTTTGAATTGAACCCCGATATGCCTGCCGAAGGTCAAAATATGCAAGAGCATATCGCGGAGAAATACGGCAGCAGCGCGGAAGAATCAAAGAGCAATCGTGAGCGTCTCACGGAGGTTGGCGCGGAGCTCGGATTCAAATTCGATTTTTCTGAAGATATGCGCATGGTCAACACCTTTGATGCCCATCAGCTGATCCACTGGGCCGAGACGCAACAACGTGCGAATGATTTGAAACAGGCTTTGTTTATCGCTCACTTCAGTGACCACAAAACGATATCTGATCATCAGACGCTTGCTGAAATCGCTCAATCGGTCGGTTTAGACAGAGCTGAAGCGTTGCAGGTACTGGCCGATCAACGCTATGCAAGCGACGTACGTGAGCGGCAAGGACACTGGATAAAACAAGGCATCCAAGGCGTGCCGGCTGTTGTATTTGATTCCAAGTATCTGGTGTCTGGAGCACAAGGTACCGAACAATTTGAACGCTGCTTAACAGACGTAGTTGCGCAACAAAAGCAAGCCTAGATTACGAGCTAAAACCCCATGCTAATCGTTGCTGGGGCTGAGCGCACAGCTATTGATAATACAAGCAATACAACACTTTTAATTCCCAGAGAAAGTGATTTTTAGCGGGTTCAGCACGGTTTTAATACCCCGATTAGATCAGCCGCTAATGCCGCAATATTTTTTCATAAGCAGTTGCACCTATTGTTTTGTATACAACCCCTATCGCACCAGTGTTTTAGTTTTTTTGCAGTAACATCCCACTCGACACTGCGGAACTAAAAAAGCAAAACACCATCCTAGTAATCCAGCGCTTACATTTTATTTATACAAATATTTCTAGATACTAAGGCCAAATTAATGAACGCGAAAAAAACACTGCTGATCGGCGCTATCTCTGGCTTTGTCGTAGGCGTACTGTTTATCTATGCACAGCCCCTGTTTGGCATGTCAGCATTGACCGAGCGACACGCCGCTGCCTATTTGGCACTCAGTGACATGTCGCCGAGCACCGCAATTTTTATTGCATGGACAGCACACCTGTTGGTGTCCATCGCCTACGGTACAGCAACCGCTGTGGCTCTCTTGCTGAGCAAAAACCTAGCGACCTACGCGCTGCAGATCCTAGCGCTTGGTTGGTTTACCACCGTGATTGCTGGACCTGCAAATCAACTCATTGTCAGATTGGTCAGCAGCGCAGGCTTTCCCGCACTGAACAATTTACCACCGCTAAATTTCAATCTTGACGCCAAGTTGATACTGCATCTGTTGTTTTTTGCCTTTATTGCCTTAGCCATCGCACTCTATACCCAGTTCGACAAAAGACAAGGTCTAGAGCGACTGGCCAACGCCTAAAACATCTTTCACACCGATCCTTACTGTTGAGGATCGGGCAATTCTCTGATGGCCCAACTTGCTACAATAAAATATTAAATAGCAACGATATTATGCTCAGGTCCGTAGCCAAAGCCGGTGATATTTTCAGCACCGTTTTCAGTGATCACCAATATATCGTGCTCACGGTAACCGCCCGCACCTGCAGTGCCTTCTGGCACTGTGAGCATCGGCTCCATAGACACCACCATGCCCGGCTCCAACACCGTGTCGATATCCTCGCGCAACTCCAATCCAGCTTCTCGCCCGTAATAATGCGACAGCACACCAAATGAATGACCGTAGCCAAAGCTGCGATACTGCAACAGATTGCGCTCTTCAAAAAACTCATTGATGCCCGCGCAAATATCGCTACATTTAGCACTCGGTTGAATCAGAGAAATACCTAGCTCGTGCGCATCAACATTCGCTTGCCACAAATCCAGAGATGCATTATCAGGCTCACCTAAAAACAAAGTACGCTCGAGCGCTGTGTAATAACCACTGATCATCGGAAATGTATTGAGCGAGAGAATATCGCCTTTTACGAGCGCGCGCATAGTAACTGGGTTGTGCGCACCGTCTGTATTGAGACCCGATTGAAACCACACCCAGCTATCACGCATTTCCGAATCGGGGAAGCAGCGTGCAATTTCCAGCTCCATGGCGTCCCTGCCCGCCATCGCTACATCAATCTCTCGCGTACCCACCTTAATGGCATCGCGTACCGCTTGGCCACCATGATCACATATGCGGGCGCATTCTTTTATCAGCGCAATTTCTGCTGGAGACTTTGCCATACGTTGAAACATTGTGGCTGCAGCCAAATCAACTGTCTCTGGTGCGCCCAAAAACTCTGCCAACTTGCCACATTGCTGAAGGCTCAAATGATCACCTTCGATACCAACTTTGCCGGGGCACGCGAGCGCCTTTACTGCACGCCAATAGTTGTCGCGCTTCCAATCCGTGTAAGTAACATTATCAAAAGCGCCTCGGCGCATCGGCTGCCCACCATCAATATTCGCGCTGACGGTAGTGGCACTCTCTTGTGTAACAACCATGCCGTAGGGACGACCAAAAGCGCAGTAGAGAAAGCCTGAGTAATAGGCGATGTTGTGCATTGAGGTCAGCACGACGGTCGATACGTCAGCAGCAGCCATGATGCTGCGCAAGCCAGAGAGTCGATTTTTGTACTCGTCGACACTGAAAGGCAATACCGCGCGCGGGCCGTTGATAAAATTAAAAAATTCGGGTCTAGATGTGACGCTCATGAGTATCTCCGGTGATCAAGACCGGGAACTGTGGCGCAGTGCCCGGTGAATTCCGGGCGTGCAGGAAAGCAACAGATTAAACACTTAATCTGCGAGCAACGGCATTAACCGCTGACGACGCCATCGTCATGCTCACCTTAGTTTTAGCAAAAAATGACGCTGGGCGCTAGGCAAAGATGTGAGAGATGATCAACCCCGTAATCAGCCAGCCTTTTTCAACCCGCGTTCACGCTCAAATGGTTGTCCCAGCGCGTGTCTATCTGCTGCGCTGAACCTTCTGGCCGCCAGCGCGATTGCTGCTGAGCGTACTGTCGCAGTGTTCCGTCACCGGCGCTGTAAAACAAACGCGTGCCAAACGCAGCAACACCACTTCCGTCTCGGCCAGAAACCACTTGTAATACTGAGCGCTTTTTGGCGTCGCATACAACCGCCTCACCGCCACGCGATGAGCTGGCCACAAATATATCGGTGCCCGGTACCACACAGACAGAACTGATGTAGCTCTTCAACGAAGCCAATTGCACAGCACTCATGGGCAGCATCTGCAGGCCATCTTTTAAACTGACCGTACCCAACAGCGGTGGCATATCTTCAGCGGCACCTTGGTATTGCGCACCAAAAAAACACTGACCGTATTGGCTGATAGCCATATGCCGTAGAGAGAGCTTTTGCAGACTATCGGGTAGATAAAATTGCTTTATTAGCGAGCCATCTCGCGAGTCTATAAATGCAATCGATGAGCGCATTTCAGGAATATTAAGTTTTTCGCGACCATAGTCAGGATGCGTTTCAATACCGCCGTTTGCGACCACCAATGTGTACCCATCAGGGTGCAGAATAATCTCGTGCGGACCGACACCATAACTGGGAAACTCACCTCTGCGCGAGTACTGCGTATGCGCGTCATAGACGCCAATCACACCGCGTGCATTTTGGTAGTCGTTTTCGGTGCTGTACAGCACCCTTGCTGCGGCATCAAAGCAACCGTGGCCATAAAAGTGTCGATCGACTTGGCTGTCTATTTGCAAGCTTGGCTTATTGCCTTTTAAATCGAGCACCTGCATAAAACGGCCAGGACGTCGTGCAAAGGCTACCAGCTGCTCACCACCTGGGCGAAAACACACCGCGTGCCCTCGCCCTGGCAGCACTTCGCTGCGCAGCAACTTACCGCGTGTATCACACAAGGCGACACCATAAGCACCGCTTTGGCTTGACTGATAGGCAGACGCCAGTAAGCGCTCAGACTTCTCTGGTATAGCACGAACGCTATTTGTTGCAGCATGGCTCGCCACTGACGCCAAACACAAAAATTGCCGCCGATTAATCGCCATCGCTGGAATTAAAACCTGTCACAATACCCAGCTTAACGGAAACGTCTTCGCTGCTTAGTGCATGTAAACTTTTGACGATAAAGCCCAGCGCTTGCAGTCGCGAAATTGCCGTCTCTGCGTCGCCTGATGCGAGCGCTTCTGCAACCGCGGCGATCATGCGCGAAGCATTGTCAAACTCAAAACTTAACTTGCCCTCAGCTGCAGCAGACTCAGCCATGCCGGACGCTATTAGAAGACGTTCAATGCCGTGCAGATTGTTTTCTAGGTTACTGAGTGTTTGCCCACTACGCCAAAAAGGTGCATTTTTGGGCATAACTGCCAATTGCTGCAAGCCTTTGATCATGGCCTGGATTTTTTTATCGGCAATGGACTCTAGACCGCTCTCAGCCACGGTCAGCAAGGCAGCTACAGATTCTTGACTGCTGCGATACACAGAGCTTTTAGTTGGGTTTTGCAAGCGATACGCCACACCATCATCGCTTTTCCAGTCCTCTTCTAGCTGCTGAGCGATGCTATGGACATTGTCAGCAATGGCCTGAGCAACACGACAATCGGCTGCATTTAGTGCACTTGTTTGACCAAACAAGATGCGCTCTAGAGCCGGCAGTCCCTGCAATGCGACGCTCTTTTTGGCAATACTGTCAGCGTCCAATGCACCCCGATCAGGGTCAGCCAAAAGCCTTCGCATTTGCTTCTGGCCAGTGCCTTTGCGGTCTGGCCAAAAGAAAATTCGCTCCGCACGATTGGCGCTGTTCATCGCACCCAGCCGATAGTATTCGATATACGAAAAGTCATCGACCACAGCCACAAAAACTGCCTGCGACTGCAGTGCATCGCAAGACCCCGCCAGTGATTGTTGCAGCTTTTCAGTACTCTCAGATAGCTGACCAACCAACGGCTGAAAAACTTCAACAACCGCAGTATCTACCCACTGTTTTTGCTGCACCTCGTCGATAACAGCACTGTGCGCAACAGTGCAAGTACAGAACACAAAAAATAACGACACGCGTTTCAACATCAGAGCGACTCCAAAAATTTGATCAACGCGGCACGATCGGACGCGGACATTTGCCGTACTGACTCTTTGGCAGGCTCAGCCTCTCCGCCGTGCCACATAATCGCTTCAAGCAGTGTATTGGCTCGCCCGTCATGCAAAAACGTTGCGCGCTCATTGACTGTTTTGGTCAAACCAATTCCCCATAACGGCGGTGTGCGCCATTCACGGCCATTGGCGCCGCTGTTGTGACCCAAACCGTCAGCCAAGCCCTCGCCCATATCGTGCAAGAGCATATCGGTATAGGGCCAAATAAGCTGAAACTGATGCTGTTTGTCGTCCGCAAGACGCGAAGTAACGTATTTGGGTACATGACACGCCGTGCAGTTAGCACCATAAAATAACGACTTGCCCTGCAGCACTTGTGCATCGCTTACGTCACGGCGAACGGGTAAGGCCAAGTTGTTGCTGTAGAAAGTCACCAAATCCAATAAAGGGTCAGGTACTTCATGCGCACCTAAGCGCGCTTGCTCTCCGTGAGGTGCTTGTAAACAGACAGATTGTTTGTCGGTACATTCACCCGAGTTGCTCGGGTGCAGCGAGTTCGACAAGCCCATATCCCCCGCAAAAGCTGCCGCCGACTGCTCGCGCACACCAGGCATTGCCGCTTTCAATCCAAACCGGCCCAGACGCGTGTTTTGCCCCTCTGTAACACGGCTCGCCCGACCGGAAACACCGTCTCCATCACGGTCATCTGGGTCTTCGTTTGCCAGAATATCCTCATCGGCAATGGCTGCCAATAAACCCATACCGACCATCTGCGGAGCAACTTTTGGCGCGAGCTGAGATCTCTCATCCATTGCCCCGTAAGCCAAGTCGCTCAAACTGTAGTGGGGTTTGCGCAGAACAATCTGCTCACCGTCTGCGAATTCAACAGGCTCAGGTGTATAGCTAATATTCACCACCGCCTCGGCCTTTAGCCCAGGCACAGCAACGGTCTGCAACTGCTTGCCATATATCGGATCATTGACCCAATGCCCAGCATCGCTGTCATACCAGCCCAACTGCAAAAAGAAAGGAGACGCCGCCTCGCCGTCGGCTGGCAGGTTCCCTCGCCCATCCTTCACATGACAAGACTGGCAACTACGCGCGTTAAAAAAAGGCCCTAGGCCATCGGACACTTGTGTTGTTGCAGGGGATGACACCCAAAACTTTCGAAACAACCCGTTGCCCAGATTAAACTGCTCGCGGTCAGCGAAGCTGATGTTGCTCTGCGGTTGCGAAAAAGCGTTTCTGTCCAGCGGTGACTTTGATGTGCCCGCACCGCCTTGCATCGCCTCATATTTTTCAGCTTTCTCAAACGACGTTGTCAACGCAGTAATTTTTCTAACGCGTTCTTTGTCTTTATCGTTGAGGTCCGAACGCTCATACGTTTGTATGCTCTGTGCAAACACTGAAGCAGACAAAACAGCAGATGAGACAGCGGCGGCGATGATGATATAGGTAAAGCGCATAGCGCAAAGATGTCCTTTGATTTAAACACTGCTTTCTTTGTTACACGTTGGGCCAAAAACAAAAAAGGACCCCAGCTAGGGGTCCTAGTTTATCACTGAGTCACACTGAGACTCCTTGATGTAGATTAATTATTCGAACACTGAGTCAGGACTATCCAAACTATCGGAGCCTTCGATCTCAACCGAACTAGCGCCCAGTGCAACGACTACACGTTCAATCGTCTTGGTCTGACGAACCAGCGCATCAACAGCCGCCTGAACGATTGCGTTACCCGCTTCATTATCTTCCGCGATCATTTGATCGTAGGCCTCGCCGCCTTCGGCGCGATCAACCATCGCCTGCATCGCCGTCATGGTCTCAGCCAGTTGCTGGCGCAACTCCGTGTCGAGGTCCTTATCCACACTGGCCACCTTTTCGGCCAAACTTGCACCTTCGATCGCTTCACCTGATGTGCGCTGATAGCTACCAAGATAAACGTTCTGAATACCCTTGGCATCGTAGAAATGTGAAAAGTGAGTATTGTCGGAAAAGCAATCGTGCTCTTCTTCAGGGTCATGCAGCATGAGGCCCAAACGCATGCGTTCACCGGCTAATTCACCGTACGACAAAGAACCCATGCCGGTCAGTATGGTCGAGACAACTTCAGCTTCGCCGGCCTCTTGTAAGGCTTGCCTTGCTGCACCATCCGCCTGCCACTGCTCTGCCATAAAAGCTAGATCAGACAGCAACAGATCGCTGGCTGCCTTCAGGTATTGAGCGCGGCGCTCGCAGTGGCCGTTAGTGCAATTGTCAGCATCAAAATCTGTGTGTGCACGGTTGCCTGCACCTGCTTCAGTGCCGTTTAGGTCTTGGCCCCAAAGTAAAAATTCAATTGCATGGTAACCAGTAGCAACATTCGCTTCGCTGCCACCCGCTTCTTGCAGCTGCTCACTCAATAGATCCGGCGTTAACACGCTAGCGTCTATGCTCTTACCGCCGATCACCACACTAGGATTGGCTATAACGTTAGCGACATACAGCACGTTGCTGTCTGAATCTGTGCCATAGCTAGCGTCCACATAGTCGATTAAACCTTCGTCTAGCGGCCATGCGTTCACCTTTCCTTCCCACTCATCGACGATGGCGTTGCCAAAGCGATAGGCTTCAGTTTGCTGATACGGAACGCGCGCTTCGACCCAAGCCGCTCTGGCCGCTTGCAAAGCTTCTGCACTAGGCTTTGCAATAAGCTCTTCAATCGTCGACCCCAGTACTTCAGCTGTCGCCAAAGAATCCTCAAAGCCCGCTTGTGCGATATCAGCGTAATTGTCTGTTAGCGTTGCCGCCTGCAATTGCGGGGATACCAATACCACCGCAGCAGCGCCTAAAGAGGCAAAGCACAGAGACACGGAACTCTTTGAACGATTCATAACGCTTCCTTTTGACTACAAAAATTTACTGGGAAAGAGCAATAATATTGGGAATGATTCCTGTTTGCAACATTGTTTACATTAGATATCGTGTCAAATGCAAAAACTTACTTTGCCAAAAGCAACGTTGTGTAGAAAAAGCTTAGATAACAGCGAGGATTACAGAAGGCATGGAGCGGGTCTGCACAACCAGACACAGCAAAAAGTCAGCGCAAAAGACGAGCTTGCTCTGGTGGGATAATTTGATATTTTTTATGCAGTGATGCACGAGGATTTGCGCATCAAGAAGCCACTGAAAGTAGCTGGGAGAAATTGGTGGGCCGTGAAGGATTCGAACCTTCGACCAATTGATTAAAAGTCAACTGCTCTACCGACTGAGCTAACGGCCCTATCAACTAAGCTGATCATTATAAGAGGTTTAACAACTATTGCCAACCCCCTTTTTAAACTTTTTCTAAACGCCTAAAACTCGACGGTATGACTCGCGTTTCAGCGAGCGCTGTTAGCAGTATGGCGGCAGAAGAAGCATCTTCATAAACCAGGCTGTAAAAACGAAAACGCAATGTTAGTACACAACCAAGCACAATGCCAAACAAAGCAACAAAAGACCCTATCGCAAGCGTGGAAACACCGCTGAGCCCCTGCCCCACAGTGCAGCCCATGGCCAGCACGCCACCAAATCCCATCAACGCACCACCGACGGCATGGTTGATAAAGTCTGATTTACTGTGAAACCACTGAAATCGCAATCTGCGATTTAGCAATGCATACACAAAGCCACCAAACAAAACACCAAAGGCCATCGATACACCCAACGTTAGCCAGGCACTAGGCATGCCTTTGCTCAAATAGTATCCAGCTTGGCCAACGGGCAAAGTAAAAGACAAACTCTGCGCACCCATGCTCAACGTTGGTTGCTCAGAAAAGTCAGACTCTTCCAGTGCTTCAGCACCCAGCGTACCCGCTGTTAGCCACCAAACCAGCAGCACAACAACGCCGATACCTAGGCCAGCCACCCACAGACGTTGCTCGGCTCTAAAAGACGCAGCGCCAACTGCAAATAATATTAATGCTCCGCCAAGCAACACTGTCAGCAAGAGTTGGAAATAGCCCACATCGACGGAAAACGAACTAGCCGCAACATCGGCGATACTTTGTGTTTCAGCACCTGTTGCAGCGACATCAAGACTGACATTGCTGAACACACTCAAAACCAGCCCGCCTGTCTCTGTGTAAACACTTAGCCAAGCGAACAAGCCTAAAAATAATAGCGCTAACAAAGCTTTTAAGTCACCGCCGCCGGCACGCAACAAACTTTTGCTACTGCATCCACCCGCTAGCGTCATGCCGACGCCAAACAAAAGCCCGCCAACAATGTTTCGTAGCCAGCGCACTTCAGTGTTTAGGTAGGGAGTTGGAGATGTGTCACTGCTCGACGCCAACAAGATATCCAGCAGCCCGCGGCTATGAGCGAGAGCAAGCAGCAACACACTCAACCCAGCTGCAAGGCTCCAGCTGCGCACTCTACCCAAATCCCCCATGTTGACCCAATCGGACAAGGCGCCCATGGTGCAAAAATCACCGTAGCTCGCAAACAAAGCAAACACCACGGCTAGGGTAAAACCAAGCACTAGATAGAGGGTGAGCGCATCCATAGAAGGATCTCAGGTAGACAACTATGAACATTGTGCCAGTGAAAACAGGCGGGTCAACCAGCTAAGGACAGCTGGCTTATATTGATTTGCTCTAAGCAATTAACGATCAAACATATGCCGCCCGTTGCGGGCGGCACTTGTCACAAACTTACTGTGCTGCTTTGATCTGCTCTAGACGACGCTCGGCTAACAAAGAAGCCGTTGAATCGGGATAAAGCGTTAGTACGTTACGCAGCTCTGTACTGGCGGCTTGCACTTCACCTTGTTCATGCAATACAAAGCCTAATTTCAAATGCGCTTCGGCGACCTTAGGACTTTCGGGGCTGTGTTCTACAATCGCTTCGAACTGAGCACGCGCCTCTTCAAATTTACTCTCGACGTAGTAGGTTTCACCCAACCAATACCGAGAGTTATCCACCAACTCACCCTCGGGATAAGTGCTGAGCAATCCACGGAATCCGGCGGCCGCCGCATTGTAACGACCGTTGACCAAATCAGAGTACGCTTTGTCGTAGACGGATTTTTCAGTGACCTGCCCGCTTGCATCAGTCGGTGGCTCAACCAGCGCGGATGATTCAGGTTGATCAGAGGCGACCGCGGCTAAAGACTCGGTCATCTCTTGATCTAAGCCTCCCAAACGCTTGCCTTCAATGGCCTGTAAGCGGCTGTCGGTATCGAGGTAGAGGTCGCGATTACGCTTGTTCATCGCTTCCATTTCATTGGTCTGCAACTCGATCTGACCACGCAGTTCGCGCATCTCTTGCTGCAGCCCTTCTATGCGCTGCAACAGCTGGATCAAGACGCGGTTGTCAAGCATACGCTCCAGCCGCTGTACTCGGTTTTCCAGCGGCAGCGTTTTGGCCGCCTCGGCTACTTGCACACCGGTCAACGCAATAACAAAAGTTGTAAGTAGCGCAGCGCGTGTGCGTTTTAAGACAGCCATAAAAATCCCCTTAGGACCTATTCGTAAACCAACTCAACTCGGCGATTGCGAGAATAGGCGTCTTCTGTCTGCCCAAGTACCGCTGGCTGCTCTTCGCCATAGCTGATGGTGATAATTTGATTGTAAGAAGCACCTTGCAACATCATCAAACGCTTCACCGCTTGTGCGCGACGTTCAGCCAGCGCGATGTTGTACTCACGAGTTCCACGCTCATCGGCGTGCCCTTCTAGCCGTGCCAAAGCTTCAGGGTATGTTGCCAGATATCTGCCGTGGTCTGTAATAGTGTCAAGATATTGATCGCTCAGCGTATCGCGATCGTACTCAAAATAAAAGACCCTCTGCGACAACGGACTGCCTGGATCGTATATCGCTTCTTTATCAAAGTAGGTATCCGAACCAAAACTGCGGCCAACATCGGCGACCTCACCTTCGCCCATCGCTATACCTTGGCCATCGAGCAAGCTCTGCTCAGTGCCGTAAGTATCAGCACCGTCGATGGCACCAGCACTAGGCGTCTCGCCCACCGCCACGCTGCGATTGGCCTCCGAAGCACTGGGAATATTATCGACTGAGCGACTGGCACAACCGACTAGCAATGCACTGGCACACAGCCAGACGAGTGGATATTTTTTCATCGATAATTCTCCGTAGCCCTGCTGGGGTCACCGTTAGTAACGTATATCCCAAGCAGCAGGAACAAATGTAATCCTATTAAATAAATCTGGTAATTAAGGAAGCTTTGGCGACCAAGCAGGCTCGCGCACTTCACCTTCTGAAAGTGGCATGTGTAGTTTTATCGCGCCGTCAGATGACACCGCACCCAACACACCTTTTCCGTCTTTCTCCGTAGCGTAGATGATCATCTCGCTATTGGGAGAGAAGCTAGGAGACTCGTCAAGTCGGCCACTGGTCAAAACGTCGAGCAAATTGTTTTTAAGATCCAACACCGCGATACGAAAGTCTTTGCCCACGCGATGCACCATTGTGATCAATCGGCCATCGGGAGAGACGTCCGCACTGGCGTTGTAATTCCCTTCGTAAGTGACGCGCTGGACTTTCCCACCTTCCGCCGGAATGCGGTAAATCTGCGGGCCACCGGCGCGATCAGAGGTGAAATAAATGGTTTCGCCATCGGGCGACCAAGCGGGCTCGGTCTCAATGGCGGGGTTGCGTGTCAACTGAAAGCTGCGCCCTGTAGCCACATCAATCACGTGCAAATCAGGACTGCCTTCACGCGACAAAGTGACCGCGATCTTCTTACCGTCGGGCGACCAGGCAGGCGCACCGTTCAAACCTTCGTATGAGGCCAACACTCTCCGGCTGCCAGTAAAGCGATCCTGCACATAAATCGCAGAACGCCGAGGGTTTTCAAAGGACACATAGGCAATCATGTTGCCGTCGGGCGACCAAGCGGGAGACATAATTGGCTGGCGCTGCGAGACGATCGTCTCCGAGCTGCCGCCATCCGAATCTGATACTTGCAAATGAAAACGGCGATTATCCAGACTGTCGCGCTCAGTCACCGACACGTAGACCAAGTTCGTATCAAACGAGCCAGCACTACCGATGATTGCTTCGTGCACAGCATCGGCTATTTTGTGGCCCGAGCGTCGTAATTGGTTTTCTCGAGGTTGATACTGAAAAGCCGTTATCGACTTTTGCTTGATGACATCTAGCAATTCAAAGGTGACACGATAGTCAACAGCGCTGGTTTGCTCAATATTGCCAACCACCAAATAGTCTTGCGACAGCACACGCCAATTTTGATACTTCACATCTGTTGCGCTTCCAGGCGACGAGATGAGGTTCTCGCGGTCCATCACTTCAAATTTACCGCTGCGTTCCAAGTCGTCAGCGACAATTTGGGCGATATCGATGTCGACATCACCCTTTAAAACTTTGAACGGCACGATTGCGATGGGTAGACCACCACCGACGCCACGCGTGATTTCCACACGCAAAACCGCATGCGCAGAGCTCCAACACAGTGCAAGACCCACCACCAGTAGCAGGCGGCTAGTGACAACTTTGATTCTATCGCTCATGAATTTTATCTACTGGCTCCCAAACAGCGCGAGCACTGTCCTTTGTGATCAATGCACAAACTATAGTCTGTGACAGCGGGCTGTGACACTGGGTTCCCAAAAGCTACGCAAATAGGGATCAAAAGCACGGCGTTTGATGGCTTATCTGAAGTTATTTTAGGCTAGTGCTCTGACAAGTGTGGAAATTAACCCAAGCCAAAAGCACCAGACGATCCCGCCCAGCCCTTCACTGCTCTATAACGGCCTATCTGCACACTTGCGTCGCACAGACAGATCGGTAAACACACCTCTATCGCTTGCTTGAGCCGATTTACTGAGGAGCAAATACAAACTCGACCGTTCGATCAAACAGACGCGGGTCGGGCACAGCCGGCAGCGGAGAGGACTTCAAAACAGCACGCTCTACCGAGCGCTCAAGTTCAGCCCCTCCTCCGGTGCAACTCACCACTTGCACATCCACAATCTCGCCACCGGGTATCTGACGCGCCCGCACAATACAACTCACCTTCGAGTCACCGCGACTGGGGTTTATCCATCTACGCTCAACTTTTTGCTGAATGCTGCGGATATACCGAGCTTTATCACGCTGCAGCTCTTGCAACTCCGCCTGACGCTTGGCAGCAGCAGCCACACGAGCGGCCTCTTCCGCAGCTGCTTTTTCAGCAGCGGCTTTCTCTTCGGCGACACGCTTGGCTTCTGCTGCAGCTTTTTCTTCAGCGACGCGCTTAGCTTCGGCAGCTGCCTTTTCCTCAGCAACACGCTTAGCTTCGGCGGCGGCCTTCTCTTCGGCAAGCCGCTTGGCTTCAGCAGCGGCTATTGCTGCAGCCTTTTCCTCTTCAAGTTGCTTGATCTTGGCTTCGGCTTCGGCTTTTTCTTCTGCTAGGCGCTGGATTTCCGCCTCTGCAGCAGCCCTTTCTTCGGCGAGCAGCTTGGCCGCTTCCTCTTCGGCCGCTTTTTCTTCAGCGAGACGTTTCGCTTCCTGTTCGGCTTTCTCGGCTGCGACGCGCTCCGCCTCAGCAGCCTCGGCGGCGGCCTTTTCTTCCGCAAGGCGCTTAGCTTCTTCTGCTTTTCTCTGCTCTTCTAGCTTGCGCGCTTCTTCAGCTGCTTTCTCTTCAGCAAGACGACGCGCTTCCTCTTCAGCGGCACGCTTCTCGGCTTCGAGTCGTTTGGCCTCATCAGCAGCCGCTTTTTCGTCAGCAATGCGTTTTGCTTCAAGCGCTGCTTTTTCGTCGGCGATACGCTTGGCTTCCGCCGCCTCTGCTTCAGCAACACGTTTAGCTTCGGCGGCTTTTTCTTCGGCCACTCGCTTAGCTTCTGCAGCTTGCTGCTCTGCCAAACGCTTAGCCTCGGCCGCTTTGGCTTCCGCGATGCGCTTTACTTCTGCGGCTTTTTCGTCGGCTAAACGCTTACGTTCTGCCGCAGCTTGTTCTTCTGCAAGGCGCTCCGCTTCTGCAGCAGCCTCGGCTTCAGCAATTTTCTGCTGCTCAAGCAGCTCAGCTTGACGCTTGGCTTCTTCTTCAGCTACCCGTGCCGCTTCGGCATCGGCTTCTTTTTGCGCAATGGCCGCCACTCGCGCCTGCTCTTCAGCTACACGAGCTTCTTCCGCTTCACGGATAACCCGCTGCTCTTCAGCCTGTCGCTCTTGCTCTACCCGCTCGAGCTCATCCAATCGTGCCTGCTCTTGATCACGCATGTCTTGGATTTGCTCACGCACATCGTCAGCGTTCACCGCCACCGCAGAGATCGGCGAAGGCTCACCGGCTTCTTCGAGTGCAATCTCACGGGTGCCGTCGATATTCAGCAGCAGGATCACCGCAAAACAGACGTGCGCTAACAAAGAGCCTATAAGTGCTAGCGGTTGCTTGAGTACGAGTTCGAGCATGGCTTAGCCTGGCGGCTCAGTCATGAGGCCAATTTGCTCCGCGCCTGCGGCTTGCAATATAGCCATCGCCTGCACTACGAGACCGTAGTCCACAGTCTCATCACCGGCGACCAATACGCGTTTATTGGGCTTCTCGCGGATCACCGCAGCCGCCAATTGAAAGGCAGCATCACGTGCTAGTGGCTCGTCGGGGTTTTCGCCGATGCTCAGATACAGCTGACCGTTTGCGGTCACTGTGAGAATCATCGGCTCGTCTTGACGTGTGTCTAGTTGTTCCGCCTCGGATTTGGGCAGTTCAACGTCCACGCCTGTCTTTAACAAAGGCGCGGTGATCATAAAAATAACCAACAGCACCAACATGACGTCGATGTAGGGCACCACATTCATCTCCGCCACTTGGCGGCGTTTGCGGTCGCTACGACGAAGGTCGCCAACGACCATTAGGCACCGCCTTGTGAGCGACGGCTGTGTAATTGGCGATTGAGCAGATTCGAGAACTCTTCTGCAAAGTTTTCGTAGCGACTTAGCGTGCGGTCAATTTGGTTAGCAAAGCGGTTGTAGAAAATAACCGCCGGGATCGCAGCAAACAGCCCGATAGCGGTGGCGACCAACGCCTCAGCAATGCCAGGCGCGACCATCGCGAGTGTTGCTTGCTGCACGTTGCCCAATGCACGAAAGGAGTTCATGATGCCCCAAACTGTGCCAAACAAACCGATATAGGGACTCACCGAGCCAACCGTCGCCAAGAAAGACAAGCTCTGCTCTAAGTCGTCGGTCTCACGCGACAACACTAAGCGCATGGAACGACGCGAGCCATCGAGCACCGTGTCGGGGTCGGAGTTGCCACGAGACAAACGCCCGTACTCGCTGAAACCCGCCTCGAATATACGCTCTAAACCACGCAGGTTGCCGCGCTGAGGTTTGAGTTGACGGTAGAGATCAGAGACATCACCACCAGCCCAAAACACTTCTTCAAATTTGTTGGCGGCTTTTTTTGCTTTACCCAGCTGAGACACTTTGGCGATGATGATCGCCCACGAAATCAGCGATGCAAGTAACAGCAGGGCCATGACCGCCTGCACGATGGGACTGGCCTCGAGGACCAGTGTAATTATGGACATATCAGCGTTCACGGTGCAAAGCCTCTATCACATCTGTTGGTACTTGCACAGGTTTGGCGCTGCTGCATTTTACGCAAGCAATGCGCACGAGACCGGTGCATAGTGGTTTGTCCGGGCTCTGCCCGGGTCGGAAAACGGTTTGTGAGAAAAGCAAACTGGCACGCCTCTGTTCTAAGAGTTCCACACTAATTTGTAGTTCATCATCCATCCGCGCGGGTGATAAATAGTCAATTGAAGCCGAACGAACCACAAACGCAAGATCAAGATCTCGTGCCAGTTGTGTCTGCTCTATGCCCAAATGCCGAAGAAATTCTGTTCTCGCCCGCTCCATAAAACGCAGGTAATTAGCGTAATACACGATACCGCCCGAGTCGGTATCTTCAATGTACACACGCACAGGCCAAACGAACAAAATCTCACACCCAGTTTTCAAACTTCCGGTAGTGTATCTGCAACGACACAAAATGTAACGGCCTGTCGAGAACTTTCGCCTATGTTACGGATAATACTAGGGATAAAGTCAAATTTCAGGCACTAAACGGAGTGATTTAGCTCAAAGGCAAAATTGAGCTGATGCGAATGACCAGACAGCGCTATTCGGCTGTTGGCATACCCTGACTATTGGCTGCAGCACTCTCGGGTGCTTTTAGCCCAAAACAACGCCACGCACTTTGCGTTGCCACTCGACCACGCGGTGTGCGCATAAGCAAACCCTGCTGGATTAAGTAAGGCTCGATCACATCTTCGATGGTGCCCGGCTCCTCGCCAATCGCCGCACCTAAGTTGTCTACACCAACCGGCCCGCCATCAAACTTCTGCATTATCGCCAACAACAAACGGCGGTCCATATTATCGAGGCCGAGCCGATCAACGTCGAGCATGTCCAGTGCTGCGGCAGCGACTTCTTCAGAGATAACACCGTCCGCCCGCACTTCGGCGTAATCACGCACACGGCGCAATAAGCGATTGGCTATTCGCGGCGTGCCACGCGCTCGCCGCGCAATCTCTACGGCACCCGAAGATTCAATTTTCACACCCACTAAGTTAGAGGCCCGAGTGACGATGGCCGCGAGATCGTCCACGTCGTAAAACTCAAGCCGCTGCACAATGCCAAAACGATCACGCAGAGGCGAGGTTAACAAGCCTGCCCGCGTGGTCGCCCCCACAAGCGTAAACGGAGGCAAATCTAATTTGATAGCACGAGCAGCTGGTCCTTCACCGATGATGATATCGAGCTGACCGTCTTCCATCGCAGGATAGAGAATTTCTTCAACAGCGGGACTCAGGCGATGAATTTCATCGATGAACAAAACATCGTGTGACTCAAGATTGGTGAGCAAAGCGGCGAGGTCTCCCGCCTTCTCAAGCGCCGGCCCTGAGGTCTGACGCATACTCACTTGCAGCTCATTGGCGACAATATTGGCGAGTGTGGTTTTACCCAGCCCAGGCGGGCCAAATATCAGCAAGTGATCTAGCGCTTCTTGTCGACGTCGCGCAGCGGTGATGAAGATTTCCATCTGCTCCGCCACCACTGGCTGCCCACGGTAATCAGCCAAAAGCCGCGGGCGCAGCGCACGGTCTTGCGTATCGTCTTGCCCACTATCCAACGCTACCAGCCGATCAGTCACTTATTGCCCCTATTGGCACTGTACATAGAGCTAGTATAACTGCTTTCGGCTCATTCGCAGAGTCGTGCTTAGCTTTAAGTAAGCAGCGTGTCATCACAGCAGGTAGTTTGCAGAGAGTTGTTACGCAGCGAAGTGGATTTCGGGACGGCAAAAGAAAACAAAGGCCCGCGCAGCAGAGACGACATTCACAACCACAGTGGCTTTGGCCGCACAACTGATGGAAGAGTATAAGCTCGCTGGCAGAGACCAGAGACGGCCCAGCCCCAACTTGCGCGCATTGGCGTGCAAGGCTTTTTACACTAGCTAAGTTGCTGCAAGCCTCGCCTATTGACGAGGCTAACTCAACTACGCCGTACCAAAACGACCTTGCAAGTAAGCGATGATGTCCGAAGATTCGTACAACCACTGAACATTGCCTTCTTCCTCGATACGCAAGCACGGAGCCTGTACCTGTCCGCCTTCACGCTGCAGCTCTTCGCGGTATGGACCAGATTGCGCATCTCGCAGCTCTATATCCAAGCCTAGTCGCGCCATTTCACGGCGAACTTTGACACAAAAGGGGCAAGCGTAAAACTGATACAACGACAGACTTTTAATTGCCGAATCAACAGCCGCCTGACTGTCACTACTGCGCTCAACTGGCGAAGGACGCGTTACAGAATCACCAAACACTATCAATCTCCCCAAACCTTCACGAACCAGTTTTAAAAACACAATTCACCTGCTTCATCATGACGACCATGCGACAAAGCCGCGCTTCAGCACATGGAAAGCGTGGCATTCTATTTTAAATCGACACAATACGCCATTAGACGAGCGTAATCATTGATTTCGTTGCCAGCAATTGTGTGTGCGACCATGCACCTGCGCTGCTATCGCATAAGCCAGCACCGGTGTTTCAAGCTGCTTGTAGAGAATTACACACTGTAGGTGCTGCTCGAAACGTCTCCGCCGTCACCCGTCCAATTACTGTGGAAGCGCTCTTCGCCTCCATCAATACGCTGGTACGTGTGCGCACCAAAATAATCGCGCTGCGCCTGCAATAAGTTGTGCGGCAAACTCTCGCTGCGATAACCGTCAAAAAAGCTTAGCGCCGATGACATCGCCGGCATGGACACACCTTCAACGATGCCCGCAGCCAGCACCTTTCGCCAATTTGCCTGCGCCTTGAGCACCTTTTCACTAAAAAACCCATCGAGCAACAAGTTGTCCAGCTCAGGGTTGTTATCGTAGGCCTCTTTGATATTGTCCAAAAAAGCCGAACGAATGATGCAGCCACCCCGCCACATTCGGGCAATACCGCCGTAATTGAGCGTCCAGCCATACTCTTTGGCTGCCGCTTGCATCAGCATATAGCCCTGCGCATAGGAGACAATTTTTGCGGCATACAAGGCATCACCCAGTGCATCAACCCACTCTTCCACCGCATAGCTGTTAGCGGATTCAGGTCCTGAAAGCACTGTTGCAGCGCGTACGCGTTCTTGCTTAAGAGCCGACAGACAGCGAGCGAACACCGCTTCGCCTATTAGGGTCAACGGCACACCGAGCTCCAGTGCATGTATGCCTGTCCACTTACCGGTGCCCTTTTGGCCAGCCTTGTCCAAAATATGATCAACAACGTATTCGCCGTTTTCTTGGAAGCCCAAAATTTCGGCGGTAATCTCGATCAAATAACTGTCAAGCTCGCCTTTGTTCCAGCGTTGAAAAACCGCCTGCATCGCCGGATTGTCCATTTTCAATAGCTGATGCATGAATTGATAGGCTTCGCAGATAAGCTGCATATCCCCGTATTCGATACCGTTGTGCACCATTTTCACAAAGTGCCCAGCACCGTTATCCCCCACCCAGTCGCAGCAAGGCTCACCTTGCGCGGTTTTAGCGGCAATGGACTGGAAAATATTTTTAATCAACGGCCACGCAGCAGCATGGCCACCTGGCATCAACGAAGGACCATGACGGGCGCCTTCTTCACCACCTGAAACACCGCTGCCTACAAACAACAACTCGTGCTCACGCAGCCAATCGCAGCGGCGCTGTGTATCGGGGAAGTTTGAATTTCCGCCATCAATAATGACATCACCTGGTTGCAGCAACGGAATCAGAGCTTCGATAGTTTTATCCACCGGCTCGCCCGCTTTTACCATCAACATAATTTTTCGCGGCACCGACAACTGAGACACCACGTCCTCTAGCGAATACGCCGGCACAATCTGACTATCTTTGGCCGGCCCAGCCAAGAACTCATCAGTGCGTGCCGACGTGCGGTTGTACGCCACGACCCGAAAACCGTGGTCGTTCATGTTGAGGATCAAATTTTGACCCATCACCGCCAAACCCAACACGGCAATATCTGCATTCTGGCTCATCAAAAACTCCTAAATAAAACGGTGGCGGCTCTACCGGTGCTACAAGCGAGCGACAACATCTAGAAAACGCTGATAGAAAAAAAGCTGAAGTTAAAACAACGGGTGAGAACGCACTTGAGCCTCAGCTGAGGCTATCACCACATCGAGCGGCTCGCTGATATCCACAGCGACAACCTGCTCAACAGCGGCATCTGGTATCTCCAGCGTAGCAAACTGGCTTTCGATGAGACTGTCCGGCATAAAGTGATTTTCTCGCTGGCTCATGCGCGCTTCGATCAAGGCACGGCTGCCATCAAGGTACACATACAAAACCTTGCCCGCGCTGTTGATCACCTCGCGATATTGCCGCTTGAGCGCGGAGCAAGCAATCACACAGCGCCCACCACTTGCCGTTTGTTCGCGCGCATAATCAGCAACTGCTGCCAACCAAGGCAATCTATCTTCATCCGTCAAGGCGAGGCCCGCCGACATACGTTCGATATTCTTCGCGGGGTGAAATTCGTCGCCATCCCGACACGTTGCTTGCAGCTGTTCAGCCAAACGCTCTGCCACTGAAGATTTTCCGCACCCGCACACACCCATCACAATAATCGTTAAGCCGTTCGACATACTGTTTTAACTCAATTATTTATTACAATCACGGCACCACAATTGCAGTACCACAATCACATTATCCACGCCCAATGAAAGGCATACTGCTCGCCATGATCGTCATAAACTGCACATTGGCAGATAGCGGCAGCAAAGCCATATTCACCACGGCGTCAGCTATGTGCTGAGTATCCATCACCGGTTCAGGCTTGATAGACCCGTCTGCTTGAGGCACACCCACACGCATTGCCTCTGTCATCGCCGAAGCCGCATTGCCAATATCTATCTGACCACAGGCAATATTAAATGCGCGACCGTCGAGCGACAGCGTACGTGTCAGACCTGTAATAGCGTGTTTGGAAACCGTGTAAGGCACCGAGCCAGGCCTGGGCACATGCGCAGAAATAGACCCGTTGTTGATGATTCTGCCACCTTGCGGGTCTTGCTTGCGCATCAACGCAAAGCCGCCGCGCGCTATTAAAAAAGCACCGTGCAAGTTGACATCAATAACCGTGCGCCACTGCTCGACACTGAGCTCATCAATCGGCATCGCAGGCACATTGTTTCCTGCGTTATTAAACACCAAATCAAGGCGCCCATGCAGCTCTTCAATTTGCGCAAACAAGGCGTCAACCGATCGCTCATTTGTTACATCACAAGAGATAGCGGTCATCGAAGCCGCACCGTCGTACTGCTCGATAGTTTGCTGCAGTGCTGTTTCTCGTCGACCACACAACACCACATGGAACCCCGCAGCTGCCAAAGCACCGGCAGTTTGCTGCCCAATGCCCGAACCAGCACCTGTCACTAAAGCTATCTGTTGCATCTGAAGTCCTAAAAGTTAAAGTTGAAAAGTAAGCGCCGATTTAAAAGTCTGGTGTATCAAATAACGTCACTGCACTCGAATCCAGCTTGAGAGCAATCTGCGCCTCATCCGTCGCTGAGTCTTGGCTCAAGTTGCCCACTGCGCATTGGGCGCTGTACACGGTGAAAACCCCAGCCTAGCACTGCGTAGAGCGCACCGACACATGTTGATGATTTTAGCGCTACCGCGCTTGATCTAAAAGCGCGGCACCGCCAATGCCATAGTTAGCCTTTCGCTACAAGCTCACCCAAATGCTCATTGAGCAGCATGTTTTCGCGGTAGTCGATCGGAAGTACCAGCAAGCTTGGGCCGTCCTCGTCTAGAGCGGTACGCAAGGCATCCTTCAGCTCGGCGCTGTTCTCAACCTTGTGCCCATTCCAAGCAAACGATTCCGCCAACTGCATCCAATCGGGGTTGCTAAAGCTCAGTTCGGTGTGTCGACCAAAGCTCGCTTGCTGCTTCCATTCAATCAAGCCGTAGGCTTGGTCTTCCCAAATCATCACCGTCAGTTTCACCCCCAAACGCACCGCTGTTTCCATCTCTTGCACGTTCATCAAAAAGCCGGCGTCGCCGCAAATGGCTAAGATCCGCTTGTCCGGCTCAACAAGTGCCGCGGCAATTGCGCCAGGCAAGGCAAAGCCCATCGAGCAAAAGCCATTGGGGATCAAGCAGGTGTTGGGTTGGTGACAGTGGTAGTGCCGCGCAATCCACATTTTGTGAGCGCCTACATCCGACAGCACAATATCGTTAGCGCCCATGACTTCGCGTACATCCCACAGCACCTTCTGCGGCCGTATGGAACCTTGCGTATCGTCGTTGGCATACAGAGCAAGATCAGCGTTCATCTTCTCGCGCACAATTTTCTGGCCGCTCAATTCAAAGTCCGGCAGCCCACGCTCGCGTATGCGCTCGTTTAGCATCCATAACGCGTGCGCTAGGTCGCCCACCACTTCGAGCTCGGGGTTGTAATGTTCGTCTATCTCAGCAGCGCTAAAGTCCATATGCACAATGCGCTCGGTGCCGTTGGGGTTCCACAGCTTAGGGTGATATTCCACCATATCGTAGCCCAAGGTTATAACAAGGTCGGCCTCGTCTATCGCAAGAGTTGGTATATCTTTAGAGCCCAACCCAACCGTGTACAGACAGTAGTCAGCGTCCATATCAACGCAGCCTTTTGCCATGAAGGTATTCACCACACCCACGCCCGTCAGCTCGCAAAAGGCACGCAACTGTTTGCTGGCGCGCTTACGAATACAGCCGTTGCCTGCGATAATCACTGGGCGCTTGGCTTGCGCAATGATGTCAAAAACACGATCCATGGTTTTATCATCGGGCACTGGACGCCGCACACGCACGGGCTTCATCGGCTTGGCCTGAACTTCAGTTTCGGCGATGTCCTCAGGCAGCTCTATATGACAAGCGCCCGGTTTTTCAAGACGCGATAACCGCACTGCCTTACGCACTATCTCCGGAATGCTGCGCGGGTGAACGACTGTCACAGCCCATTTTGTCAGCGGTTTAAACATACCCACGACATCCATGACCTGATGCGACTCTTTGTGTAGTCGAGCAGAGTCGCCCTGACCTGTCAGCACCAACATAGGCGCGCGATCCATGTTGGCGTCGGCCACCCCCGTGACCAAATTAGTTGCACCAGGCCCAAGCGTTCCCAGACAACCGGCCGGATTACCGGTCAATCGACCGTAGATCTCAGCCATAAAAGCAGCCCCCTGTTCGTGCCTTGTCAGCACAAACCGAATCGAATCCGACTGCTCCAGTGAGAGCATAAAGTCGGCGTTTTCTTCACCCGGTACACCAAATATATATTCGATGCCTTCTTCTTCTAGACAGGCCACCATCAGGTCAGATGCTTTCATCAGGTCTCTTCCTTTTTGACTGTTGCAGCCGTTGCTCACCTAAGCAACGAGTGCAGGGATTTCTCATTGTGCACAATCTGACTTGCACTTGCTTGCAATGCTCGCCTCGCGTAACGTCGCAAGGTTGAGTAACACATACAATAGATCACCAGAGAGAGCAGTATGGATTTAGGTATTCAAGGCAAAACAGCAATCGTCTGCGCAGCTTCTAGAGGCTTAGGCCGTGGCTGTGCCGAGGCGCTAGCCGCTGAGGGTGTATCGCTCATCATTAACGGTCGCGATGCACAGACACTAGCAGCCACAGCCGCGCATATCCGCGAAACCTATGGTGTTGAAGTCACTGAAGTTGCCGCCGACATTGGCACAGAAGAAGGCCGTGCTGCAGTACTTGCCGCCAGTGAAAATGTTGATATTCTCGTCAACAATAACGGCGGCCCACCACCAGGCATGTGGTCCGACTGGGGCAGAGACGAATGGCTCAATGCAGTTGAGCAAAACATGATCACGCCGATCATGATGATCAACGCCGTACTGCCCGGCATGATGGAGCGTGGCTGGGGCCGTATCGTCAACATTACTTCGCAATCGGTTAAATCCCCCATTGCAGTATTGGGCCTGTCTAATGGCGCTCGCGCTGGCTTGACGGGTTTTGTCGCAGGCACCTCGCGGCAGGTCGCCGGTTCCGGTGTCACTATCAACAATCTTTTGCCAGGCATCCACGACACCGACCGCGCCACGGCTCTAGACGCTGGCGTGGCCAAAGCGCAAAACATCGCAGCCGATGAGGCACGCAGCCAGCGTGAAGCTACTCTTCCCGCAAAACGCTACGGCACCGCAGCCGAATTTGGTGCCACCTGTGCGTTTATGTGCTCGGCCCACGCAGGCTACATGATTGGCCAAAATGTCTTGCTCGACGGCGGCTCTTTCAACGCCACGATGTAAGCAGTCATCCGTGTTTAGTCAACGGTGATTTGCCTTTGGGCAAATCACCGAACCTTTAATAGTGGGCAGCAAGGACAAGTTTGATGGACCCATCACTAAGGCGCGGCTTGTGGCTGATGGCTGCGGCAATATTTGCCTTGAGCAGCATGGATATGGTCGCCAAGATCGTGATCGAGAGCGATGTGCACACCATAACTATCTTGGCCATCCGCAGCGTGATGATCACACTTGTGTTATTGGCCTCGCTCGCCTATCGCCAAAAACTAAACACACTGCGCACCAAAAAACCTGTGGCACACATGCTCCGTGGCATGATTGGTCTCACCGCTGTGGGCGGGTTTTTCTCCGCACTGAAATATTTGCCGCTAGCCGATGCAACGGTAATATTTTTTACCGGCACCTTGTTTGTCGCCATTTTGTCTGTGATCGTGCTGAAGGAACGCTTCGGTCCTCATCGCTGGCTGGCGATCATTGCAGGTTACGTTGGCGTGGCTATCGCGGCCGGTGCCGAATTCAGTAACCTCTCGATTGGGTATTTGTTTGCCCTAGTCGGCAGCCTCAGTTATGCGGCACTGTTTATCTCCGGCAAAATACTCTCCAAAACCGAATCCACCACCAGCTTGGTGTTTTATTTTAATGTGGGCGTGGGCTTAGTCGCGCTTGTATTGCTGCCATTTTTTTGGACACCACTAACACCCAAACTGTGGTTTCTAATATCGGCAGTAGCCGCATTGGCACTTGTTGGACACTTAGCCATCACACAAGCATTCAGCACTTGTGATGCTTCCGTGTTGGCACCCATTGAATACACCACCCTGCTCTGGGCGATACTATTTGATTATTTTTTGTGGGCACATACACCCGAGAGCCACACACTCATCGGTGGAGCGGTTGTAGTTTTTAGCGGCTTGTATTTTTTGTATCGAGAGCAGCAAAATGGGCAACGATAACGGGCAGTGGTCGACGCCAGCGCAGCTGCGATATAATCACTGCGAAGGCCGAAGTTCTATCAAACTGCGCTAACTGAGATGCGCCCTATTAACGACTCAGCTACAAACGCTTTCTAGCGCATCAACAGCCTCACTTTCCACTCGAACTTGCAGCCAAGCCTCAGCGATCTCTCGCCCTTGTGCTTTTAAGGCGTACAAAAAATCAGCTTGTGTATTGATACGGGAGCGCTTGTGAAATCCGCCCAAAAAGTCAGCATCCTCTAACAATTCTATATTCGCGTTGCTCAATCGATTGCTTAAGTCATCAGTCGGATTTTTTTCTGCGGCCGCCAAACGACGCATTTCTGAAATCAATCGAAGCTCTGTGAGCAGTGGCGTACTGAAATTGAGCGCTGCCGTGCGTGTGCGAATGTCATCCGAAGAGCGCGGTGTCTCTTGCTCACCACCTGGTTCGAGCATCACCAACAATATGTCGTCACTTTTGCACTCAAAGATAAGCGGCGTTATCGGCGGGTTAGCGCTGTAGCCTCCGTCCCAATAATCCACACCGTCGATTTCGACGGCTTGTTGAATATTGGGCAAACAGGCAGATGCCAAAAACACATCAACCGTGAGTTCACGGTTACGAAAAATGCGTAAATTACCCGTGGCTGCTTCCGTTGTGGCGATGAACAACTTCGGTGCGCGCTTAGATGCAACTAATTCGATATCCACAATAGACGTCAACATCACTTTGAGTGGGTTAACGTTAAACGGATTGAGTTGATATGGTGAAAAGCGATGACTCATCTTCATCATTGCTGCGCTAAAGCCCGGCAAGTCACCTTCACGCCGAAAGTACCCAAACCAGTCACTCAGCGGTGCTTTGGGCGTAGCGACAGATTGCCAAAACTTATCCAGTGTTTCACGCGCTTGCTGGTTTCCGCCTGTAGCTAAACCATGTGCAACACAGATCGCATTCATTGCCCCTGCGCTGGCGCCACTGATACCTTCAACCTTAAAACTGGGCTCTTCCAAGAGGCGATCAAGCACGCCCCACGTTAAAGCACCGTGTGCGCCCCCACCTTGCAACGCTAGATTGACACGTCCTATTGCTTTTGCCATTGCACACTCCTTGCACAAGTCATTGATTTGGTAAGCAAGATTAGAAACCTCGTCAGAATCTAAACTTAGTATATGCTGCAATGCAACATATACACCTTAACAATTGACAACAAAGCAAAAGCAGAGAAAAGTTTTGGGCCTCTCTGCACTGCAGCCTGCAATAAATTAAAACATCATGCGGGCAATCATCAACCCGTGCATCACGGCGACAGCAGTTGTGGCCAACAGGCGTAGACGGCGGTACCAAGCTGGCTGCGCTGCTGATAAAAACCGGTTTTCAACGGCATATGACAGAATATATCCACCCAATAGCGCAGCGGTCGACAGCAGCGGCTGACCTAAAAATAGCGCTGTCCAAGCAGCAAGCGACACCAATGCTGTCACAATCAACACCGGCCGTAAGTCAACTTCGTCTGTAGCAGTGAAGAGCACTTGACCCCATTGCGCACCCACAACAAACGCCAAAACTATGGCACTAAAGGATAAAAACAGCAGCGCGGGAATACCTGGATCTTGAATCCAAGCATAAAAAAGCGTCATCGCTAGCGGAATTAACCCCGCCCACGTCAATTTGCTCATCAGCTTGTGATTAAAGTTTAACGATACATCAGTCATTATTTGCTCCAGTTCGGCACGGCCATTAGCGGCGGACGCTGCTACGCAGCGCTAGTTTAATCAATTCTTCAACGGTCTGCGCCTCAGCGGCAACAGCTTTCGCCATTTTTAGTGCTTCTGCAGGCTTGTAGCCCAGAGCTTCGAGCGCGGCGCAAGCCTCGGGCAAAATAGTGGCAACATCACCAGCCGCGGGAACACCATCCGGCAATTGCAACGCCATATTGGCCTCTACCTTGTCACGCAGCTCTATCACTAAACGTTCGGCAGTCTTTTTTCCGATACCAGGTAGGCGCGCCAACGCAACCGCATCGCCTGCTTGCACACAATTGGCAAACTCTTCCACCGACATACCAGACAACACCACTAGTGCCACCTTGGGGCCAATGCCACTGACTTTGATCAATGCGCGAAACAACTGTCGCTCGGCATCGGACGCAAAGCCATACAACAGCTGTGCGTCCTCGCGCACCACCATATGCGTGAGCAATACAACTTTGTCACCCAGTTTGGGTAAGGTATAAAAAGTGGACATAGGTGCATCCACTTCATAGCCAACGCCGCCAACATCAATTAACAGGTTGGGCGGGGTTTTAGTGAGAAGTTTGCCTTCAAGACGAGCAATCATGGGAAAATTAACCTAGGCGTTAGCTTTTAATTCGGCGAGCAGCATTTTGCTGGTGCGCAAGTGCGCATGGCAGAGAGCGATTGCCAAACCATCCGCAGCATCGGCTTGCAGCTTGGTGCCACGAATATTCAGCAGCAGAGGCACCATATGCTGGATTTGCGCTTTATCAGCACCACCCTTGCCCACCACCGACTGCTTGACGAGCTTAGCTGCGTATTCGTGTACGGGAAGGCCCAAAGTGGCAGCGGCGCACATGGCCGCACCGCGCGCCTGGCCAAGTTTCAGTGCCGACGCGGCGTTTTTGGCCATAAACACCTGTTCGATACCCGCTTCTACCGGTTGATGCTCTTCTACGACACGCTGGATACGGTAAAAAATATAAGCGAGCTTTTCGCCCAGATCTTCGCCTTCAACCTTGATATGGCCGTGAGCGACATGCACATTGCGGCGGCCATCGGAGTCAATCACACCAAAGCCGGTAATGCGCGAACCTGGGTCAATGCCTAAAATACGAATCACTGTTTGTTGCTGCTCTCAAAGGGTTGTTTTGATCAAGCGATGAATACTAGACGTCGAGATGAGTTCATCGGAAGTCGTACGATATAAAAGCGCTGGTTTAAGCCGTTTACCGCCGTAACAATTGCGGGCACGCTGGGCCAAAAAATCACAGCACATGCACCGCAACTCAAGCCACTCTACTGTGCAAGTTTACAGCAATTTTCAAAAATCACACGATCGATGTAGCACTGAGTTAGATATTGAGGTCTGCAGAGTGTTGTTGAGCGCCTCAGCGTTTGGGCAAATACTTAGATCGAGCACAAACCAGATCGCTCATCGCACCAACTAACGAAGTTCAGCCCATCAACTGCAAAATGCCTTCTCGATTGGTCCAAGACCAAACCCGGTCAACCGCTTCGTCTTTTGACAGCCACTCATAGCGACTGTGCTCATGCGCGGACAACTGAACCGCTACCGGCTCGGGCAACACACATTCAAATAGGTGCTCAGTGTTCCACCGAGTGCCAGGCGCATAACGATGCAAAGCCGCAGCGCGAATTTCAAAACGCACCGCTAGATTGCAATTCCGAACAGGCACCTGCAACCCCGTCTCTTCAAAAAGCTCGCGCTGCGCAGTCGTGTTTATAGACTCACCCCACTCCAGGCTACCCGTGACCGACTGCCAAAAAGCCTCTTTGCCAAGCCCAGTGCGCTGCATCACCAACGCCCGAGCATCCGCGCTGTGAATCACCACCAGCACCGATTCTGGCCTTTTAAACGGCTTCATTCGAACATCAATCCTCTGCTTGTTGGGGGCATTAATTCGTGTGATGCGCCTGCGGCTTATGACACCTACGGCACTTCTTCACAGCTGACACACCCAGTAGCCGCAATATGCCCCAGCGCATCGCGGGAACACACGACACCCACTGCGTGATGCGCCTGTGGCTATGACACCTACAGCTCCTTTGCCACGATAAGCCACGGCGCATTGCCGACACCAGCACCATCAAAGAGCGATGCAAGCGCTACTGGCTCACATCGACTACTCAACGGTGCAGCAACCTACTCGGTGACAGGCTTGCGCAAACGCAAGTGCAGGTCTTTGAGCTGCTGCTCGTTCACGTCGCCAGGAGCAGCGGTCAGTAAGCAGCTAGCCGTTTGTGTTTTAGGGAAAGCCATCACGTCGCGGATAGACTCGGCACCTGCCATCATCATCAACAGACGATCAAGACCAAAAGCCAAACCGCCGTGCGGAGGCGCACCGTATTTGAGCGCAGTCAGCAGGAAGCCAAATTTGCCTTCAGCTTCCTCGGCGTCTATGCCCAAAAGCTCAAGCATCGCTTGCTGAGTTTCAGGGTTGTGAATACGGATAGAACCACCACCCACTTCGGTGCCATTGATCACCAAGTCATAAGCACGTGAAAGTGCCTTTTCAGGGTCGGCTCGCACGCTTTCAACGTCTTCTGACGGGGCGGTAAACGGATGGTGAACGGCAAAGTAACGCTTCTCGCGCTCATCGTATTCGAACATCGGAAAGTCGATAACCCAAACCGGAGCCCAGTCACCTTCTACCAAGCCCAAATCTTTGCCCACTTTCACACGCAGCGCGCCGATGGCGTCGTTGACCACTTTAGCGCTGTCCGCACCGAAGAAAATCAGATCGCCGTCTTGCGCACCCGTGCGCTCGATAATGCCTTTGAGCGCCTCTTCACTGAAGAACTTCACAATCGGTGACTGCAGGCCTTCGGCCCCAGCGGCGATGTCGTTGCACTTGATGTACGCCAAGCCTTTAGCGCCGTAGCGGCTAATGTACTTGGTGTAGTCGTCGATGTGCTTGCGGCTGAGTTTGTTACCGCCGGGCACTCGCAGTGCAGCGACACGACCTTTAGGGTCTTTGGCTGGGCCGGCAAACACTTTAAAATCGATATCCAGCACCAAATCAGCGACTTCGACCATCTCGAGTGGAATGCGCAGATCGGGACGGTCAACACCGTATTTGTCCATCGACTCCGCGTAGGTCATGTGCGGGAACACATCAGCCAGGGTCACGTCGAGCTGCTCTTTGAACACCTCTTTGATCATCTGCTCCATCATATCCATGACGTCTTTCTCTTCAATAAAAGACATCTCGATATCGAGCTGGGTAAATTCAGGCTGACGATCAGCACGTAAATCTTCGTCGCGGAAACAACGCGCTACTTGGTAGTAGCGATCCACACCGCCCATCATCAACAACTGCTTGTACAGTTGTGGCGACTGCGGCAAGGCGTAGAAGTGGCCGGGGTGCACACGGCTGGGCACCAAGTAATCTCGCGCACCCTCAGGCGTGGCGCGGGTCAGCATGGGCGTTTCAACTTCAAGGAAATCGTTTTTATCGAGGTAGTTACGCACTTGGTTGACTACCTTGCTGCGCAACTTCAAACGCTCGGCCATCAGCGGACGGCGCAAATCGATGTAACGATACTTCAGGCGATGCTCTTCGCCGACATCGTCGTCGTCCAACTGAAACGGAGGAGTTTCAGCGCGGTTGAGTATCTCGATTTCGTGGCCAAGCACTTCAATCTCACCGGTACTCATGTCGGGGTTGACGGTGCCTTCAGGACGAGCGCGAACGCGGCCTTTGACCTTCAGTACAAATTCGTTGCGCACCTGCTCAGCCAACGCAAACATATCGGCGCGGTCAGGGTCGAAGACCACCTGCACCAAGCCGTGGCGATCGCGCAGATCGATGAAGATGACGCCGCCGTGGTCGCGGCGTTTGTTGACCCAGCCGCAAAGCTCGACGGTCTGATCGATGTGTGTGGCGTTGACGGCACCACAGTTATGACTGCGCATTGCTATAGAATCCTGCTAGTTGGTGAGTAAAACAGCGCTCTGCGGCCCCTAAACTGCGGTGTTCTCACACCCAATTCACTGACAGTTCTGCAGGCATCTGCCTTTCAAGTCGGTTAAACTTGTCAAGTTTAGCGATCTGTGGCGAACTTAACCACTGTAAACCTTCACTTAGCGACGGAAACTCAGTCTTATCATGAGCAAATATCACCTCTACGGCATCGGCAACGCACTGGTCGACATGGAATTCGAACTCAGCTTTGATCAACTGGAGGCACTCAATATAGACAAGGGGCACATGACCTTGATCGATCAGGCGCAACATGACGAGCTGTATTCGGCGCTGTCGGACTTACCCACCAAGCGCTCTTGCGGTGGATCAGCAGCCAACACAGTTATCGCGCTGGCTCAGTTTGGTGGCAACAGCTACTACAGCTGCAAAGTGGCCGACGACGAGACAGGCGACTTCTATCTAGCTGATATGACCGCCACGGGTGTCGACACAAACTTAAGCCAACAAACGCGCGAATCGGGCATCACCGGCAAATGCGTGGTAATGACCACCCCTGATACCGACCGCAGCATGAACACCTTTTTGGGTATTACCGCTGACATCGGGCCAGGCGAGTTGGACGCCACCGCTATCAGCGAGTCGATGTTCTATTACATGGAAGGTTATTTGGTTGCGTCTCCTACTGGTCAGGCCGCCGCTATCGAAGGGCGCCGCATCGCCGAAGCCACTGGTGTCAAAACCGTGCTAACGCTCTCTGACCCCAACATGGTCAACTTCTTCCACGAGGGCCTAATGGCGATGGCAGGTGACAACCTTGATCTGCTGTTTTGCAACCGCGAAGAAGCACTCGACTTCACAAAAAGTGACACTCTCGAAGCGGCGATGGAGAAACTCTGCAAACTCTCAAAGGCCGTGGTGATCACCGACGGTTTTAGCGGCTCAACGTGTTTTGATGGCAACGAGCTACACCACATTGCAGCCGTCAGCGCACACGCTGTTGACAGCAACGGCGCCGGCGATATGTATGCGGGTGCTTTTTTGTACGGCTTGAGCCACGGTATGGACTACCCCACCGCCGGGGCGCTGGCTTCGTTGTGTGCCGCTAAGCTGGTCAGTCAGTTTGGCCCGCGCCTGCGACCAGAGCAAACCCGGGAGCTGCTGCAAGAGTTCACCAGCTGAAAACCTAGCTTGTATTCCACTGCGATGTCGCTACTGGTATCGCAGTGGTAGCTGCAAGCTCTGTATCAGCAGCCAAAATATCCTCCACACTAAGCTGCTGTTATTCACACGCAGTTAAACCAGCCGCAGTTAACGCATCCAAGAAACCCTCTGCCATCTAGTCTGGGCATTTACCGAGACATTCTCCGCGAATTGCCGAGGCACAGCTCTTGGCTCTCACGGCGACGAGGGCATCGAACAGCAAATCCAGTACAGATCACGCCTTAATTAGAAGGCTAGAAAGGGCTCTGACCAAACTTCTCATTTTCCGCCTCAAACGGATGGAGCCCGCTGCCCAGCTGTTGATAGATCGCCCTAGCCGCACCTCAAAAAATCTGTTTTTTCTGATCCATTTACGCCAAACCATAAAATATCGATATTTTTATCGTTGACACATGTTTGTCGATTATTTAGGATGATGTGCAGTAAAGTTCACAAACAGAAAAGAGATCCCCATGAGAATTGTGTCGTTTTCACGTGACGGAAAAACCGCTATTGGCTGCCCTGCTGGAGACGACATTATCGATTTGTCGATCGCAGCACCTGCTCTGCCTAACAACCTAATTGATTTGCTCGCTGCAGGTCCAAAAACCTTAGAAGAAGCTGCTGAAGCCTGTAAATCGGCAGCTAAAGACGCCTACATAAGCAAGAGCGCTGTCAGCTACTTACCCCCCATTTCTAGACCACCTAAGATCATCTGCATAGGTCGCAACTATGCGGCGCACGCCAAAGAAGGCGGCGTAGAGCCACCGACCTATCCGGAAATATTCTACCGAGGCGCAACTTCGCTGATTGGCCATCAAGCCCCCATTGTGCGGCCCAAGTGCTCCGACAAGCTCGACTACGAAGCCGAGCTTGTAGCTATCGTGGGCAAAAAGGCACGCCACGTCACAAAAGAAGACGCACTCAGCCATGTCGCCGGTTACTCCATATTCAACGATGCAACCTTGCGCGACTACCAGCGCAAAAGCTCCCAGTGGACCATCGGCAAAAACTTCGACGATACGGGTGCTTTTGGTCCCGAGTTTGTCAGCAGTGACGAACTGCCTGCCGGAGCGCACGGCTTACAGATCTCAACTCGCTTGAATGGCACCACCATGCAAGACGCCAATACACGCGACTTCATATTTCCGATGGATGACTTAATAGTGAAATTGAGTGAATGCATGACGCTCGAAGTGGGCGACATTATTGTCACCGGCACGCCTGCAGGCGTTGGCTACGCCCGCACACCGCCTGTCTTTATGAAAGACGGTGACGTCTGCGAAGTGGAAATCGAAGGCCTCGGTGTACTCAGCAACACCGTACGCGACGAAGTTTAAACCAGCAAAGGCGGAGCTAGCTCCAGCTAAAGCTGCTCCGCATTGCGACCCGGCCTACAACGTTTAAAGCACACTTGCATTGGCAGGCCGCTTAGATTTCCAGACTTATTTAATGCAACTTGACTGATAAGGCGATAAATGTGGCGATCAACACACTGACTAAAGTCGCAGCAGCAAGCATCACCGTTTTAAGCATACTGTGGGCCTTACAAGTCCCACTGTTCTTCAACATTGAAATGGCACGAACACAGTTTCTTGCCTTATTGCTGGGTGTGGCGATCGCCTTGGTCTACCTCAACTCCGCCAGCGAACAATCTACATCAGCTGCTTTGTATTGCAATATCGCAGCAGCGGCCCTTGCATTTTCGACATTTGCTTGGATTGCCTACGACTACCAACGCTTCCTGATGGATTTCGCATATCTAACAATAGAAATGCAGGTGTTGGGCGTGATTGCCTTACTGCTCACGCTTGAAGCTATTCGCCGAGCAACCGGCTGGATACTGTTGTCACTGGTCGCAGTCTTTTTGCTCTACGCCCTATTTGGCGAGCAGGTACCCGACCCACTGACCGGCATCAGCTCCACGCCCGAAGAGCTTGCTGTCTATTTAACCTTTGACCCCAACGCTATTCTGGGCACGCCACTCAGCGTGGTGGCAACCATCGTTATCGTGTTTGTGTTTTTTGGCAAAATTTTAGTCAACACCGGTTGCGGCGAGTTTTTTATTGATCTAGCAATGGCGGGCATGGGTAAAAAGCGCGGCGGAGCCGCCAAGATATCCATCGTTGGCTCGGCGTTGTTTGGCTCTATATCGGGCAGTGCTGTGTCCAATGTGGTCACAACTGGCGTGATGACAATCCCTCTGATGAAGCGCTCGGGCTACAACGGTCGCCAAGCCGGCGCCATAGAGGCAATCGCCTCAACAGGCGGACAATTGATGCCGCCAATCATGGGAGCAGCGGCCTTCCTGATGGCGCAAGCGCTGGAAGTACCCTACGCCGAGGTCGTGCTCGCGGCTCTTATTCCCGCCATTTTATATTATGTATCGGTGTTTATTCAGGTTGATCTAATTGCCGCGCGCGACAATATTTCAGCAGTAGAAAACGAAGAGCAGCGGTCTGTCAAAGCTGTGATGAGCGAAGGCTGGCACTTTTTACTGCCCTTTGCGATTTTGCTTTATGCCATGTTTGCACTCAATGTCTCGGCTGCAATGGCAGCGCTGTACGGTACAGCGGCCATTATCGTGGGTGGCTTTTTGCGCAGCTACCAGGGCCATCGGCTCAACCTTCGCAGCATGTTTGCCTGCCTACCCGAAACCGGCATGGCAGTGATGGAACTCACCATGATCGTCGCAGGTGCAGGCTTGGTAATAGGCTTGCTGAACATCTCTTCGGGAGGTTTTGCGCTAACGCTTGCGCTGGTGCAACTGGGAGAAAGCAGCCTAGTAATATTGTTAATGGTGTCTGCCGGGGTATGCATATTACTCGGTATGGGTATGCCGACTTCAGGCGTCTACGTGTTGTTGGCCGCACTGGTCGCTCCGTCCCTGATTGAAACCGGCATCGACCCAATGGCTGCACATATGTTTATCCTCTACTTCGGCATGATGTCGATGATCACGCCGCCCATCGCACTGGCCGCCTTCGCCGCCGCAACCATCAGTGAAGAAAAACCCATGCGCACAGGTTTTGAAGCCATGCGATTGGGCTGGGTTGCCTACGTGGTACCCCTGCTGTTTATCTTTTCGCCAGCGCTAATCATGAAAGACAGCGCTTTAAGTATCGCTACAGCCTTCGTACTTACTGTGTCGGGGGTGTATTTCATCACGGTGTGCATCGTTGGCTACTGTAAGACAGCCATCAAGTTACCCACCAGATTACTGTTATTACTGTGCGGCGTGCTTGCCATGTTACCAGCGGCAATACTCGGCTACGGCATCGCACCTGCGGTAGCGGCTGTTGTTGCTGGCATAGCGATACTGAAGTTCAGCCCGCGAGGGCCAACACGAAACAACGGCTTAACCACTTAGAACATTGATACAACTGACTCAGGGAAGCCACACAAACAATTGGCTTTGCCGCAACAACGAACACAACACAAGGAATACAACCATGAAAAAACTGACCGCCGTGGCTTCCATGTTACTCATCAGCTTGAGCCTCTCAAGCCAGTCGCAAGCCAAGCCACTAACTATCGGTACAAATCCGCAGGGCTCGCTGTTCTACTCGATGGGAACTGCCATATCAAAAGTCATGGTAGAAAAAACCGACAAGCAGTTTCGTGTTGCGCCCTACGCCGGCTCTTCAACGTTTATCCCCATGATCAACGCGGGCCGACTTGCTTTTGGCATGGCTAACGGCGCTGAAGCGACATTCGCCTATCAAGGTGTGGGCAGCTTTGATAAACGCCCCAATGACAAGCTTCGTTTAGTGGGTGTGGCCATCGCAACACAGACTTCTTTTGCCGTGCCCACAGAGTCCCCAATACAAAGCATTGCCGATCTCAAAGGCAAAAACCTACCTGCAGGTTACAACTCTGGCCGCACGTTTCACTACTACTCCAATGCGGCGCTTGCCGCGGACGGTTTGACGATCGAAGACGCCACTAAAGTACCCATGCCCAACTTCGTCAGCGCCATCAACGCACTTGGCGAAGGACGCGTTGATGCCGCGCTGGTGCCAATGAATGCAGGTGTAGGTAAAAAAGCCATGGCTACCATGAAAAATGGCTGGCGCTATATCAGCTTGAGTCAGTCGGACGACGCCACTGCTGCTGTCGAAAAAAACTTGCCCTCAGCTCGCATCGTCTCGGTCTCTCCAGACAAATCCAAAACAGGCGTAGTCGCAGACCCGACCAACATGATTGAAGTCGATTTTTACGTGTTAGCCGGTGCGGACGTCGCTGACGACGATGTCTATGAGCTGGTGATGACCATGGCGAACAACAAAGACGCTTTAAGTAATGCCTTTGCTGCGTTCAATCGCTACGACCCAAGCAAGATGGCGCAGAAAAACCCAGTGCCCTACCACCCTGGTGCAATCAAAGCCTACAAAGAAATGGGCATTTGGACTGAATGAGTCGAACACCAAGACACCGCTCTTCATTCAAGGCCGGTGGCTTGAATCCGAACGGCATAAGATCGTTCATAAGTGAACCTAAGGATATCAAAATGAAACTTTCAAAACGCTCGATTGCTCTCGCATTAACAAGTGTAATTAGCATCGCAGGCGCTTCAGCCGCCAGCGCGCAAGAGCTGCGTATAGGCACAGCGAGTCAAGGCGGTGCTTTTTACCCAGTTGGCCAAGCGGTATCAACGCTGGTGACAAACTATGCCGAAGACCTAGAAATGGTGCCGGTTGTCACGCAAGGATCAGTACAAAACCCCAAACTGATCAACAACGGTGAGCTGGATGTAGCAATCACCAACAACAACCTTGCAGTGCTGGCCAACAAAGGGGCCGCTATGTATAAAAAAGACGGTGCGATGGAGCTGCGAGCTATAGGCCCATTGCATTTTAGTGTGCTGCACATGATGACACTCGCAGACTCAGACATTAATACGGTTGCCGACCTTAAAGGTAAAAAAATAGCGCTCGGCCCAGCCGGTGGTGGCACGATTCCCTTTTTTAAACAAGTGCTCGAGCTGCACGGAATGGACGTTGGTGATATCACACCGAGCTTTTTGTCTTACTCCGATGGCTTTAGCCAATTGTCTGATGGCAATGTAGATGCCGCTTTTGCCCTCAGTGGTTACCCTGCCAGCGCCGTTATGCAAGCCCGAGTCAATCGTGAATTAAAATTTATTCAGATGGCGCCAGGCATGATGGATCAAGCACTGGATAAATACCCGAACTACAACCTTGTTGAAGTCGCAAAAGACATCTATGACACCGAACTAGCGGGCAGCGCACTGGGTGTCAATAACATTCTTTTTGTACGTGCGGATATGGACGCTGAAAAAGCCTTCCAAATCACACAGGCCGTGTATGCAAACTTGCCTGAGTTTCAATCACTGAATGCTCACGCCAAGCAAATAAACCCGGACAGCGTTAAAAATATCAAGATCCCCTTACACGAAGGTGCACAGCGCTTTTACGACGCACAGTAGTCCACGAAGTTAGAGAAATACCCTTGCCACAGAGTGAAGCACTCGCTCTGTGGCACTCTCCAATCACTTATTACGCCGGCCTATGCTTATGCTTTCTGCCTACGATAAATACACCGGATACGCTGCCACCGCTCTAGCTTTTTTGATCGGCGCATTCCATCTGGCCAATGTTTCTGGTCTATTTGTCTTGTCGACGCAAGACGTGCGCATATACCACCTTATGATGATGCTGGCTCTGCTCTATTTGTGCAAGCCAATCAGCCCATCACTCAAAGGCAAAACTTTCGACCGATCCCTGAGTATCGCGCTCTGTTTAGCCGCGCTTATCTCCGGCATCTATACGCTGTCACGCTGGCAAGACATTGCTATGTCAGGCGGCGAAACCAACTCACTCGACATCTGGACCGGGGTGTTGCTTATAGCCTTAGTACTGGAAGCGGCAAGACGCGCAGTTGGCAATACGCTGGCAATTATCTGTGGTTTGTTTTTTATCTACCCTTTTATCAGTCCTTACCTGCCAGGTGTACTCGAGAGTCGTGGCTATAGTCTTTCGCGCATTTCAGAAATACTGACCACAACAGCAGACGGGATATACGGCATACCTATTGGTGTATCAGCGACCTACATCATCTTGTTTTCAATTTACGGTGCCTTTTTAACGGAATTTGGCGCGGGTGAATTTTTCTTCAAAATAGCCAACCGAGCCACGCGAAAAACAACCGCAGCCGGTGCAAAAACAGCGGTTATATTTTCAACGCTGCTAGGCATGATTTCAGGCTCGGCGGCAGGTAACGTGGCTGTTACGGGCACGCTGACTATCCCGATGATGAAAAAAGAAGGCTACAAACCGCATCAGGCCGGAGCCATAGAAGCCGTTGTATCAACCGGAGGCCAGTTAATGCCACCTGTGATGGGTGCGGCCGC